>Ga0307380_10009997_pt1 | contig 11991 bp, 10 predicted proteins | sample UN3MG_FD_202239 | JGI IMG/M metagenome (GOLD analysis project Ga0307380, IMG submission 202239) | Soil microbial communities from Risofladan, Vaasa, Finland - UN-3 | ecosystem: Environmental > Terrestrial > Soil > Coastal area > Acid sulfate soil | place: Finland: Risofladan, Vaasa | collected... | reverse complement strand
CCTCGGAGCCGAGGATGTCGGTCAGCGTGATGTACTTGCCGTCCTCGTAGATGAGGCCCATGGCGATGCCGGACACGTGGCCCTTGGTGGGCACACCGGCGTCCATCAGCGCGAGGCTGGAGGCACACACCGACGCCATCGACGTCGAACCGTTCGACGACATGACCTCGGAGACGAGGCGCAGCGTGTACGCGAAGTCCTCCTGGTTCGGGATGACGGGCAGGACCGCACGGGCGGCGAGCGCACCGTGGCCGATCTCGCGACGCTTCGGCGAACCGACGCGGCCGGTCTCACCGTTGGCCCACGGCGGCATGTTGTAGTGGTGCAGGTACCGCTTGGTGTCGTTGGGTGACAGCGAGTCGATCATCTGGTTCATGCGGGGCATGGCCATGGTGAGCACGGTCATGACCTGGGTCTCGCCACGCTGGAAGAGGCCCGAACCGTGCGCTGTCGGCAGTGCGCCGACCTCGGCCGAGATCGGACGCAGATCGGCGACGCCGCGACCGTCCATGCGGACGCCCTCGTTCACGACGCGGGCACGCATCAGCTTCTTGTTGAGCGAACGGACGGCCTCTTTGACCATCCCGTTCTGCCCGGCGAACTCGCCCGGCTCGTCCTTGGTGCCGCACAGCTCGGCGACGATCTCGGCCGTGACGGCGTCAGTCGCTTCGTTGCGCTCGGACTTGTTGGCGATCGTGATCACCGGGGCGAGCTTGTCGCTGCCGGCCTTCTCGACGGCGGCGAAGATCTCCGGCGTGTAGTCGAGGACCGGGGTCCACTTCATCGGGGTGATCGGGCCGTGGGTCGCGATCACCGAGGCGACGAGCTGACGTTGCAGCGCGATCGACTCCTTGATCCACACCTTGCAGGCGTCGAGGCCGTCGGCGAGGACTTCCTCGGTGACCTTCTTGGCCCCGTCGTCGTAGTAGTAGAACGCGTTCTCGGAACCGCCCGCCTCGACCATCATCACGGCGACGTCGCCGTTGTCGAGTTCACGACCGGCGACGACCAGCTCGAAGGTGCCGTTCTCGGCCTCTTCGTAGGTGGGGTGCGGGATCCACTCGCCACTCTGGCTGTAGGCCATGCGGATGGCGCCGATCGGGCCCTCGAAGGGAATGCCCGAGATCATCAGCGCGGCAGACGCGGCGTTGATCGACAGCACGTCGTGCGGGTTGACCTGGTCGGCGCCCATCACGGTCGTGACGACCTGGGTCTCGTTGCGGAAGCCGTCGGGGAACGACGGGCGCAGCGGCCGGTCGGTCAGACGGCAGGTGAGGATGGCATCCTCGGTCGGACGTCCTTCACGACGGAAGAACGAGCCGGGGATCTTGCCGGCGGCGTACGCCCGCTCCTCGACGTCGACCGTCAGTGGGAAGAAGTCGACACCGTCACGCACGCCCTTCGCGGCGTTGGCGGTGGTGAGGACCTTCGTGCCACCGATCGATGCCACAACGGCACCCATCGACTGGGGGGCGAACTTGCCCGTCTCGAAGGTCAGGGTCTTCTCGGTTCCGGACACAGGTCCGGACACGATGATTGGGTCAGCCACAAGGGCTCCTTTCGTGTGCACTCCCCCTCGGGAGTGCGCCTCTGGAGCGATCGGCCGGTTCCCAGTTGGTCAACCCGACAACATGCAGTCCCGACAGGGAAGCGCTTCGGATTCAGCAACCGGCAACCGACAACGGTTCGCTCGTGTTGCGAAGCCGGACGTTCCGACTCCGGACGGCACTCTATCTGGACGCGCCACCAATCCGCCGCGGATCGACCACGGACACAGACGCGCCGCGACACGTGTCGCGACGAATATCCACACTGAATTCGAGGCGGGATCAGATGGTTCGAGGACAAGGCGCGCAGCGAGGAAGTTGCCTTGGGGCAACGACGAGCTTGCGGAACGCAGTCATCGGGCCATCTGGCCCGCCGCCCACTACCTGCGGAGGTTCTGGGCGGCGAGGATGTTGCGGTAGCGCTCGACGTCGATCTTCTTGACGTAGTCGAGCATGCGGCGGCGGCGGCCGACCAGCATCAGCAGACCACGGCGGCTGTGGTGGTCCTTCTTGTGGACCTTGAGGTGCTCGGTGAGGTGCGTGATGCGCTCGGTGAGCAGTGCGATCTGCACCTCGGGCGAGCCGGTGTCGGTCTCGTGGGTGCGGTACTTCTCGATCGTCGCCGTGGTGTTCGGGGTGGTGTCGGCAATGTCAGCCATGGGTGTGTCGCCTTCTTCGTCGGAGGTCGCATTCAGGTACCGGACGGCACCCGTGTGCATCGCGCCCGCGCCGGAAATTCCAGCCCGAACGGACCCGGCAATGCTACGGGCGCGATGACCGCTCCGCAACGAGACCGCCACGAGACACGTGACGGGACGGATGGATCGAGCCCACACAAGTACGCTCGCCGGTCGTGCCGGCCCGGATCGAAGTGCGCAACGTCGCGAAGTCGTTCGGGTCGCTCGACGCCCTGGCACCGTTCGACCTCACCGTCGGCGACGGCGAGACCGTCACGCTGCTCGGGCCGTCGGGCTGCGGCAAGACCACCTTGCTGCGGCTGATCGCCGGGCTCGAACAACCGACGTCGGGCGAGATCGTCGTCAACGGCCTGTCGCCCACCGAAGCCCGTCGCCACAAGCAGATCGGCTTCGTGCCCCAGTCGCCGGCACTGCTCCCGTGGCGCACCGTCGAGGCGAATGCCCGACTGCTCCTCGACATCAACCGGCGAGCGTCGCCGATCACGCCGAGTGCCTCGGTCGGCGATCTGCTCGACGAGGTCGGCCTCGGCGACTTCCGCGAGGCCTACCCGCACGAACTGTCCGGAGGCATGCAGCAACGGGTCGGTCTGGTGCGCGCCTTCGCCCTCGATGCACCAATCCTGCTGATGGACGAACCGTTCGCAGCGCTCGACGAGATGACCCGCACCGACATGCGCCACCTGCTGGTCCGCCTGCGCGAGCCGCTCGGGACCACGGTGTTGTTCGTCACCCACTCGATCCCCGAGGCGACGTTCCTGTCCGATCGCGTGGCCGTGATGTCACCACGTCCGGGTCGGCTCACCGAGGACATCACGATCGATCTGGACCACCCGCGGCTTCCCGAACTCGAGGACACCGACGACTTCTTCCACGCGACGACACGGCTGCGCGCTGCTTTGAGCGACGGGATGCAGCGATGAGCCCGAAGATCCGTCGCATCGTCGCCCCGCTCGTCGGTGTCGTTGTGTTCTGCGTGCTGTGGGAGGCGGCGGTCCACGTCTTCGACATCCGGCGGTTCGTGCTGTTGCCGCCGTCGGAGATCATCAGCGAGCTGGCCGAGGCGCCGAGCTTCTACTGGTCGAACGCCGTCACCACCGGGTGGCACATGATCCTGGGTCTCTCGATCGCCATGGCGTGCGCAGTCGTCGTCGGGGCGGTGATGGCGTCGTCGCGGTTCATCGAAGAGGCAGCCCAGCCCGTTCTGATCCTGATCCTGGTGACACCCTGGGTCGCCTACATCACCTCGGTCGTCCTGTGGCTCGACGGGGGGACGCCGACCATCTTGTTCATGGTGGCGTTCACGTCGTTCCCGGTGTTCACCTTCGGCGTGGTCGGCGGCATGAAGTCCACGGATCCCGCAGCGCGCGAACTGCTCGCCAGCGTCGACGCCCGCCCGTGGGAGGTGTTCTGGCGGCTGCGGCTGCCGGCATCGCTGCCGTCGATCTTCACCACCTTGCGCTTCGCGCTCGGGCTCGGACTCGCCGCGGCGTACTTCGCCGAGGGCTCCGCACTCACCCGCGACGGTCTCGGGGCCGTCGGGCGGACCGCTGCGGCGAGCAACCAGGCCGAGACGCTGTGGGCCACGATCACGTCGGCCGCACTGCTCGGCATCGTCGGGTTGTCGATTGTCTCGGTACTCGAACGCAGCCTGCTCAGGTGGCACGCCTCGCAACGCGCTTGACCGGGGCCCTCGCCACGAACCGACTTCGGTGACCACGCCATCGAAGTCGGTTCGTGGCATCATGCACTGTCCCATTTCACGGAAGAACTGGATCACCGATGCGTCTGCGCACACCTCTTGCCCTCGCACTCGTCGCCGGCGTCGCGCTCGCTGCGTGCGGCAGCGACGACTCCTCCACCGACGGCACCGACGGCACCGGCACCACCGACACGAGCACCGATACGAGCATCGACACCAGCACCGACACGAGCAGTGCTGGATCCACCGCGCCGGAGTCGCCAAGCGGTGGCTCCGCGGTCGTCGCCGGCGAGGCGTTCCCCGACGACCGCTGCGCCGCCAACGAGGCGGCCGGCACGATCAAATACCTCACCGGGTTCGACTTCGCTGCGACGGCGTCGATCGTCGACGTCATCGTCGCCGACGCCAACGGCTACTACGACGCGATGTGCCTCGACGTCGAGATCCGACCGAGCTTCTCGACGGCCAACTACCCGCTGGTGGCCGAGAACGACGCACAGTTCGCGTCGGGCGGGTCGTTCAGCGAGGTCGTGGCATTCGCTGCTGCCAATGACACCAACTTCGTCGTGACCGCCGTCGAAGGACCGACCGCAATCGATTCACTGATCCTCAAGCCGGGCGTCGCAGCCGAACTCGGCGACCTCGCCGGCTCGACGATCGGCGTCAAGGGCAAGCTGCCACCCAGCGTTGCGGCGATGCTCGCCACCGCCGGGCTCGTGGAGAACGAGGACTACGAGACGGTGTTGCTCGACGGGTTCGATCCGACCGCTCACATCGCGATCGAGTCGATCGACGGATTCCCGGGCTACAAGAGCAACGAACCCGGAGCGCTCGAACGCGCCGGGATCCCGTTCGACCTGTTCGATCCGCTCGAGTACGACATCCCCGGCTCGTTCGGCGTCATCTATGGCAACGCCGACTTCATCGCCGAGCACCCCACCGCGGCCGAGGACTTCATGCGCGCCACGATGCTCGGACTCGCCGATGCCATCGCTGACCCGGAGGCGGCAGCCAACGCCGCGGTCGAGTTGATCAACTCGGGCGGCAACGAGAACTTCCTGTCGCCGGAAGGCGAGGTGTTCCGCTGGAGCACCGACGCGGCGTTGATCTCGGAGCTGACCCCAGCGGGCACGGGGTACGGCGTCGCCGATGCGGCCGCCCTCCAGAACGAGCTCGACACCTACGGCGAGGTCGGCTTGTTCGGCGACGCCGAGACGCCCACCGCTGCCGACTACCTCAGCAACATCCTCGACGGCGTCTACGACGCCGACGCCACGGTGATCTGGCCCGCCGGCTGACCGGCATCGCCCACAAACCCACGTTTGCGTTGCACTCTGGGTGACCCGCCCCGCCGGAACTGCAACACAAACGTGTTCAGGCGAGCAGGTCGCGGGCGTGGGCGACGTCGTGGCCGAGCTGCGCGATCAGTGCGTCGACGCCGTCGAACTTGCGCTCGCTGCGCAAGAAGTGCTCGAAGCGCACGTGGGCGGTCTCGCCGTAGAGGTCGACATCGACATCGAGCAGATGCGCCTCCAGCAGCGATGCATCGGCGTGCTCGTAGAACGTCGGCCGACGGCCGAGGTTGATCGCGCAGCCGTGCAGGTCGCCGTTCGGGCGCTCGTAGAACCCGGCGTACACGCCGTCCGCGGGCAGACACATGCCCCCGGGCACTCCGACGTTCGCCGTCGGGAAGCCGAGCAATCGCCCGCGCTGATCGCCCGCGAACACCTCGCCACGGACCTCGTAGGACCGTCCGAGCATCGTGTTCGCTCGCTTGATGTCGCCGCCGGCCAACGCCCGTCGGATCGCCGTGCTGCTGATCGGCTCGTCGATTCCGTCGAGACGCTGCACGAGCTGTACGGGCTCGACGTCGAAGTCGGCGTCGACACCGATCTTGCGGAGCAGATCGACGTTGCCGTCGCGGTGGCGACCGAAGTGGAAGTCCTCGCCGACCACGATGGTGCGGGTCCTGAGGCATCGCACGAGCACCCGGTCGACGAACGACTCGGGGCTCTCGGCCGCCTGGGCCTCGTCGAACGGGACGACGACGACGGCGTCGACACCGGTCGACTCGAGTAGTTCCAGCTTCTGCTCGTATCCGGTGAGCAGGCGGGGCGCCGACTCGGGGCGGACCACGCTGGCAGGGTGGCGATCGAAGGTCACGACGACCGACTTCGCACCGAGCTCGCCGGCGCGTCGCCGAACCTGATCGATCACGGCCCGATGGCCCAGGTGCACACCGTCGTAGGCGCCGATCGTGATGACCGCTCGATCGTCTGCCCATGGACAGTGCTGGGGGTCGGTCACGACGAGCACGCCGCAACGCTATCGGAGCGATACCACCCGGCAAGCGGTCAACGCGGCAGCACGACGGCGGGCTTGGCCTCGCCGCGGAACGCCTCGTAGACCGCGAGCAGTGTCCCCGACCGGTCGAACACGGCCCAGGGGCCCTCGCCCGGCCAAGCGTCGAGCACACGTCCGTTGCCGATGAGCGCAGCGACGTCGTCGTCGACCGTCACCGCGTCGAGCGCACGGACCGCAGTCTCGACCGGGAGCAGCTCGCACTCGTCCGGAGGCGCTGCCTCGCCGATCGTGAACTCGCCGACGTGCGTTCGTCGGAGCCGCCGCAGGTGTGCTCCCCCGCCGAGCAACCGTCCGAGATCGTCGGCGAGCGTTCGGATGTACGTCCCCGCCGAGCACTCGACGTCGACGGCGAGTACCCCCGGTTCCACCCAGTCGATCACGTCGAAGCGGTGGATCGTCACCGTTCGTGGCGCTCGCTCGACCTCGACGCCCTCGCGAGCGAGTTCGTGGAGTCGCTTGCCGTCGACGCGGATCGCCGACACCATCGGCGGGATCTGGTCGATGTCGCCCACGAGGTGCTCGGCCACGGCGCGGCGGGCGTCGTCGAGCGTCACGGCGGACATGTCGAACGTGGCCAGCACGTCGCCGGAGTCGTCGAGCGTCGACGTCGCGGCCCCCAGGACGATCTCGCCGGTGTAGCCCTTACGGGTCTTCTCGACGAAGCGGAGCAGCCGTGTCGCCTTGCCGACTGCGACGACGAGGACGCCGGTGGCATCGGGATCGAGGGTGCCGGCGTGACCAACCTGGCGCTCGCCGAATCGACGCCGCAGCACGCCGACTACGTCGTGACTCGTCACACCGGACGGCTTGTCCACCACGGCGACGCCGTGCGTGGTCGCCGGCTTGCGACGCGCCATCAGGCCCCGGTCGAGTTGGGTTCGTCGGGTTCGTCGGTCAACACCGCGGACTCGCGTTCGAGTCGGGCCTGATCCGACTTCAAGATGTCGTCGATGCGGGCGGCCGACCGGATCACCATGTCGGGCCGGAAATCCAGGATCGGCGTCTTCTTCGCCCGGATCTGCTTGGCGATCGATGCCTGCAGACGGATCCGGTGATCGGCGAACGCCTCGAGGATCTCCGCGTCGCCCTCCTCGTCAGCGAGCGAATCGAAGAACACGATCGCCCGATTGAGCTCCGGATCGACGTCGATGCCGGTGACCGTGACGAACGTGAGGCGTTCGTCGTCGATCCGGACGAGTTCGTCGGCGATGATCTCCTGCAGCGTCGTGCTGACCCGCGCGCTTCGCGAGTACTTCGGGGTGCTGCTGCGGCTGCTGCGCTTGCCTGCCATCGGTATCTCCTCGGTGAGGATTACATCAGGGGTCAGACCCCTGATGTAATCAGGTGAAGTCGGGGGCGATCCGGTTGGATCGCTTGATCTCGGCCATCCCGGACATCGTGGCCAGCTTCTCGACGGCGTCCCACAACTCGACCGCCTCGGCGCCCCGCGGCGCCTTTGAGATCACCGGCCCGAAGAAGCTCGCCTCGTCGTCGGTGCCAGGATGGAACGTGAGGATCGGCGTGCCGACGTCCCTGCCGGTACGGCTCAACGCCAGCTCGGTGTCGGCGCGGATGTACTGGTCGTGTGACTCGTCGTCGGCGGCGTCGAGGTGGACCTCGTCGAGTCCGGCACCAGCGAGCAGGCCGCGGTACCACGTCAACGTGTCGCCACGTGCCGCCTCTCGCTCGGCACCGACGTGCAGCGCTTCGCCGATCGCCGTGTACCACCGACCGACCGCAGTCGGGTCGTCCTCGCCCAACCGGATCGCATCGCCGATGCGCAGACCCTGGTGGCCGAGGTAGTGACCCGCTCGGTACTGAGGCGTGTACCACTCACGGGTGTTGTTCTCGTTGAGCATCCACAAGGAGATGAAGCGCCACTCGATCTCGTAGTCACGCTGCTCGCTCACGTTGACCACCCAACGCGACGTGATCCACGCCCACGGACAGACGGGGTCGAAGAAGAAGTCGAGGTCGGCGGCCATCAGTGCAACCTAACGGGACGAGCCCGCCACCAACATCAGGTACGGGCGATCTCGACGTCCTGGTAGGTCTCGATGAGATCACCAGGCTTGAGGTCCTGGAAGTCGGACAGGCCGATACCGCACTCGAAGCCCTCACGGACCTCGCGCGCATCGTCCTTGAACCGCTTGAGCGACGTGATGTCGCCCTTCCAGATGATCGTGCCGTCACGCAGGAAGCGCACCTTCGAGCCGCGGGTGATGACGCCCGAGCGGACGTAGCACCCGGCGATCGCACCGAGCTTGGGAACCCGGAAGATCTCACGGACCTCGGCTTCGCCGGTCACCTGCTCCTCGAACTCGGGCTCGAGCATGCCGATCACGGCCTGCTCGATGTCCTCGATCAGCTTGTAGATGATCTCGTACGTGCGAATCTCGACTTCTTCCTGCTCGGCCAGCTTGCGGGCCTTGCCGTCGGGGCGCACGTTGAAGCCGATGATCGTGGCGTTCGTGGCATTCGCCAGCGTGATGTCGTTCTCGGTGATTCCACCCACGGCGCGATGCACGAAGCTGATGTCGACCTCGTCGCGCTCGAGCCGCCGCAACGACTCGGTGACCGCTTCGAGCGACCCCTGCACGTCAGCCTTGAGGATCAGGTTGACCGAGGCCTTCTCGCCCGACTGGATCTGGGCGAAGATGTCCTCGAGCTTGGTGCCGGTCTTGACGCGGGCGTCCTCTCGGAGATGCTTCGCCTTCAGGCGCAGCTCGCGTGATTCGGCGACGGTCCGGGCGATCTTGTCGTCCGGGGCGGCGCGGAACTCGTCACCCGCCTCGGGGACGAGCGACAGACCGAGCACCTGGACCGGCGTGGACGGGCCCGCCGACTTGACCTGCTCGCCCTTGTCGTTGATCATCGCTCGGACCTTGCCCCACGCGGCACCGGCCACGATCGGGTCTCCGACCTTGAGTTCGCCCTTGTCGACGAGAATCGTCGCCACAGGGCCGCGACCCTTGTCGAGCTGGGCCTCGATCACGATGCCCTTCGCTCGCCCGGTCGGGTTCGCGGTGAGCTCCTCGAGTTCGGCGACGACCTGCAGCTGTTCGATCAGCTCGTCGACGCCGAGGCCCTGGAGTGCGGACATCTCGACGACGATCGTGTCGCCGCCCCACGACTCGGGGACGAGTTCGTACTCGGCCAGTTGCGTGAGCACGCGCTGCGGATCGGCGTTCTCCTTGTCGATCTTGTTGACGGCCACCACGATCGGCACGTCGGCGGCGCGGGCATGGTTGATGGCCTCGATCGTCTGGGGCATGATCCCGTCATCGGCGGCGACCATCAGGACGACGATGTCGGTCGCGTCGGCACCGCGAGCACGCATCTGCGTGAACGCAGCGTGGCCCGGGGTGTCGAGGAACGTGACCGAGCCGTGCTCGTTCTGCACCTGGTAGGCGCCGATGTGCTGGGTGATGCCACCGGCCTCACCCTCCACGACGTTGGCGCCGCGGATGCGGTCGAGCAGCGTGGTCTTGCCGTGGTCGACGTGGCCCATCACGGTGATCACCGGCGGGCGCGGCTCCTGCATCTCGTCGTCGTCGGAGTCGTCGAACAACTTCTGCAGTTCGACCTCTTCCTGCTGGCCGGGCTCGACCAGGAGGATCTCGGCGCCCACCTCGAGCGCGAACAGCTCCATCTGCTCGTCGGCGAGCGTCATCGTTGCCGTGACCATCTCGCCGTTGTTGAGCAGGAAGCGGACGACGTCGGCAGCGGTTCGGTTCAGCTTCGGAGCGAACTCCTGCGCCGACACACCGCGCTCGATGATGATCGTGCCAGTCGGGACCGGCGCATCGCTCGACGTGTACGTGGTGAACTGCGGCTGCAGGTCGTCCTGGTCGCGACGACGACGCCGACGACCGGTACGACGCGGTGGGCGCCGCTGACCACTGGGACGATTCCCGCCTGGACGGCCGGGGCCGCCACCACCGGGACCGCCGCCGGGACCGCCACCTGGACGGCCGCCAGGAGCGCCACCGCCGGGGCCGCCACCGGGACGCGGGGTGAACCCACCCGGGCGCGGACGAGCTCCACCGGGTCCGCCACCTGGGCGAGCGCCGGCCGGACGCGCCGAACCGGGAGGCGGCGGGATGGCCTTGCCGCTCGGCGACAACGGACGGCCGGGAGGCGGCGGGATGGCCTTGCCACTGGGCGACAACGGGCGCTCGGCGGGGGCATCTTCGGGGCGCTCCGGTGCGGGCCGGCGCGCCTCGGTGGGCGCGACGGGCTGCTCGGGCGGGCGTCCGTCAGCGGCAGGGCGGCCACTGGAGATCACACGAGACGACACATCGGCGGTCTCGGTCGCGGCGGGCGCAGGTGCGGGGGCGGTGGGCTCGGCAGGAGCAGCCGGTTCGGCGGCGGCCTCTGGCTCGGGCTCGGCCGCCACCGGAGCGGGGGCAGCCGACGATTCGGGCTCGGCGGGCGCTTCGGGCTCGGCAGGAGCAGGCGCCTCGTCGACGGGCGCCGCTTCGGCGACCGCCGCAGGCACCTCGACCTCGGGGACAGGAGCAGGCGCCGCCTCGGTCACGGGCGCGTGTTCGGCAGGCGCCTGCGCGGCGTCGTCGACGTCCTTCGGAGCCGCCTCGGACGGGGCTGCGGCCTTCGGGGCCGGCTTCGGCTTCGTTTCGGCAGCGTCGTCGGCCTGCTTCTTGGCCGCCGGCTTCTTGGCCGCAGCCTTCTTGGCCGGCGCCTTCTTGGCCGGCTTCGGCTCCTCGGGTTGTTCGTCGCGGGTCAACCCGTCACGCTCGGCGCGACGGGTCACCATGTCGGCGTACGCTTCCGCGAGCGAGGACGACGGGCCCTTGGCGGCAACGCCGAGTACAGCGCAGAGGTCGAGGACCTCGGCGTTCGTCATCCCGAGCTCTTTCGCGAGCTCGTGGATCCTGATCTTCTTCGCAGCCACGTTGTCGATTCAACCTTTCACAGTCGTCTTTGCCTCGCGGATGCAAGAATCAATGCGCATCCGGGTGTTCGTCTCGGTCGGCCAGATGGCCGACCAGTTCGCTGATTGCACGTTCGTCGTCGGCGCTGACGTCACGCCGCCACGCACGGGCGAATGCCCGGCGAGCCAGCGCCGTGTCGACGCATCGGGACGCGGCGATCTCGCCGGCTTCTGACCCACGACACAACCACGCCCCTCGCCCGTCGCTCGGACCATCGACGACCACGCCCTCATCCGTTCTCGTGACACGCACGAGCGCAGACTGCGGGCGCCGCTGCCGGCAACCGATGCAGCTGCGGACGGGTTCGGGACGAGCAGCACCACTCAGTCGTCGCCGCCGTTCTTGGTGGCGGGCTCATCGTCCGCTTCGCTTCCGACTCGCGCCGCGTCTGCCTCGTCGCTGGCGCTTCCCTCGGCAGCTGTGTCCGAATCAGTGGCGGGCTCGGCGTCCGCTTCGCTTCCCTCTCGCGCCGCGTCCGCCTCGTCGCTGGCGCTTCCCTCCTGGGTGGCGGGCTCGGCGTCCGCTTCGCTTCCTTCTCGCGCCGCGTCCGCCTCGTCGCTGGCGCTTCCCTCGGCAGCTGTGTCCTCGCTTGCGGGCGGCTCTGCGCCATCGGCCACTTCCTCTGTGGCGGCTTCGCTTGCGGCGGCGGCTTGGGCTTGCCAGTCGGACTCGCTGATGACGCTGCCGTCGGCGGCATGCCATTCCATCTCGCCGGTCTCGGCGTTGGC
>Ga0307380_10009996_pt1 | contig 11991 bp, 12 predicted proteins | sample UN3MG_FD_202239 | JGI IMG/M metagenome (GOLD analysis project Ga0307380, IMG submission 202239) | Soil microbial communities from Risofladan, Vaasa, Finland - UN-3 | ecosystem: Environmental > Terrestrial > Soil > Coastal area > Acid sulfate soil | place: Finland: Risofladan, Vaasa | collected... | reverse complement strand
GTTTCGTCTGCTTTAGATTTAGTTTTTGTTCTTCTAGACTGGAAATGGCTCTCAGATTCATTATTTTGAACATAACTCTCTTTAAATTTTAAAGAACTTACATCTTGTGTTTGTTCATCAAGTTCTCCAAAATCATTTCCTGACATTGAATCATCAAAATCCTTATATTTAGTTTCCATGTCCTTTCCTTTGATTATCTAAATTATTAAAAATATCACAACTCTTAGCCATTACAGACAAAATCAAACTTAATCACTTAGAGCTATGTGTGTATATATTGCAAGCTGTTTTTAGGAACCTTTGGGGGAGGGGCACTGCACATCCTCCTAAATATATAACAATTAAAGCTATTTATATAAGTCTCCAGCACCTATTCATGCGCTCAAACGCTACAAGTTTTTATTTATTTCTAAGCAAAAAACCTGCTTTTGACAGGTGAAAAATGTTCCAACTCCCGGTTACCGCCAATTCTATCAAATTCTTTATATTAATTCAACCTATTTTGATGCGGCATAATTTGCTGCAACTTGTTCCCAGTTTACAACACTCCAAAATGCCGAAATATAATCAGGTCTTCTATTCTGATAATTGAGATAATATGCATGTTCCCATACATCTAGCCCTAAAATAGGAGTTAGGCCGCCAGTTAATGGATTGTCTTGGTTTGGTGTGGAAGTTATAACCAAATTACCGCCTCCATCGACACATAACCATGCCCAACCGCTTCCAAAACGAGTAGCGCCGGCTTTTGCAAATTGTTCTTTAAAACCATCTAGGCTTCCAAATGCTGAATTAATTGCGTCAGACAACTCACCACTAGGATCGCCACCGCCGCTTGGGCTCATGCAAAGCCAGAACATGCTATGATTTGCATGACCACCGCCGTTATTTCTAACTGCGGTTCTTATGTCTTCAGGTATAGAATTCAAATCCTTAACTAATTCTTCTATACTTTTACTTTCTAGCTCCGGATGATTAGCCAAAGCGTTATTTAAATTATTCACGTAAGTTTGATGGTGCTTACTATGATGAATCTCCATAGTACGCGCATCAATATGGGGTTCTAATGCATTATATTCGTAAGGGAGTTGAGGTAGTTCGTAGGCCATGCTAAATCCTCCAGATATTACTTTGATATGTTATTGGGAATACAAAATTTTGAGATATGTTGGAAAACGATTTTGCAGAAAAAGGTAGCACACCCCCGTTTCCCCAACTCCTTCATTTTACCTAGAAAATCTGCATTTGTCAAAGGGAATTAGAGCCGTATCAAGGGCCAAAATGAATAATTTCGAAAGTGTATCCTATGAAACTCTTTGGAATACAGCCATTAATTTTTAATATTAGTGAATTCTATTTAAAATTCAAGCACTCAAGAGTGAGTTTAGATATTTAAAATGGATTCTTAAATTATTGCTTTTTAAGTCTAAATGTATAGTATTTTTATACTGCAACTGACATAAAATAAGACTTAAGAAGCCCGGAAGACAATCAATAGAATATCCCGATTGACAAATAATTTTTATCTGGTAATTTTACAGTCTAGTCAATATGCATATTATGGAGTCATGAAGTCCACAATGCGCTGGAAGACACAATGCAATTTTTGATACCAAAATCTACTTTGTCCGGGAATTTACAATAAGGAATTTATAATGCAGGTAACTAAAACTCTAGATTATGCAGTAAGGTCATTAACCTATATGGGGCACCAACCTGTAGAGAAACATAGCATGAAGGAGATTTCTCAAGAGCAGCATATACCACTTAATTACCTAGCTAAAATCATGCGTCGACTTGTTAAAAAGGGTTTGGTAAGATCATCAGTAGGCCCTGCTGGTGGCTATACTCTAAGAAAGCTGCCTAATGAAATAAATTTACGCGACATTTATGAGGCAATAGAAGGCGAGATTAGAATGGTCGAATGCATGGACAAAGACTCTATCTGCGCTTTATATGAGAGATGCCCTCAGCTTCCAGTATGGGATAGGATACAACTATCTATGATTAAAATTCTAGAGGACACAACTCTTGAGGATATGTTAAGAGAAAGAAAAACCGTCACTTTGAACCAGGTCAATTAAGGAGGCTTTTTAATGAGTGTTGATATAGAAAAATTAGCACAACAGGAATATAAATATGGGTTTGTAACCGATGTGGATCAGGAGATTGCCCCAGTCGGTCTCAACGAAGACGTAATCCGAATGATTTCCGCCAAAAAAGATGAACCACAGTGGCTACTAGAGTGGAGGCTAAAAGCCTATGAGAATTGGCTTACAATGAAAGAGCCCACATGGCCTAATGTGCATTATTCTCCTATAGATTATCAGTCTATAAGCTATTATGCAGCGCCAAAGAACATGCCTAAACTTGAGAGTCTGGATGATCTGGACCCTGAAATTAAAGCGGCTTACGATAAACTTGGCATTCCACTTGACGAGCAGAAAATGCTTGCCGGCGTTGCAGTAGATGCAGTATTCGACAGTGTATCTGTTATAACAACTTTTAAAAAAACCCTGGCAGAATCTGGAGTGATTTTCTGTTCAATCTCCGATGCAGTCCGCGAACATCCAGAGCTTGTAAAGAAATATTTAGGTTTTGTAGTACCTGCCAATGACAACTTTTATGCAGCACTAAATACTGCAGTATTCACAGACGGATCCTTTGTATATATACCAAAAGGTGTGCGCTGCCCTATGGAGCTTTCCACCTATTTCCGTATTAACGCAGAGAATACCGGGCAGTTCGAACGAACTCTTATTATTGCTGAAGAAGGGAGCTATGTTAGCTACCTAGAGGGCTGTACGGCGCCTAAGCGTGATGAGAACCAACTGCACGCAGCGGTAGTTGAGCTTATTGCCCATAAAGATGCAACTATCAAATATTCAACTATTCAGAACTGGTACCCTGGCGATAGCGAAGGCAAAGGTGGGATTTACAACTTTGTAACCAAGCGCGGAAGATGTGTAGGAAACAATTCTCATATCTCATGGACCCAGGTAGAGACCGGATCAGCAATCACATGGAAATACCCTAGCTGCATTCTTGAAGGCGATAACTCTGTTGGAGAATTCTACTCAGTAGCTCTTACCAACAGAAGACAGCAGGCAGATACCGGGACCAAGATGATTCATAAAGGAAAAAATACTTCCAGCACAATTATATCAAAAGGAATATCCGCGGGTTTTGGACAAAACACATATAGAGGACTGGTTGCGATTGGGAAAGACGCCAGCGGCGCACGAAACTATACTCAGTGTGACTCAATGCTAATTGGGGATAAATGCGGAGCGCATACATTCCCTTATATTGAAGTAAAGAATTCAACCGCTCAAATGGAGCATGAAGCCTCCACTTCTAAAATTGGGGAAGACCAGATTTTCTATTGCCAGCAGAGGGGCCTGTCGGCTGAAGATGCTGTGTCGTTGATCGTAAACGGTTTTTGTAAGGACGTATTTAAAGAGCTTCCGTTTGAGTTTGCGGTAGAGGCTGAGAAATTATTAAGCATCAGTCTAGAGGGTAGTGTCGGATAGATAACACCCCCAATTTGAAATCGAAATTAGATAAAGATTTATAAGGAGAAATAACATGTTGGAAATCAAGAATCTACATGTAAGTGTAGAGGATCAGGAAATCCTGAAGGGACTTAACCTTACCGTTAACAAAGGAGAAATCCATTCTATTATGGGCCCAAACGGCTCAGGGAAAAGCACTTTAGCCCAAGTCCTTGCCGGGCGTGACACATATGAAGTAACCGAAGGCGAAATTATATTTGAGGGCAAAGACCTTCTTGAGTTATCACCTGAAGACCGCGCTTGTGAAGGGATTTTCATGGCATTTCAATACCCGGTCGAGATACCCGGGGTAGCCAACACATACTTACTCAGAGAGGCGTTGAATTCAGTTCGGAAGTACCGAGGGCAAGAACCACTTAAGCACATCGAGTTTGCAAAATACGCTAAAGAAAAAATGAAAGTTATGGATATTAGCGACAACTTGTTAAAACGTGCCGTCAACCAAGGTTTTTCGGGCGGCGAGAAAAAAAGAAACGAAATATTTCAAATGCAGATACTGGAACCTAAATTTGCCATCCTTGATGAAACAGACTCAGGGCTGGACATTGATGCTCTCAAAATTGTAGCAAACGGTGTAAACGCTCTTAGAAGTCCGGAACGCGCATTTGTAGTAATCACACACTATCAAAGACTTCTTGATTATATTGTCCCTGACTTTGTTCATGTTTTGGTTGACGGAAAGATTGTAAAATCCGGCGGAAAAGAACTTGCGCTTGAGCTTGAAGACAAGGGCTACGGATGGATTGAAGAAGAAAAAACGGCAGCTAATAGTTAGGGAGAGCATGAGATGAGTATTACACTATCAGAGAAAGATAACGGATACATAGAGGGATTTGCAGGATTTGAAAAAAATGCCCCCGGCTATGAACTAGGTTGGCTGAAATCGATCCGCGAGCAGGCAATCGCTAAATTTTCAGAACTGGGATTCCCCACTCTACAGGATGAAGACTGGCGTTTTACTAATGTAGCCCCTATTGCCAGAAGCTCCTTTGAAATCTTAGAAAACGGGCACGATAAAGTCTCGGCTTCAGATCTAGCCCCTTTTCAGTTTGAAGATACGGATGTAACTGAGCTTGTTTTTGTTAACGGCCGCTATTCACAAGAGCTTTCTACACATAGTCCGTTGCCAAAAGGAGTGATTGTAAAAAATTTGGCAGAGGCAATGGTTTCCGAACAAGAAATATTACAAAACAATTTAGCAAAATATGCCGACTTTAAAGAAGAAGCTTTCACCGCACTTAACACTGCTTTTATGGAAGACGGCGGTTTCGTCTATATCCCTAAAGGCGCAATAGTCGAAACCCCAATTCATCTCCTCTACATTTCAACCGATGGTGATACCGCTTCAATTACCAATCCCAGAAATTTGATAATTGCCGAAAACAATTCTCAGGCAAATATCATCGAGCACTATGCTTCATTAGCTGACAATGTTTATCTATCAAATGTTGTTACAGAAATTGTAGTAGGCGAGAACAGTACAATTGGACACTACATGATAGAGCTTGAAAGCAAAAAGGCTTTTAATATTTCTACTCTAAGAGTACAACAGGCAAGAAGCAGCAATATACGCTCGCACTCTGTATTACTTGGAGGTTCTTTAGTGAGAAACAACGTACATCCTGTATTAGCAGGTGAAGGCTGTGATTCACTGATAAACGGACTATACATGTCTAACCATCGTCAGCATATGGACAATTACATGAAGGTAGAGCATGCAAGCCCGCATTGTGACAGCAGGCAATTATATAATGGAATTCTTGATGGTAGATCAAGAGGTGTGTTTCACGGGCGAATTATAGTTCACAAAGACGCTCAAAAAACAGATGCAAAGCAGACCAACAGAAATCTCATACTTTCTGATACCGCTCAGATTGATACAAAGCCCCAACTAGAGATATATGCAGATGACGTAAAATGTACTCACGGAGCTACAATCGGTCAGATAGATGAGAATGCTCTTTTTTACCTACGCTCAAGAGGAATTTCTGAGGAAGCCTCAAGAGATATCATCATGCATGCCTTTACTAACGAGACGCTTGAAAGCATGTCAGTTGACTCAGTAAAAAATTACTGCTATAACCTAGTAACAAATTGGTTTGAGCAAAGAAAGCAAGAACAAAAAGTTTAACTCCCCTTACTAGACAAACTAAATACAGGATTGAAAATGGCTGAATTTGAAAAAGTGGCAAAAGTTTCCGACATACAACCCGGAGAGATAAAATCCTTCGTATTAGGTAATGAGATGGTTGCTATATGTAACGATAACGGAAATTTCTATGCTTTTATAGACGAATGCTCTCACCAAGCCCTGCCACTTTCAGATGGCCTGCTTGAAGGAAAGACAATTACCTGCGCTTATCATGGCGCCGAATTTAACATTGAGACGGGCGAAGCCCTATGTCTTCCGGCTGTGGATGGCATAGAGACTTATGAAGTCAAAGTTGAAGACGACGATATTTATATCCTTCTTCCAGACTAAAACCAGCGTTTCTATACAACCAATCAATACCACCGTTTTATTTACAGCAGAGGTTTAGTGATGCAAATATTGGCGTTGCTGAAAAAGATAATATAGAAAGGCTTTACTATCTAAGTAGTCACTTGAATACACAAAATGCTGCTGACGAAGGTGGTGAGGAGTTTATTGAAGACTGGAAATTAATGCTCGCTACTGATACCGAAACTATTCAATAAGCATTAGTTCTAGTATATGTTGTTAATGAATGACTATAAAATTAAAGCGTATCTATGAAGAACCTGAAACTTCTGACGGTATTAGAATACTAGTCGAAAGGCTCTGGCCGAGAGGGTTATCTAAAGAGAAAGCGAAAGTCGACATCTGGCTCAAAGATGCCGCTCCCTCAACTGAGTTGCGTAAATGGTTCGGCCATGATCCTGAAAAATGGGAAGAGTTTAAAAAGCGATATTACAATGAGTTGCTACAAAAAGAACGACTACTCAAAGACACTTTAGAAGATATACTCAAAGAGAACATTACTTTTGTTTATGCCTCTAAGGAAGAAGAATTCAATAATGCTGTAGCGTTAAAAGAATATGTAGAGAAAGTTTTCACATAAATAATACAATTCTCTTTTCAAAATTTAATATCTCTTAGTTATCAGTAACCGCGCCTAGAGATGCGGAGGATACAAGTCTTGCGTATTTCGCAAGCACTCCCCTTTTCTCTTTAGGTTTAGGTTGTTTCCAAGTAGAAAGTCTCTTTTTTATCTCAGCTTGGGATATTTCTAGGTTAATCTCACGCTTTTCTGCATCTATTGTGATAACATCCCCGTTTTTGACTATTGCTATTACCCCGCCATCAACAGCTTCAGGAGTTATATGCCCTACAACAAAACCATGAGTACCTCCGGAGAAGCGCCCATCAGTAATAAGAGCAACGTCATCTCCGAGCCCCTTACCCATAATTGCAGACGTAGGCGCTAACATTTCGCGCATCCCTGGTCCGCCCCTGGGTCCTTCGTAGCGTATAACAATTACGTGGCCCTTCTTTACCTTGCCGTTTAATATTGCTTTAAGAGACTCCTCTTCTGAATTAAACACGATGGCTTTTCCAGTAAAAGTATGACCTTCTTTTCCGGAAATTTTTGCGACTGCACCACCTGATGCGAGATTACCTTTAAGAATCACTATATGGCTATTTTCTTTAATCGGCTTTTTAACAGAATGTACAATGTCCTGACCTTTAGGATATGAACCTACACCTCTTAAATTTTCTTTAACAGTTTTCCCGGTAACAGTTAGACAATCACCATGTAATAATCCTGCTTTAAGTAGTATGTTGAGAAGGGGTGTTATACCCCCGATCTTGCAAAAATCAGCCATCATGTATTTTCCGCTCGGCTTGAGATCAGCGAGAACCGGGGTCTTTTTACCGATTCTAGTGAAGTCATCTATGGTCAGCTTAACATTCATTGCGTTTGCCATTGCAAGGAGATGCAGTACTGCATTTGTTGACCCACCCAGAGTTATCACTACCGTTATTGCATTTTCAAATGCTTTTTTAGTCATTATATCACTAGGCCGTATGCCCTTTTTAATCAAATTCACAACCGCAGCTCCGGCGTCCTGACAATCTTTTATTTTGTCTCTTGAAATTGCGGCTTGAGCTGAGCTGTTAGGCAGACTCATCCCCAGAGCTTCAATTGCGCATGCCATAGTGTTTGCGGTGTACATACCCCCGCATGAACCCGGGCCCGGAATGGCTCTTGATTCAATTTGCTTAAGCTGACTGTCAGAGATGTCTTTATTAGCATGTGCTCCCACAGCTTCGAAAACGGAGACTACGTCTATGTCCTGACCGTTATAATTTCCAGGCATAATGGTGCCACCGTATACAAACACAGAAGGTCGGTTAAGACGAGACATAGCTATTAAACAACCAGGCATGTTCTTATCACAACCACCTATAGCAACAACACCGTCAAACCCTTCCCCTGCAACAACTGTTTCTATTGAGTCAGCAATAACCTCTCTTGATACCAGAGAATATCTCATTCCAGGAGTACCCATAGAAATGCCGTCAGAATTTGTAATTGTATTAAAGATAATTGATTTACCGCCTGCTCTATCAGCCCCTACTCCAGCTTGGACAGCAAGCTTGTCTATATGCATATTGCAGGGGGTTACCATGCTCCAGGTAGAAGCAATCCCTACAATTGGCTTTCTAAAATCTTTATCTTTAAACCCTACAGCTCTCAGCATAGAGCGGTTAGGTGCTTTATCTGCACCTTCTACGACTAAGGATGAAAACTTTTGCAATGTAACGGGCTTATAAGTTGCATCTGGCTTTTTCTTCAAGACATTCCTCCTGGCAAATCTTAATCAAGATCGAATAATTATCTATAAATAGAAATTCATGTCAATTTTTAAGATAATCAACAGTACTTGAAAGAACCCCTTCCAACAGTATATCATCTAACTATATATGGCATTATCTATAGTTTTACATCTTTAGAAGGATGTTGATGACAGGAGTCGTTTTACAGACTAACTAAGGAGGCACTATATGAATGCTTTTATATTTACCATTGTGGCAGGCCTGGTAGGAACATTGGGGATGAGTCTGGCAATGTGGCTAATCACCAAATCCGGCATTGCTAATGCTGGCATGATAAGAGCTATTGGTAGTATGTTTACAAAATCCTATGATGGCTCTTTTGGGCCAGGTCTGGTTGTTCATCTCATTTCCGGAATTTTGTTTGCCTTTCTTTATGTAATTCTAATAAGCATATTTGCTCCAACTTCACTTGTCGCTGCAATTGGCGCTGGGGCCATGATTGGCGTGTTTCATGGAGTCGCCTTTGGTTTTCTCTTGGTAGTCACCGTAGCCGAACACCACCCGCTTGAGCAGTTTCGTAATGCGGGTTTTGAGGTAGCAATTGCTCACTTTGTAGGGCATGTAATTTATGGAATTCTCGTAGGATTAGTTGTAGGTCTTAGCGGTGCAAGAATATTTTTGCTCTCATAAACTAAGTGGCAACGAGGGCCTATGTAGACAAGTAGGGGATAACAAATTGGATAACTGAGATTAAACTTAAGTTAGCATTAGAATAATAAAGTCCAATCACAAAAACTAAAGGTGCCACAACCCAGCCAAGTGGTCTACTCACCTTTAATAATAGAATTAAACTCTGCATATCAATTCTTTAGGATTACTTAGCCCCACTTAGATTAGAAGTTCATCCAGGGCTTCAAAAAGCTTAAGTATTTCATCCTCGGTATTGTAAAAGTGTGGGGCGACTCTTAATCCACCACCTCTATAGTTTACAACTATATTTTTTTCGAAGAGTTTTTCCGCTATCTCTTTCGGATCGAAATTGCCGCCAAAGGATATAATCCCCCCTCTTTCGTTTGGGTTTTTAGGCGTTTTGAGAGTAAGTCCCCTTCTTTCAGTTTCACTTATTATTAAATCTCCTAACTCACGAACTCGTGTTTCTATTCTATCTACCCCAACTTCAAGCAAAAGATCTACAGCTGCGCCCAAACCATATATTCCAATTGTATTAAATGAGCCTTCCTCAAATCTGAGCGCGTTATCTTTCAATTCAAAATCGAAGCTTTCAAAATTATGATCGTTTTTAACACTCTTCCAACCTAACAAATTAGGCATTATTTTAGATGCCCGTTCCCTCTTGCAGTAAAATATACCAATTCCCTCAGGGGCAAGGAGCCATTTATGTCCGTCGGCTGAAAGAAAATCAGCACCGCACTCTTTTACATCGATAGAGACAGCTCCTAAGCTCTGAATAGCATCCACAAAAAACAAAATCCCGTTATTCTGACATAGCTTGCCTAATCTATTAATATCTATCATAAATCCATTTATAGATTGAACTGAGCTCATAGTGATAAGCCTAGTCCGTGAGTCTATTAAACTTTCTATGTCTTCAAACAAGATCCTCTCATTTTTAAGGGGGACAAACCTTACTTCCACTCCTCGGTCTTTTAAGTTGAGCCAGGGATAGATATTTGAAGAAAACTCCTTCTCAAAAACAATCACATTATCCCCTTGTTTCCAGTCAAGACCTGAAGCAACAATAGAAATTCCATGTGATGTATTCTTTACAAAGGCTATCTCATCAGCATCTGCGCCAATTAACTCTGCACAGGAAGCCCGAATTTCTTCAATCCTTTTACCCCAGGAGCTGTAATCAAACCCTGTTTCACCTGAGGCTTCAGACAAGAAATTTGTGATCGCTTTTTTGACTCTAAGAGATATAGGAGAAACACCTGCATGATCAAGGTATATAAAATTATTGATAATAGGGAATTCTTCTCTGAAGTTGTCCATTGATTACTTGTCCTTTTGAAAATCGAGGTCTTAACAAACTAACATATAACATTATCGCAAACAGCCCTTGCTATCAAATATTCCAAGCGCGGAAAACCATTTGACAAATCAGAAAATAAGTGTCATATTAAACTCGCGAAGTAGATTTTCTAGGAGGAATTTGTTTAATGCGCGGATCAGTTAAATGGTTTAACAGTTCTAAAGGATACGGATTTATCGAGTCAGACGAGATAGATAAAGACGTATTTGTTCATTACAGTGTTATCGAAGGCGACGGTTATAAGAGCCTAGCAGAAGGTGAAGCTGTAGAGTTTGAAATAACAGACGGACCAAAAGGGCCTCAAGCAACAAGAGTTGTAAAAGCAGGCTCTGAGTAGACTTCTTTTTTAAGGCTTTTTTGTAATCAAGAAGATACTGCTTGTTATTTTGACCCCCCCCAGAAGTTCTTCAGGCTATATTCTATATAGCATGGTTTTGGTGTATTTGCTTGACAGTACCCTTTAAACCCCTCAATATTTTACTATTGTGTTAAAATGCAGAGAATTCATTAGGAAAGCTTTAGCTGTCAGCCTAATAGTCTTGATTCTTCCGCTGTTGGGTATCTATGAGGGTTCACAGTTTCAATTTGCGCAAGTTACTTACAATGGCAACTCAGATCCGAGACCAAGGGCATATAAAAGACTCATGAGCTCCCTTGAGCTAAGAACAAGTGTACAGGTCTCTTATAATAGAAAAAACCTATCGCTAGCAGACCCTGATCTATTTAACTATCCCTTTCTTTATTTAGCGGGAGATAGCAGTTTTGAATCTTTTACCCCACAAGAGAGGAGAAAGGTTAGAAAATACCTAAAACTTGGTGGAACTTTAATAATTGACGATGTCTCAGGAAAAGAAAATTCAAGCTTTGATACTCAGATAAGAGAAGAGTTAGTAAATATACTTCCTGAAATTCCGCTTACACCAATAGGACATGATCATGTGGTATACAAATCATTCTATCTCCTAAATTCACCAAGTGGCAGAAAGGTAATACAACCTTATCTTGAAGGAATCACATTCGGGGATGAAGACAGGACAGCAGTATTTTACTCTAGAAATGATTTAGGTGGAGCATGGTCTGAAGATGAATTTGGAAAGTGGGAATTTGAAGTTATCCCTGGTGGCGAGGCCCAAAGAGAAAGGGCGATAAGGTTGGGCATAAACATGATAATGTATGCACTCACAGGGAATTACAAGAAAGATCAAGTACACACACCATTTATCAAAAGAAGACAGATGAACTTTTAGTTTATTATTTAGTGCTCATCAATTACCATGAACGCAATATCTGACTGCCCCCTATGTAGTCGCCCACTTCCAGAAAAACCAAGTAAACATCACCTCATTCCTAAAACATTTAAGGGTAAAGAAATAGTGCTGCTGCATAGAGTTTGTCATAGACAAATCCATGCCAACTTTACAGAAAGAGAGCTATTAAATTAGGGGCTGTCCTAGATAATCAGCCCATATATTGTTTAACCCACTGTTTTAATTGATTTAATTGCGTGTTTGGATTTGGGTTGTTAAATCTCCATTCACACTCCTTCAAAAACAGCGGAAAAT
>Ga0307380_10009995_pt1 | contig 11993 bp, 13 predicted proteins | sample UN3MG_FD_202239 | JGI IMG/M metagenome (GOLD analysis project Ga0307380, IMG submission 202239) | Soil microbial communities from Risofladan, Vaasa, Finland - UN-3 | ecosystem: Environmental > Terrestrial > Soil > Coastal area > Acid sulfate soil | place: Finland: Risofladan, Vaasa | collected... | reverse complement strand
TACGTGGATGCACCTTATAGTGAAGAAGTGTATCTTCCTCGTGACCGTCAAGTTGTAAACGTTTTCTTATCGGCGTTACCTAACATTCATAAAGTTCTGGTTCTCGGATGTGCGCGTGGATACATGGTTCAGGCGTTCAGGGAGAAAGGTGTCGAAGCATTTGGTGTTGACATTAGTGAATGGGCTATCAGTAATGGCGCAGAAACAGTTAAAGAACACCTATACTGTGGAGACATATGTGACTTATCCATGTGGGAGGATAACGAGTTTGACCTCGTTGTAGCTTTAGACGTATTAGAGCATATTCATGTACCTGACTTATACACTGCCATAAAGGAAGCAACAAGAGTCGGAAAAAACGTTGTATTAGATGTCCCCACTAGACCAAACGATGATGACCCAGATCAGAGTCATGGAACAGATAAAACACATGTAAGCATCTATAGTAAAGATTGGTGGGTCACAGAGTTCATGCATAAAGGCGTGGAACCGATTCATGTTCAAGAATATTTATACCCACAAGTAAGGGCAGATAGCCCGTGGGAAGACAATCACGATCACGCAGTAACAATATATTTCACTAAACCTAGACCTTTACCAACCGTAGAGAACACAGTACAGTACCCAGTTAAAGAAGGCGGAAAAGATTTTAAGATACTCTGGTGGAGTAACGCACATTGGGCTGGAACAGGGTATGGGTTAGGAACCAAACACGTAGTATATAAACTTAATGAATACTATGATACCGCTTGTCTCGCAAGTTATGGACTTGAAGGCGGAGCACTCAGCTTTAACGGAATGAAAGTATTCCCAAGACTATTTGACCCATATGGTATAGATGCAGCGGAACTCATCTGCCGTAACTGGGAACCAGACATCATGATTACATTATTCGATATATGGATAGGAAGCAGTGGACTTATGCGAGGAGAACGTGACTGGTTTAAGAAGATTCACCCATACTGGGTTCCATATTTCCCGGTAGACCATGACCCTGTGCCTATTCCTACATTGGAGCAAGCACAACAAGCATTTAAATGTGTATCAATGAGCAGGTTTGGTAGAGAGCAGTTAAGAAAAAAAGGGTTAGGTTCAACATATATTCCTCATGGTGTGGATACTAAAGTATTTGCGCCCCCAGAGGATAAGAAGGCTAATAAGAAGTGGCTATATGAACGCGTAAGTGCACCAATGTATGAACGTAATAAGCTTCCTTGGGATGATGAAACATTTGTCATAGGTAAGAACGCCGCTAATAAGGATACTAAACGTAAGAACTATGACCGCGACTTTAAGGCTATTAACATATTCTTTGAACAGAACCCTGACGCTAAGAAAGATACAAGAATTCATCTACACACAATACCTACGTTCCCCGGTGGGTTCCCGTTAAACGATATGGCTGATATGATGGGTGTTGGTCAATATATGCGTAGGACTCATCCCTTCCAGATGTATTGTGGTATGAGTGAAGCTAATATGGCTAAAATGTATGGTGCATTTGATGTGTATCTTGGTACTGCCCGTAATGAAGGATTCGGCATACCTTTAATTGAGTCACAGGCTTGTGGTGTACCCGTTATATCCACTGACTTTACAAGTATGACTGAGCTTGTCGGTAAGACTGGTTGGTTAGTTAAACCTATAACAACTGATACCACTATGCTACTCAGTGAACAAGCTATTCCTAATGAATGGGAGATAGTGGAGTACCTTGAGGAAGCATATAATAGCCCCGATAAGGTTAAGAAGAAGGGTGAGAAGAGCCGTAAGTTCTCGTTAGACTATGACTGGGAGAAAGTAATTCAACCACTCTGGGTTAACCTAATAGAGGAGATACGGGAAGAAATGCGTCCAAAGACTCACAGTGAAAGGAGGATACAGGTATGACTAAATCTAAGGTAGCCATCGTTGTTCCAGTTAAGGAAAGCGACTGCTGGTTAGCTAAAAACTTATCCATTATTGATACATTCGGAAAAGAAATAAGCAGAGTAATCATAAGTTACGGAGAGAGTCAAGATAACACTTTAGAGATTATACGAAGATGGTGCTCCATAACTAAACATAAAGTAGAAGTAATATGGGAACCAAAAACAAAGTACCCAGTAAACAGTAGCGCAGAGATAGCGTTCATATACCATGACTTCCAAGACATGATAGCAGAAGGAGATGAAACCCATATATTACTCTGGGATGGCGACATACTTGAAGCACCATCAAACCTCGTAAAGAAACTGCTTAAACATGATAAAGACATAGTAGCACCATACGTTTACAGTAAACATCACGCACCCGGAAAAAGGTTCTTTGACACATTTGTGTTTAGATATAATGGATACAGGTATCACCCATATGAACCTCCTATGCATAAACATAAATTAGCTAGAATAGATAGCGTAGGATGCGTATTCTTATCTAAAAGAAAACCGTTCCTAGAACACCGTTACCGTGACCCATATCCACACTTACTCTACTGTAATGATGCTCGTTCAAGTGGATATGAAGTGTGGGTTGACCCTAACATTGAAGTATATCATCTTGATGGAGAACGCTTCGGTATAGGTAATATACCCGTTGAGTCTAATCCTAGAAGCAGATTCTATGATAGAAAATGGGTTCCACCATCGGCTATAACTGATACTGGGCGAATAGTGTCTAACGATGATCTCGTGGTAGATGTAATAAAGAAATATATTTACTAGAGTGTGTTGTGTTGAGTAACGTAATAGTGTTAGGTGCAGGAGCAAAGGTAAATCAAACCTGTGCCGTATATAACCTATGGAGTAAAATAACTCAATTCTATGAGGCTCCTCACATAGTAGATGAAACTAAACATGGTATACCTGTAATAGATAAAATATTAGATATAACAACTAACCCCGTTGTTTACTGTATGGTTGGAGACTGTCGAGACAAGAGAAGACTTGTTAAAGCTTTCACGGAAGACGCAAAACTGAATAACGTAGAGTTCACATGGGGAAACCTATATCATGACACCTCAGTATTCATTCCACCAACACATATCGGTAAAGGAGTAATAGTTAGACCTTTATGTGTTATAAGCAGTAACGTGACTCTAGGTGACTACTCAGATATAGGAAACCTATCAAACATAGGACATGACTGTATAATAGGAGACTACAGTGTTATAGCTGGTGGTGTATCAATGAGTGGGAACGTCACGTTAGGAAAAGGCGTATTCATCGGACAGGGAGCATCAATCAAACCGGGGATAAGAATAGGACACGGAGCGGTAATTGGGTTAGGTGCATCAGTTGTAAAAGACGTAGCACCAAACATGGTTGTCGCAGGAAACCCCGCTAAAGCAAACCCCAAGTTTAAGAAGGTATCATATTGGTAGAGCCACTGGTTTTAATATCATCAGGAATAAAGGATGAAGCAGATACTCTTCCAAAGTTCTTTGAACAAATAGATAACCTAGATTACCCAAAAGATAGACTACGACACGCAGTGTATACGTCACCAAGCATAGACAATACATTAGACCTCGTATATGAGTGGCTTAAAACTAAACCAGATGCATGGTGGCATAACATGAGCATCGACTTTCCACTAAGAAAAAGAATGTTCACACAAGGAAACTATATGCGTCAATACGCGTCACTAAAACAACCTAACATAGAACCAATAGAATATATATTTCACTGTGACGCAGACGTAACATATATACCACCAGAAACATTAAAAACTTTAGTAAACTTAAACGTAGACGTAGTAGCACCATACATATACCTATCAGGAGAAGACGTACCAAGAAACCCATACAGACGAACCCACATATTCAGAGACACGTGGGGATACAGATTCAAATATGGACCAAACCCCGGTTTAGCTTTTAATGTGGGTGTTCCTGAGTATTATAAACGTAATTATCTTAGAAATGATTCAATTAAAGCAGATAAGGTGAAGCATATTATTCCTATGCAAAGTGTAGGCGCAAACCCGGTGCTATATAAGGCTTCCCTATACGACTCGGTTCCCTATGATGGATTATATGCTTTTCCGGGTTGGTGTGTGGAATTAGATAAAGCAGGGTATGGAATATGGAGTTACCCATTACTTGAATGTCTTCATGATTGGAGTGGAAACGTTGAACAATAAATATATCTATAATCTCATAGCTCGACTTAGAGGAGAGAAGACGATACTCTGCTCTTATAGTGGAGACGATTATGGGTTATATGATTTTAACGTAGAACGAGTAGAAGTTAAACATGAGTGCTGTGGTGAATGTACTGGTAAATGCTCCAAGTCATAGAGTAGGATTAGCCGAATTCTTTGCTAACCTAATACAGCAAAATCATGGAGCATTCAACACAGTCCTAGACCTTGGATGTGGGGAACTACAAACTGTATGGCATGAACGATGGGGAAACAGATATGAGGGACTTGACAACCGCACAACGATTGGTGCAGATTATGTTGGTGATGCTTGCGATTTATCTCGCTTCGAGACTAATAGCCGTGACGTAGTGTGTGCGTGGAGTACACTTGAACACGTAACCTGTCCCTACGTGATGCTAGAAGAAATGAAACGTGTTAGCCGTGGAACATGTGTCTTAACAACTGATTACACGGAGCATGATAAGAACGGAGACCCTACGCATCTGTATATGTGGAACGAGAAGGTTCTTGGTCAACTTGTTAAAAGTGTTCACGTTGACTCTGAAGTGTATGTGGAACGTGGAATACTTGTTGCTGTAATGTATAGGTGTCAAGATGACTAAAGCAAAATATGGTGTACCTTGCAGCCATCTTAAAGATAGAATAAAAGACGTTGACATTAATTGTGTTTCAGAAGAGGAGGCTATGGCTTTAGCTGCTGGTGCTTTTTTGGCTGGAAAAGAACCTGTTGTTTATATGCAGAATAGTGGACTTTGCAGATGCCTTGATATCATACTTAGCCTATACAAGCCATATAGTATCCCTTTACCTAAACTGATTTTGAGCATACGTCATCATCCCCAGCATCATCGCTTCGCTGGACAGGCAACTAGGCAGCTTTTAGATTTGGTAGGTTATGAAAGCGTGGAGATCATAGAGCAATGAAAAGGATAGAAGCCATCCATAAAATAATGAACTCAGTAACAGACGAATTAGTTATCAGCTCCGCTGGAATGATAAGCAGAGAAGTTTACACTGTAAAGGATAGAAAAAGGAACTTTTACGTGATGGGGTCAATGGGGGCTTCTCTCGGAATAGGGATTGGGGTTGCATTGAACACCGATATGAAGGTCCTAGTCTTGGTAGGTGACGGCGAGGTGTTGATGAGCCTCGGCACGCTGGTTCTAATGAACAAACTTAGCCTGCCTAACCTTAAACTAGTCATACTCGACAATAATAGCTATCAATCTACTGGTGGTCAGAAGACTTGTAGCGACGCAGTGGATTTTACTCAAATATGTAAACTGAATTGCGAAGTTTTCAAAGTTGAATTGACTGATAGCGAGGCTCCACGAATAGATATTCAACCCATCGAAATATATAGGAGATTCTACAATGCGGTTAATGGTTCACAGTAAATCGACGGAGCGATACATAGAAAACTGGAGTTATGATAAAACATTGATGGTTCATCATCACCCTACTAAAGAAGTCCTGAAAATGGCTGATAGCGAAGACCAAGTAATAGCTATAGGCGGTGGGTCTGTCATTGACACCGCTAAGATCATATCTAGGAATCCTATCATAGCGGTGCCAACAACCTTCGCAGGAGCCTCAAGAACATCTCACGCAGTTTACTGGGATGGAGATAAGAAACTCAACCAGAACACATGCATGCCAGTGACAGTTCTAAAGCCAGCGTACCTCGAATTCCTTCCAGAGGACGTTTACCGTTACAGCAAAACAGACTGCATCTGCCACGCACTAGAGAGCTTGATTTCACGAAACGCAACCACGGAATCCAAGTTTTACGCTTCAATAGCCCTCGAATTAATAAACAGAGACAAGCAGGGAGACTTGCTAACGGCGAGCATCCTAGCCGCAGATGCCTTCGAGATAACAGGAACGAATGTCTTACACGCTCTCTCCTACCCATTGACCGCAATTTACGGGATACCCCACGGAAAGGCACTGCTATTCCTGCTACCGAGGCTTCTGCCCTACATAGGCGATCTCCTAGAGATTGATGTGCCTATCGAAGGGGATGTCTATTTGAAAATAGATATTGCAAGGGTTATAGATGAAGCACTTAAATATCCTAAGATATTCGAGACACATAAACCAATTAACCGAAAAATATTGATGGAGATATTTCAATGATTGATGTAGGTAGTATCTGCCGCCCACAGGATAAAGGTATAAGGCGTGATCTTCATAGATTACTGGATTTCCTAGACGACCTACAATATAGGATTCCATCGTTGTATAAGATCAGCCCCATGATTGAACTCATCTATAATAAAAACATATATAATAAAGAACTGACTGGTGTAGAAATCGGGACATTCAGAGGAATAAACGCTCATACAATCTTAGCTTTTCTCAATATAAAGAAACTTTACTTAATCGACCCATATCTTCAATATGATGACTATGTTGAGGCTTGGATACCAGAACACTCTCAAACAGACTTTAACGAAGACTACGCGATAGCAAAGAAGAGGTTAAGTAAATCCAAGGACAAAATCAGGTTCATTAAAATGAAGGCTGATGAAGCCATTATGTTAAGCGGTCTAATCCCAGATAACTTGGATTTCGTCTATATTGATGGCAACCATGCTTACGAATATGTAAAGAAAGACATTGAACTCTATTACCCCAAAATAAAACAGGGAGGAATACTAGGCGGAGATAACTTTGAAGTCGAGTTTAAAGGTGTTCCACGAGCGGTTCTTGAGTTTGTTGATAAAACGGGTCATAAATTATATGGTGCAGATAAAGATTGGTGGATCGTCAAGGGAGATATGCAATGAAGAAAGTCTACGTTGGAATGGCGGCAGACTACTTACACGTTGGACACATCAACATAATCCATGAAGCCAGCAAATACGGAGAAGTAATAGTAGGGCTATTAACAGATGAAGCCATAGCCTCTTACAAGAGAGTTCCAGTTACCACTTATGAGCAGAGAAAGAAGGTGCTTGAGAACATCAAGGGCGTAACTAAAGTCGTACCCCAATATACTTTAGACTACGTTGAAAACCTTAGACAAATCAAACCAGAATACGCTGTACACGGCGATGACTGGAAAACTAGCCCACAGAGACACACGCGACAAAGAGTAATCGAAGCATTAAATGAGTGGGGTGGTAAACTTATAGAGCCAGCCTATACGAAAGGAATCTCCTCAACACTTCTAATAGAAAACCAAAAACAAGTTGGTGTTACACCAGAACATCGAAGAAAAATGCTTAGAAAACTCATTGAACTTAAACCAATGGTTCGAGTCATAGAATCCCATAACGGACTCTCCGCTATGGTGGCTGAGACAACCAAGTTTGAAGGAAAAGAGTTTGACGCTATCTGGGAAAGCAGTTTAACCGACTCCGCCTCTAAGGGTAAACCAGATATAGAACTTGTTGACTTTACATCAAGAACCATTACCATAAACCATATACTTGAAGTCACAACAAAACCACTAATAGTAGACGGGGACACAGGCGGCTCCACTGAACACTTTGTTTATATGGTCAAAACATTAGAGAGATTAGGCGTTTCAGCGATAATTGTAGAAGACAAGGTATTTCCCAAGAAGAATTCTCTACTAGAAAACGTAACACATACACAAGACACAATAGAAAACTTTAGCAAAAAGATAAAGGCTGGAAAAAACGCGTTAGTGACGCGGGACTTTATGATTATAGCTAGAATAGAGAGTCTGATCGCGGGCAAATCCATTGAAGATGCCCTGACGCGGGCTAAAGCATACATAGAGGCTGGAGCCACTGGTATAATGATACATAGTAAAGACAAAACACCAGACCAAATTCTTGATTTCTGCAAAGAATACAAAAAGTTTAAGAATCGGGTTCCCTTGGTGGTTGTCCCAACAACGTATAATATGATTAAGGAAGCGGAGTTAATCAAGGCAGGTGTTTCAGTCGTCATATACGCAAATCATCTTCTCAGAAGCTCCTACAAGGCGATGAAAGAAACAGCTATTACAATATTGAAAAATGAACGAGCCTTTGAGACTGAATCTTTTTGTTGTCCAGTTAAAGATATTTTCAAACTTGTTAACGCGGGGACTAGATAAAATGAAGAAAATCATCATAAACAGTTTCTCTAAGACTCATTCATCTGTCGTTGACCCGATTAAAAAAGGATTGCTCAAAACGGGGCGATACCTTGTCGATGTTAATATTTCTACACCTATAAAAAGCGACCACGACCTGCGAATCGTGACTTCATGGCTTCCTCATTGGGTGTTTCCAAACTCTATATTAGTTCCCCACGGAATATGTGAGGCTGAAAAACGGTCACATCGATTGACACATGAAGCAATAAAGCGTTTTACAAAAGTTTTCTGGTCTGGTTCCACTTTCCTTATGAAAGACGTTAACCAAAGCGTGGTCGGCTTTCCGAAGTCTGATGTTTTGTTTACCGAGGACGGTGCCAAGGAAATAGAGAAAACAGGGAAAACATATAAAGTAGACGAGTTACCGTATGAACAGACGATCTTATTTAACGGTCCGTATCTTACTGAGACACCTATCCTATGGGAAAAATATGTTCCAGAGCTATTGAAGCTTTCCAAGAAACACTGTTTTAATGTTTTCATTAGACCGAGAGACGACGTTGTATCCCAGAAGCAGTTGGGGGGACATCCCCTTATGCAGGTGCTATCAAATTACGATAATGTGAGAGTTACAGACTGCATTAATAACTGGACGTTGTTCCCATTTGTGGATGTGTCCTTTTCTGGGTTTTCGTCTACCATAAGGGAGTTCTCAGCAGTAAAGAAACCTTCCTTCTTCCTTGAAGGGGTGCCCAGTTTGAATTATCCCGTCGCGGTTCACAGAGTAAAACTAAAAAACTTTGAATCCACAATTTTAAAAGCGTTGAATAATCCAGAGGATTATATTGTTTCCCAGAAAATCATAGATGGTTTGTTCTATAAATTAGATGGGAAGGTAGTCGAGAGAATTATATCAGAAATAGATGGTTTGTTAAAAGAATAGAGTCACGAAGAAACTGGAGAGAATGTAGATGAGAAAAACAATCATAAGAATACTTGGAGGATACACTGAGCCGGGTTTAAGAACAGTTAAACCAACTGAAATGACAAGCAGTACAGTAAACAGAAACTTCACTAATATACTTGTTGAAGTAAAAATAGCGCAAATGGAGATAAAGGTATCAGCGTGGGATGACACACAGGCTATGAAGCTTCTTAATGAAGTGTTATCAAACCTATCACCGATACCTGAACCAGTTAACCCGTTAGTAGGATAGATGTAGAATGGTAATCACAGCCGTCCCGTGGGCGATCCCGGACTTTGGTTTAGAAGAGAAAGAAGCCATGCACCGAGTCATAGATAGTGACTGGTTAACTATGGGCAAAGAAACCATGAAATTGGAGGCTGAACTTGCCCCAGTAACGGGAAAGAAGTATAACATAGTAGTCAACAGTGGAACCAACGCAATCGTGGCATCCCTTCTCGCATTAGAGTCATATAAAGAAGACTACAGCGCACGTATACCTAGCTACACATTCAAAGCAACAGAAAACGCGGTCTATGCATCTGGGATAAGTAAAGTTAAATACGGGGAAGTAGATAAGTCAACTGGGTTAATGAACCCAAAGGAGTCAAAGGATAAACATGAAATTCAAGTACCTGTCCACTTTGCTGGATTACCTCTTAACCAACAAACATGGAAAGACACACCCCTCGTGGTGGAAGACGCTGCGGAATCTTTTGGTTCAACTACTATACATAACGGGGATGTTCATAGTGACCGTCTCGTTTGCTATAGTTTTCATGCAGCTAAAGTAATCACCATGATTGAGGGAGGCTGTGTAAGCACAGATAACCCTAGCCTAGCGTATCGAGTTAAAGCGGCTCGTTGTCATGGGGAAGACCCTGAAGTTAAAGGAATCTTCATTAGTCGTGGATTAAACATGAAGCCACTGGATTTATGTAGTGCAGTTGGAAGGGTTCAGTTAAGGAAGCTTCCCAAGTATCTGCGTAACCGTTATGAGATAGCAACCATGTATCGGTCTGAGTTAGAGGATATTGTTGGGTTCCAAACGATTCCAGATTATGTGAAGACTCACGCTAATATGATGTTCCCCGTCTACGTGGATAAACCTCATACACTTGCACAGCACCTAAACAAGAACGGTATAGGGTGTCGTCTTGGGTGGGAACCTCTACGAAACACTGTTGGAGCAGAGTACATGTATAAGCATATTGTCTGTCTTCCAATGTATAATACGTTAACTTTTAGTGAAGCATTATATGTAGTAGAAAAAGTGAAGGAGATTGTAAAACAATGACAAAGGTACTCTGTACTGGATCGGATGGATTTATTGCTAGTCACGTAGTAGATGAACTCAACAACCGAGGATATGAGGTAATCAAATATGATAACTATAGCAACGTAGAGCAAGATATACGTGACCAAAGAATGCTTGAAGCATACATGGATGAAGCGAACTATGTGATTCATTTAGCTGCCTGTCCGTATATCCCGTTTGGTTACAGTCACCCTAACGAGTTCTTCGAGATAAACGCTAACGGAACACAGAACGTCCTCAACGCCGCTAAGAAGACAGGTTCAAGAGTAATATACACGAGTAGTTCAGAGGTGTATGGTTCAGCGGAAGACCCGAATAAACCAATGAATGAAAGCCACCGCATAAACCCACATAGCACATATGCAGTAGCGAAATATGCCGGAGACGGACTATGCAGAACATATCACAAAGAACATGGACTTGACGTGACAACGGTAAGAATGTTCAATAATTTTGGAAGTAGAGAAACTTGGAGGTATGTTATCCCTGAGATAATTGAACAACTAAGCAAAGCACCAGTATTATACCTTGGTAACGTGTCTGCTGAACGAGACTTCACATACGTCACAGATGGCGCAAAAGCTTTAGTTGATGTAATGGAGTGCAGAGAGCTTAACGGGGAAATCGTGAACTGTGGTACAGGGATTACGTGGAGCATAGAGAGTATAGCGGAGCAGTTAAGCGAAATATTTTACCCAGACGAACCAGTTAAAACATATATTGACGCATCACGATTCAGACCGTTTGACGTTGACCGGCTCATATGTGACGCAACAAAACTCAGAGTATACACTGGGTGGAAACCGGAGATAGCTTTCAACGCTGGTTTAAAGAAGACTGTAGAGTGGTTTCGTGAGAATGGATCGAAATGGGATTTTAGAGAGATGAAATAAAAATGACACTATATTGTGGAACTTTTGATGTGATTACGTTTAGTCAAATCAATTATAGACAAGTTAACTTCGCATCAGACGCCACCTACCGTGCATGGATAGCCGGCACACTTATACTTAAAGCACAGGACATGATAGATAACTATGTTGGACATAACTTCTACGAGAACCATGGCACCATACGGCTAGATGGTTCAGGTAAAGAAGTTGAACATATCAGCCCACATGGATTAACCGTATATAGTAACCAACGTGAAACAGACGCCACTGGCGTATTGAAACCAAGCAGACTATTACCGCTTCCACTTATGGCTATAACAGGGGTAAACATAGATAGCACAGCACAAACTGTAACAGATTTCCAGATATATGAAAGCTACGTAGCATACGATGGTAATAGATTCTGTAAAGGCAGACAGAACGTTGATATCATAGGAACATGGGGCTACGGAACCTATCCACATGACATCCAATACGTCACCGCACAACTATGTGCCAACGCACTCCGTGAGATGATACGAAGCGAAATGATGCCCGACTTAATAACACCAATACTTGAATCTGGACAAGGGAGTGTCGGGGGATTATCAGCATTATTCAGAAGCCCACGAGTA
>Ga0307380_10009994_pt1 | contig 11993 bp, 6 predicted proteins | sample UN3MG_FD_202239 | JGI IMG/M metagenome (GOLD analysis project Ga0307380, IMG submission 202239) | Soil microbial communities from Risofladan, Vaasa, Finland - UN-3 | ecosystem: Environmental > Terrestrial > Soil > Coastal area > Acid sulfate soil | place: Finland: Risofladan, Vaasa | collected... | reverse complement strand
CGTCTCTTCGAGACGCTGGGCAACCACGATCTCCTCGCCATCGCGAAGGGTGTGGGGGTGAACGCGAATCTCCGAGCACTCGGGGCCAGGAAGGCTATGGGGGCCGGGCGTTATCAATTGAATGGCTATCCGCGGCCGTCCGTTGCGCAGTCGTTGCACCAGCTCCTGGTAGGTGATGCCCACTGTCTTCTCATTCCAGGTGAGCGCCACGTGGGGCACCAGTTGGCCGATTCCGTAGGGCATCTGCCGCCGAGCGTGCACTTGCTCAAGGCACGACAGCGCCTGGATAACGTGAGCCACCCTGCGTTCCCAGACGGCCTCCACCACGGCATGGTCCTGGGCCAGGTAGATCTCGACCGCCTTCATCAGGCCCACGATCTCCTCCTTGCCCACCTTCATGGGACGGCCGACGCCCATGTTGGGATTGTCGTTGAGTCGGCACGCTTCTATGAGCTCCTTTCTGCCCAGGATGAGCCCAGAGCTCTGAGGTCCGCGGATACCCTTGCCACCACTGAAGGCCACCAGGTCCGCGCCCTCATGGACGAAGCGGGACAGGTTCTCGGCTGGGGGGAGTTCGGCGGCCGCGTCCACTATCACTGGCACACCGGCCTCATGGGCTATGTCCACCACTTGCTCAAAGGGCAACGCCTCTCCGCGACAGAACCAGGCAAAAGTGCAATAGACTGCTGCCGTTTCGCCGTCCATAGCCCCCTTGAGTTCCTCGGCGTCAGCCGCGATCTCCACCAGCCTAGCGCCCGCCAGGCGCACCGCCTGATCAAAGGGGTTGCGATGGGCACGCTGGACGATCAGTCTGTCTCGCATGCCGTCGGTATCGGGGAGCTGCCGGATCCTCTCCAGGTCGGTGCCGGTCATGCAGGCTGCTGCCATCAAGGTGATGCCTGCGGCAGCTCCGGCGCAGACGTGCGCGGCCTCAACCCCGATCAGTTCAGCGATGCGTTTGCCTGCGGCCAGGTGAAGCTCGGCCATATCCACGAACGCGCGACTCGCCGCCGCCATGGCATCGACTACCTCCGCTGGCATCAGCGAGCCGCCGAAAGCGGTCAGTGTGCCAGCAGCGTTGATGATTGGGTTCACTCGCAACTGAGCATAGATGTCCATATCGACTCCCTCCGGCGCACGAGACTGCACCACGGGCGACATCAGCACGCGCCAAAGCCATGCCCTTTGTCCGTCAGGCTCAGTCTACTGCATCACGCTCAGCCTGGCAATGGTCACAGGGGATCTCTGGGCCTTGCAGGGGTACGGCCACCGCCGGTGTTTCCCGCCGTCTGCTGCTATGGGGACATTGCGCGAGAGGATACGCAAGGGAAAGCGCTGTCTGTCGAGGCCACGACCCGCCGCCAGCGTCGTCGGAGGCGGAGTCCGTGGACAGATCCGCTGAGGAGATGGCCTTCCCCAGCTCTTGAGTCGGGTATCGTCAGAGGTCAGGCCCGCAAGGTTGACCAGCCTGGGCACCGCCTCTGCGACGGGTAGATTTACCCATTCTGGCATGGTCAGGGCTACTTGTCCCTCGCTTCTCGTCCTCCCGCACACCTCGCAGCCGCCAGGGGCGTCTTTCTGCCTAGCCGCCGCCGTTCAGCAAGAAGCTAAGCGCCACGCACACGAGGCCAGCGAGGATCATGCGCACTCCGGCAAGAAGGACGTTCGCTCGGGCCACCTTGCCCAGGAAAACGCCCAACCCAAAGAGAGCGATGAGGGCGATGGCCAGAGCGGCCACATGGCTCGCGCCCGACGCAGACCATACGCCGGCAAACAGGAAGGGCAGTAGCACCAGTATGCCGGCGATCAATGGGGAAAGCCCGTCGATGACCGAGACCACGATGGCCGCGAAACGAGAGGCACGAGCCTGCTCGGTATCGCCCATGTCGCGCAGCATGGCGTGTTCAAGGTCTTGCAGCCCGCGTTTGCGCTCCGCCGACTCGGTCACATACGCTCCCCAGAAACCAGAAATGCCCATGGCCATGCAGGTGGCCAGCCCGGTTGAGGCGATGATGCGAGGCTCCCTGACGCCTCCAACGTACGATCCCATCACCACGCCGATCATGGTCAGGATGCCATCGAAAGCATTCATCGCAAAGTTGCGGCGGCCCATCTTATCGATGCTGGCGATGCGTCGATACTTGGCGAACTTGCCGAGCCGCGCGAATCTGGAGGTCAACGATCTCCTTTCCTCGCTCACTGGCATCTCTCCGATCTGCACAGACCATTTCTGGCCTTGAAGCCGCCCAACTGCGTGGGAACGCCCGAATCATGGGCCGACCCAGGCCAGAGAGCCATGGATTGGACATGGGGTTCCAACAGCAGTCAACCTCTGAGAGGGGTTGCCAGTGGCTGCTTCAGAGCAAGCCCTAGTGCCAGGAACGATTGGAAAGGGGTGGTGGCGTCGGACCAACCTGTGCCAGCGCGGTCAGCGTCGGCGAAGCAACGTTGGTCATCGGGGGTACTTGCGGGGTCAGATGACTCGGTTTCGAACATCCTGAGAGATGCACCTCCTGTGTGCTATTCTGGATACATTATACCACGTTCGGCGCTGTCGGCCAAGCGAGCGTAGGAGAGTATCGAAAAAGCGGCTCCGAATCTGACGGGAGGCGAATCGGCGGCGTGCTGCGTAGATACTCCGGCTAGCACGGTATAAACGAAAGCAGAGGACGGATATAGACTGTAGTATAGGGGCGATTCGCGAATCGCCCCTACTGGGTGACGGCCACCTTATCGGCGTTTTTCGATGCCCCCTGAAGGATCTGGCTGACCGGTGGGCCAATGTCGTTCTGGGGATAGTTTTCACGATTCTTAGCATCTGGCACCTAGCTGAGCATCTGGCACAGCCATCGGTTCAACAGGCATTGATTATCGGCTCAACGGTTGTGGTCACAGCCCTGGTAGTCTGATACGCATGGACGTGGCCCAAGCCGGAAGCTGCGTCATGACGAGCAAGAGTGTAGTGGATGAGAGAGTCGCGGGATAGGCATAGGGGATGCCGCTGCTTCGCCCAACTGTCGGAATCCCATTCGCCCTGTCGCCAGTGCCTATGCGCGCCCGGTCAGCCGCACCTCGGCCCCCGACTCGGCTGACTCGTATATCGCGTCCAACACCGCCTGCACCTGAAGCACTTGCTCGGGCACCACAAGGCACTGGGCCTCTCCCCGCACACAGGCCACAAAGTGCTCGATCTCCTTGGTATGGGCCTTGACCTTGGGAAGGTGCGTGGGGGTTATGTCAATTAGCCTCTCGTGCATCTCCTTGTGTATGCGCAGTGGCGGCATGAAAGCGCCTCCATGAGAACCTAGAATACGGGTCTCCTGGAAGTTGTCGGCGATATTGGCAGCCCAGCACGCCCTGAGCATCAGGGTCGCCCCGTTTTCGAAGCGGACCATGGCCACGCCCATGTCTTCTACGTCGAACTTGCTCGCGTCCCAGTGATCCCAGACGCTGACCACGTCCTGTCGCTTGCCGAATGTGGCATAGGTTGCCCCCACCACCGACACGGGCCGGGGATTCCCCATCAGCCACATGGTGTGATCGAGAGTGTGCACGCCGATGTCGATGAGCGCGCCGCCCCCCTGCAGCTTCTTCTGGGTGAACACACCCCAGGCGGGGATTCCGCGCTTCCTCATGTAGGTTGCCTCACCGTAGTAGATGTCACCCAGGTCTCCGGCGTCGATGAACCGTTTCAGGGTCTGCGCTTCGCTGGTGAAGCGCCATTGCAGACCGACCTGAAGCACCTTGCCCACCCTGCGCGCCGTCTCCACCATCTCCCTGCCCTCCCCCAGATTGAGGGCCAGGGGCTTTTCACAGAGGACGTGGAGGCCGGCGTTCAGCGCAGCCAGAGTCGCCTCCTTGTGCGCACAGTTGGGCGTGCACACCGAAACCGCATCCAACGGTTCCTTCTCCAGCATCTCAGGGCAACTATCGTAGGCCCTCGGGATATCGAACTCTTGGGCCATCTCGGCCGCCTTGCCCGGCACGATGTCGCTTACTGCGACCAGCTCCACTCCCTCCTGGGCCCGATAACCCGGTGCGTGTGCGTATCGAGCAATGCTGCCTGCACCAATGATGCCGACTTTGACGATCCGGGACATATGATCCCCCTTGTGCAATGAATTAGATGGTTGAGCCAACAGTTGCGTCCCGTCCCGGGGACACCAAGGAGTGAACTCGCGCCCGGCAAACGAGCAATGGCGCCGGTGCCCGGATCTGCCCAGCCTTGTCCAGCGATCACATGGCGAGCGCGCAACCATCCTTGTACGGATCGGAACCGCCCAGCAACGCGCCGCTCTCAGGATCCAACATGATGACCTGCGCGCCCCCATAGCCGACCCCTTCCGTAACGGTCAGCGCATGTCCCCGCTCTCTCAAGGCATCGTAGATAGCAGATGGGAAGAGGCCCTGTATGCGGAATTGACTCCCACCCTCGTGGCAAAAGCGGGGTGCATCCAGAGCCTGCTGGACATTCATGCCGTGGTCGAGGATATTGCACAGCACTTGCACGTGTCCCTGGGGCTGCATGAAGCCGCCCATCACCCCAAAACAGATGGCCAGCGCGTCGCCTCTGGTCACCATACACGGGATGATCGTGTGGTAAGGGCGTTTGCCTGGCGCGATGCAGTTGGGATGCTCTGGATCCAGCTCGAACAGGCTCCCTCGGTTCTGCAGCATGATGCCTGTGCCTGCCGCGACGATGCCCGACCCAAAACCCGAGTACAGGCTATTGATGAAGGACACCGCGTTGCCCTCAGCATCCGCCGTGCACAGATAGACAGTATCCCCACCCGATGGCAAGCGACCCGGCCGCGGCTCAGATATGGCCCGGCCCATGCTGATCTCAGCTCTCCTCTGGTCCGCGTATGCAGGGGAAAGCAGATCCTCCACCGGAACGTCAACCAGTTCCGGATCCGCCACGTAGCGCCGGGCATCGGTCATGCCCAGCTTGACAGCCTCCATCTTGAGATGCAGGCCATCAGCAGAGTCAAAGCCCAGCGCGCCGATGTCGTATCCGCCCAGGATGCTCAGTGCGATGAGGGCAGCGATGCCCTGTCCATTGGGGGGGCATTCGTAGACGCGGTGACCGCGATAGTCGGTGTGGATCGGTTCCACCCAGGTGGAAGTGTGGTCGGCCAGGTCCTGCGTGGTGAGCAGCCCGTCGTGCCGGTCAGAAGTCTCGACGATCGCCCTGGCAATAGGACCTTTGTAGAAGGCATCGGGGCCACTTTCGGCCACCAGACGGAGACTGCGGGCCAGATCGCGAGAAGTGAAGCGCTGGCCCGTCCGCGGCGGACGACCGTGGGGCAGATAGACCCGCCCAGCCTCGGGGAAGCGCTCCGATAGCGTCTCCATGCTGGCCCACGCCCGGGCGACGATCTCGGTGACGGGGAAGCCGCACTCTGCGTACTCGATTGCCGGCCCCAATACCTGGTCCAAACCCAGCCTGCCGAACCTGGACACCAGATCCGCCCAACCGGCCACGGCTCCGGGCACAGTCACCGACAGGATACCGCGCCCGGGGACCTGGGTGAACCCTCGGCGTTGGAACTCTTCGACAGTGGCCGCACAGGCAGAGCGACCGCTGGCGTTCAGAGCATAGACCTTTCGTTCCGACGCCAGATAGATGAGGGCGAAGGCATCTCCACCCATGCCGGTACTCATGGGCTCGACGACATTAAGCGTGGCTGCACAGGCCACTGCGGCGTCCGCCGCGTTGCCACCTGTCAGCAGCATACGCAGGCCAGCCAGGGCAGCCAGCGGTTGGCTGGTAGCTGCCATGCCCCCAAAACCCATCACCACCGACCGACGCGAGGGGAACCTAGTCGCCATCTACTCTGCTCCTTTTCGCTCGACCCCCAATCACAAACCTGCCCCTGCCCGCGCGGGGAGGAATCCGCCGCCGCCCGCCCAGGTCCGGGCGATGGGGAACCGCGCCAGGGGAGTCCGCGCATCCCTCTCCCGGGATCGACAGGTACGGGCCGGGAGAGTGAGGACACGGGACTCAACGAATGATGAAAGCTGCCCATGCCTGGCGCACCGCCGAGTGGCGGCCCCTCCCAGAGAAGCCTATCCAATGGCGGCCACAGCATCAAAGGCAGGTTTCAGCGCCCGGTATAGCGAGCGGTAGACGGAATAGTATTGGTCATACGCGGCCCGCTTCTCGGCGATCGGCTCGATCCGATCCACGATTAGCACTGTTGCAGAGCAAGCCTCGGGCACACTGCCGTACACTCCCGTCCCCACCCCAGCCAGCAGAGCCGCGCCATAGGCACTGCCCTCGGTGACGTTGACGGTGACCAACTCGGTCCCAAAGACATCGGCAAGTATCTGACACCATACAAGGCTGCGCGAACCGCCGCCGGTCGCGCGCACCTGCTCGATGGGCACCGCAAGATCGCGGAACAGCTCCATCGAGTCCCGAAGACTGAACGCCACCCCCTCCATGACCGCCCGCACCATGTGCCGTTTGTCATGGCGTAGGGTCAACCCAAAGAAGGTGCCTCGTGCGTTGGGATCGGGATAGGGTGTTCGCTCACCGGTCAGATAGGGTAAGAAGATCAGTCCCTCGCAGCCGGCGGGCGCGTTGGCCGCCTCTGCTATGAGGATCTCGTATGGATCGACTCCGCTCAGTGCAGCGACCTGCTTCTCCGAAGAGCCCAACGTGTCGCGAACCCAGCGCAGCGACCCTCCCGCTGACAGGGTGACACCCATCACGTGCCACTTCCCGGGAACGGCATGACAGAAGGTGTGCAGACGCCCCTCGGGGTCTCGGGTCGGGGTCGCGGTGTAGGCAAAGACCACGCCTGACGTGCCAATGGTAACCGAGACCAGACCGGGCTCCACGATGCCAGTGCCCACTGCGCTGGCCGCCTGGTCTCCGGCGCCACCGACAACGGGCAATCCAACGGGCAAGCCGGTCAAGTCGGCCACCTCGGGGATTATCCTGCCGGTCACCTCAGGCGACTCGACACACTCTGGCATCCATTCGGCGGGGATGCCGAGCGCCTCCAGTACCTGCTCGCTCCAGGCGCGCTCAGCTACCCCAAGCAACACCGTACCGGAGGCATCCGACACCTCGGTGGCATATACGCCGGTGAGCCGATAGCGGATATAGTCCTTGGGCAGAAGCACCTTGGCCGCTCGGGCATAGATGTCGGGCTCGTTCTCTCGCGTCCAGATGATCTTGGGGGCGGTGAAACCGGGCAGGGCGGGGTTCAGGGTGAGCTCCAGGAACCGCTCTCGCCCCACACTATTCATGATCCACTCGCACTGCGCGGCGGTACGCTGGTCGTTCCACATGATGCAGGGCCGCAACACGTTTCCCTGGCCATCCAGCATGACCATACCATGCATCTGACCGGTCAAACCGATGCCAGCAATCTCCGTGGGGTCGATTTGCGAGTGCTTCAGGGCCTGGCCGATAGACCTAACGGTGGCCTGCCACCAGTCCTCTGGGTCTTGTTCTGCCCAAAGAGGGTGGGGCGTATACATGGGGTATTCCACCGTGACACTCTGCACAACGCTCCCCTGGTCATCTATGAGCAGCGTCTTGGCCCCGGTCGTGCCCACGTCGATTCCTATCAGATAGGTCATGTGCAACCTCCCAACGCAAGCTCAGTCCGACCTCGGAGTGCCATGATAGTGGCTTGACCCTCCCGGCGAAAGGCGAGGCCCGCCACGGCTCCTCCTGCTTGCGAAATCGCCCTCGGGCTAATCAACTTCCGCGAGTTACATAGAAGCCCGATGAACGCCAGACCAGCCCCACCCGCCAGGGCAGAGGGATCTTCTGGAAAGCCTGCCAAGATGCGCACGCGATGGGCGGGTCAGCTCTACTCCTCCCCTTACTCCCCTCCCCGCGGGCGGGGAGGGGACGGGCGTGGGGTGATGGGCCACAGACAGAGACGCCGCGCAACCCAGAAAGAAAGGGCGTCAGCACGTGACAGGCCGATGGCCGCGATAAACGAAACGGGGCATCCAACCAGTGTCAAGGATGCCCGATCCCATTCGCACCAACATCTCAACGCGTGGCAACCGCGCTGCCCCCGCTGCTAGCGTTCGTTGACGATCCGCCCATCGGCCATGCGATACGTATACTCCACTGTCTCCTCAACGGTCGGGTCATGCGACGCTATGATGACGGTGACACCCTCCTCTTTCGCCACGGTCTGAAAGAGCTGCACAATGGCTCGCCCCGTGGTGCTGTCCAGCTCACCGGTCGGCTCGTCTGCGAGGATAAGTCCTGGTCGGTTGACCAGCGCACGAGCGATGGCTACCCGCTGCTGCTGTCCACCCGACATCTCTTGAGGGCGATGCTTGGCCCAACGCGTGAGCCCCACCAACTCCAGGCACTCCATCACCCGCTGCCTTCTCTCGCGGCGACCCACGCCCATCAAGCGCATCGGCAGCTCCACGTTCTCAAAGGCCGACATGGTGGGCATAAGCGCAAAAGACTGGAACACGAACCCGACGTCCCTTCTGCGAAGCTGGGTCAGTTGGCGGTCGGAAAGTCGAGAGATGTCATCGCCGAACAGATAAACATGTCCCGACGTGGGATGATCCAGCCCTCCAACGACGTTCAGCAGAGTGGTCTTGCCCGACCCCGACCGCCCCACGACGCCGATGAACTCGCCCTGCGAAACGCAAAGGTTCACTCCGCGCAGGGCGTGTACCTCGACCCGTTCCACCCGGTAGATCCGGGTGACATCGACGCTTCTCACAACACCATCGCCATTATGTCGCGCCACGATCCTCGCCTGTCCTATGCCGAGATTGATGGGGATTACCTCTTCTCTCTCTTTAGCAGCCCGCGCAACCCGCGACCCGCATCATGAAACCGAAGTCTCCAGTCTCTGGAGCGCCGCTGCGGTCCCCAGGTCTCGGCCACCTGCGAGATGCGAGCAGCCTGCGCGGAGGTGTCCTCCAGCCCGACAGCGGGCCTGATCAGAATCCCCTCATCAGTCAGATCCACTTCAGCACGATCCGAGATGCCCAGTTGATCCAGAAACTCTCTGGGAATCTGCAGCCGGCCTGCCTGGTCGAGCACCACGTATTCGTGATAGGTGGCGTGCTCCTCGGCGACGTCCGCGGTGGCCTGGTCGCCCGCACCGTCCCCTTCCTGGTCGCCAGCGGCCCACTGCGCCGCTCGGACGCGGCGCACGCGCTCGCTGCTGGTCTTCCCGTCGCGGATGGCCACCACACGATCCACCTGACCCTCAATCCTGCCGTCGTGCGTCACCAGGATGATGGTCAAGTCGAACTCTCGGTTCAGATGACGCAGCGTATCCACGATGGCCTGTGCAGTAGCTGTGTCCACCTCACCAGTTGGCTCGTCCGCCAATAGGAGCACCGGCTTGTTGGCTAGAGAAACCCCGATGGCGGTGCGCTGCTGTTCTCCACCAGAAAGCTGACGCATGACGTGGTGACGGCGCTCCCACAGTCCCACGCCCTCGAGCAGCTCCCTGGCCCAGCTTTGGCGCTCACCGAAAGCCATGCCGGCCACGATCATGGGTAGCTCCACGTTCTCGTGCACCGACAGATAGGGAATCAGGTTGCGCGAGGGCTGCTGCCAAACAAAGCCGACCTTCTGACGGCGATAGCGGGTCAAGGCAAAACTGGATAGCTTGATCAGGTCCTGACTATCAACGATGGCCTTGCCTGCAGATGGTCTATCGAGGCCACCCAGGATGTTCATGAGGGTAGATTTGCCGCTTCCGCTCGGACCTATCAAGCCGACGAATTCGCCACGATCGACCATGAGGTCTAGTCCCTGGAGAGCCACCACCTCAAGGTCCTGGACTTTGTAGATCTTTACCAAGCTATCGCAAAGGACCATGGGGCCATTGGATGCCATGCTACACTGCCTCTCCCAGCTTCACTGCCTCGAACACCTTGAGCCGTGTCAAGAGCCATATCATTCCTGCGATGGCCAGCACGAGCATGGCCCCAAAGACGATGTAGATCTTGCCGATGTCATCCCAGGCAATCAACACGACAAAGGGCGGAATGGCGATGTTCTTGTCGGTGCCAACTTGCAGGAAGGGGATAAACAGATCGCTCACCCACACCCCCAGCCCAGTGCCCGCCGTGACGCCAGTGGCGATGAGCAGCAACTGCTCAAAGCCCAAGAACCCGATCATCTGCCCCACAGACAGGCCGATGGCTCGCAAGACTCCGAACTCTATGAACCGACGGCGGAAGGAGATGAAGGAATGTAACAAGAAGCCCAGCACAGTCAGAACAGCGGCGGCCACAAATCCCACAGACAGAATGCCAAAAACGCCTGCGCGTTCTGGCCGTCCTTGCTCCTCCTCGATCGCCTCGCGGCTGCCCGATATGGTGACCACCTTGATATCCAAGTCGGATAGCCCGCCACTCAGCTCCTCAGGGTCAACGCCCCCCTCTGTCCGAATCCAGACATCATACGGAAACACGCCACCTAGCCGTTCAAAGACATACTCCAGGTTGCCGACGAACAAGTACTTACAGTCATCGTCTGGATAGTAAGTAGGAAAGTATTCGATCAAGCCTGAAACGATGAACTCGACATCCTTGCGCTCTCCAAAAGTCGCAACGCTGAGTTCCACCGTGTCGCCTATGCCAAGCGAAAAGTCGCCAAGGAACCTGGGATTCACCAGCAGGGCCGATCGGTTCATGGCCAAGCGGTTCATCAGTTCGCCAAGCTCGCCGTAGCCAAAGTCGGGCCTGAAGAAGGCCACCTTAGGAAAGTCCAGGCGGTCAATGCCGTAGAAGCATCCCGTCGCGGTCGTCTTACCAAAGATCCCCCTTGCCGAATACGAGCCCACGCGAGCGGCGGCCTCGACTCCCGGCACCTTTAGATGCTCGGACACGGGGACAAAAACCCATCCAGAAAACAGGTCGGTGCTGGCTTCAGTTTCAGACGCCCCTCCGCCGCCTCCGAACCCTTCGCCCCCGGCTGTTCCCGAAGGGTTCTCGCCCGATTCTACGAGCCGATAGTCGGCTCCGTACTTGTAGTATGTGCGATCTGTCAAGCTCTGGTCCAACGTCCGGGCCATAGAAGCTGTGAAGGTGGCCAGGCTCAGGGTCAGGGTAAGCAGTAGAAGCGAGCCCGTATACTGCTTGGACACCCGAGCCAGTTGACGCAGGGCCAACACGATGGATACGGATCGCGATATCTGGCCTGCCACCCAAGCCAGGAACTCCATCAGCAGAGGGAAGAGGCGGATCATCAGCAGGGAGACGGCAAAGATGGTCAGAGCTGGAACCAGGAAGAGTAGAGGATCACTGAATGGGTCGCCGCCGGCACCCACGTTTCCGCCCAGGAAGTCGATGGTGCCCCGGTTGTTGAGTACATAGTAGCCGTACCCGCAGGGAATGAGCAGAAGAAAGTCGAGGAAGAAGCGCTGCCACAAGGGCTTCTCCAGTGCGCGCGCCCGGTCACGCTTATACGTCACTATGGTAAGACGCGCCGCTCGCATCGCAGGCCCAAGACTGGCGAGCAGACCGATGAGCACGCCCAGCAGACCCATGCGGATAGCCCGGGGGGTAAGTAGCACGGGCAGTTGCTCTCTCTGGCCGAAGGTCAGGAAAGAGATGGTGTTGCCCATGACCATGGCTAGCTGCTTGCCCAGGGCTATGCCCGCCACCAGACCGATGGCGCCCACCATCAGTCCCTCCAGAGCATAGATGCCGACGACCTGCACGTCGCCCGTGCCACGGCTCTTCAGGATGGCTATCTCTCCACGCTGGCGCTCGACCACCAGTCCTGAGATCAACCCGATGAAGTAGAGAACCAAGCTCAGGATCGGGATGGAAAAGACGTACAGGATAATGGTCATGATGAATGTCGTCCACCGATACTTTTCCAGCTCCTCAACCGGCGAGACATCCAGCATCGCGTTGGGCAAGAGGTTGCTGATCTGCGTGTCTACATAGTAGATCCGCCCCAACAGCCCCGGAACGTCGTCTGTACGGACGTTGTCGCCGTCATACACAAAGTACCAGAGGGCGGC
>Ga0307380_10009993_pt1 | contig 11996 bp, 10 predicted proteins | sample UN3MG_FD_202239 | JGI IMG/M metagenome (GOLD analysis project Ga0307380, IMG submission 202239) | Soil microbial communities from Risofladan, Vaasa, Finland - UN-3 | ecosystem: Environmental > Terrestrial > Soil > Coastal area > Acid sulfate soil | place: Finland: Risofladan, Vaasa | collected... | reverse complement strand
TTGGCCGTAACAGCAATGCAGGAGAAATTGCTACCTTTGAAGGAAGTCCAGTTGCCCCAGCGCATTGCAGAGAAGCAGGGGCAATTTGACATTTCAGTTCAGGAATTAGAAACACACCTAGACAGTTTGTCTGAGGCCGTTGAACAGGATGATAAGGATTTGATAAAAGACACGGTGGAAAAAGTCCACACCGCATATCAAAAAACAGAAAGCGTATTTGATTGATCCACAGCGCATGTCGCCTGTGAAAACATTTTGAATTGCGCCGGTGCCTATCTTATAAGGCAGGCGTTGGATAGAAGGTACCTTGCCGGCTGATCTGGGAGAACGAAAAACCGAAGTACAGGCGCGGCATTATTGGGTCTGGGGCCTGCCGTTCTTCGCCATGGCCTTGTCCGCTCTAATATATCTCTCCGATTCCAATTTAACGCTATTTCTCAAGATAAATAGCTTCTCAAAATACACGGGCGATATGTTCTGGGTAGTGCTCACGATTTTTGCCGATGGATTGGTGTCATTCATCATTCTTCTCCCATGGATAAAAAGAAAACCCCAGCTCATTTGGGCTGTTCTCCTGGCAGCGATAATGTTCACCATATTCGGACAGGTAATCAAACGAGTAGTGGATGTGGCAAGACCACCTCAGGTTTTGTCCTCAGATGTTTTCCATCTGATCGGTCCTGATTGGGGACAACATGCATTCCCTTCTGGGCATGCCGCCATGATCTTCATGCTGGCCGGCGTTTTTGTGTTCACCATTTCCAGAACATGGTTGCGATGGCTGTTGATCGTGTTTGCCTCTCTGGTTGCTCTTTCTCGAGTTGTTGTAGGTGTGCATTGGCCTTTAGATATTCTCGCTGGTGCCGCTATTGGTTGGGCGGGTGTTTGGGTCGGTCTGCTTCTATCAAAATACTCAAGCTGGGGATGGAGCGGGATCGGTCAAAAAATTCTTGGCGCTATTCTACTGGTCGCCTGTGTCGTTCTCTTTTTCGTGGATTACACAGGATATCAAGGGATTATGGGGCTTCAGCGTTTGATCGCCGTCATCTTTTTTACGGTAGGAGTGAACGAATACAGGAAAATTTATGTATTCAATTTCAGGAAAGGCTGAAGGACAAAGGGCAAAACCAAAATATCCGTTGAAAAAAGATTTTTTTTAGCTATGATGATTGAGAATATGATCCCCAGATTTCTCCATTTTATGAACCAAATATCTTCGTAAGGAGGACTGTAAAAAAATGAAAAAACTATCAACGATCTTTATTTATTCTTGTTTGATAATATTCTGCGGGGGATGCAGGAAGATTTACCAAGGCCCCCCAGCGGACCTCGTTATCAAAAATGCCAACATCATCACCATCGATGCAGACAACCCTAGAGCTGAAGCTCTGGCTGTGAAAGATGAATTTATCATTGCAGTCACGACCAATGACAAGGTCGATCAGTATATCGAAGAAGGGACAACCACTGTGATCGATGCCAAAGGCCGCTTGGTCATACCAGGTTTGAATGATGCACACATCCATTTTATGGGGGGCGGGCAGTCGATGATGCAACTGGACTTTCGTTATGTTCACAATGTTCAAACGATCCAGCAGATGGTGGCGGAGAAAGTGGAGCATGCCGAACCGGGCGAACTGATCAGAGGAAGAGGCTGGGAACACGAGACCTTTCCAGACAAAAAATGGCCGACAAAAGAGATCCTGGATGCTGTCGCTCCCGATAATCCCGTGGTCCTGAACCGGGCGGATGGACATTCCACATGGGTCAACAGCTATGTTCTTAAGATGTCCGGGATCACAAAGGATACAGAAAGCCCTCCCAATGGGACGGTCGTTAAGGACCCTGTTACAGGAGAACCGACCGGCATCTTTAAAGAGGGCGCTACAAGCCTTTTAAAAGTGAGAAGTACAATCCAGCTCACTCCTGAGGAAACTGAAAATAGGCTGGATGAGGCTTTGCAATTAGCCCTCTCTGAAGCCAGACGGACTGGTGTTACAAGTATACAACAGCTAAACGGAGAGTATGAGCGATTCCAGAGATTCATGGACCAGGGTAAGTTAACCTGCCGTGTGACTTTCAACATGGCTATTCCTCACGAAAATGTTGAGGAAAGATTAAAAAAACTGGATGAGCTTCGAAAACAGTATCCTCCTGAGAATAACTGGATCCGGTTTGGTTATCTCAAGGTGTTCATCGATGGAACCCTGGGTTCGGGAACCGCCCTGATGTTCGAGCCATTTGAGGATGATCCCAGCACAAGTGGTTTGCCCATGATGCCTTATGAGAAATTTGAAGAGCTTATTGTGGCGGCTGATGCTTTGGGCTTTCAGACGGGAACACATGCTATCGGCACAAAAGGGAACAATTGGGTTCTCAATGCGGTCGAGAAGGCGATGGAGGTGAATGGGCGAAGAGATCACCGGCACCGGAGCGAACATGCCCAGATTCTGATATCGGATGACATACCAAGATTTGCTGAGCTTGGAGTCATCTCTTCCATGCAGCCCACCCACTGTATCACGGATAAACGATTTGCCGAAAAAAGAATTGGCCTTGAACGCTGCAAGGGTGCGTATGCGTGGCAGAAATTGCTCGATGCAGATGTGAATATCGCATTCGGTACAGATTGGCCTGTAGAGCCCATAGATCCTCTGGAAGGGCTTTACGCAGCTGTCACACGCAAAGACCGTGCGGGAGAAGAAGGGGACGGTTGGTTTCCCGATCAAAAACTCAGTATTGAAAAAGCGATAGAACTCTATACATCAGGTTCTGCCTATGCGGAGTTTATGGAGGACCGCAAAGGGAAGATCAAGGTTGGCTACCTGGGGGATATGGTGATTTTTAACAAAAATCTGATGACAATCCCTCCTGAAGAAATCATGACCTCCAAAGTGGACTACACCATCGTCGGAGGGAAGGTCGTCTTCCAGAGAGAAGGCGTCGACTGAATCCTACAGATCCTATGGGGGCGGTTCATCTTCCTTGATATCAGAACGATAAGGGGATGGGTAGAGAATAAGAACCGCCTCCTTTCTATCACACCGTAATCCTCGATTAACTTCTATCCATTGATAAATGGAAAATTTTTGGTTGTGTTCTATGTTTTCGTCAGACTAGAATAGAACTGAGGAAAATGCAGAAGGAGCGAAAATGAGTGAAAAAATGTCTATGCGCCGTCGTGAGTTCCTCAAGGTGTCTACTTTGGGAGCTGTAGGAGCAGGAATTCCTGTGCATAAAGCGATAGGCAGTAGCACAGGAGGCCACACGAGAACGGGAGCGGACGAACTTAAGATCAAAGAATACAGGACTCTCGGCCGGACCGGATTTAAAGTTTCGGATATTTCTGCTGGAGAGCACCAGGGGAATGAAGACATTCTCAGCTATCTCCTCGATGCCGGAGTCAACTATATCGATACAGGAGAAAGCTACGGAAGTGGAAGGGATGAACGAGTCATCGGCCAGGTCCTTAAAAAACATGATCGCAAATCTGTATTCATTACGACAAAACTCTACCTGACTAAGGACCGGACAAAGAACAGTATCATCGAGCGAACCCGAAAATGCCTCGAGAGACTTCAGACAGATTATATTGACTGTATGATGATTCACAGCGCACAGAGTGTCGCAACGATCAAAGAGAAAGGCTTCCATGATGCCATGTCTGAGCTTGAAACCCAAGAGCGGGTGCGTTTTGTAGGTATTTCCAATCACGGTACGCATTGGGGGATTCTCCAACCTGAAGAATCGATGGAGAAGATACTGCTCGCAGCCGCCGAAGATGGACGTTTTGATGTTATGCTCTTGGTGTACAATTATTTGGCAAAGGAGAATGGAGAGAAAGTCCTTGAAGTTTGCGCTGAAAAGAACATCGGGGCCACTCTGATGAAAACAAATCCTGTGGCCGATTATCTCTTTTTTAAAAGTGAGGTCGAACAGCTGGAAAAGGAGGGAAAGGATATCCCGAGATATCTTAAGAGAGTGCTTCTCAGGTATGAACAGTTGGTGGAAGAAGCTCAAGGATTTATAAAAGTACACAACTTGAAGGACACCCATGAGATCAGAGATGCCTCCATTCGTTATGTGCTGAATAATCCTCATGTCCATACGGTTTGTACCACATGCAACAACTTCGAAGAAGCTGAGGCTTTTCTTAAGCTTTCCGGAGGCCGTTTCACACCACAGGATAAGAAAACACTAACGGCTTATGCGCAAGGATGCGGTATTTTCTACTGTCGGCATGCTTGCGGCCTGTGTGAGTCGAGCTGCCCACATCATGTGCCTGTGAACTCCATCATGCGTTATAACCACTATTTCGTTGCTCAGCATCGAGAAAAACATGCGATGCAGAAATACTCCGGGTTGCCCACAGCAAAAGCCGATCTATGCCTGAATTGTGAAGGACAGTGTGAAGCAGCCTGTCCGTTCAACGTCCCCATTCATGCTCTCCTTATTAACGCCCATAAAAGGCTCACTTTGGCTTAGTCCATTATAGGGCCATTTTAAAGGTTTTTTTCGGATATGATGAAAAATCCCAGTTCTACTCCTGAACCTTCGCCTAAGCTTCTCAGACAGCTGGGCTTGTTTGACTCAACGAACAGGATATTTTGAAATACCAGAAAGGAGACAGAAGAAATGCTCAAGAATGAGGGAGGAAAACTTACCAGAGTCGCGATTTGCACTCCCGGGAAGGAATATTTCAGCGTTACGGATCTCAAATCCCATAACATCACAGAAGTTCCAAATGCCGAAAGGACTCTTGAGCAATTCATCTTTCTAAAATCCATCATTAAAAAGGCCGGATGTGAAATGATCGATCTTCCTGAACTCTCCGGACATCCCAATTCTGTTTTTACTCGTGATGTCTCTTTGGTGACGCCGCAGGGATATGTCAAATTGAGGATGGGATTGGAGTCAAGGAGAGGTGAGGAGGAATGGATGGCTGGATTCCTGGAGTCGGAAGGGGAACCATATGTGGGGCAGGTCAGAGCCCCCGGTACTGTTGAGGGGGGAGACATCATACTGGCGGGGAACGTCGCTTTTGTCGGGCATTCTCAGAGGACAAATGCAGAAGGTGTAAGTCAGATTTCAGAATTTCTCGAAAATATGGACTACGAAGTGAGAATCCACCACATGGATTATCGTTATCTCCATCTGGGCGGTGCCATGAGCATGATTGACTCGCGAAGGGTTCTCTGCTGTCACGGTGTCTTCCCTGTTGGTTTTTTCGAAGGATTTGATACGGTGGAAGTTCTCCACAGAGGACCTTCTACAGGAAATGTGATCTGTTTGGGCGAAAATGAAGTTATCGCCAATATCGCAGAGAATGTCGATGCCACCAGAGAACTTGAAAAAAAGGGAGTTAAGGTACATGCCATCGATCTATCCGAATTCCGTAAGGGAACAGGGGGTCCCACCTGCCTCATCTTGCCTATTGAAAGAATCTGAGCGACGTGTTATATAGATATACTTGAAGTGGGGTTTGAGAGAGAGATTGTAAGATGTCCCGAAATGACAGTATGGGCCCCACGAATCCTTTAAGTAGATGACATTTTTTTGATAGAGGAGCGTGGGCGATGGATGAGAAACGTAAAGAAAGAAGACTCAATGAAGAAAACAAGGTAACCATATCTGTTTTCTCCAAGGATAAATCGACACACGCCAAGGGCAACTTTTTTGCCTTGACAAAGGATATCTCTCTCAATGGCCTGAAGATCCACACCGATGTGATGCTTGACATCGATACAGTGTTAAAAATCGAGATCGCACTGGCCAAAAGTAAAAAATTGATCAGAGTTATCGGAAAAGTCAAATGGGTGAGTCAGCTTTATGATGGTGAGGTTTTTGAAACTGGCGTCGAATTTGTAGATACACCTCCGGATCGAGTTTTAAGCCTTCTCGATCATCTCTACGGAGAAAAGAAAAATAATTAATAAACTATAGCTCTTTCAGCGCATTAGCGATTCGTGTCAATCCTTCTTCCAGCAGTTTTCTCGGACAGCCGATATTCATTCTCTGAAATCCTTTGCCCCCTCCTCCAAACTTTGTGCCCTCATCAAGCCACACTTTGGCTTTGTGGATGAGGAAATTTTTCATTTCTTCATCCGAGAGTCTAAGTTTGCGAAAATCAAGCCAGGCAAGATAAGTTCCTTCCAAAGGAAAAACTGAGATCTGGGGGATGTGATTTTTGAGGAAAGAGACAAGGAATTCATAATTGCCCTGGAGATAATCCAATAAATGTGAAACCCACTCCTCTCCATAATTGTATGCAGCTTCAGTGGCAACTTTTGCAAACACGTTCGTCATCTCCAGGCCGGCATTGTTGACCGTAGTATGAAATTGATTATAGAGTTTGCTGTTGGATATAATCGTATTTGCTACTCCTAGGCCTGCAATGTTGAAGGTTTTTGTCGGTGCTGTACATGTGACAACGATATCTGCAATTTCCTTAGACAGTGTCGCAGTCGGTGTGTGAACGTGTCCCTCAAGAACCAGGTCTGCATGGATCTCGTCAGAGACGATGATGATGTTGTTTTCAAGGCAGATCTCGGCAAGTCGCAACAATTCCTCTTTGGTCCACACTCTGCCCACAGGATTATGCGGGCTGCAGAGAATGATAAGACGCGTTCTGCTATCAATGGATTTCTTGAGCTGATCAAGATCCATGACATACCGTCCATTCTGGATCTGGAGTTGGTTATTGATGAGGTGCCGCTTGTTATTCAGAATGGCATAAGAAAATGGGTGATAAACAGGTTGCTGGATAATAACTTTATCTCCGAGTTGTGTATAAGCCTGAATGATCAAATTCAATGCAACGACAACGCCAGGAGTAAACACGACCTTTTTCTTCTGAATATCCCAATCGAATCTGCGCTTCATCCAGGATGCTAGAGCTGCATAATACGAACCTGTCCTTTCTGTGTAGCCAAAGATCCCATGTTCAACTCTTTCTCGAAGAGCTTCCACAACGGGAGGGGGAGAGGCGAAGTCCATATCAGCAACCCACATGGGCAGTACATCTGGCACACCGACGGCCTTTTCCCTACGATCCCATTTTGATGAAGATGTGCTCTGTCGGTCTATAACAGTGTCGAAGTCGTAGTCCATGGTCACTCCTTACCATCCATAAATAACCTAAATTATTCATAAAAGCTGCCGACAAATTTATATTCTAAAAACATTCAATATCTTATTGTCAGCATAATTGCTGAATAATTCAGGTTAGCCGCCGAATATTGTAAAAACCTCCATTGCATGCTGGAGCCAGAGCATCCAATTGGAAACCCATTTCCAGGGAGCTAATCGATTAGGTTTGACGGTTTTGCTGTTGTTTGTCCGGTTGATATCGATCACCAGTTTAAACTCCGGGTCTACGATTGCCCGGTCTACTTTGAGCGGGCCTTCATACTTGAATCGCTTCCATCTGTACTGGCCATCCCACTGTTCTCTGATCTCACTGCCATCCTCGAGGACTACGAGAACATCGACGGGAATTTGGACCTCACCCAGCCGTCGTACTAGGACCTCCGTCTGGTAGATCGACTCTTCGCCTTTTCGGTTTCTGAGTTCGGTGTATTTTTCATCGATCCAACCCTTGGGGATCCGCTTTCTCTGGCTTTTGATCTCTCCGATCGCATAGTCCAATTTACCCGATCCATACACGAATTGATCCAGGAACCAACTCATATCCTCCCCTGTGTATTCGCTAACGACGTCATAGAAATCTTGTGGTTTTGGGTGCATAAACCAGTATCGGGTGGAATACTCCTTGATCATCTCGGTAAATAGCTCTTTCCCCATGAACCGTTTCAGAGTACGAAGCATCAACTCAGCTTTTGAATAGGAATTGGCGCCATAGCTGTTTGAAGTCATGAAATTCCATGTGAATTTTTGTAATATATCCATGTCAGATGTTCGGCGATGCCTGGAGATTCCGGATGATTCTATGGGGATGGGCAGTTGTTTAAATGTTACGGGAATCCCCAGATACATTTTGGAATAAACTGGAGCTTCATAGGCCCCATAGTAGACTTCGGAATCGAGAAATGAGGTGAAGCCTTCATCCAACCATGCATCTTCGAACTCGTTATTTCCCACAAGGCCATAGAAATATCCGTGGCCGAATTCATGGATCGTGACACCCTCAGGCCGTGGGATGCGGTCACGCGTCAGGAAATATGTTCCACCAGTAAAGAGCGTGGGATATTCCATGCCACCGCATCGGTTGTTGTAAGCAGGATCGACACAGGTCACGGTCGTGTAGGGATAATCACCGTACCACTGGCTGCACAATCTGACAGAATGTTTAACAGCGTTCATGTAGCGATCCTTTTGATTCCTATGGTAGGGTTGAAGCAAAAGTGTGATCTCTACGGTTTTACCTGGAGCAAACATGTAATCTTCCTTAAATTCAAGGTAATGGGGGCTTGTTGTCCAGGCGAAATCATGGACGCTGTGCTGGAAAAACCTGTGGGTTGTTGTACCATTTTGATTCTTTGTTTGTTCTCGGTGTTCTCCAGTGGCTCCGATGATAAAATGTGAAGGCACTGTAATTTTCACATCGTATGTCCCATAGTCCGCATAAAAATTGGTCGTGGCATGGAACTGGTGACAGTTCCACTTCCCATCTTCAAACACGCCGATCTTCGGGAACCACTGTGCGATAAAATAGCTGTCTCTATACACTCCCGTTCTGTGAATAGGACGGGGGACTTTGGAGGTAAAATCGATTTGGAGGAGGATTGTCTGTCCCGGCTCAACCGGTTGAGGGACCTTCACTGACATGACAGTCTGGTCGTAAAAATTATCGTTGTCGGGGTGGCGAAATTCTTGTGTGTGAGTGAGATCATATTCTCCCTCACTTTCCTCTTCGATCAGCTTGATCGAGTTGATGCGGATGTATCCCCAATCGACTTTGGTGTTAGACCTGAATATCTGTCTCCATCTCTCTGATCCTTCCTGGAGAAAATCGCTCATGTTGTTCTGGAATCCGTTCCAGTAGAGGTGGAACCAGAGCTCGTCTGTGGAAAAATCAGTGATATTGGTCCAGGAAATGAGCGCTGTAGCGGTTATTGTTTTGTTATCTGTGTTGAGTTTGATGTCCATCGTGTAATTTGCGATCTGTTCACAGAAGGACTCATCAGATGCGAAAACAGAACAGACAAGCATAAGGACCAATAGGGAACCTGCAATGTATGCGTTTTTGATCAATAGATCCTCCAATATTTCACAAATCGTTCATGATATTACCACGACTCACAACATTATGTTAATATGTATTATTCATAAAAGCTGCTGACATATTTATATTCAAAAAACATTTTCTATCTTATTGTCAGCATCTTTTACCCTTCGGGCGAACCGATCTCACAGCATCGGCTTCGTTGTAGTTCATTCGCGGTAGTTCACTACAGCTTCATGAGCTACTTCCTCGCCGCTACTGCAACCTCGGTCCGTGAATAATCCATATTAGATATAAAGTATACATAAAAAATGTCGAAATTGAACTGGAAAGAAATTCTCCTATCTGACCCCACAAATTGGCTGCTGGAAGAGGACAATCCATCCGTCCGATTTTTCACTCTCGTAGATATCCTGGATAAACCCCTCAATAATCGTAAAATCATCCAAGCAAAACGGGATATCATGAAAACAGGAGTGGTTCCCGAGATTTTGAACAAACAAAAAGAAGGAGGGTACTGGGAAAAAGCTGAGGACTTCTATGTCAGGGCCAAATTCAGAGGGACAGTATGGCAGATGATCATTCTGGCGGAATTGGGAGCAGATGGAAAGGATAAAAGAATCCAAAAGACTTGTGAATTTGTGCTTGAGATGTCCCAGGACCGTAAAAGCGGGGGATTTGCCTACAGAGGCACAAAAAATGGAGGAGGATTTCACAGCGGTGTTATTCCCTGCCTTACAGGAAACATGGTCTGGAGCTTGATCCGTTTTGGTTATCTCGATGATCCTAGGGTCAGGCAGGGCATCGGTTGGATAGCCGATTACACTCGTTATGATGATGGATTGGATTTCAAGCTTCAAGGTTGGCCTCATGAGAAACAGGAGGCTTGTTGGGGAAAACACACCTGTCACTTGACTGTTGTCAAAGCCCTCAAAGCTTTGGCTGAAATTCCCGAGGAGAAAAGAAGCCTCAAAGTCAAAAAAGCAATTGCTCAGGGCGCCGAATATTTGCTCAAGCACCATCTCTTTAAGAGAAGTCACAATCTCGACATGATAGCCAAACCTAAGTGGGTGAAGCTCGGATTCCCATGGATGTGGGACACGGATGTGTTGGAGATGCTGTTGATACTGACGAGATTGGGATACCGGGATGATCGAATGAAAGAAGCCATTGACCTTGTCATCTCCAAACAAGATGCAAAGGGCCGTTGGATCCTGGAGAATACCTACAACGGTCGCTTCCAGGTCAATATCGAACGAAAAGGGAAGCCCAGCAAGTGGATCACCATAAATGCTCTCAGAACACTTAGACAAGCGGAAAATTTATTAGATACAAGATGATATGCCTGGATTATTCACGAGTTGAGGCCAACCCACCCCACCCTAACATTAAGGTTGAGACAGTGGCTCACGAAGCTGTAGTGATCTACAGCGAGTGGGCTACAACGAAGACTTTGTAGTGAGATCAGCTCGCCCGTAGGGTAAAGAATGCCGACATAAAAAAGAGAAATATGCATGTAAAATGTGTGTAATGTTCTGCTTCAGCAAGTCCATCGTAAATAGCACTTATGAAATATGATGGATATTGTTGTCGGCATAATTTATGAATAATTCAGGTGTATTAATTCGTTGCAATATTAAATATAAATCATTATCATATCGTTACGGGAAAAATAGAAATACGAAGGGTTTCATCCTCTTACGGATAAGATAGAGGGAATTTTAATTATTAGAGATGTATATGGGGATATGAAATAATAAGGAGGGAAGATCATGTTTGCGCGTGTCACCTCAATACATGTAAAGACAGAATATATAGAAGAAGTTATAAAAATTTATAAGGAGAGCGTTGTCCCTGCAGCCAAATCGCAAAAAGGATTCAAGAGGATATTTTTTTTCCTCGATCGCGAAACAGGAACAGGTCACTCTATTGCCCTGTGGGAAACTCAGGAAGATGCCATCGCCAACGAAAAAAGTCTTTATTACCAGGAACAACTCATCAAGTTCGTGCCTTATTTTAAATCAGATCCTACTAAAGAAGGATATGAAGTTATCATAGACGAAGATCTGACTTAGTATGATCAGGAAAAACAGACGCTCAGATCAGACCGACTCTATGCCACTTGTTTGACACTCTTTACTCGAATCATTATCCTACCTATCTGTACCTTTTTGGCCGACTAAAATATTGCTGAGCTACTAACGCCTGATTTTAGAGGACGGGCGGACTCACTGAAAGGAAATCCAGTCAAAACCATGGATAAACTCAGAATTCTCGTTTCTGCTTACGCATTTAATCCAAGAGCAGTGACATCGAATGATTTCGATCGGGGAATTCTGGGTTGGAATCTGGTGGATCGCCTCCGTCGTTTTTATGATATCTGGGTGATCACTCACAATAATAACAGCGATGACGTTTTGGAAGCGCTATCGGCAGGTGCCTTACCTAAAGTGAATATCCATTTTGTCAATTTGCCAAAATGTTGGCGATTTATTCATAAGACCACATTCGGCCGATGGTTTTGTTATTTTCTCTGGCAAAGGAAGGCCTGGAAGTACTCTCGCTCTCTTCATAGCCAAGTCACCTTTGATGCCGTTCACCACCTGACTCTGGAGTATGATTGGATCCCCAGTTTCATCGGTGCCTATTTGCCCGTTCCTTTTATTTGGGGGCCTTTAGGGGGAGGGGAAAAATTTCCTCAAGGATTAGCTGCAAAGAGTTCTGTGTTTGATCGTTTGAAAAACAAATGGCATCTTTTTGGACAGTGGCTTGGACGTGAACATCATGCGAGAAAAGAGGGGGAAAGGCGAGC
>Ga0307380_10009990_pt1 | contig 12000 bp, 7 predicted proteins | sample UN3MG_FD_202239 | JGI IMG/M metagenome (GOLD analysis project Ga0307380, IMG submission 202239) | Soil microbial communities from Risofladan, Vaasa, Finland - UN-3 | ecosystem: Environmental > Terrestrial > Soil > Coastal area > Acid sulfate soil | place: Finland: Risofladan, Vaasa | collected... | reverse complement strand
TGAGCGCACGGCCAAAGGTCTCGGGCTTCTCGGTGATGCCTCCGATGGCGGCGGCGCCCGAGATTGCCACTGCGATGCCGGCGCCGATGCAGGCTACGCCGGTCGCTATGGCAGCCGCCATCGCGCTGTTGTCTTGCCCCGCCGAGGCCTCGCCCGCACCCTCATCAGCACGAACAACCATTGGGCTGCTGAGAGACAGGGCCACCAGGCCAATGCAGACCAGTACAGCGACGCCGTTGAGGCTCAGCAGACCTCCGATCACGGTGCGCAACGCCCTTTTGGGGCGACGCGAGCGGCAAGCCTTCAACAGAACCGCCACGGCAGCAGCGGTGGTTGCTGTCAGCAGAAAGATCATCAACGCATACATCACGGACTGCTCCTTTCGTAGTGCTCTGGCGCCATCCACAATCGCCCAAGGCCTGGCTTCAGACGGTGTACAGGGTGAGCGGTTTGAAGGGAGTGCCTTCGCCCGCGAAAAACTTGCCAAACAACTCATAATACTCCAGCCGCATGGTCTGGATGGCGACGATCAGCCCCTCGAAGCCGATGACCACGATATTGCCCCCCACAATGATCAAGACGCGCAAGACGCTTCCCGCCGCGCCAGACCCCACCAGGTCTGCCAGGATAAAGACCACCATACTGAGGCCGGCGTGGGCTACGGCAAATGCTCCCAGCCGCACGAAGGAAAGCGTGTTGCTGGCATAGCCGATGAATGTTTCGAACAACTCAAAGAAACTCTGAACGAGAAACATGCCCAGGCTGCCATGGACGAGGGGACGCCTTCCAGTGACCAGGTTGGTGAGGGGTTCAGCAAAGAGCAAAGCCAAGGTCAACATCCCCAGGGCTCCGGCTACCCATCCAGGTAGTGACCCAGCCACCATAGGCAACACCAGCAGGGCCAGGAGACACCAGTAGAGCAGCAGCCCCACGATCCCATTCCGGTCAAAGATTGCCTCAAGAATGGTCCGGCTGCGTGCCGCCGAAGCCAACCGACAAAAGAAGCCGATATTGAGCACCAGGACTCCGAGACCCACCGCTGCGCCCAGCAGTATCAGCATGTCATGCATGGGGCTGAGGACATGGGGAATGAGTTCCTCCATGCCAAACACGCTGCCGTAGAGCAGGCCGAACAGAGCCGACGACAGTCCGCAGCCTATGAGCACGGTGCCCATCTGCGCCATAGAAGCCAACTGAGGAATGACCCTCAGTGCCACCAGCGCGCCGAGAGCCACCAGCACCAAACCATGTCCGAGGTCACCGAACATGCTTCCGAACATGAGGACAAAAGTGATCCCGAGAATGGGGGTGGGATCGATCTCGCGATAGCCGGGGGTCCCGTAGGTGGTCACCAGCGCCTCAAGGGGAGTGAACAACTTCGAGTTCTTGAGCAGAGTCGGCACCCTAGCCCTGCCATCCATGCCGCGTGCCGGGCGCTCTTCAACGGTGGCCCGTCCCTCACTCGCCTCCTCGACAGCGCTTTTCAGCTCGGCCACGCGTTCCTTTGGAGCCCACCCCGCGATGAGATAGGCTTCTCCCGTTCGCCCAAAACGAGCCCTCGCATCGGCCAGGGCATGATCTCTGCGAACGCGGGTCAACATCGACTGCAGACGAGGACCGAGGTGCTGGAAGCGTTCCTGACACTGCTCCTGGAGGAGGGCGACCTCGGTCTGAGCGCCGCCAAGCCGTTCGTATGCTTCTGCCAGAGCCTCGCGCGGCGTGCCACCCAACTCGTCGGGCAGAGCCAGCGGCTCGAGGAAAGCACTTTCCAGAGCCCGTTCCAAGATGGGGGCATCCTCGTGCGCGCAGAAGCCAAACACCAGCGCATGACCGTCGTAGCGGTGGACCGGGATTATGGCATACGGGATGCGGAAGAGACTGGCCTCCAGACGGGCCAGATTCTCGGTTGGAATCGTGCCCGCGATCAGGTGCAAGAGTTCGAGCTGACGCAGATCCGAGATGCTCACAGAAAGCGGGGCCAGGCTGCTCAGCGACTTGGCCACCAGCTCCCAATGCCTGATCTCACGCTTGAGTTCAGCTTCCCTCTCGATCAGCGCATGGACCTCCTCCTCGATCTCCTGCAATTCCTCTTCGATAGCCACCAGGTCATCGGCAGGAGCCAGCCTCCCCTCCCATGACCGGGCCACGCACTCGATGCCCATCCGGTCGAGCAGCTCGTCGGTGCGCCGCTCCTGAGCAGCATAGGTGCTCACCCGCCCGAGCCATTCGGTGCCCACACCCTCCCCCCACCTGCCCAGCGAGCCCGGGTCTTGCAGATGAACAACTCCGAGACGCGCCACCGCCTCCGCTACCGCATCGATGTCGCCTTCAGGTACAAAGATGTCTAACTCTGACATCTCGACGGGAGCGAACATAGACTACTCCTCCCATCCTATCAGATGCTCGCTGATTCGCTCGTGACTCCAACCCATTCCCTTTCCTTCCAGGACGGTCACCAGATCCTGGGCCTCCAGCTCACCCAGGACCACATAGCCGAGCAGAGCTCCCAACCCGAACGGGTAGCCTCCCATGGCCCCAGTCGCCAGACTGTGCCAGTAGCGGTGGAGGGTCAGCTCCAGGCCAAGCATCATCTCACCGTCGCTCTGGGCATCCTCCAAGAAGGAGAGATCAAACGCTTCCTCACCCCAGACTCGTGCCAGGATACCGGCAGGATCATCGCCCAGGGCAATGTCGCGGACAAGGTCCACGTCGGTGCGTATCGTATGCCAGAGTGTGTAGTTGATGATCTCTTCAGGAGACAGGCCATAATAGATACGGTGCCGGAACGCCCACAGGATATTGAGCATGTCCAATCGGGTTCCGAGGAGGCGGCGGGCGTCCTTGCCATCGTCGCCCCTCAGACGCATGATCGCCGCCGCCAAGTCGCGATAGTAGCGAATATCCGCAGCGATCTCCAACGCGAAAAGCGAACGGTCGCGCTGATACAGAGGATAGGCCGCGCGCAATGCAGATCCGTAGCGCGTGGTGACCAGCCGATCGATCAGGCTACCCAGCGAATGCTCGCGCAGCAGCGTGTCCCAAGGCAATGTGAAGCGTTCACCCAAGGGAATCAGGAAGCCGCCAATCCTCTCCGGCGACATGCTTTGGTCAAAGCCGCGAAGCATGGCTTTGAGGTTCTCCAACTCAAAGTGGCGCCACCAGGTCAGCAGCAGTGCGCGGTTGCCGCCCCCCGTGAGGGCCATGACTCTTTGACAGTTTCTGGCCACGATGCCCCACAGATGCCGCTCGACCTGCTCCAGGCTCACGGCTCCCCTCTGCTCGGCCGCCGCGATGGCCTGGCCGTACACTGAAGTTCTGAGCAAGACCATCGCTGAGGCAAGATCATCGGTCGTCAGCAAAGCACGCCAGGTTGCCCGGTCCAGCAGTTGCGAGCGCATCCCCCTGACCCGAGCGTTGACCGCTGCATAGCGTACAGCGTCCAGCCCGATGACCATTGCTAGCCCGTCCCATCCAAGGTGACTGCCACGAGGACAAAAGCGAGGGCTTCCTCAAAGTGGGCCTCGGCCACCCGCTCCCAGGCCTCCGCCAGGCGCTCGGCCTCGCCGCGAATGACACCCACCTGTTCGTCGATCTGAAGCTGCGATTCGCGCCTGGCTGCCTCGCCCTCTTCCCTTGCCTGAACCTCCATCGACGCAAGGAGTTCCTCGGCGTGCCGCCGTGCCTCGGCCACGATCCGACTCGCCTCTGCCTGGGCATCTCTGAGCATGGCCTTAGCTTGGTGTTCGAGCGCCAGGACTTCGCGGAGGCCGGCTTCTCCGAATCCCTCTGGCCGATCGCCTTGTCCAACAGGTGTTTCCATCTCGCTCTCCAAGGAGCGCCTCAACTGAACCGGCCACGCACGGCCACAAACAAGGCAGCATCGTGGCAAAAGCAAGCCCCGGTGCCGGCAGATGCGAGACCCACTCCTCGCCCACCGCCACACTGACCGTGGTGGGCACAGGGCTCATGATCTCCCCTGACCTGGGCTGCAATGCCCGTCCTTCACCCTCGCCTTGGTGAAGTGTCAACGAAAAAACGTGTCACAGTTGCATCTTGCAAGTCCCGATGCTTCGATCGAGTCCCTCGGCCAGAGCACCAACGATCTCGCCTTACATACTGATAATCGGCATCAGGACACCATACTTGAGAGTGGCTCGGCGGTTTGTGCCCATCTGGAGTTCTTTGACGGGGAGTGTGGCCTGGTGGTCAGGCCGGCGCAATGCTAACAAGCGAGGAGCAACCCATGGCTGACAGGTGCATCGCGTGTGCGCAAGTCACGCCTTCTCGGACACGCGTGAGCTTTGCGACAGGAGCCAACCTGCGCCAACGAGCGGAAAACTAGGACTACCGTGAAGGGGCTGCGAGGCTTTGATGGTGACGGGCGGCTCAGCCCCCGACGTGGCGATCAGAGACAAGAAGGTGTCCCGTAGATGATGGAGTGAGCATTCTGACAGGGCAGTATCAATCGCTGGTCACCATCACCTTTATCGATCCCGTTTTCTTGTGTGCGGCAACCTCGAAAGCTTTCTGAATGTCGCTGAGAGGGAATCTGTGGGTGATCAGCCTGCTAGCTCGGATCTTTCCCGATGAAATCAGATCCATACTCCATTCGAAATCCTTTCGCATGCCGCTGTATCCATAGCACGATGATCCTGTAACGTGGATTTCGCCTTCCACGATTCGGCCCAGAGACACCTCCAGAGGCTTGTGGTATCCCCCTACCAGAACCACCGTGCCCTTCTTTCTGACACCCGCCAGAGCTTCGCTGTAACCTCCGGCGCTGGCTGTGGTTTCGATGACCACATCGGCGCCAAGTCCGTCGGTCAGCTTCGGAATCTCCTCTTTGACATCCTGTTGTGGAGTCTGGATCACATAGTCTGCGCCGAGTTCCTTGGCCATGTCTGCCTGATGATCGTATCTTGCGGTGGCGATCAACTGACGAACGCCGGATACCTTCGCCACTGCCACAGCCAGTAGGCCGATGGTGCCCGAGCCTATCACCAGAACCGTATCCTGATAATCCGCTTCGGTGCGTCGGAAAGCCCGGTAGGAAACAGCCAGTGGTTCGATCATTGCTCCATCCTCAAAGGACAGACTCTGAGGGAAAACGAACAAAGATGGAGAATGGGCTATTACATGCTCGGCAAACCCCGAATGATCGCCCCCGGAGGCTCCTCTGAGGTTCTCACATAGATTGTAGGCACCTACCTTGCAGAAACGGCATTCGCCGCAGTGAGAGAAGCATTCAACACAGACTTTGTCCCCTGCTTCGACGTTGGTTACCCCCTGGCCACATTCAGCCACCACGCCGCTGACCTCATGTCCCGGAGCATTGGAGGATTGTCCCCACTGTCCGAAATAGCTATGCAGATCGCTGCCGCAGATGCCGCAGTTTTTCATCTCCAGCAGCACGTAGTTCGGCCCAGGAACTGGAGCATCGACCTCCTCTATTCTTATAGATTCCTCTCCGCGATATATGGCCGCCTTCATTTTCACTCCTCTACTCTCTGGGTGTTTATCGTCACCTCTGAAACATGGCCCACAAAGGCCTGACGGCGTGCCACTGGCAGGAATGCCTCGTCAGTTCAGCCGGATTCTTGGCTACGTTTGTTAGACATACAGGAACGCGGCGAGACTCGGGGCACCCCACCGACACGACAGTGCTTTGCCGCTCAGACCGCGAAGCGAATATGAACCACGTCACCGTCTTGAACGGCATAGTCTCGCCCCTCTAGCCTCAGGCGTCCCGTTTCTCGGGCTCGGGCGATGGACCCAACGGCGACCAGGTCGTCATAGCTGACGACTTCGGCCCGGATGAAGCCCCGCTCCATGTCGCTGTGTATTGTGCCCGCGGCTTGCAGCGCGGTCTGCCCCCGGCGCAAGGTCCAGGCACGCACTTCCCTGCCACCCGTTGTGGTGAAGAAGGTGATATAGTCCAGCAGGCGATAGCCTGCCCAGATGAACGTCTCCAGACTCGGGGCCGCCAAGCCCACATCGCTCAGGTATGCCGCCGCCTCAGACTTGTCCCACGTGGCCAGCTCTGACTCGAGAGGCGCACAAAGCACTACCGCCTCGGCATCCTCGTCAGCGGCCCTCGCGCGCACGCGTTGCGCCAGTTCGCCACCATCTGGCAACTGGCTCTCGCTCACGTTGGCCACGTAGAGCAGTGGCTTGATGGTGAGCAAAGCAACACCACTTAGAAAGGCGAGCTGTCTAGCGTCGAATACAAAGAGGCGGAGGGGACGGCCGGACCGCAGCTCGGCGACGGCCAGCTCGATGGTGGCAACCTCTTGCTCAACATCGCCCAACCTGCTCCTGGCTCGCTTCCTGATCCCAGCCAGGTGTCTCTCTGCCACCGCCAGGTCGGCAATGATGAGTTCCAGCTCTACAGTCTCGATGTCCTCAACCGGGTCCAGGTAGGGGGTCACATGAGGGATCTGGGGGTCCTCGAAGCAGCGCACCACTATGGCGATGGCATCGACATTGCGAATGTGGGAGAGAAACCGGTTGCCCAACCCCTCACCTCGACTGGCCCCCTTCACCAGGCCAGCCACGTCCACCACGCGAAGAGTGGCGGGCACCACTCGTCTCGGCCCGATGATCTCAGCAATGCGATCGAGCCTGGTGTCAGCCACGGGCACGACACCCACATTGGGAGAGATGGTGGTAAAGGGATAGCTGGCAACCGTGGCCCCGGCCCTGGTTAACGAGTTGAACAGGGTTGACTTCCCCACGTTGGGCAAGCCCACCAGACCCAGTTGCAGAGCCATCTTGCCCCCTCCCCTCGCGCCTTGTCCAGGTCACGGTGTCGCGCGTGGCAGAGCTCTCGGCAGCCCCACCAGATACCGTGCCGGCCAGGGCCGGTAGCCGCTGAAGAACTCTTCTTTCGCGATCAGCCTGCCATCCTGCTCGATCAGGCGGTAGAGCGTTACGTCAACTCCATCGTAGGGCCATTCGACTTGTACGCGAGTGCCCAGTGGCAAGGACGCGTCACCCTCAAAGATGGGTGCACCCGCTTCGAGTTGATTACTGATTATGGGCCCTTCTGTCTCCACCTTACGCGCTCTGGCAGCCCCATAGAAACGAAAGTAGAGCCTGCCGTCGTCTTCGTCCTCTTCGGTCAGGACCAGAATCGGAGTGTCGGTGTCGTTGCGGAACTTGAGATCGAGAAGCGGAGAGAGGACCGCCGCATCGAGTCCCACGGGCGACCCGTCCTCTTCGCACCAAGGGGCGCGATAGGAGTGGGGCCATCGCTCCAGAATGGGATAGCCCCCCCAGAAGGCTGCCCGAAAACAGGCCGTGCTCGCCTGGCACACACCACCCTCCGCCCCTCGAATCGTGCGGTCTCTGTTCGTGATCCACGACTCACTGTAGCCCCCCGCCACGGTCACCAGACCCAGGTTGTCCAGAAAAGAGAAGGTGGTCTGAGGCGGCAGGGTCAACCCGTGAAAGCGAGCAGAAGCCAGACGAATGTCCTGCAGGCGCGCGTCCTCGGACTTGCGGAAGCTGCTCTGACCCTCACTGATCAAGCTGAGGGGCAAGAGCGACACCAGATCGGCCCGGGTGACCCGCGGTGGCACCAGGTGCACTGGCAAGTCAACCTGGCGGTTTGCGGAGAGGCAGGCCCCCACGAGCCGCTCAATCGCCCCCTCGACATCCAGGGAGTGACCCCACTGCTCTGGCGTCAGCGTCACCAGGGTGCTGGTCTGAGGATCATAGTCAAAGCGGGCCTCCCGAGGAGGGCGAGCGAGCTCATCAGCCAGCTCTTGCAGAAACCCCTTTATCCTTTCTCGATCGACGCCCACCTTGAAGGAGATCCCCTGAGATGTCTGGTGGCGCTGGAGCGCTATCCATGACGCCAACACAGCCCGGTCAACGCGCCAACGTCTGGTCAGAGTGCGCGCTTTCTCGTCGGGCTGGAGCTCCTGGTAGCTGAAGGTGAGCATCAGGGGGGAGCTCAAGATGACGCCCACCTGTTCACTTGCTCCTTCTATCTCGGTCAAAGGAGGAACGACCTCCCTGAACACAAGCCGGACCACCACGGGCTGAGGGGAGAAGCCGGTCGTGCTGGGAGCTTGGCCGCGCCAATAGCGCACGATGCGCGGGGTCCGGTCCCACGAGGAGGAACCCACCCTCTGCCGAACGCGACTCTCAATGGCCTCTCGAGTGGCTCCTATGTCCAGTTCCCGGCCGGCCTCAGACTCCTCAGCGTGAGCCTGCAGCCCGGCTACCCAAAGCTGCCCGCGCCGTGGCGGGTGCCCGGCCTCACCGGCGATCTGGCTCAAGTAAACGAGAGCTGATCCCGGATCGATGTGCAAGTCGGGCGCGATCTGATACCCCCACCAGAGCAGCTTTGCCCTGGCCTTCAGGTCACTGCGAAACACGCCGGTACGCCCGAGGCTCCAGGCCTCTTCCACCGCCTCACCCAGCTCCAGATACCCTCCCAATGCCCGAGGCGAAACAGTCCAGACCTGATCCCCCGCATAGAGAGACACGTAGGGCAAGCAATCGTCGCCCAACTCTCGCTCCACGAGGTCGAGCGCGGCGTCTTTCGAGAGCCCGCCCACCTCCAAACCCAGTATGCGAACCCCCTGATAGATGCGTCCGGCGTATCGAGCTTGATAGACCAGGAAGCCAAGGCCCGCGATCACCAGACCCAGGCAGAAGCAGAACAGGATGATATAGCCAAGCCTAAAGAGCAATTGTACAAGCCAGAATGCTATCGCTCGCCTGCGCATGTGTGCACCCAAAGTTCATGCGAACCGTCCTTGGCCATTATAGCCCAAAAGCGGGCTTGTCGATAGGACCTGGCCACAGACACGGCTCGATGGGGCTGATCGCTACCTGTAGGCGGACGGTGCCCAAGAGTGCCCACACTTGTGGGCCTCCGAGCCTTGTAAGCGGCACCGTGCGGGCCACGGATCGCCCAAGGCCAACAGATCATCTGAGGTGAACGTTCAACACACCGAGTCTGCTATGCGTTGTCAAGATAAGGTTCCTGTGCTATCATAACGCTGGAACCACCAGCAGGAGGGAACCTTTGGACGACGTGGGCTTTGCAGAGGAGAGTGCAATGGATGAACTCAACTGGTTGCGCCGTCTGCTTGACGGCGTCTTTGCCATTGAGGACATCACCCTGGGTGCTGCGCGGGGTCCTGCCATGCAGGCAAGAGGGCGATTCCTGATCGATTCCGCTGCCGCGTACGCGCGGCTCCGACCCGTATGTCAGGCGCGCGGGTACACGCTTCTCTTCAGGCAGAAGGGAGAAGACGACGTTGTTCTCCTGGTGAGCGCGCCCGCCCAGCCTGCTCCCAACAATAGGTGGCTACCCCTGCTGTTGGCGGTGGCAACCCTGGCATCGATGATGTTGTCCTATGCCCTTTTTTGGGAAGCATCAGACCTTACCTGGCAGTCGATCGCTGGGAACCTGGGCAAGGGGTGGGGGTTTACCCTCAGCCTGCTGGCGATTCTCATCACGCACGAACTGGGGCACTACTTCACCGCGCGACACTTTGGTGTGGCCGTCACCCTTCCCTATCTGATTCCGTTCCCACTGAGTCCCTTCGGAACGATGGGTGCCATGATCCGCATGAAGGGCATCCCGCCGAGCAGGAGGTCCTTGCTACTGATCGGCTCCGCTGGTCCCATTGCCGGGTTGATGGTGGCTATCCCCATACTCCTCTTCGGGCTGGGCCTCTCCGGGGTAGCACCCCTGCCCACCCAAGGGGGCTATTCGATGGAGGGCAATTCTCTGCTCTATGCGGCGCTAAAGTTCCTGACCTTCGGTCGATTGCTCCCATCGGGAGGGGTTGATGTTCTCCTTCATCCCATCGCCTTTGCCGGATGGGCGGGCCTGCTGGTCACCTCGTTCAACCTGATTCCCGCTGGGCAACTTGATGGCGGACACGTCGCCTATGCACTGCTTGGCACCCGGGCTCGCTATCTCAACTGGGCCATGATGGGCGCGCTCATGGTGTTGGGCATGTGGTGGCAGGGATGGTTTCTGTGGGCTGCCCTTGCGTTCGTGTTCTCGCGGGTGAGCGTTCGCCCACTGGATGATGTGTCGCGGCTAGCACCTGGGGAGGTAGCCATTGGCCTCTGTGTGCTGGTGCTCTTTGTGTCCATCTTTACTCCGCTTCCCCTGCGCCTGGTTATGTAGTGCCGGAGCGTCCAGATGGCAGACCCTCCATTAGTTCACGCGAGCGGGAAGCGCCTCATGTGGCGAAGAGCCCTTGTCGCCCTGGCGGTAATCGCTCTGCTGACCACGGGGTTGGCCATAATAGTGTACGTGGGCCTAGCGCGAGACCGGTTTCTCCCTACGCCCACTCCCCTGCCCAGCCTCGCCGCGCGACCCAGTCCGGCGGCAACGACGCTCCCTACTCACACGCAGACGCCCATACCCCCGGCCACCGTGGTCGGCATTGTACGTGAGTACTCACCTGGCGCGCTTATCATCGTCTTGACCCCCATTGAGGGCAACGTTGAGCAGATCATCGTCACCGAGAACGCGACTATTACCCTCGCGGATGGAACCCGAGCCTCGGCGAGCCAGATTGTCCCCGGCGAGACGCTTTTTGCTGAAGGGACCCTCGATAGCCTGGGTCGCATGATCGCCAGCAGCATCGTTCTGACCTGGGGTGGCGAGCGACCGACGGCAACTGTGCCCATCCCGACCAGCACCAGCATTGCCCTGCCCACACCAGGGCCGCCGCCCGCGTCTCCCACGCCACTACCGCAACGAACCTGGCTGGGTGAGTACTATGCAAACCAGTCGCTGAGCGGAGCGCCCAGCCTGGTACGCACCGACCCCTCCGTCGACTTCCAATGGCATCTTGGCTCTCCCGCTCCTGGCATACCAGCAGACCGGTTCTCCGCCCGCTGGCGTGGTCGCTGGCCATTTCAGGAAGGGCGACATCGCTTCTACGCGCGCTTCGACGACGGGCTACGCCTCTGGGTGAATGGAGCCCTGGTCATCGATCAGTGGCGAGACCAGCCGGCCGCCGTGGTTTATGTCGATCTGCCCCTGCCTGCTGGGGAGCACGACTTGCAGGTCGAGTACTTTGACGCCCTCGGCCTCGCCGAAGTCCGCGTGTGGTGGGAGCGCCAGGACCTCTACCCCGATTGGAAAGCCGAGTACTATGCCGATCCAGACCTGGCCGGCGAGCCGGCATTGGTGCGCAACGACGCCAGCATCGACTTCGACTGGGGTGCAGGCTCGCCAGCCCCGCAGGTGCCGTCGGATGGCTTCAGCGTGCGCTGGACACAGACAAGGCACTTCCAGGAAGGCGCCTATCTGTTTCACGCGCGTGCCGATGACGGAGTCAGGATGTCGGTTGATGGTGTTCAGATCATCGACGAGTGGCGGTTGAGCCCCCTGGAATCTCACCTTGGCTACAGGTGGCTTGCTAGGGGACCGCACAGTTTGCGGGTAGAATACTTTGAAGCAGGGGGTGAGGCGCGCGTGCGCATCTGGTGGGAACAGCTTGATGCATTTGCGGGCTGGCGCGGGGAGTACTTTGCCAACCCCGAACTGGAGGGCAAGCCAGCCTTTGTGCGCGACGATAAAGCCATCAGCTTTGATTGGCAGCACGTGTCGCCCGGGTCGGGGCTACCGGTGGACAACTTCTCTGTGCGGTGGGCCCGTACCGTAGCGTTGGAAGGGAGGCGCTACCGATTTTGGGCCATCGCCGATGACGGCGTGCGGCTCTATGTGGATGGCAGCCTGGTCATCGACGACTGGCGCGATGCGCAAGCCAGGCGGTGCGAAGGCGAGGTCTTTGTTGAGGAGGGTTCGCACAGCCTGGTCGTCGAGTACTACGAGCGGGGGGACAGAGCGGTCATTGAGGTCGGCTGGGACGTGGTTGCCACGGCAACGCCTTCAGTGACGGCAACGCCCGTCACTCCGACCGGGACGCCGGTCACGCCCACGGCCACGGCCACCCTGACTGCAACGCCCGTCACTCCGACCGAGACGCCGGTTACGCCCACGGCCACCCTGAC
>Ga0307380_10009989_pt1 | contig 12000 bp, 10 predicted proteins | sample UN3MG_FD_202239 | JGI IMG/M metagenome (GOLD analysis project Ga0307380, IMG submission 202239) | Soil microbial communities from Risofladan, Vaasa, Finland - UN-3 | ecosystem: Environmental > Terrestrial > Soil > Coastal area > Acid sulfate soil | place: Finland: Risofladan, Vaasa | collected... | reverse complement strand
TTGCCGCCCAGATGGTGCTCACTCTGGTCGAGCCGCAATCCTCCGGCATCGGCGGCGGCGCCTTCATGCTCTATTGGGAGGCGGCGGCGGAGACGCTGACCAGCTATGACGGCCGCGAGACCGCGCCAGCCGGCGCCACACCCGAACTCTTTCTCGATGCGAACGGCGCACCGCTTCCGCGCGATGCCGCCAGGCACAGCGGTTTGTCGATCGGCGTGCCCGGCGTTCTTGCCGCGCTCAAACTGGTGCATGACGAATACGGCAAACTACCCTGGGCCGAGCTATTCCAGCCCGCCATCAAGATCGCCCGCGAAGGTTTCCCCGTGTCGCCGCGCCTCACCAAGATGCTCGAGCGCACCGATCCGCAAAGCTTTACGCCGTCGGCCCGCGCCTATTTCTTCGATCACGATGGCCGTCCACGGCCCACCGGCTCCACACTCAAGAACCCGGAGCTCGCCGAGACGTTCGAGATCATCGCCCGCGACGGCCCCGACGCTTTCTACAAAGGGGCCATCGCCACCGATATCGCGAACGCCGTGCAGAACGATCCGCGCGAACCGGGCACGCTATCGGTCAGCGACCTCGAAAGCTATAGCGCCGAGCCCCGCCCGCCGGTCTGCGTGCCCTATCGCGGCCGCAGCGTGTGCGGCGCCGGCCCGCCATCGTCCGGCGCTGTTGCCGTCGGTCAGGTGCTCAGGCTGGTGGAGCCCTTCGATCTCGGCACGACGCCCTTCGAGCCTCAAGCCGCCCACCTGATCGCCGAAGCCGAGCGGCTGGCGTTCGCCGACCGCGATCGCTATCTCGCCGACCCTGGTTTCATCACGGTTCCCCTCAAGGGCCTGCTCGACAAGAATTACCTCGCCGCGCGCCGCAAACTAATCGATCCCGAGCGCGCGCAAAGCGCGGTCAGCGCGGGCACGCCCCCGGCCGTGCCGCCCAGCGCCTTCGGCCGCGATCACACCAAGGAGAAAGGCGGCACGAGCCATGTCTCCGTGGTCGACGATGCGGGCGATGCGTTCTCCCTGACCACGAGCGTCGAATCTTCCTTCGGCGCGCGGACCATGGTGCGCGGCTTTCTGCTCAACAATCAGCTCACGGATTTTTCGTTCTTGCCCGTCGATGCTGCGGGCCGGCCGATTGCCAATCGTGTCGAACCCGGCAAGCGCCCGCGCAGCTCCATGGACCCGACCATGGTGTTCGGCCAGGACGGCGACCTCGACTTTGTGCTGGGCTCCCCCGGCGGCCCGGGCATCATCGTGTTCAATCTCAAAGCCCTGTTCGCCTTGCTCGACTGGCAGATGGATGCGGCCGACGCCGCCGCCCTGCTCAATGTCGGCAGCACGCAGGACGTGGTTTTGATGGAGCCCGGTCAAGCCTGGGACAGCCTCGCCAAGACCCTCGCGGCAAAGGGCCACCAGGTGCGCCGCATACCGATGACCAGCGGACAGCACATCATCGCCGTGACGCCCGCTGGCCTTGAAGGCGGCGCCGATCCGCGCCGCGAAGGCGTGGCGGTCGGGGATTAGGGGCTTGTCATCCGTTGGGGCTAGACAGGCGCGCCCGTCCCATGCACCCCATGCAGGATGACCGGCCAACCTCTTAAGATAGCCGTCCGCGGCGCAGGCATCGCCGGGTTGTGGCAGGCGCTGACGCTGGCCCGGCGCGGTCATGCCGTGGCCCTCACCGAACGCTCGGTGGAACCCTTCGTGGAGGCCTGTAGCCCGTATGCCGGCGCCATGCTCGCGCCGCGCTGCGAGGAGGAAAGCGCCGAACCGGTGATCCGCGAGCTTGGCGAGCGCGGCATCGCCCTGTGGCAGGCGGCCTTTCCCGGCCTCGTCACCAATGGCAGCCTCGTCCTCGCCCCGCCCCGCGACCGCAGCCTTCTCGACCGCTTCGCCCGCATGACCAAAGGCGGCGAGCGCCTGGACGCAGCTTCCCTTGGCACGATCGAGCCCAGCCTCGCCCCGCGCTTCGGCAGCGCTCTTTATTATGCAGGGGAAGCCCATCTGAACCCGAGCGCAGCGCTCGTGTACCTGCTCGACGCGGTACAGAAGGCGGGAGTCGCCATTCACCTTGGTGTGGCGGATGTTCCACAGGGCGCTGACCTGATCGTCGACTGCCGCGGACTTGCCGCCAAGGATGCGCTTCCCACGCTGCGCGGCGTGCGCGGCGAGCGTATCGTGGTCCGCGCGCCCGAGATCGAGATCAATCGCCCGGTACGCCTGCTCCATCCGCGCTTTCCGCTCTATCTCGTGCCCTGGGGCGACGGGCGCTTCATGGTCGGCGCCACCGCCATCGAACGCGAGGACGCAGGCCCCGTGACCTTGCGTTCGGCACTGGAACTTCTGAGCGCCGCCTATGTGCTCGATCCGGCCTTCGGCGAGGCGGAGATCCTGGCCCTTGGCTCAGGCGTGCGCCCGGCCTTTCCCGACAACCGCCCTAGGATTATCACAGCGAAGGGCTATATCTATGTCAACGGCCTCTACCGGCACGGCTTTCTGCTCGCGCCGGTCATGGCCGAGCTGGTCGCCGATTATCTCGAGACCGGTGCCACCGACCCGGAGGTATTCGTTGCAGATTCTCCTTAACGGTGAGCGCTTCGCCACCGACACCGACAATCTCGACGAGCTTTGCACCAAGCTCGGCTTCGTCGAGGCCAAGGTCGCCACGGCCGTGAACGGCGCCTTCGTAGCCGCCGCCGCGCGCCGCCAGACGCGCCTCGCCGAAGCCGACGAGGTTGAGATCGTGGCGCCAAGGCAGGGCGGCTGATGTTCGAACTCTACGGCAAGTCCTTCACCTCGCGGATGCTGCTCGGCACGGCCGGCTATTCCTCCCCCGATGTGCTGCGCCAGGCGGTCGAGGCCTCGGGCGCGGAGATCGTAACCGTGTCGCTTCGCCGGGAATCGGCGCGCGCCCGCACGGGCCAAGGCTTCTGGGCGCTGATCGAACAGCTTGGGCGGCGGGTCTTGCCCAACACCGCCGGCTGCCACACGGCGAAAGAGGCCATCGCCACGGCCGAGATGGCGCGCGAACTCTTCGGCACCAACTGGATCAAGCTCGAAGTCATCGCCAACGACGACACGTTGCAGCCCGATCTCTTCGGCCTGGTCGAGGCGGCCACCGTGCTCTGCGCCGAAGGCTTCGAAGTGCTGCCCTACACCACCGAGGATCTTGGCGCCGCGGAGCGCCTCGTCGCCGCCGGCTGCACCGTGCTGATGCCGTGGGCGGCGCCCATCGGCTCGGCGCGCGGGCTCGTCAACAAGACGGCGCTGCAAAGCTTGCGCGCCTATTTCCCCGACACACCGCTCATTATCGACGCCGGCATCGGCACCCCCTCACACGCGGCGGAAGCCATGGAGCTGGGCTATGACGCCGTGCTGCTCAACACCGCCGTGGCCAAGGCCGGCGATCCCGTGAAGATGGCGGAGAGCTTCGCCAAGGCGATTCAAGCCGGGCGGATGGCGTTCGAGGCGGGCATCGTCGAGCCGCGCGACATGGGCTCTCCTTCGACGCCGGTTGCCGGCACGCCCTTCTTCAAGATCGACCACGCGTCCTGAAGAAACTCGTGATCCACCTCGATCCATTCTATCCCATCGTTCCCGACACTGATTGGCTGGCTCGCCTCCTGCCCCAAGGCGTCAAGCTCGCGCAGCTCCGCATCAAGGACGGGGCGCCCGGCGCCGTGCGCGCCGGGATCGATAAGGCGATCGCACTGTGCGCCGACCATGGCTGCCAGCTCGTGGTCAACGACTATTGGCGCGAGGCCATCGCAGCGGGAGCGGACTTCGTGCATCTCGGCCAGGAGGACCTGGCGGGCGCCGATCTTGCCGCCATTCGGCGCGCCGGCATGAGGATCGGCATCAGCACCCACAGTGATGAGGAGCTGGATACCGCCCTGTCCGCCGATCCGGATTACGTGGCGCTGGGGCCGATCTACGCCACCACGCTCAAGAAAATGCCGTGGGAACCGCAGGGCCTTCCACGCCTCGCCGCCTGGCGCGAACGGCTCAAATGCCCCCTCGTGGCCATCGGCGGCATCACCGCCGAACGGGCCCCGATCGCGCTTGCCGCCGGCGCCGACGCCGTGGCCGTCATAACCGACATTATGACACACCAAGATCCTGAGCTTAGGACACGAAAATGGATCGCTGTCACAAAGCCATGGCGCCACTTATCAACAGGGTTTCCACATGGCTGAGAACCCAATTTTGAGTTGACCCTGCACCTCCCGGCGGCAATCATCTGTAGACGGGACTTTAAGGCTAGTTAGCGGGGACAGTGATGAGTTACCGGCTCGATCCGGCCATGCCGATGAGCGGCGCGTTACGCTCTGTCGCCCTGGCCGAATTGGAAATCGCTCACGGCTCCCTGGCAACCCCACCCGACCGTCATGCCGGCGTGCACAACGCGCGCAAGTGCTTCAAGAGACTGCGCTCGCTCCTCCTGCTTGCCCGCCCGGGCGTGCCCGAGCCCGTGTTCAGCAATCTGACCGCGCGCGTCGCCCGCATCGGCAAAGGTCTGGCGGCCGCACGCGACGCCCAAGCCCTGCTCGACGCCGTCGACAAGCTGGAGCGGAACACCGAGCCGGGCACTGGCGAGGGGCCGATGCAATCCGTGCGCGGTTGGCTGCAGAAGCGCCGCCACGCCGCCGAGCAGAACCTCGAGCAAACCACCGCGTCCGAAGCAATGCGCATGCTCCTGGAGATCCGCCCCGCCTTCGCGGGACTTGCGGTCTATCCGGATGATTTCAGTCCGCTCGCCAAGGGGCTTGAGCGCGGCTATCGCGCCACGCGCGGACACTTCAAGAACGACATCGGCAGCGCCGACGCCGAGGAGCTCCACGAATGGCGAAAGGGCGTGCAGCATCATTGGCGGCAGATGCAGCTGCTGACACCCTGCTGGCCGTCCGAGCTCTCCGCCCGCGCCGACGCCGCCCGCTCGCTGTCACAGCTGCTTGGCGAGGATCACGATATCGCCATGCTCCTCCATCTTGTGTCGACGCCCACCATGACCTTCGGCAGCCCCGAAGACACCGCGGCGTTCATGAAACGCTGCCGCAAGCGCCACAAAGCGCTTCGCAAGGAAGCGAAGATCAAGGGTGAAAGACTGTTCGTCGAGAAGGCGAGGCCCTTTGCCGATCGCATCCACGCCTACTGGACGACGGCTGTCGTGGGCGCCGACAAGCCGGTCGAGCCGCCGAGGCCCCAGGACAATGTCGTGGCGTTTGGCGGTTCCCGCGCGGGGACCGGCGGCCAAGGCTAACTTCAGGGCTAGAGCTTCAAGGCTAGGCCTTTATTTCCATCCCATCGTAAGAGACTTCCCATCCGGCCGCTTCCACGGCGGCGCGCTCAGGCGAGTCGTCGCGCAGGACCGGATTGGAATTATTGATGTGAATGAAAATCTTACGGGCGATCCCGAGCGGCGCCATCTGCTCGACCGTTCCCTTCGGGCCCGACATGATCATGTGCCCGATACGGTCGCCGGTCTTCTGCATGAGGCCCTGAACGATCATCTCGTCATTGGTGTAGAGCGTGCCGTCGAAGAACAGGAGCGGCGCACCCTGAAGACGCGCCCGCAGCGCATCGTCGAGCCCCGAACACCCCGGGATGAAGAAGAAATGCTTGCCGCTCGCGTCTTCGGTCACCTTGAGCCCGACCGTATCGCCTTCCTCGGTCCCAAAACTTCCGCCCGTCCCCTTCTCCTCGTCCTCGAGATAGAGCGGGATCTTGCCGGGCACCGTGAACGCCTCGACCGTGAGGCCAACCGAGCCCGAGGGCCCTTCGACCGCGAACGGCCTACCGAGCTGCATGGTCCGGCGATTCACAAGGCCCGGGTTCAGCACGTCGAAGATGCTGTTGCCCGCGAGCACATCGAGCACGCGCGCGCTGCCATAGACCGCCAAAGGCTGACTCTCGCGCAAGCACAGCAGCCCGGCGACGGCATCCACATCGCCATTCGTCAGCACGACCGCCTTGATGGGGCTGTTCCGTGGCGGGCCGTTGCGGTCCGGCTGCAACTCGGGCGTCGTGTTGATCTGCTGCCTGAGATCTGGCGCGGCGTTCAGCAGCACCCACTGCCGGCCATCGGCGCTGACCGCGGCCGAGGCTTGAGAGCGCGGCTTCACTGTCGGCACGCCGTGCCGCGCGTCGGCCGAGTTCTGGCCGTTACAGTTCCATTGGGGCAAGCCGCCGCCTGCGCCTGCGCCGATGACTTTGATAAACATGGTACGAGATGAAATGGCTTCTGCGGCCCCACTCCGTCAAGGTAAAAAGTCCGGCCTGAGTCAGGCGCAAGCCTGGGCCCACACTCGACCGGCTCGCTAAGGTCCGCTCTGTGGCGAACGTCTGCTTCTAGTCAGGCGCCGCCGATTCCCCGCTGCATTCTGCTCCGCTGTGGGAAGATGTTCAATAGCAGTCCGGATCAACTCTGGGCGCGTCCGGGCGCCAAGCTTGACCTTAAGCTTGGTGGATGTCTTGTCGACGGTACTGAGACTCACATTGAGCCGACGGGCGATCTCCTTGTGAGACCTGCCCTCTGCGATGAGCGTCAGAATTTGCCGCTCCCGCGGGGTCAATCCGTCAACTCTGTTGGAATTCACTTTCAGCCGTCTGAACACCAAGTCGGATGCAAGGTCGTGGCTAAGGTAAGACCCGCCGCTAATCACTTTCTGGAATGCCTGCAGAAACTCCTCCGGTCCCGCACCTTTGTAAACATAGCCGTTTGCGCCGAGCTCGAAGGCCCAGCCAACAACCAACGGATCTCGGTGCATGGTCAAGACAAGAACCGGTGTCCCTTCATCAATCCTGCGCAGCCTGCGGAGGAAGGACAAGCCATTGAGAGACCCGACCCGCATGGCAAGATCGACCACGATCAAGTCCGGCTTACATGTCCGATAGGCCTGAAATGCCTCTGACGGGGACCGCGCCTGCTCGATCTTATCGACGCCAATGCTCTCAAGTAGATTCCCACAGCCCTGAAGGACCACGGGGTGGTCATCAACAATCAGAACATGGGTCAACCGCGGGTTCTCCTAGCTACGGGCCCAAACCACACTCCCCGGCCGAGCGTTTGATGGGGATCTCTATGCGTATTGTGGTTTCTTTCAAAGACGCCAGCCTTATTGCACAGGTACCTCCAAGGGATTTCGCCCTCTCCTCCATTGTTGCAATGGCGAGGTCCTTAGGTTTCGACCGCACAAATATGGCGCGATCAAACCATAGCACCAGGCGCAAAGTCGGTTGTTTTCCTCTTCGCCCGCTTTGCGCGGAGGAACCATGTTCTCCTAGATCAATGGAAATATTCTTAGACTTTCCGCTGCGCACGGCCGCAGTCACCCCCTCCTGAATGCTGCGATAGATCGCAAGGTCGACGCTTTCGTCATAAGACCTGGCGAGACTCCCGAACCTCATTGCGAACCGTATGCCTTTGTTGCTGCGCTGCAAGTCGTTCACAAGTTCTTCGACGATAAGCGCGAGCTTTATCTGACCCAAAGGGCCCGGTCGAAGTTGTTTTAATATCCGGCGATTCATGGCCTTCAACTGGTCGGCACCGTCCAGAATCTTTGCCGCGTGCTCCCGCAGCAAGGCCGCAGGCCGACCTTGCTGATCATTGACGCACACCCGAATAGACGATGCATTCGCAGCGATACCAAACAAGCAAGCCCCAGCCTCATCGTGAAGATCGTTCGCAATCTCCCGCCGTACCTGCTCCTGCGCAGCGATCAGTCTTCGGTAGAGTCTGCTGTTTTCCTCCCGGGCGCTGTCAAGGCCCCCTGCCAGCCTGTTGAAGTGGTCTGTGATCAGAGCAAGCTCCCTCGCGCGGGGTGGCTTGATACGCACAGCGTACTTGCCTCCTCTCAAGCTCTTCATGCCGCCGGCAAGGCTCGCCAACGGAGCAAGCACACGCCCTAGAACCCAATAGAGAATTCCAATGACGAGGCCATTCAACGCGACCCAGACAATGGCCAGGGATGAGAAATCGTGCCACGCCTCTGCGATTTCGTCGGCTGGCTCGGCGATGAGAATCACCGGGTCGGCATGGCTCGTTGAGACCACCTTGATGGAGCGCCCGGTGAGCGTGGGGCTGACCAACGACGCGAACCATTTGGGTGCCCGCGAATGCTCCTGCCTCCCGCCGCTGGTGTGCGGGGCCTGCATCGCAAGCGTGCCGTCCTGCATAAGAAGAATGCGCACATGCCGCAGGTCTCTGAGAACCAGAGGCAGTCGTTCGGCCAGAGTGTCAAGCCGACCATGATTGGCCAAATTACTGACAGTTGCACTCGCGAGGCGCTGCGCGACCTCAAGCGAAGCTTCTATCTCAACACGCGTCGCGGAACGGGTATTGGCAACCCAAATGGCGCCGGCGATCATCGCGACGAAAAGATTGACTGCTCCGATGACGTAGAGAAGTTGCGTCCGAACATACCGTCCCTGAAAAAGCCGATCTATGCCAAACTTTCCAGCAAAGCGCCTTGGACGGATGCGGCTTACCGTCGGCATCACTCAGGCTTTCACGAACAACACAAATAGTCTGTGAGATTCACCACTTCAGGTGAGAATTAGGGGTGCCAGGCGCACGTGTCAGCTGCGACCGCCGACAACGAGTGCGCCCAGGGGTAGCCAGCAATCAGGCCCGCGACCAGAGCTAGAAGGCAAGCGACCCCTGGAACTTGAGCGCCGTATCCGATGCTGCCTCGGTCAGACCGAACTGAAGGCCGACGTTAAGGGTGAACTCCATCTCGGGCTCGCCGCCGACATTGTTCTCTTCGTCATCGTCCCCTTCTCCGCCCACATTGTCGTCTTCGCCGCTCGGGTTGTAGAATAGGGTTGGGCCGATGCTATGCGATTGAGCGTCGAACGGGCCCGAATTCGACAGATCCTCGATCTCGCCGAACATCTCCACGCCAGCGCCCCACTTGCTGGCGAACTTGTACTCACCTCGCCAGCCGTATTGGAAGCCAAGGCCGTCGGCCTCTCGGTTGTTGCCGACCTGGGCCGACAAGAACGGATTGAACGTCAGCAGCAAAGGACCGCTTTCCAGCTCGACGATCGGACCGAATTCGATCTCATCCGCTTCGCCGCTGCGGGTCGCAAAGCCATAGGCGCCGATGAAGGCCAGGCCGAGCCCGTCGCCCTCGCGCTCGATAATTTCGTACTGCCCCTCGATCTCGACCCCGCTCAGATCGAAATCGTCATCGATCGGTTCGTCGGTGATCAATGTGGTGGAGAACATGACCCGGTCGGTGAAGCCGTAGGCGAACTCGATGTCATGGCTCTGGACAAGACCCGCCTCCTCCTCTTCCTCCTCCAACGCACTTCCCCCGGCCGCCGCCTCGTCATCATCATCACCCCCGGCTCCGCCTTCGCCTCCAGGTTTGGACACGCCCCAGTGTACGGCACCGCGATATTCGACTTCGGCTTCGCCCTTCTCTACTTGGGATTCCTGAATCTCGTACTCAGCAAGAGCGGGCTTCGTGACGACGGTGGTCAACCCGATGGTCGTGAGCGTCGAGAGCGCTGCGGCCCATGCCAGCCCGCGCAGAATGTTGAGAGTGTGTTGCAAGAATCGCCCCCCCGGGTTGAACATGCGTATGTCACCCTATGCAGAGTTTGGCTCTGCCAGAACGGCTAGGAACGACGAGGAAAACCGGAATACGTACAATAGTGTTGGCGTTCCGAACGACCGCTTCCCCTGTCCTAACGCGCCCCTTTATAGGATTCTGTAGACCTCAAGTGGCCGCCAACAACGTCACGGCCACAAACAATCTAACCCACCAGTTGGGGAAATTGAATAGTCGGAATACCTACATGTTGGGGGCAAGAATTTCGGGAAGATTTGGTATATTGAATGCCAAGTACGATCAGCCTTCCCGCCCCCTATAGTGCACGCCGGTCTGAGCTGGGGGACGGGACCTGTGGAAGTCCGGGTCGCGGGAGCCAAAATACAGTATAGGTAAGCCCTCTTCTAGCGGGCTTCAGGCGCCTTTGGCGCCTTGCGCGCGGTCATTGGGAGGTGGATCGCCCCACGCCGCCACCGGCGACGCCAGGGGTCACAGGCATCTGATGCGGTATCGCACGAAACTTCTAATTGCGGCCGGATTGCTGCTCACCATGTCGCTGTCGGCGGCAGCGCTGGCTTATTGGGGGGTCGCCCAGTCTCACCGCTATCTTACCCGCTCCCGCATCGCTCACGAACAGCTCGAGCGGCAGCTTCAGCTTTCACGCCACAGCCAGCAGCTGTTCAAGGCCTGGACCGATACCCTGCTTACGGGGATGACGGACCGGCCCCTTGGCGCGGCCTATCTCAACAAAGTCATCGAGTCCGATCTTTCGGCGCTCCAGGACCTCTCCGAGAAAGAACTGACCATCGTGGACAGCTCCGAGCATCGCGCGGAGTCCGCCGAAATCGTTCGACTCGGGGCGATCCGGCGGGAATATCAACACACGCTCGATCAGCTTGCCGAGGTGGAGCAACTCAGAAGCCGCGGGCGCCCCGACATCGCATGGCAGAACCTGATCGAGCTCTTGCGCGGCGGCATCGACCAAAAACTCAATGAGCTGATCGAAGTCGCCGTCGCTGACGAAACCGCCGAGGTTCTCAGAATCGATGCCGATGCCTCAAGGCTCTTGAGCCGATTGGAGCGCATCAGCCAGATCCACGCCATACTCGCAATCCTCGCCACGCTTGGCTTGGCGATCCTATTGATCCGGGGCTTGCGCGCGCCGCTTGCGGAGCTTCTTCACGGCACGCGAAAGCTCGCCGAAGGCGATCTCTCCCATCGCATCTCCGTATCGGGCCGTGACGAGTTCGCCGAACTCGGCCGCAGCTTCAACGGCATGGCCACCGATCTACAAATACACCAGAAGGCGTTGGAGGACGCTCACGCCAATTTGGAGTCGATCGTTGAAGAGCGCACCGAGGAACTCCGCAAGGCAAACGAGTCTCTGCGCAAGATCGACGAGACCCGCCGCGCCTTCTTCGCCGATATCAGCCACGAGTTGCGGACGCCGCTCACCGTCATCCGCGGCGAGGGCGATATCTCGCTACGCGGCAAGAACAAGCGCATTACCGAGTACAAACGCTCCATGGAACGCATCGTCGAACAGGCGAAGCATCTCTCCGTGCTGGTCAACGATCTCCTGTTCATCGCGCGCCAAGGGGCCGGCGCCGCTCGGCTCAACCTACAGACCATCGATCTCAGCGAACTCGTGGATCGGGTCTGTGGCGACGCAAAAGTGATCGCCCACAACAAGAGCATCGGAATCACGCTCGCCAACGGCTCTAGCCATGAGATGGTCCGCGGCGACCCGGCCAGGCTTCGCCAACTTTTCCTCGTCCTCCTTGATAATGCGGTCCGCTACTCCAAATCCAAGGGAGCAATCGAGGTCCAGATCGGGCGTTCCAGGGGCAAGGTGACTGTGCGTGTTTCCGATTCCGGCGTTGGCATAGCGGCTGAGGAGCTCGACGGGGTCTTCGAGCGGTTCCGGCGCGGCGGCAACGCCGCGGAAATGAACGAGGAAGGTCTCGGTCTCGGGCTGCCTCTCGCCAAGGCTATTGTGGAGGCGCACAAGGGAAAGATCGAAATGAAGAGCAAGGAAGGCAAAGGAACGACCGTCCTGGTCACCTTACCGGCCGAGACAGAAGGAGGACAGGCGTGAACGTGCTTCTGGTCGAAGACGAACCGCGTGTTGCCGACTTCATCGACCGTGGGCTTCGCGCAGAGAACCATGGCGTGACGGTCGCCCCCACGGGTGGCGAAGGGGTCGATCTGGCCAAGACCGGCGAATTCGACGTGATCATTCTCGATCTCATGCTCCCTGATATGCACGGCTTCGACGTCTGCCAGCGCCTGCGCCAAGAGGGGCAGCACACACCAATCCTCATGCTCACGGCCATGGATGCGCTGGAAGACAAGATCAAAGGCATCAAGATCGGCGCCGACGACTATCTCACCAAGCCGTTCGACTTCGACGAACTCCTGGTCCGCATCGAGGCCCTCGT
>Ga0307380_10009987_pt1 | contig 12002 bp, 7 predicted proteins | sample UN3MG_FD_202239 | JGI IMG/M metagenome (GOLD analysis project Ga0307380, IMG submission 202239) | Soil microbial communities from Risofladan, Vaasa, Finland - UN-3 | ecosystem: Environmental > Terrestrial > Soil > Coastal area > Acid sulfate soil | place: Finland: Risofladan, Vaasa | collected... | reverse complement strand
GGTAACCTTGACCACCGTGCGAAGCGGCCCGGACTCTTCGATCTCGACCCGGTCGGGCGGCGAGGAGGTGGTGAAGCGGGTGTCTTCGCGACCGGCCACTTCCGCGGCGATCAAGCCGGCGCCGGTCAGATCCTCTTCGTCGGTGAACGCACCGTCGCCGTTGGCGTCGAATCGGACTTGCGTCGGGAATCCCGACCGGACCGCGTCGAAATGGACACGCAGGGGCCCCGTGTCGACCGTGAGCCGCTCGCCCTGCTGTTCGTGTTCGAGCGGGGTCGCCGCGGACGTGCGATTCACCTCGGTTCCGTACTCCAACGTGTAGGCCGCCGTCGTCTCCGCTTCAACAGTCGCCCGCATCGAGAGGAAGAGCCACTTGATGCTTCCGTCCTTCCATCGCACCGCGGCTTTCGCCTGCACGGGGATCTCCCGGCCGCGGCCGTCGAGCAACCGCACGTGGTCCGCGCTCCCCAACTCTCCCTCGGCAAAAGGAACCCCGGAACAGACCGGGAAGTCCGCAAGCGCGAAATCGTAGGGATTCGCCACGCTCAAGGGAATTCGCTCCTTCTTCGCCGTTCCCTCGGGCGCCGGCGGCGGCTGGAAGCGAAACACGGCCACGGGGCTGACGGCTTCCCGGCCGTCGGACCGCGGGGCGACCACGCGCCAATGGACTTCCTGGCCGGGCCGCAACCCGGTCAGGTAGAGCCGATGATTCGCCAGCGTTTCCTCCTCTGTGACCTTCTGCCCGAGGTCCGCCGCCCCGCCGTACTCGATCGTGCAGGCGGACGGCCAAGTGGTGATCCAGGTGAGTCGCGCCTGCGGCTCGCCCTCGCGGATGACGTAGCCCGCCTCGAGTTGGCGGATCTCGAACCGCCGCGTGCGGATGGGCGGCTTGTCGGCCAGGAGCAAGATGTCCTCGGTGATATGATTCCCCTGATGTCCCGCGCGGAACGTCAGCTCCGTGCCGGCCGCCAGCTCCATCGGATGGCTGAGGAAGTGGACGCGTTGGCGGTTGTCGTCTTCGCCGGCCAGAAACCGTCCGACCGGGCGGCCGTCCACGCGCAGCTCGTAGGTCTCCGGCCCCGCCGTGTCGTACACAACCACGGCCGGGTAGAACTTGCCCGCCTTGGGCGCGCGGACCGTGATGCGGCCGCCGCGACCTCGCACGGCCGGCCAGCGGTATTCCGCGTCGTAGTAGGCGAAGCCCTCAAGCTCCGCTCCCACACTGGAGAGGACGACGTTGGCCGGATCGGCCTGCAACTGCCAGATCAGGTCCAGTCCTTCGGTGGTCTCGAAGTTCTTGTCCTCCGTGACGTCGTCCAACATCACGATCTTGGGTCGCTGCGAGTTGGCCGGCCCTTCCGCGTCAGCCCAGCCCGTGCCGTCCGCGCCGTCGTGCGGCTCGGCGATCTCCGAAAGGACGAGAAAGCGAAACTGCGAGCGGCCGTTCTCTTGATGGATCGGCGAGTCGTGGCAGACGTAGAGCACGCCCTCGACCAACGCCACGCGCGGCAACGGCCCGGCCGCGTACGATCCGTCGGGCGCGAAGGCGGTCACGCCGGGCTGGCCGCGGCGGTGCGACAGCATCACCTCGCAACCCATGTCCTTCCGGCCCGTCTCGGGATCGTTGTCCGAATCGACGTAGACGATCAGGCTCGAATTGTCGAAGGAATACGGCTGGGCAAAGCGGATCGCCCAGAGCCAGCGATCCTCGGCGACGTTGCCGAAGTCGACCCGGACGACGTCCAGTTCCGGGTGCTTCTCGGCTTTCGCGGGAAACGTGCCCAGGGCGACCAGCTCCTCCGCGAAATCCTTGTCGGTGCCGAGCTCTTCCTCGACCGCGTCGGGCAGCCCGTCCCGATCGGTGTCCGAAGCCTCGGCCGCGCTGGAACCCCGCGCCGCACAGCTCCACCCAACTGCCAAAAGAAGCCAGGAAACCGTCAAAAGTCGGCAAGTCATCGGATCAACTCCGTCTGGAGGCAAGTCGCCGGCGCAGCCGTGGAAGGCCCGGACCACAAGCAGCCATCCAAGGTTGCACAGCCCTGAGTGTACGTTTCACGGCACGGAACTCAAGTGAATGGGGGCGCCTCCACCGATGCGTCTCGTCAGCACGACGCCCGAATCGACCTCCGTCCTGAGGCCATCCACGCGCGCGGGACTGCCGCGCGCCGCCAGGCAAGGGCCACAGGTCTACGCGGCCCTTGCGTGGGCGAGGGTTCCGCCGATAATGGAGCGCGCTACCCCCGAAACGGCCCACCAATCCTTCCCGCCGGGAGATCCGCACGATGCGTCGTCTCGACTTTGCAGGCAGTCTGCTCGTGGCCGGGATCGTTTGGGCCGTGTTGGCGTCACCGGCCGCCCGCGCGAAGCTGACGCTGACCGGCGGTCGAAGCGCCCCCGCGCCGAAAGGCCGGCCTCGATCGTGCGGCAATCCATGTTCCCTGGCAAATCAAACGGGAGGCGGCCCATGACAGACCTCATCCACCGACGCAGATTCGTTCAACTGGGCGCCGGTGCCCTGATGCTGGCCGGCGGCGCGGCCGGCGCCGACACCGGCCGAGGCCCAAGCCGCGGACAGGCGGGCGGTGCCGGCCCGGACCGCCAAGCCGACGCCGCTCCATCGCCATCCGGACCGGCTCCGGCGGACGGTCCCGCCGACGGTCCCGCCGGGAAGCCGGACGTGCGGATTGCGGTCGGCTTTGAGGGGAGCTGCCCGCACAGTCCCGAGGGCGTGCGCCAGGAGGGCCCAGGCAAGTTCCGCATCTTGCCCTCGTGGCGTCCCTCCCCCGGCATCGGCGAGGAAGCGGTCGGGCGGAGCACGCGTCTGGGCTTCCGGGTCGTCAACAAAAGCCGGTCGCCGCAGACGGTCGATCTGCGGATCGACTGGCAGTACGACGAGGCGCCGCCCAAGGACCGGCCCAGCTTCGTGAGCATCGACGAATTCATGGCGTACCGGGATTTCGTGGTGGTCCGGGGGCCGCAGGAGACGGGCTGGCGCACGGTGATGGTCGACGTGGCCGGCTCGGTCGGCAGCTTGCGGCTCCGCGTCCCGCCCGGCGAGACGGAGGTCCACTGGCATCCCCCTTACACGTACACCCAGGGGGAGCAGTTCGTCGCCTCGCTCCGCGACCACCCGCTGGCGCACGTCGAGAAGATCGGCCAGAGCGAGGAGGGGCGAAACGTCTGGCTGATCAAGATCACCGACGACTCGCCGCGTGCGAAAAAGCCGGCGCTGATCCGCGCCCGGGTGCACGCCTACGAGAGCGCCGGCAGCTACGCCATGGAAGGGATGGTCGGCTGGCTCCTCCGTGACGATCCCTACGCGGCGGCGGCGCTGCGGGAGTACGCCTTCCACGTGATCCCCATGTCCAATCCCGACGGCGTGTTCAACGGCTTGGGGCGCCTGACCGCCCCGCGCGGAGCGGATCTGACCTGGGTCGCCTCCGTGCCCGACCGGGTCCACGACGTCATGAAGCAGACCGCAGACCGCCTGCAACCGGTGCTTTTCGTCGACCTGCACAACTGGCAGAACAAGCACGTCGATGGGCTATTGGGCCTGGAGCTGGCCGTGCGGGAGCGATTCGTCCGGTTCATGCCCGATCAACTCCCGTTCGGCAAGCAATGGTCCGTTCGGGACCCCGGGCCGGTCCCGTCAGAACCCCCGGCGAAAGAGTCGCTGGGGGCCTACTGCCGCCGGTCGTTCGGGGCGACGTCGGTCGCGTTTGAGTTTCCCTGGTTCGGCCGCACGACCGACGACGTGCGTACCACGGGCCGGACGGCCCTGTGGGCCTTGCTGCGCGCGCTGGACGAACCACCGGCCGGGGTCTCCTGGCGCCCGGCGATGTGGTCGGAGCCGAAGGAGTAAGGAGTGGGGCGGCTGGCATCCGGCTGGCTGGTCGGGCTTTGTCCAGCGCGATCGGGTACGGAGCGTGAACCTGCTCGAACTGAAAGCACACGCAGGGTCTTCATCCGCTTTCAGTCTGAGAACCTACTTGCGGAGGTACTCGCGCACGGTGGAAAGAAACGTCCGGGGCGATTTCTTCAGCGCGCGGTTCATGAACGTGGCCTCGACGAACATCGCGCCGAATTCCGACTGGCTGATCTTGGGAACCGCGAAGTCGATCGGCGAGGTGATCGAGGGCAGAAGCCCGGGATGAACCGTCCCCCGGGCCGAAACGGCTCGAATGCCGGCCGCTTCCAGCCTCAGGTCGAACCGGTAGGTATCCATGATCCGGCCGACGAAGAGAACGTGCGGCGGCGACAGCATGGAAGCGACCTTCTCCAGGCACGCGTCGCCCGCGGTCAGGCCGACCGGGTCGCTCAGGTCCGTCTCGGCCGCGAACAAAGGACGGCCGCTCTCTGGGTCCGTGATGGAATAGTGCAGCGTTTGCCCCTCCTCGCGCATTTCCATGGGGCACTGAATCTTAGGCCAGCCCATTTGGAGTATGCCCATCTCCGTCGGCCAAAAAGTGTTGCACGGGACCCGCACGAAGTGGAGACACGGGGACGGCTTTTGGGAAGCCTTCGGTTCGAGAAAGGGGACCGCCACGAACGTCTCGAGATAAGGGCGGAAAAGGCGGAAGGTCTGATAGAGCCCGAAAATGGGCCTCCGGTTGCCCAGGTCGGTCTGTCTTCCGAAAAGCAGGATCACCGGGTGGTCGTCGCGTCCCTGGAGCCAGTCGGGAAGCCGGTCGTCGTCGACGATCTTCAGCTCCGGAGGAAGCGAGGATTGAACGTCCGAACGCTTCACGAACAGCGTGAGGATGGTGGCCGAGAACCGGCCCGAGAAACCCCGGTAGGCCAGGGAGTCGCTGTGGGGCCCCCGCTCCCAATCCAGGCCCATCGGGTCCCACGGATGAAAGAGCGCGGGCAAGAGAGGCTTCATGACGGCGAACGCCGCGGCCGGCCGCCAGAACGCGACCGTCGCCGCTTTTCGCAAAGCTCGCTTCACGGACATGGCTGCACCTCGCTAGCCACGGCTCTTCGCTGGAGCTCGGCGGTTGAGCCGACGGTCAAACGAGAACGATTCCACGAGGAGAACGGGACGCGGGGCACGGCGAATCATTATCGGCTCGCGCGTTCTTCCCGCGATGCGCTACACGAGCGTGCTCCACGCTCGCAATGGTGAGCATCTTATCATAGCGGCCCCCAGGTTGTCTACAACACTATGCGTAGCGTATCGTGCGTGTGCCGATCCGTTCAGGATCGCGCACCACAAACACCCCAGGTGGCCGAAGTGAATCGCGGCGCTAATCAACACCAGTCCAGGTGAAAGCGTCGCGGGAAAGTGAACTGGGCGGGTGGACTTCGCGTTCCTAACCGGCTGGGGAGGCGGCCCCGGTCGGGGAGACGTCGGACGTTGCGGGCGGGTCCGGCTGGGCCGTTTGGCCAAGCCGCTGAGCGTACAGCGCGAGCAGCTCTTCGCCGCCCCCGGCGCCGAGCGCCCGTTGGTCGGCCAACAGGCTGACCGTCAGGCGACCGCCGAGAGTCGCCGCGCCAAACGCCGCGGAGGTGAGCGGCCGAACCGGCGGGAGCAGCTCGATTTCTTCCACCTCCACGTTGCCCGCCGTGACACGCCCATGGGCGTCCGCCAGCGGTGAATCGCGAAGCGGCATGCCCAGGTTGCTCAGCACGCAGCTCGCCAGGCAGCGGTCCGCCGGCAGCAGCGACTTGAGACTTCCGGTGATCCGTTGCACGAGCTGGATGATCCGCAGCATGATGACCCCCAGCCGCAATCGCTTCACCATGCCCATTTCCCAGCTCACGATCCGGAGCATCTTGCGAAGATCCGTCCACCCCTGCACGCGCCGGTCGACGTTGATCATGCACACGCAATCGGCGGCCGGCATGTCGGCGTGCAACCGCGTCCGGAGGTTGACCGGTACCATAATCCGCACCATGCCCGTCTTCTCCTCGGCGCGGTGGCGGTCGATCCAGTCTTGTGCCGCCAGAAACAAGTCTCGCAGCAAGAGATCGTTGAGCGTGGCGCCTTCCTGGCGGGCGGCACTGCGAAGCGCCTCGGTCTGGTGGATCGTGAATCGGTGCCGAAACGCGGCAAGCCGGGGCGACGGCTCGCTGCCGTCGGCGCCCTCCTTGACGGGCACGGCCAGCGGGACCGGACGGTGCAAGAAGTACTCGAGGGAACCGGCGATGCACAACACCTCAAACGGCCAGCGGAGCCACTGCGTAAACCGCGACCCGGCGTAGATGCCGCGATCGCGCAGCCGCTCCGTCCGCAGCGGTCGCCACTCCGGCTTGCCGCCCTCCCTTTCCGCCGCATAGGCGGCCAGCAGGTCTTCGGCGAACCGGACGGCCCCCAGGCCATCGCAACACGCGTGATGGAGTTCCAGCCACAATCGGGTGCGGCCGTCCGCCTCACAGACCCACAACCGGAGACCGATCTGGCGGCGAAGATCGATCGGGGCGGCCGCCCGGGCGATGTCCCGCTCGATCTCCCTCTCCCAGTGGATCTGCGGAAGCTGGTTCTCCGCCGCGACCCACCACGTCCTGCGCCCCTCCGACTGCACCACCGCCCCCAGCAGCGGATGACGCGCCATGGCGATCGGGACGGCCCGCTCAAGCGCCTCATGGTCGAATTGCCCCTCGAGCCCCAGACGCAGGTAAAACGTCCTCGGGTGTGCCGGCCAATCGTCCGCGAGCATGTACTGCTCCATCGGCGCCAGCGGCAAAGGGAAGACCATGTTGCACGTCCGCGCCGCGGGGCAAAAGGAAAGGGCGTCGTTAGGGACTCAAGCTGAAAGCAAACGGACTGTGTGCCGCTGCTTGCCGCGAAACACCCCAAGACCGGCGGCCTTGTTGCACTGCTTGCCGGTCTTCCGGATCGCTACCGTCTCCGGCAAGCAGTGCCGTGGTGCAAGTCGAGCGTTTTCCGGCACTTCCGCAAGCAGTGGCACACGCCGTGTGTCTATCCGCTGTCAGTCTGAATGTGGAACCGCCGGGAGACACGCGCGGAGATCGACCATACGAGCCCTCGTCGGGGCGTGCGATCCCACCGGCCAGCCTATTCTAGCGCGGCCGTCAACTCCCGGATTGTCTTCTTCGGTCGATCTAAACGAGCTTGGTGACGCCGGGCATGGCGATCGGGTATTGGCCGTTCTCGCCGGGCATGCTCGGCGGGTCGGCGTCCCAGGAGTACTGCGACGGGGCGAGCGTCTCCTGCGAGTTCATCGCCTGCTCCCAGGTGATCGCCTGACCCGTGTAGGTCACCATCCGGCCGATGATGGCCAGCATGGTGCTGGTGGCCATGTAGCCGCCGTTGTTGATGGGGTTGCCGGATCGGATGGCCGCGAACAGGGCCTTGTGCTCTTCGTCGTACATGTTGCAGTTGGGGCCGTCGTAGCGCCACGTGGTCTCGCCCTTGCGGTCCTCGACGCGGTACTTGTTGAGCACGTTGCAGGTGCCCTGGGTGCCGAAGAAGTAGTCCTCGGTGCTGTTCCAGCAGCCGGGCTGCTGGCGCGTGTAGGCATAGACGCGCGTGCCCGACTCGTACTCGTAGACGACCGCGTGATGGTCGTAGATGTTGCCGTACTTGGGCTCGTTCTTGATCTGGCGCCCGCCGAGCCCCCAGGCCCGAACCGGCGGCTTGTCGCTCATGGCCCACGAGGCCTTGTCCAGGCTGTGCACGTGCTGCTCGACGTTGTGATCGCCGGAGAGCCAGGTAAAGAAGTACCAGTTGCGGAGCTGGTACTCCATTTCCGACCAGCCCGGCTCGCGGGGCTGGGAGCGGCCGACCATCGAAGTGTTGTAGGTCTCCTGGATGGAGACGATCTCGCCGATGGTGCCGTCCATGACCCGCTTCATCGTCTCCTGCACGCCAAAGTGATACCGCCAGCAAAGCCCGGAGACGAGACAGAGCCCCTTCTTCTCGGCCGCTTCCGTGCTGGCCAGCACGGACCGGATGCCGGGGGCGTCGACGGCCACCGGCTTCTCGCAGAAGACGTGCTTGCCGGCGTCGACCGCGGCCTTCAGGTGCCGAGGGCGGAAGTGGGGAGTCGCAGCGAGAAGGACCACGTCGACCCCGCTCTCGATCAACTGCTGATACGCGTCGAAGCCGGAAAATCGGTGATCGGGGTCGACGGCGATGCGGTCGGCGTGCGGGCTGGCTTGGAGCTGCTTCAGGCTGCCCTCGACCTTGTCGGGGAAGACGTCGGCCAGCGCGGTCAGCTTGATGTTCGGGTCGGCGTTCAGGGCGTTGATGGCGGCGCCCGTCCCTCGCCCCCCGCAGCCGATCAGGCCGACCTTGAGCGTGCCGTCCTCGGCGGCATGGGCGCTGCGGTGGATGCTCAAGTTCGCGGCCAAAGCCCCGCCGACCACGGCGGTCGACGTCTTGAGGAAGTCGCGGCGGGAAGGTTGCGGGGCGCGTGCGGGACGGTTCGACTGGGTCATGCTTGGCTCCTTCGGACAAACGGCGGGAAGGCTCCGCCACGCGAAGCCCTCCCTACCAGGTGGGTATACGGTATGCACGGTAGGCCCCTATGATAGCCGGCCAGGGGGGCGGGAGCAAGGTGACCGTCCGTCGAACGCCATCTTGCAGGCTGTGGTAACCCGCTCCCTAGCTGCTCGCACACAGCCGTGAAGGGTTACCGCCTTCATCTTGTGCGTGGCACTCGGTTTTCCTTGCACTCCATTTATTTTGACTGTATCCACTATTTCCGTTGTTGGGACCTGCGAGGGGCCAATCGGTTACGTGATTTCCAATGGTACGCGTAGGCTCTCTCGTTCCGCTGCAAACGGCGGGTGATGTTGCGGCGGAGGTGGGCCGGGGAGCCGCAGTCGAGGGCGCGATACAAGAGGGAGGCGATGATCGAGCGAACCGTCGGGACTGTGAGCGCCGGTGTGTATCTTTTCCCCCCGCCGCCCTTCTTGCGTCAGAAACGTAAGCGGCCAACAGCGAAAGCGTTTGATGGTGATGCCAGCCAACCCAATTGCGAACCTGATACTGGCCCAGTCGCGCCTCGCTCTTCGCGCGCTCCAGGCATTCCTCGATCCGGCCCTCGGCTTTGGTCACACGGGCAAACTCGGTCAGCGTCGTCTCGGGCGAGGCGTTCGACAGGTAGTAGTCATGCTTCACCGTCCCGTCGCTCTGCGCTTCGCGCAGAACCACGAGCATTTCTTCGGGACCGTTGCGTCGCCGATCCGTCTCCGCCAGGACTCGGGTTTTCACGGCTTGCACCACCAGCGGACCTCGGGCGCCATCCCGGACTTCGATCGTCGTCCAGGCATCCTCGCCCAACGCCGCGCACCAGCGATCCACCCGCGTGAAGGGAACCTGGGGACGACGGCCGCGGCCACCGTACGCCGGCGGCTCCGCCTCCAAGTCACGCACCAAGGTGCTCGAGGCCACGGCGAGCAGATAGCGTTCTTCCCGAGCCCGCAACTGGCGGCGAAATGCCGAACTACGCCCCATTTCGTCGTCGCCCGCGATCCAGGCGTGAGGCAACACCGCCCCGTGTTCCGCGAGCATCTCCGGCGCCAACGCGTGCCGCGTCCGGAAACGGATCTCTCGGGGAACGCCGCACTGCTCCCGCCGCGGTTTGTCCTTCGCCCACTCCTCGTTGAGATACAGACGCACGTCCACCAAGGCGTGCTCCTTGCGCGAAACGTAACCCAGATACACCCCCACTTGGCAGTTGTCGATCTTCCCCAGACGCCCACACCATTGCCGGGCGACGCCCACCGACCCGTTCCCTTGTTTCGGGAACGCCGACGGATCGAAGACCAGCAGGCCATCGGGCTCGCCCAACTCCGCGCCCACCTGGCGGACCAACTCCCCGATCAGCGGCCGGTGGTCCCAGGGCGATTGCCCGATGACTTTCCGCATCGCTTGCCGATCCCGGTCGTGCAAGTAGGCGATGGTCTCCGCGTTCTTCCGCTTCACGTCCGAGAACAGCCCGGCCACGTACTCCCAGGCATGCCGCCCCTGCTCCGGGCTCATCAAGGTCTCGGCAAAAGGCTCCACAAATCGCTCCAGTCGATCCAGCATCCCTCTCGGTACTCGTGGATCCAGCACCGCGTCGTCCACAAGTTCTGACGAGAATGGCACTGTCAAGCGCTTCTTATCGCCCGAAGGGAAAGCGTGCGCGCAGACTTGCCCCGGGGACGCAGTTGGGGGCTTGTGACCCCTCGGGCTGCACCGGGGGAGATTTTGGTGTTGTGGTAAGGCCTTCCTTGTCCTAAACTGCCACAACGATCGAGGCCTTTCTTGTCCAGTCGTCGTTGGGATTGGATTAAGGAGGGCCTCTCATGTTGTATCACGGAAGTGGGTCTCGGGGCCAGAGCTTTCGCTTGGTCCGCCAGGCGTTCTTGCAGGGGGACGGGCTGCCTTTCGGCGACGTGCTCAGCGAGGAGGAGATCCAACGGGCCTTCGAGTCGGAGGATGCCTGCTTCGCTCAGGGCGGTGGGGACATCTATACCCCAGCGATCACCCTTTGGGCCTTCTTGCCCCAGGTGCTGCACGCGGGGCGATTGCGATCCTGCACGGCGGCCGTCTCGCGGGTGGTCGTGTTGCGCGTGGCCCTGGGACGCCGGCCGCCGTCGCCGGCCGCCGGCGCCGGCCGCCGTCGCCGGACACCGGCGCGTACTGCCGGGCACGGGCAAAATTGCCCCAACGGGTGCTCCAGCGGCTGGTCTACGACCTGGCCGACGAGTTGGAGTCGCGGGTTCCTGCCGACCGGCTTTGGCACGGGCGTCACGTGAAGGTGGGCGACGGGACGACGCTGACCGCCCCCGACACGCCCGCGAATCAAAAAGCCTGGCCGCAGCCGCGGTCGCAGAAGTCGGGCTTGGGGTTCCCGCTGTTGCGCATGGTGGTGCTGTTCTCGTTGGCCACGGCCGCGGCGTGCGGGGTGGCGGTCGGGCCGTGGAAGGGCAAACGCACGGGTACGTCAGCTTTGATGCGAGCGCTCCTAGACCGCTTCCAGTCCGGCGACGTGTTCCTGGGCGACTGCGGTTTCTGCTCCTACTTCATGCTCGCGTTGCCGCTCATGAGAGGAGTGGACGTGGTGGTGCGTCAACACCCGTGTCGGCGGACCGACTTCCACCCGGGCCAACGGCTCGGCAAGGAAGATCACCTCGTCGTGTGGCGACGCCCGCAGCGGCCGGCCTGGATGGACAAGAAAACCTACGCGACCATCCCGGCGACGCTTGTCGTACGCGAACTGAAGGTCCGCGTCGAGATCCGCGGATTCCGCGTCGAGCAACTCGTCGTCGTCACCACGCTGACCGACGCGAGGCGCTATGCGAAAAACGAGATCGCCTGGCTGTTCCGCCAGCGTTGGCACGCGGAGTTGGACCTGAGGAACATCAAGATCGCTCTGGCGATGGACGACCTGCGTGGGCAAAGTCCCGAAATGGTCCGCCGGGAACTCCGGGTCCACTGGCTGGCCTACAACCTCATCCGCAAGACCATCGCCCAAGCGGCCGTGGTCCACGACAAGTTGCCCCGCCAGTTGAGCTTTGCCGCGGGTCTCGACGCCGTGGCCGCCGCCTGGGACCATGCCACGATCGCCGCCGACCCCCTGCTCGCCGCCTTGGCCGCCGCGCAGTTCCGATTGATCGCTTCCCATCGGGTGGGCAATCGCCCCAACCGCGTGGAACCGCGGGCAATTAAACGCCGCCCCAAGCCTCACCGGCTGCTCCGTCAACCCCGCGATGAAGCCCGCGCCCGACTCCGCGCGGGCGCGGCAGAGCAGCCAACGCCCCGCCGGGCTCAACGAACACGCGCGTAAGAAGCGATCGCCAGGAGCCTCGCTCACCACTCCCTTCCCTTCCTCCACAAGGAGACTCCCGCGGCTCGACGATCCGACGCCCCGGCGGCACCAGACGCTTCACGTCTTCCAGGATCGGCTCCAGCACTTGCGTCAACTCGGCGTTCATTTCGCTGGTGACCACCAGCAGCGGCTCCCCTCCCGCGTCGTGCACCCAGGTGTCGGTCGCTGCTAGGGTGATCACCTGACGCTGGGCCTTTGTCGCCTTGGAAAGCTGGC
>Ga0307380_10009984_pt1 | contig 12006 bp, 2 predicted proteins | sample UN3MG_FD_202239 | JGI IMG/M metagenome (GOLD analysis project Ga0307380, IMG submission 202239) | Soil microbial communities from Risofladan, Vaasa, Finland - UN-3 | ecosystem: Environmental > Terrestrial > Soil > Coastal area > Acid sulfate soil | place: Finland: Risofladan, Vaasa | collected... | reverse complement strand
AGGACTACCGCAGCTTCGAAGACTGCAACGTACTCGCGGCGCTGCGGAAATCGGAGGCCCGCCAGGGCGCCATCAACTTCCTGCTCGCTCGCGACCCCACCACCTACGGCGATGTGACCTGCACCATCATCGACAACCTGCGCAACCCGGAGGCGCGCCGAAGCGCCATCGATTTCCTGCTCTACCGGGAGCTGGAGAACCCCCTCGGCTCCTCAGATTTTGCCTTCTACATACGCAGGGACATCGCCGCCCAGATCTGGCAGTCCAGTGCCGTGACCGTGGCCCCCCAGGTAGAAGCTGCCACCCAATACACCGAAGCCTACAGGCAGCTGAGCAGCATCGCCACCTGGGGCCAACCCGGCGCGCTCGAAGGCCAGTTCAGCTTTCCCAAAGGGTTGGCCATCGACTCCCATGGCCACACCTACGTCGTGGACAGCCAGAACCACCGCATCCAGAAGTTCGATGAAGACGGCAACTTCGTCACGGCCTGGGGGTCCTTCGGCGAGGAACCGGGCCAGTTCAGCGAACCGTGGGGCATCGCCGTGGATCCTGAGGGCGACGTCTACGTGACCGACACCTGGAACCACCGCATCCAGAAGTTCACGTCAGACGGTGAGTTGATCAGTTACTGGGGAGTGTTCCAGGACACCGGTGGCCAGTTGCAGGAACCGCAGGGCATGCTCTACGGCCCCAGGGACATCGCCATCGACGCTGAGGGCAACCTGTACGTGACGGACACCGGAAACAAGCGCGTCCAGAAGTTCGACGCGGAAGGCAACCCCCTCGGGCAGTGGGGTGGCGCCGGGCCAGCGGCCGGACAGTTCCTCGAACCGGTGGGCATCGCCATCGACGAGGAAGGCAACATCTACGTCGCAGACACCTGGAATCAACGCATACAGGTCTTCGACGGGGAGTTCCAGTTCCTCCGCCAGTGGACGGTGCAGGCCTGGATGGGCGAATCGATTATCAACAAGCCCTATCTGGCCATCGATGCAGAGGGACGGGTCTACACCACGGACCCGGAGGGATCGCAGGTGCTCGTCTTCAGCAGCGAGGGGGAACTGTCCGCCGTGTGGGGCAAGTACGGCACCGACGAGGCCTCATTCGACCTGCCCACGGGCATCGCCCTCGACGCAGAGGGCCACGTCTACGTGTCCGACTCCAACAACCACCGCGTGATGAAGTTCGCGGCCATCGACTGAGGCGCGGCCCACCCGCCGATCCTGCCGTTCTCTGATGCCAAGGTGAGTGGCGGACCTTGCGCTTCCGCCGGGCACCAATCGTTTCTGAGCACATGGGATATGAAAAGGGCCGTCCTGCGGGACGGCCCTTGTGCTCTTCGTTGTAGTCTTTTTGCGAGACTAGTCCGTCTTACGCCGCCGCATGGTCACGTATCCGGACAGCCCCATCAGGCCAGTACCCAGAAGCAGCAGCGTCGCCGGCTCAGGGACGAACGCCGCCTCCTCGCCGGGCCAGATAGCCAGGCTCTCGAACCCGGCGAGCGCCCTCCCGTCAGAGTTCGTCACCGTGGCCACCACAGTGGCTGCACCGGTCGAGGTATTGATGGTGAAGATCCTACTGGGGAGAACCTGCGTGTCGCTGGGGTTGGTGATCCCCCATAGAACCCCGGCACTGTCGAAATCTATGCCGCCGTCCATCAGGGAGACCGCTCCCAATGGACCAACGGGGGTCGCCAGCCCTGTTCCCCGATTTACAATCACCAGTTTGTCCGTTTGGTCTCCACCCAGGCCGTACAGTACGCCGCCCCGGAAAGCGAGGCCCGTCACCTCCTGATTCTGAGGACCGACGAGCGCGGCGTTGCCTGTGTTCGGATTCAGTTCGTAGAAGTTGAACGGTGGACCCGGCTCGTCGGTGGACATCCACAGCTGCCCGTTATCAGAGAAAGACAGCCCTGAGTCTTGGAAGCCGACGCCCAGAGGGCCAACCGCGGTGCATGCACCCGTCTCCGTGCTGCACGTCACCAGTACATCGTCGGTATCGTCCACACCGTACAGCACTCCCGTCGCCGAGAAGCTGAGAGACTCGATGTCAGAGAACCCCGTGGGCCCGATCGGCGCGGCTACCCCTGTGTTGAGGTTTATGCTCCACAGGTTGTCGGTGGCGTCGGAATCGATGGAGTAGGCAATGTCCGTCGAACCCGCCTGGCTGATGTGGCCCTCAGAGCCCATAGGGACGTGCCGGGACCTGTAGGTAGTCGAGTCCCCCCCGGGACCCTGCGCGGCCCACGCGGGTAGCACCGCCAGCGGGAGCAGCAGGGCGACCACCAGCGCCACGCTCAACGCCAACCCTCTCCGCGCACTCTTTGCAGACATCTCCTTTGAGCTCCCTTCCCCCTTCTCGTGCCCACCGAACGGAAGCAACGTCCGGGGCTCGACGGGTTTACGTACAACGCCCATTGGCCTCCGGCGACCCCATAACCTGAGCCAGAGGCTCGTTTCTTTAGCAGATTATAGCACAATTCGCCGGGGTTGTCAAGGAGCGTTTTGCCGGACAGTGAGGGCTGCGCATCGCTACTTGCTCCTCCCATGACCAGATAGGCACGCCGCTCTGACGATGAAGCCGCCGCGCAGCTTTGCCGGAGTGAGAGAGGTCTCCGGCCTCGGCACGCTCAGATGCCAGCATGGGATGCGTGGGGAGACTGCGGGCTGGAGGTTCCCTTTGCTGCCGCGTCGGGGACGATCATTGTCGCATTTGACACGGGCGACAACAGGCCCTTGACAAAGATGAAAGAGTTCGATATAATAAAGCATCAGACCTCGGATTCGCCGAGGCTCCGTCCTTCTGCGCATCCACGAGAGTACAATGCAAGGCTATGGTATCGATGACGAACCGCGGTGGGGTCGACATTTGGCTACTTGCAGAGGCGCCGATCGCCATGTCTCCTGCGAGCCACCCCCAGAGCCTGCAACCCACTCTGACCATCGATCCGCCCACTCACAACCTGTTACCTATCGCTGTCAGGCGCTCCTTCTTTCCCGCAGGGGCGCTTTTGTGTTCCTCGAACGAACCTGGATCCTACACTCGAAATGGAGAGTCAACTCTTCGCGCGGCGACGCGCTGAAGGCCAGGCGCAAACAAGGAAGAAGGTAAGGAGGACATGATGGATCGAAGAGCGAAATCAACCATAGTGGCCAGCGGTGCGCTGCTGCTCGTCCTGCTCATAGCCAGCAGCTTTGCGCTGGTCTCGGCGGCGCCGGGGCCCGACCTCGAAATCAGTAAGAGGGCGACCGGCTTGCCCGGTATCAGGGGAGTGGCCATCGCTGGCGAGGAGCTGATCTACGAGATCAGCGTCTACAACCGCGGCGATGCGGCGACGAACGTGGTGGTCAGCGACACCCTGCCGTACGAGGTGCTCTACCTGGGCTCCAATCCCGAGGACTGCACCTGGACTGGCTCCAACCCGTTGACCTGCGATCTGGGCGACATGGGCCCGGGTGAGTACCGGGAATTCCAGGTCAAGGTGCTCGTGGCTCCCTGGGCAGTTTTCTACGATGTGCTGGGGTTTTTCGACGGCACCATCACCATGAACAACCACGCAGAGGTGTGGAGCGAAGACGATGACGACAATCCCAGCGACAATTCCGTCGACTTCTCCATCTTCGTGGAGGACTCCGCCGACCTCACGGTGGTGAAGATGAGCAAGCCGGACACTCACGTGCGGGCCGGCGAGCTGTTCACCTACACCATCTTCGTGGAGAACCTCGGCCCCTCCGTCGCCCGCTTCGTGGGTTTGCGAGACAACATCCTCTCCTCCGGCCAGTTCGACCTGGTGGGGTTCTACTCGAACCGGGAGGAGAGGATGTGGTGCATGGGGACCGAGCCCGGCGGCATAAGCGTGACCTTCTCCTGCATTCTCGAGTGGCTCGAGCCCAAGGGGCTCATGCCGCCGGATGCACCCGAGGAGTTCTACCTCGAGACAGGTCAATGGATCATCAACGTCGTCCTCCAGGCGAAAGAGACCCAGGACGTGAACAACCTGGTCGAGGTCTTCCCCCTGTTCGACCCGCCGCCGGGGCTGCCGATCCCGGAGGAGTTTGTACCCACGCCCGATCCCGACATGTCCAACAACATGGCCGAGGACTTCATCTACGTCACCGACGTGGCGGACCTGGGCATCGAGAAGTGGTGGGAGGAAGCGCCGCGCGATTGGTTCGAGGGCGCGCCGTTCGAATTCGAGGACTGCTACATCTACGACGGCCCGGATCTGGTTGGCGTGCGAGCCGGGTGCCCGCTCAGGTACCAGATTGAAGTCTCCAACAGGGGGCCTTCGCTGGCGGAGAACGTGGTAGTGGAGGACCTGTTGCCGGCGGGCGTGAGAGTCGAGGGCGTGGGGCCTTCACCGGGCTCCTGCACAACCGGCATACCAGGTAATCCTCTCGCTCCTCTCACCTGCAACCTGGGCTACATCGAAAACGAGTCGGGAGCGCATATAGAGATCTTTGTGATGACCGATGTCGACCTGGCCTGGGAGCCTCTGGAGAACGATGCCTGGGTCTACAGCGACATCTTCGATCCCGACAACGGCAACAACCGCTCCCACGTACTGATGGGGGTTGAACCCTTCTCCATACTGTACCTGGAAAAGCATGGCCCCCCACAGATTCTTGCCGGCCAGGACATAGAATACTGGATCAACATCGAGAACAGAGGCCCATCGACAGCTCACGATGTCTACCTGGACGACGAGCTGCCCGGAGGGGTCAACCTGCTGAGCGCCGACGTAATGGTCGGCGACGGCTCGTGTACGCCCGATTCGGGTCATTGCTCCCTGGGCGACATAGAGCCCCACCAAGGTCGTGGTGTGCGAGTGCGTGGGTACGTGGAACCGTGGGTGGAGGCGGGGACGCCGCTCACCAATACGGTCCGCGCCTGGGCGAACTCTCCCTTCAACCAGCCATCCCCTACAGAGCCTTTGAGCGCCACCTGGGAGACAGAGGTGTTGGTCGAGGCGAACCTCTCCATCATGAAGACCAGCGAGCCCATGAAGATCTATCCGGGCGAGCAGAAAGTCTACCACATAGAGGTGACCAACCATGGGCCAAGTATGGCCCGGAGCATAGTGGTCACTGACGCCCTGCCCATAGAGGTGGAGTACGAGATCGACGACGACGGCTGTGGGCTGGTCACCGAGGATCCGGACGTGCTGGAGTGCCACCTGGGCGAGATGATGCCTGGGGAAACGAGAGGGTTCAATGTCTGGGCCCGGGTGCGGCCCGACGCGCCCCCGGGGGAGATCGTCAACGAGGCCCACGTATTCATGGAGCCGAACTACGACCCCGACGATGGGAACAATTGGGCCTCGGCCAGGAACCTGATCCTCGATCCCATCTTCGCCGATCTGGGGCTCAACAAGTCCATAGCCACGCCGCCGCTGCCCCCATTCTACGCCGGCGATAACATCCGGTTCCAGCTAGACGTCCATAACTACGGGCCGGTGGCCGCTGTGAACGTGGTGCTGGAGGACATGTTGCCGGAGGGGCTGACGGTGCTCAATGTCAACCCCGATGGGGGTAGTTGTACGACGGGCATCCCGGGCTCCGAACCGTTGACGTGCAACCTGGGCACTCTTGACAATGGTGCTTCGGCCACAGTCATCGTGGCCGCCCACATCGACCCGGACTACATGGGAGTATTGGAGAACGACGCGGTCGTCTCCAGCGACACCTACGACCCCAACAACAGTAACAACCGTGATTACGTGATCGTCCCGGTTCAAACAATGGCGAACTTGACTATCGACAAGGACGCTACTCCTCCGTACCCGTGGACTGCCGGGGAGGTCCGCACCTACCGTTATAACATCAACAACTGGGGGCCCTCGGTCTCGCGCGACGTAAGGCTACGAGACTTCCTGCCGGAGGAGGTCGAGTTCGTGAGCGCCTACGCCTTCAAGGAAGGATCCACAGGGGGCATACCGCTCCCCTGCAATGTCGGCTCCGCCAACGTGCTCATTTGCCCACTGGGCGACATCCCGCCGACGGATCCGCCCGCCGTGACGGTACTGGTCGACGTTTATATCAAGCCGGATGTGGAGAATGGAACCTGGATCTACAACGACGCCGACTTGATCACCGATACACCTGATCCTTCCGGCGCATGGGACAGCGTAGGGGTGCCGATCAGCAACGAGGCCGACCTCTCCGTGTGGAAGGAGGCCGACCCCTGGAAGGTCTACGCCGGCGAGCAGGTGATGTACACCATCAGGGTCACCAACCACGGCCCGGGTCACGCCTACGAGGTCGATTTCCACGACGATTTGCCTGACGGCGTCCTGGCCGAGCTGGTCACCGAGCAGCCCGCCTGCGAAATCGTGCCCCCGAACGGGGAATACGGTACGCACGTTGCTTGCGAGTGGGAGGTCTTCCCTGCGGGCGAGACCAAGACGTTCTACATCTTCGCCCGGGTCGAGCCCGACGCGGAGCCGGGTACGGTCAGCAACCATGTGGCGGTGGAGAGTGAAATAACCGAGGATCCCTACGAATACAACGACTCCGCCAGCGCCCCCATCCTCATCCAGGGCCGGGCCGACCTCAAGGTTCAGAAGTTCGGCAAACCTGAAGGCGAGGTCCGCGCTGGCGACAAGCTGACCTACACCGTCATCGTGGACAACCTGGGCACCGGATACGCCCACAACGTCACCCTGGACGACGTACTGGAGTCCGACGGCTGGTTTGATCTGATGGAAGTGACCACCGACCGTGACGCGCTGTGCACTCCGGAAACCGGGACCTTCCAGCATGACCTGTTCCTCAGTTGCGCGCTGAGCGACACCCTGGAGGTCAAGGGGCCGGAGCCGGGCTCGGGCCGCTGGATGATCACCGTCATCGTCATCGCCAACGAGCCTCAGGACATCAACAACGTAGCCTACGTCGCCGGCTCTGACTACGACCCCGACCTCTCCAACAACGAGGCCATGGCCGAACACGCCATCACCGCCGTGGCCGACCTGGAGCTGACCAAGGAGGCGTGGGGCGAGATGCTGGTGGCTTGCGAGGGCGAGACGGAGCTGTGGCTGGACGAGGTGGCGGCCGGGAACACCGTGACCTACACCTTGACGGTCAGCAACACCGGCCCCTCGACGGCGGAGAACGTCACAGTTCTGGACGAGCCGCTGCCATACCCCGACTTGCTCGAGATCGACGTGGAGAGCATCGAGCCCAGCCAGGGTAGCTGCCTGACAGCCAACATCGTCGAGGACCGGCGGCTGAGCTGCAACCTGGGTACCATCGCCCCCGAGATGACAGCCACGGTCACCTTCGTGGCCCACGTACCATCCTGGGTGCCCGACTACACCGTGCTGGTCAACGACGCCCAGGCCTACAGCGACATGTTCGACAACAACAACGGCAATGACGTCGTCAGCAACCACACCATCGTAGGCCGGGTGGCCGACCTGATGGTGGAGAAGACGCAGGAGCCAGACATCGGCCTGCCTACCCTGGACATCACCTACACCATCACCGTCACCAATCTGGGGCCCAGCGACGTCGACGGGATCATGATCTCGGACACGCTGCCCGTCCAGCTCCTGGATGCCACCTGGACCTGCTGCGCCTCCGACGGGGAGTGCGACGTGCCGTGCGAACCGCCCACCTGCCCTGAGGAGCCTTGCCCGTGGCCGGACCCGGACACCGGGCTCTTCGCCCAGGCCAACATCCCTGTCGGCGAGCGGGTCATCTATACCGTGGAGGGGGTGCTGGACCTCTGGCCCTGCGGGGTGCCCTTCACCAACACGGTGGTGATCACTGCACCGCTGAGCCTGGTTCACCCCGAGATGAACATCGACCCGTGTACCGAGAACAACACCGCTGACGCCGTCAACCCGCCGCCGCAGTGCAACTACGTCCCGCTGGCGCTGAAGACGTATTCCAGCCCCGACTCGCCGCTGTAGAATGCAGTGCTGCGGATGGTGAGCTGGCATATTACAAAGGGGGCGGTCCGACGGGCCGCCCCCCTTCTCTTCCTCGCCCCAGCATCAGTCCATCGTCGCCTGGGTTTGCCGAGCCTCTCCCTGAAGGGCCGCGAGTTGCCCGTCCGGCCGGACATCCAACCGGGTACGGCCGATAGCTCCGCCTCCGCAGCCTCCCGAAGGTTGTGAACCTTCGGGAGGCTTCAACCAGAACACGAGCTCCAACACACCGGCGTTTAACGCCCCCAGGCCGCGTGCTCTGAATCACCGAGTTCGCCGCCCGCGCCCTTAGAACGCCCCACCCGTTAGGCACAGTGCAGACCAGAGATTGGCTCGCCCTTCCGCTTGATAAGTTCGCAAAGTCATGGTAGAATCCTCGCTGGCTCCTCAACGTCAGGAGGGCCGTTTGGCCGTATCCCGATGCAGGGGTGACGATGTTGTACCGCGCAGAAGCGATCTGCCAGGATCGTTTGCCGTCCGGCGTGCGACCGCCGGCCTGTCACCGGTGTTACCCCTCCACCACTCCTGCCCAATCCCCGCTGTCACCTGTCACAGCGACCGATCATGTAGTCTTGTTGGCCAGCCGACGATGGCGGCTCCGCCACCACCCCGGAAGGCCACCTTCTCGCAACTCCACCGTGCATGGGGACAGACAGCCGGTGGTATCCTCCGCTATCTCGTATGTGATCCCCTGCCCAAGGTCCGCGGGTGGGGACACCACATCTAGCTTCTGCAGGCTGCTCTCTCCCCCCAGCGCAGCATCTCCGCTGGCGGCGCCTCTCAGCCCATCTCCAAAGGAGGTTCGAATCCATGGACCCGCGCAGTCGTGATCATCTAGGTCAAGCAGGGAAGACGCACTCGCGCGTAGTGCTCCTCACGACTCTGCTTCCCATGGCGCTGCTGGTGTGCCTACTGGTGGCCCTGGGAACCGCCCACGGTGCACCAGACACGGTGACCGTCACCACCACGACGGATGAGGTCAACGGAGATACCAGTTCCATCGCCAATCTCATCTCCACACCCGGGGGCGACGGCATTTCCCTGCGTGAGGCGGTGATCGCGGCCAACAACACCGCGGGGATGGACGAGATTATCCTGCCCAGCGACACCTACACCCTGACCCTCGCAGCGCTACCCGAAGATGACTGCCTCACGGGTGACCTGGACATCACCGACGATCTGACCATCACCGGCGATGGCTCCGGAACGACGATCATCGACGCCAGCGGCCTGCCCACCTTCAAAGACCGCGTTTTTGACATCCCGTCGGGTGTCACTGCGCAGATTGCCGGAGTGACGATCACTGGAGGCCAGATCGGGATGGCCGGTTACGGTGGCGGCATATTCAACGAAGGAACCCTGACGCTGACAGAGTGCGTCGTCAGCGCCAACTCCGCGGCAGCCGGTGGAGGTGTTGCCAACGGCGACCCGGACTTCGGCACAGGCGGCACGTTGACCTTGGTGGAAAGCACCGTAACCGATAACCTGGGCATGGCTGGCGGCGGCATCTCCAGCGCCGGGATCACCGCCACGCTAACGCTCACCGACAGCACCGTAAGCGACAACACGAGCGGCGGCATCTACATCGACGGTGGCACGGCGAGCCTGACGCGTAGCAGTGTTGGTTGGAACAGTGCCCTGACAGCCGGCGGTGGCATCTTCATCAGCGAGGGTACCCTGACCATACAGGACAACAGCAGCGTGAGCGATAACACAGCCTCCACCGCTGGGGGCGGCATCTGCAACGGCGATCTGGGGACTGGGGTGGGCGCCGTCGAGGTGACGATATCCGGCAGCACCATCAGCGGCAACGACGGCGGAACGTTTGGCGGTGGGGTCTTCATGACCAGCGGGACGCTGACCGTCCAGGACTACAGCACCGTCACCGGAAACACCGCCAGCGCAGCGGGAGGAGGCATCTGCAACGGCGACTTGCTCACGGGAACGGGCGCCGCAGGCGACGTGACCATCTCCCAAACCACGATCAGCGGCAACAACGGCGGGGGGGCGGGCGGTGGGATCTTCATGGCCGGCGGGACGCTGACCATTGAGAACGACAGTAGCATCAGCACCAACACCGCCTCCACTGCGGGCGGCGGCATCTGGAACGGCGACCCGCTCTCAGGGACGGGCACCGCCGGAGACGTGACGATAACCGACAGCACGATCAGCGGCAACAACGCCGACCAAGCCGGCGGTGGCATCCTGATGATCGGGGGGACGCTGACCATACAGGACAACAGCAGCGTCACCGCCAACACCGCCGGCATGTATGGCGGGGGCATCTGCAACGGCGACGTGCTCGCGGAAACGGGCGCCGCCGGCGACGTGATCATCTCCAACAGCGCCGTCAACGACAACGACGGCGGCACGTATGGCGGTGGGATCCTGATGACCGGGGGGACGCTGACGGTACAGGACAACAGCAGCGTCACGGGCAACACTGCCGGCATGATGGGCGGCGGCATCTGCAACGCGCATCCAAGCACAGGAGTGGGCGGCAGCGCCACCGTCACCGACAGCGCGCTCAACGACAACGACTCCGGCGTGGGCGGCGCGATCTTCAGCTCGGGCCAATTGACCATCGCCCGCAGCACGCTTGACGGGAACGGCGCCCCAGGCATGATCGGTGTTGGGGGAGGGGCGATACTCTCGGGCAACTCCTCGGCGTCGACGACGGCCACGGTCACGGACTGTACTATCACCAACAACAGCGTTGGCGCCATCTTGAACATGAGCGGGACGATGGACGTGAGCGGCAGCACCATCAGCGGCAGTAGCGGTCCAGGCGTGTTCATGATTGACGGCACACTGACGCTGAACTCCTGTACGATCTCCGACAACGATGCCACCAGCGCAGTATTGCCGATGGGCGGTGGCATCTCTGTCGGCTCCGGAGTGGCAACCATCAGCGACTGCGAGATCAGCCGCAACTCGGCCCTCATGGGCGGCGGCATTCTGAACGGCTTCGGCCTTGGAGGACCTGGCACCGCCGCCACGCTTGCTGTGACGGGTAGCAGCATCATCTCCAACACCGCCGTGTACGACTCGGAGAGTGGTTTTGCAGGAGGAGGCGGCGTCGCCACGATGGGCGGCTCTGCAACCTTCACCGACTGCACCATCAGCGACAACACCACCAGCGGTCCTGCATCGCTATACACAATGATTGGAGGAGGAGGAGGCATCTTCAAGTACACAGGCTCGCTGAGCCTCACCGGCTCCACCGTCAGCGAGAACAGTGCCCTGGGTGGCCTGGGTGGCGGTGGCATCCTCAACGTCGCAAGCGCAGAGGCAGACACGCTGGAGTTGACCAATTGCACGGTCAGCGGAAACGTGACCGACCAACTGGGCGGCGGGATCATGAACTACGACGGCAGCGGTGGCGCCGCTGCTTCCCTGCTCAACACCACCATCACCGGCAACACGGCCGTAGAAGAGTACACCTTACCCTATGGGCAGGATTGGGTGATTCCTGGAGGAGGCGGCATCGCAGACTTCTCCTCCTCAGGGACCACCGGCATCCAGCTCCAGAACACCATCGTCGCCGATAACCTGACCGGAGCAGACTGCACGGAGTTCATGACCGATACCATCACCTCACTGGGCAACAACCTGGATGGCGACGATAGCTGCAATTTGGTAGCCTCCGGCGATTTGGCCAACAGCAACCCGCTCCTCGGTCCCCTCCAGGACAACGGCGGCCCCACACTCACCCACGCTCTTCTCCCGGGCAGCCCGGCTCTTGACGCAGCCGATGACACCGCCGCCCCGGCCACAGACCAGCGCGGGGTGCCACGCCCGTGGGACGGGAACAAAGACGGCGTGGCTATGAGCGATATCGGGGCATTCGAGTACGATCCGCCCCTGGCCATCAACAAGCTGACCAACGGTTCCGATGCTGACTCCGGGAGGGGACCCTGCATCCTGGTCGGCGAAGCGGTCAACTGGAGGTACTTCGTCAGCAACCCTGGAACCGCCACTGTGGACAACATAACGCTCTCCGACAACCGGTTGGGGGCCATCTCCTGTCCGCAGAGCGCCCTCGAACCCGGCGAGTCCATGAACTGCTACGCCAG
>Ga0307380_10009983_pt1 | contig 12007 bp, 9 predicted proteins | sample UN3MG_FD_202239 | JGI IMG/M metagenome (GOLD analysis project Ga0307380, IMG submission 202239) | Soil microbial communities from Risofladan, Vaasa, Finland - UN-3 | ecosystem: Environmental > Terrestrial > Soil > Coastal area > Acid sulfate soil | place: Finland: Risofladan, Vaasa | collected... | reverse complement strand
TCAGGCTCTTCCCCCTGGTCGTGGTCTTTGGACTGGTGGTGTTGAGGGGATCCCTGCGGATGCTCGGTACAATTGTTGGTACACGACCTTGCACGAGGTCGAGGACTGGTGTTGGACCGCCAATCAGCTCATGCTCGGTGGTGGCGTGGGCGTGGGTCTGCACGGCATCGAAGACTTTCCGGGAGTCGTCGACAATGAGGCCCGGTTCGCTATTTGGTGCGAGACGAAGCACGAGAACTTCGACGAGGTTCATCCCGAGGGCCCCGAGTTCCTCAATGGGGTGACGCCACAGTACCGTGTGGCTGACTCGCGTGAGGGTTGGGTCGAGGCATTGCGTCGCACAATGCGAGCTGCCTTCGAAGGCAACGACTTGGTGATCGATGTGTCGGACGTGCGACCACGGGGTCGTTCCATCAAGACCTTCGGCGGCACTGCCTGTGGTCCCGGTCCGCTGTCTCATTTGCTACGTTCCTCGTGGCGGATCATCCGTGGAGCCAAGGGTCGCAAGATGCACTCCGTTGAGGCCCTCGACATCACCAACCACATCGGTCTGTGCATCAAAGCGGGCAACGTCCGTCGTAGTGCCCTCATCGTTCTTGGCGAGCCTCACGATCAGAACTTTCGCGATGCCAAGAAGGACTGGGAGGCGGTAAAGAGCCACCGACACACGTCCAACAACTCTCTCGTTTTCCGGTCGTGGGATCAGCTCAAGGGCTTCAACTGGAAGGCCCTCGTTGATGACAACATCAACTTCGGCGAGCCCGGCATCCTCAACCTGCCGCTTGTGTGGCAGACCGATCCCGGAGCCAAGGGTGTAAACCCGTGTGGCGAACAAGCTCTCCATGATCGTGAGGCGTGCAACTTGGCCGAGGTCTTCCCAGCCAAGATCGAGCACGGCATGGATCCGGCGGTCGTGTTCCGTCTGGTCACTCGTTACTGCCTTCGCAACCGCTTGACCGAACTATCGGACCCGCGGAGCCAGGCTGTCGGCGAAGCAAACATGCGGGTTGGTGTTGGGCTTGGTGGGATCTGCGACTTCGATTGGGAGCCTGAGGATCTGGCTCGGTGGTTCGGGTATTGTCGCAAGGAAGCCAACGACTACGCTGACGAACTACGAGTGGCTCGCCCGCTCACCGTCACCACGGTGAAGCCAAGCGGGACCATCAGCTTGCTCAACAGCAGCTCGCCAGGCATCCACGCTCCACACGCCCCTCACTACATCCGTCGGACACGTATCGCCAAGAACGACCCCATGGCGGAAGCGATGCAGGCTGCGGGTGTTCCCTACGAGGATTGCATCTACGACAAGACAGGACACACCTGGGTCTTCTCGTTTCCAACCGCAGCCTCCAACACACGTTCAACGAAAGTGACCGAGAACATTCGGGAGCAGTTCGAGCGTCAAGCGTCCGTCCAGGAGTGGTGGGCCGACAACGCTGTGAGCGCCACGCTCAACTTCGATCCAGAGACGGAGAGGGACGAGTTGGCGGCGTGCTTGGAGGAGTTTGTCCCCAAGCTCAAGTCGACGAGTTGCCTTGCATCGGCGCATGGCTATGATCAGGCTCCCTACGAAGAAATCGACGAGAACGTTTTCAACGAGATGGCTCGGAGAATCGACCACGACCACAAACTCGTCAACGGTGGTGACATCGAGATCGAGGAGTGTGCTGGGGGATCATGCCCAATCCGCTAGACTTCGGACACCTTATTGAGGGGACCATCGAACAGGATCCCCTCACCGACCGCTTCAGCGTTCGGACTGTCGATGCTGGCGGCAAGCCCATCAGTGTCGACATTGGGGAACTGCTCGCCAAGTTTGTCGGGAAGGAGGTCCGGTTTACGCTGGCCTCCATCGAAGCTCTTGGCGAGCTGGCCAAGATGGTTGAGGAAGGCGGCACTGGACAGGTGATGGGGCTGCACCCCGAGCAGCTGGCGGTCCCCTTCAACATCCAGCGCAAGCCGTGAATCCGTTGACCTTGGAGCAAGTCCCCTCGGTCATTGTCCGTAGGGCGGTCACTCTGCACCCAACTGGGTGCATGTGCCGCTCGTGTTCCCCAGGCTCTCCCCAGCTGACCACGAGCGGCACACCGTCGACCATGCTGGTGACATTCTTGGCCGAAGATGAGGAACCTCCCGCCGGATGGCAGCGCCCTGGTGTATTACCAGGGAAATGGACCTGATCGACGAAGCCAACGCGAGTTGGGTTGAGGAACTGGAAGAGAAAGTCACCCAGGCTCGGCACGACTACTACAACGGAACCCCAAGCGCCTCCGATGAGGAGTTCGACGCTTGGGTGGACGAGTTGGCGGAGCTGAAGGCCGACAGCCCGGCTGTCACAGCCGTGGGAGCGTCCCCAGTAAGCGCCTGGCCCAAGGTCGGCCACTCCATTCCCATGGGGTCGCTCGACAAGGTCCAAACGCTCGACGAGATGACGAGCTGGGTCCAGAAGACCAGCCGTCCCAAGGCTGAGGTCCGGCAAGGCTATGAGCAGCTCCTGGTCACGGAGAAGCTCGACGGCATCAGCGTCAGCCTCAAGTACGTCGAAGGCAAGTTCGTGCAGGCCCTCACCCGAGGTGATGGAGCCACAGGGGAGGACATCACCCCGAACGTCGCTCGCATGAAGGGCGTGGTCAAAGAGCTGCCAAAACCCCTCAACGTGATGTGCCGGGGGGAGATCGTGCTGCTCAAGCAGGACCACAGGGACCACTTTCCCGAGACAGCCAACCCACGGAACACGGCCTCCGGGACATCCAAGCGACTCGACGGTACTGGCAGCGAGCATCTCACGGTCATGTGCTACGCCGTCCCTGAAGTGGAGGGTGTGGAGCTTCCGCTTGAGACGGACGTTTTCACCTTCTTGGAGGAGATGGGGTTCAAGGTCCCCAAGTGGTTCATGAGCGCCCTGGCTGTTGGGGTGAAGACCCCTCACGACCTGTGGGTCGACTACACGACATACCTCCGTGAGGAGCTTCCCTACGAGATCGACGGGCTGGTGGTTAGGCTCAACGACCGGGCTTACCAGCTGTCCCTTGGGGAACGCAACGGCCGGCCTCTCGGAGCGGTCGCCTTCAAGTTTGCCCCTATCACCCGCGAGACAGTCGCTATTGAGCGGGTGGACCAGGTGGGCGGGACTGGCCGCATCACTCCGGTCGCGGTGTTCAAGCCCATTCGCATCCTGGGCGCCGAGATCAGCCGGGCCAGCTTGTACAACCAGAAGTACATCGAGCAGATCGGCTGGGGTGTGGGTGCCAAGATCCTCGTGAGCCGGGCCAACGATGTCATCCCCCGTGTGGTGAGCGTCACGGGCGTTGCTCCTGATGGGGTGTCTCAGCCTCCGACGCATTGCCCAGAGTGCGGCACGGAGACCGAGCGTGACGGCGAGTACGTCGTCTGCCCCAACACGGGAGGCTGCCCTGCCCAGACTGAGGGGCGCATCAAGACGTGGATCCAGAAGCAGGGGATTTTGGAGTGGGGTCCCATGATCATCCAGCGAGTGGTCGAGGCGGGCCTCGTCAAGAAGGTCCCGGACTTGTACCGGCTCACCGTGGACGACCTTTCGGGGTTGGAGAGAATGGGCGAGTCCTCGGCTCAGAACGCCGTCAACGAGCTGTGGAAGATCAACCCCATGCCCTTGGAGATGTTCACGGGTTCGCTGGGTATCCCGTTGTGTGGCCGAAGCACCATGCAGGCTGTGGTCGAGGCAGGCTTCGACACGCTCGACAAGATCCAGGAGGCAACAGGAGAACAGCTCCAGAACATCCCTGGTATGGGCCCCAAGCGAGCAGCCGCTCTCCGGGGTTGGCTCGACAAGCATGCCGACCTGTTCGAGGAGATGATTGAGGTCGGGCTCAAGATCAAAGCGAAGATCGTGGGCTCCCTCAGCGGCAAGAGCGTGTGCTTCACCGGCAAGAGTCGGAACAAGCGGGCGTCACTGGAGAAGATGGTCACGGAGGCTGGTGGCAAGGTGAAGAAGTCCGTCGGCAAGGGTTTGACTTACCTCGTGCTGGCGGACCCCAACTCGACCACGACCAAGGCCAAGGCGGCCCGCAAGAACGGGACGGAGTGCATCTCCGAGGACAGCTTCTTGGAGATGGTCGGGGCCGATGGGGAATGAGCATCAGGCGGTCGGGCTCTATGCGGTTTTGGCCAGGGACGCCACCGACTTCATCGACATGCTCGACGACGCCCCGGACGACGCCCTCGAATTGCTGTACCTCATGCTGACCGTGCCGAACGACGAACATGACGACGCCACCGTGAAGCTCAATAAGCTGGGCTCGGGTTTCGTCGAGCGAGCCTTGAAGGGTCGAGGCCTAGCTCTTCCTGAGCCGTCTCACCCCACCCGCTGGGACCTACTCTTGTCCCCTGAGAACTACGATGTCTGACACCATCTCCGGCCGTGTGAGCCGGGTCATCTTCAACAACGGTGACTTCTACATCCTGGCGATGGGAGTTTCGGAGTCCGAACCCCCAGTGGCCAAGCGAACGGAGACTGCCAAGGGCGGCCTCTATGGGCTGCTCCAGATCAAGCGAGGGGTGCCCATCCAGTTGATAGGGGAGTGGGTCTACGACAAGAAGCACGGTCGCCAGTTCAGCATCCAGTCTTGGGAGCCGTGGGCTGAGGAGGATGAGGACGTGGGTATCTTTCTCCACACGTCGGTCGACGGCTTCGTGGATCGGGAACTAACAGACGCCCTGGTTCGAGAGTACAGCCAGGGCGTCTTCATGCAGCTGTCTGAGAACCCCACAGCGGTCCTGGACTTCCTGACGGGTGAGAGGTGCGGAGCCGACGAGGACGACGCTCAGGAGGCCATTCTGGGCTGGCAACAGACCGTTGCGACCAGGGACGCCTCCGAGCTGCTCCGAGCTGGCGGTCTGGGGCCATCGGAAGTCCAAGCGGCGGTAGCCAAGTTCAACACTGAGGCGGGCAAGGTCCTCAAGGAGAATCCCTATCGCTTGATGGAGATCCCCATGTTCGACTTCGCGAAGGTGGACAAGCTTGCCTTGAAGCAGGGTGTGGGAGCGGACGACCACCGTCGGGTTGAGGGTGCGATCATGTGGGCCATCCACGAGGCGTCTCTGTCGGGGCACCTCTTCCTGGGTCGGGGTCAGATCGTGGATCGAGTCAACGCCCTTCTGATAGAGCACCGGCTCTTGGCGGTGACGCGGGGAGACCCTAAGCCTGCGTTCTTGGCGGCTCTTCGGAACTTGATCGGACGCAAAGCCCTCACCCTCGATGCGGAGGCTGGACTCTATGCTCCCGAGCTGTATTTCTTCGAGCGGGAGTCTGCCAAGATCCTGGCTGAACTAGCGGCGCCGGTTGGGTTGGAGATCGACATCGAACCCTTCTTGGCGGATTACGAGCGTGGCAACCAAATCACCTTGTCCAAGGCCCAGCGTCAGGCAGTTGAGAAGCTCAATGAGAACCGCGTGCTGGTGCTCACGGGTCTGCCTGGGACTGGCAAGACCACCGCGGTCCGGGTTTTGGTTCGGATGTTCGAGGAGACCCGCATCCCCTTCGCCCTCATGGCTCCGACGGGGATCGCTGCAAAGCGTCTGTCTGCTGTCACGGGTCACCCAGCCTCAACCATTCATCGAGCCCTCAAGTTCGACGGCACGGACTGGGGGAACGACGCCGACAACCGGCTGCTTCACGGTGCGGTCATCGTGGACGAGGTCAGCATGGTGGACCAGGAACTGCTCTATCGGCTGTTGATCGCTCTTCGTCCTGAGACTCGGCTCGTGCTCGTTGGGGACGACGCTCAGCTACCTTCAGTGGGTCCTGGCAATGTCCTACGTGAGCTGGCGGATTGTGAAGCCCTTCCCAACGTCCGACTGACGAAGATTTTCCGCCAGTCCAACAAGGGGGAGATCGTCCTCAACGCTCACAAGATCAATCGAGGTGAGGCCCTGACCTTCGACGACCCCAAGGCGGCAAAGGAGTTCAAGTTCGTTCGGATGGGGGACGAGGAGGCCATCGTCCGGTTCATCGTTCAGGCGGCGTCCAAACTCAAGAGTCGTGACGAAAACTTTCAGGTCCTTAGTGCCAAGTATGACGGCACGGTGGGGGTCCACAATCTCAACCAACGCCTACGGGATCAGCTCAACCCAGAAGGCCCACGAGAATGGATTCGAGATGACCGCCACTTTCGCTTGGGCGATCGTTTGATGGTGATTCAGAACGATTACAAGCGGAACGTCTACAACGGTGACGTGGGGAAGCTGGTCCGTATCCACAAGAACGGGCTCGTGGTCAAGATTCACGGCGTGGGGGACGGCTTGGACATGGAGGTCGACTTCGGTCCTGTTGCTGTTGATGGTCGCCGGCCAATCCCTGAGGCCAACGATAAACTCCGTCTGGCCTACGCCATCACCATTCACAAGAGCCAGGGGAGCGAGTTCGACACGATCATCATGCCCCTCATGAACAGCCAGGGGCGCATGCTCCAGCGGAACCTGCTCTACACAGGGGTGACCCGAGCCAGGAAACGGGTGTGGCTTGTCGGTGAGGAAGTGGCCATCCAACGGGCCATCAACAACAATCGCGTGATCCGGCGAAACACAGCTCTTTCGAAGGCTATCTCAGGGGCTGCGGCCTCCGGTGTATTAGGGAGCAACGGAGAAAAAGACGATGAGCCAACTAGACGACGAACTAACACCGGAACAGCGGGAGATGCTGAGCCGGTTGGAGACTGAGATCGGGTTCGACAAGATAACCTGCTCGTTCAGTATCGACGACCGCTCGATCAACGGGCAAAAGAAGGGCGCCTTCTTTTCGGTGACGGTGAGCAAACAGGACGGTCGAGCCCCCGGCTGGACCAAGGATGAGGCACAGGTTGTCAGCTGCATTCTGAGCAAGCATGTCGTGCTCGCGACGTTCCGAGATGCTCAGTCCCGACGGATCATCGGAGGTGATGAGACCAAGCAGGAGCTGACAGCTATCTTCGCCAACTACGACCGACACCTCGTGTCGCTCATGAAGAAACTAGACAGCTAGGCTGTTCGTCGGAGATCCCCATGGAGCTGAAAAGAGTTCAGGAAATCTACAAGGAAATGGAAACCCTCGTCATGGAGCTGGACCCCAATCCAGCGGCGAGGGGGCCACAGTACCTTCAAGACCTCATCAGCAAGCTCCGGGGGTTCCTCAACAACACGATGTTCCTCCTCCAGGAAGTGCTGCAAGAGCGTCACTCCAAGGAGATGGAACTAGAGGCGGCTGAGACGACCTTTGAGGTGCAGTCCGACGAGCTGTTGGCCAACGACAAGCGGGTCACGCTGCTGCCGTCGATTGACGACCGTCAGGCAATGATCAGTGTGCTGCTCAGCAAGGAGAGGCTGCTCATTCGGCAACTCAAGCGAGAGGTCAAAAACCTTGGCCACGTCGAGAAGGCGATCCGGTTTCGACACAAGGAGCTGGAGTCGACCATGAGCGCCATCCGGCTTCAGCGCAGCCTCATTGAAACCGAGCTGCGGACCGGAGCTGTCTACGGCGACGAGAACGATGTTGCTAGGGGTTGGGGGAGGGGCGGCCCCCGTCCTGTCGAGGACGACATTGACAACATGGGGGACGACGAGTTCGAGAAGATGTGGGAAGACCAGCTCGTCAAGGGTTCCGAAGAAGGGGCGTCTGAGGAAGAGGAGTCCGAAGAAGAAGAGGAGTCCGAAGAAGAGGAGTCCGAAGAAGAGGAGTCCGAAGAAGAGGAGTCCGAAGAAGAGGAGTCCGAAGAAGAGGAGTCCGAAGAAGAGGAGTCCGAAGAAGAGTCTGAAGGGGAGGTCGAGGAGGAGGACGGGATTGAGGAAGAAGAGGACGACGAGACCCCAGCCCCCGAGGCTGAGGAGCCCCCACCTGCCCCAGCTCCCCTGCCAGCTCTCAAAGATGAGACAGAGGCCTTCCTGGACGACCTGATGGGGAGCGGCGACATAGACCTCGATGACGAGGATGCGCCACCCCCAAAACCACGAAAAAAGGCCTCGAAGGCCCCACCCAAAGAACCTGCTAGCGAGCCGGACGAGGACGAAGACCCGGATATCGTGAAGTTTCTCGACGGCGACGATTTTTCTGACCTATTCGACAGTCTTTGAGGTCGTTGCCGGTGTATGAGGGTCTTAGAACTGTCGGATCCGCTCGACCCAACAATCACTTGTCGAGAGGGCCGACCCAACAAGGAAGAGAACAATGTCAGACGAATTTGAAGACTTCGAGGATTTCGAGGACGACGTAGGCCTAGACGAGGAGGACAAGAAGTACGCCAAGACCGACCGCAAGGCTTGGTTCAAGGGCGAGAAGGGAGCGGTCTACCGGGTCGGTCTCATGTACTTCCATCCTTTGGCTATCGCTGTGATGCGGGCCGCCAAGAAGAAGAAGCCCGACATCACACGTGAGGAACTAGAGAAGGTCGGTCAGGCCGCTCTCGCCAAGAGAGCAGAAGCACTAGGCAAGCCGGCCGACCAGCTCCAAGATCACGAGAAGCTCAACCTCGACACCGCCAAGTTCCACCGTGTCGACGCCCACTTCAAAGAGGGCTTCGGGTTCTGTGTTAGCCGGCTTGGGATGGATGGCGCTGACATGGATGCCATCTGGGCCATGATGGGCGACAAGAAGAGCTACTTCTGCACCACGTTGCTCCTCTACCCCGTCAACCGTGAGGGTGAGGTCAACAAGGAGATGCTGAAGGCCGGCAACTTCGACACGAAGCCGTGGCGTTTCAGCGGCAAGGTCTACGGCCAGTTGCACAAGGTGGCGGCTGGGCTGCGTTCCAACGATCTGAGTATCGCAACGCAGGACCTCACGTTGACGTGCACCAACACGGACTTCCAGAACTTCGACATCCAGCCCTCGGGTAAGGCGCTCTGGCGTCGGATTGCGTCGCTTCAGGCTGTGGCTCTGCCCAAGGTGGTCGCCCAGTACGAGGAGATGCGGAAGCCGTTCCGTGAGCTGAGTTCAGCAGACCTGGCCTCCAAGCTCAACGTCTCTGTCGGTGGCGGAAGCCAGGGCACGGACGTGGACGCGGACGAGTTCGACGAGTTGCTCGACCAGGTGTGAGGAGAGGGCCCAGCTTCGGCTGGGCCTTCATCATGTTTGTCCTTGGACTCGACCCGTCTCTGACAGGCTTCGGCTGGGCCATCCATAACCCAAGGGTGGCCGGTCGGGGAAGGGTTGTGGCCAGGGGTGTTCTCAGCACCTCTGCGAAAGCAGCATTCGTCTGGCGCTACATGTACATGCGGCAAGCTGTCGTGGAAGTTCTCCAACTCTACCCTGAGGTATCTCGGGTGGGTGTCGAATCTCCTCCCTTCGGTGAGCAGTGGAGCGAAGGCCTTTACGGCTTGTTCCTGTATGTGAATGAAGCGCTCTTCACGTCCCGCAAGGATGTCGTCTTCTTTGACCCCGCCAGGGTCAAAACCCTAGCTCGGGCAGACTCGTCTGTTCGACGGGGGACGATGGATAAGCGGAGCATGATCGAGGCCGCCAAGGCGGACACCACGATCAAGAGTTGGAATCACAACGCAGCTGACGCCTACATCGTGGCTCGGTCAGCTGCTCGTTTCTGGGACTACATGGACGGACACCTCACGGACGACGAGCTGACTCCTTCAGAACAGTCAGTGTTCCTTGCTACCCACACCTTCACTCGTGGGCCCAAAGCGGGCAAGACCCAGCGCAAGGGCCTCGTCTTCAAAGAGGGCGACCGATTCTTCCAGTTCTCCCAGCTCGACCCCCAAGACACGACCCTCCCTGCCCCAATCGTCAAAAGGATCAAATGATGACTGCCGAAACCACCGAACCAGAGACCGCTGCTACGGATGCCCCCGCACCCGAAGCCAAGAAGAAGACCAAGAAGGTCGTCAAAAAGAAGGTCGTCAAAAAGAAGGCTGTGGGCAACAAATACCTGGCTGCGACCCGATCCTTCATCGAACAGAAAACCGGGCACAAGCAGGTCAAGGAGTACACAGGGCAACGCCCTCATGTCGGGTCCGGCTGCTTCGCTCTCGACGACCTCATTGGCGGAGCCATGGCGATGGATGGGTCGGGGCCGAAGTGTCCCGGCTTCCCGCGGAGAGCGATGTCCGAAGTCTTTGGGGCGGAATCGAGTGGGAAGACGACGGGTGCCTTGGAGGCTATTGCGGAATGCCAGCGACAAGGGGGTGTCGCGATGTTCATCGACTTCGAGCACGCTCTTGATCACGGCTACGCCAAGAACATCGGCGTCAGCTTCCACCCCGACAAGCTCATGGTGTACCAACCCTACACCTTCGAAGACGGGCTCAAGATGCTCTTCTACGGGCTCAAGGGCGGTGTCGATCTCATCGTCGTCGACTCGGTGGCGGCGATGATGCCCAAGGCAGCCTTGGAGAAAAACATCGACAAGGAGGCGACGATCGGATTTCTGGCTCGGGCCATGTCCTACAGCCTTCCCAAGATCACCAACTGGCTCAACAACCCAAAGCTCTCGACCAACCCTCAAGGGACAGCGATCGTTTGGATCAACCAGTCCCGGTCGAAGATCGGCGGGTCGGGCAAGGGTGACAACACCACGACCCCCGGTGGGTGGGCCCTCAAGTTCTTCTGCTTCCTACGCCTCAAGTACACCCGCATCGGGTCCGAAGTTGTCGAGCGCAAGGACAAGATCACGGGGCAGAAAAAGCGGTACCCCTACGGCAACAAGACCATCGTCAAGATCATCAAGAACAAGATGGATGGCAAGCAGGGGCATGCCACCAACATCTTCATCCGGTTCGGGCAGGGGATCGACGAAGCCTACACCCTCATCGAGGCGGCCAAGTTCAACAAGCTCCTCAAGGGTAGTGGTGCTTGGTACACGCTGGGTGAGGAGCGGTTCAACGGTCGTGAAGCCCTGCGGCGCCACCTCCAGGACAATCCCAAGGTGTTCAAGGAACTACGCACCAAGGTCATGATCGCCATTCAGGGCACGGCGGAGGACATGGAGGCGGAGCTGTCAGAAGAGGACGCCATCAAAGCCTCCTTCGAGGACGACTCCGAGGACGAGTTCGGCGACGACAACGAGGACTTCGAGCTGTCGTTGGACGAGAAGGAAACCGATGGCGACATCGACGAGGATTCAGCTCTAGCCGATGATTGAGGTAGAGATCCAGAACTTCCAATCGATCGAAAAGGTCGCATTCGAGATCAATGGGTTCACGGCTCTCATCGGCCGTTCCAACATTGGCAAGAGTGCGACTGTTCGAGCGATGAAGTGCGCCCTGATGGGGGCGGCTGGCACGGACTTCGTGCGGCATGGGTCGACCTGCGAGCGCCGTATCAAGGGCAACAAGAAGTGCAAGTGCAAGGCGGTCGTGATGTTCAAAACATCGGCTGTCAAGGTCGTTTGGGAGAAGGGCGACGACGACAACCAGTACACGATCACCAAGGACGGTGAGGAGACAACGTACACAGCGGTCAACCGAGGGACGCCCGACTTCTTGTTCCCCGACTTCGAGCCCGTGAGGATCGGGGACAAGGCGGACCTTCTCCAAGTGTCGGACCAGTTTGCCGATCCCTTTCTTCTCAAGGAGACGGGCTCGACGGTGGCCGATGTGCTGGCTGACGTGGCCCGCCTCGATGACATCAATGTGGCGATGCGGGCCGTGGGTAAGGACCGCAAGACAGCCGTTTCCACCCGCAACATCCGAGAGAAGGACGTCACCAAGATCACGGCGGAGCTGGACGCCTACAAGGACCTCGACACGTCGACTCGTCGGGCGAGTGCTGTTGAGTCGGAGTACGACGCTATCCAGGAGGTCGAGCAGGAGGTCGAGCATCTCACCCGCTTCAATCAGGAACTTCAGACCTTGGTGCCGACGGTGCGGGCACTAGGCAAGGCCTTGAAGCCCAAGCTCCCGGACGGTGTCAAGCTTGAGGCCACTGGGAAGGCCCTCGCTCAGCTCAGCGACTTCTATGCTGAGGTGGCGATTCGGGGTCCTGTCATCCGTCGTCTCAAGGGTGTGGACGAGGTAGTCCTCCCTGATGGTGCGCCTGTCCAGAAGACGC
>Ga0307380_10009982_pt1 | contig 12008 bp, 9 predicted proteins | sample UN3MG_FD_202239 | JGI IMG/M metagenome (GOLD analysis project Ga0307380, IMG submission 202239) | Soil microbial communities from Risofladan, Vaasa, Finland - UN-3 | ecosystem: Environmental > Terrestrial > Soil > Coastal area > Acid sulfate soil | place: Finland: Risofladan, Vaasa | collected... | reverse complement strand
CCCGAAGACCAGGCCCACGTGGTGCCAGCCCTCGGTCAGCGGGGCGTCGCCGAAGACGTAGGTGTCCGGCGTGCCGCTGCTTCGCACTCTGGCCCTCAGCACGCCTTCCTCGACGACCAGGGCCAGCCCGTTCGTGGACCCGCCCTCGTCCATGACCATCTGGAGGCCGGACGTGTTGGCGTCCTGCTCGATCCACAGGCCCACGGACAGGGCCGTCTTGGCCTGCTTCATGAACCCGTCGTCCATCGGCGCCAGGCCGTTCTGGTTGCCGTCGAAGCTGACGGCGCCGTCGAAGTAGCCGCCGGCCAGCCAGGCCGGGGCCGTGTCCATCACGACGCCGTCGTGCGTCCCGCCGGGGGCGCCGTCGTTGTACGGGTCGCAGGGGTCGTTGAACGACCAGTGCATCGCGCCGGCCGCCCAGGCCGTCAGGGCCCCACCGTCGAGGGTCAGTTGCGTCGGGCGGCTCTTCGCGTCGTTCCACGCGGCCGTGAAGCTGCCTCCGCTGGTGTGCGAGAACTGCGCGTCCGGCAGGGCTAGGTCGCCGGTGAGCGTGACGTCGTTGTCGCCGCGGGTGTCCAGCATGCCATGAGCGGAGAGGTCGAGAGAGCGCACCGCGATCGCGCCCGGCTTGACCGTCAGCGTCCGGCCGAGGCCTACCGTGACCGCGGCCGTCGAGACGTCGAGGGCCCCGCCGGTCATGTCCAGGTCCGCGCCGAGGTTCAGCGAGTCGGCGATCGTCACGTCCTGGTTGGCGCCCGTGCGAACGAGCGTGCCCTGGAGGTCCAAACTCGCCGCCGTCAGCGTCTGGTTATCGACGGTGAGCGTGCTGCCGATGGTCACGTCCGCCCCGGCCGTGCCGAGCGTCGCCCCGGTCATGTCCAGGTCGCTGCCGGACAGGACCAGCGCATCCGTGACCGTCACGTTGTTGTTCTGGTGATTCAGCGAGCCGCCGTTCCGCAGCACGAGGCTGGAGACGGTCACGGCGTTGTCGATCGTCAGCGCGGCCGTGTCGCCCGGCATCGCGTCGTTGCCGACAAAGATGCCCGCCCCGTCGGCCGTCAGCGTCCCGCCGTTCATGTCGAGCGAGCCGGCGTTCTGCACGGCCAGGACCGACCCGGGGGCCATTGTCAGGGCCCCGCCGCCCATGTCGAGCGCCGTGCCGTCCACCGTCAGCACCACGCCGACGGAGACGGACGCGGCGGGCGCGAAGCTCATCGAACCGCCGGCGGTCATGGCGCCGACATTCAGTTCGCCGCTGACGTCCAGCGTGCCGCCGACGCCCACGATCACCACGCCGCTGTCGAGCCGACCGATCACGTCCAGCGTGCCGGCGTTGATCGCCACGCCGCCGGAGATCACGAGCGTGTTGCCCGATTGCACCTCCACCTCCCCCCCGTTGAGGATCAGCCGATCCGCCGCGGGAGGATCGCTCTGCACCTCCACCTTGCCGCCGTTGACCAGGTGCGCCTCCCCGCCGGCCGGCGTGCTGCCGCCCCATTGAGCCGACATCCACGTGCCCGGGTCGCTTCCGTCCCAGGTCAGGCTGGTCAGGAACAGCGAGCTGAGGCGGACGCCCTGGAGTCCCATGCTGTCGCCCGTCATCGAGCCGCTCTTGGCGATCGCCTCCGTGACCACCTCCGCGTAGTCGCCGGCGTCGAGGCCCAGGAGGATGCCCGCCCAGTTGCCGGCCTCGTCGGCGCCCTGCGTGGCGCGGTCGTAGAAGCTGGTCTGGCCGTAGGGATAGATCGTCCCGTCGCTGTCGCGCCATCGCACGTACGGCACGGCCCGCTGCGTGCCGCCGGTCTCCTCATTCCAAAGGGCCGTCAGCAGGAGGTAGTCATCGGCGGCGACGGCGCCCACCTGGGTCCCCAGGTGCGTGAAGCCGAAGGGGTCCAGCTCCAGCTCCGTGTTCCACGGCACGGGGGTGGTGGAGGCGGGGTTGATGTCCGGCTGGCTGGTGTCGGTCAGGCGGATGTAGTCCGCCGTGTCGGGCAGCTTGACGATGGTGATGGCGGTCTTGTTGGAGTTGATCGTCGGGTCCAGCCCGGTGTCCTTGCGGATCTGGACGTTCAGGATGGTGTCGGCGTCGGTGGTCTCGACGATCATGCCGATCGCCGCGGCGCCGTCGTTGGCGTTCTCCGAGCTGGCGTTGCCGCGCGGGCAGACGGTCGTCAGCGAGCCGGTCACCTCGGCGCCGTTGAGTGTCAGGCGCTGGGAGTAGTTGCTTCGGGTGGTGTTGTTGGTTCGCGTGAGGTACGTGTTGGCGAAGACCAGGTAGTGGCCGGGCGTCTTCAGCGTGATGTCGCCGCTGCCGGCGGTGTGGTCGAACGAGCCGGCCTCGACCTCCTGCTGGCTGTCGTAGACGACGCCCGCCCAGTCCGTCCCCGAGACGCCCTGGTCGGTCGCGCGGGACAGGCTGAGGTAGTCCCAGCCCTCGCTGAGCCTCAGCAGTTGGATGCCCGAGGCGTCGGGGGCCCTCTCGACGCCGGCGCCGTTGACGTCCGTCCGCTGGCTGGTCAAGCTCAGCAGGTCGTCCTGGGCGACGCTGATGATCCCGCCGCCGCTGGTGACGGCCTCGTCCGCCCCGTCCGAACGCCGTATGTAGCCCTGCGACCAGCCGATGGGCAGGGCCGCGCCGTTGACGGCCAGGTTGGACTGGACCTCCGAGCGGTTCGAGCCGTCGGTCGAGTCAAAGCGGGAGCTGTACATCACCAGGTAGTGCCCCGCGCCGAGCTGGATGCCGTTGCCGTCGAGCAGCGTGTACGCGCCCGCGTCGTTCCGGACGGGTGTGTCCCAGTCGTGCGTGAACAGCGACGTCGTGATCGGGTCCGTCCCGGCCGACTCGCGGAAGATGCCGATGCTGATGTCGTCCGCGCGAACGCCAAGACCCAGGGCCAACAGCAGGCCCGCCAGTGCGAGTGCCGAATACCTTCGCATGATGCATCTCCTGCCCCGCCCGACAACGCCGAGAGCGAACGGCCCGCCGCGCATGGCGCAGCCGACCGGACCACGTTGCCGTACGGGCTCACCGAGTTGTCTTGCCCGCTTCTGAGCTTCCTACCTGCGGGCTGACACGCCTCCAAACCGACGTGAGCCGCTCCGAACTGCGAGCCTCCGCGGCCACAGCCGCCTCACTGAATGAGCGGCAAACTCAACTCAAGTATACCACGCTCTCGGGATTCCGCAAGCGCGAAAGACAGGGGGAAAACCGGCGCGGCACGGCCCTTGCTAGCGGGGACTTGGCGCGGCGCCCGCGCCCGCTCAGAACTGGAAGTAGATGAACGGCTGGCTGCGCCCGCCGGGGACGACGGCCAGGTACAGCAGCATCGCGATGACCAGCGCGACGCGGACGAAGGCGGGCTGAAGCAGCCGCCGCAGGCGGGACTCGTGCACGAGCTGGTACGCCCACACCGACCCCACGAGCCCGGCCAGCAGCAGCGGCAAGCGCGGGTCGGCCCGGCTTTCGGTGAAGATGCGCGAGACGATGGTCGTCGCGTCGTCCAGGCTCTGGGCGCGGAAGAAGATCCACGCGAAGGACACGAAGGCGAACACGAAGGCCTGCTTCAGCAGGCGCGGGACGCGGTCGCGGTAGAAGCTCGTGGCCTCCAGCTCGCGGGTGACGGCCCGGCCGAGGGCGTGCAGGGCGCCCCAGATGACGAACGTCCACGCCGCCCCGTGCCACAGGCCGCTGATCACCATCGTCAAGACCATGTTGAGGTACGTGCGGGCCTTGCCCTTGCGGTTGCCGCCCAGCGGGATGTAGACGTAGTCGCGGAACCACGTCGAGAGGCTGATGTGCCAGCGGCCCCAGAAGTCACCCAGCCCCGTGGCCAGGTAGGGGTTGTTGAAGTTCAGCATCAGGCGGAAGCCCATCATCCGCGCCGCCCCGCGGGCCATGTCCGTGTAGCCGCTGAAGTCGAAGTAGATCTGCCAACTGAACGCGACCGTCGCGAGGACCAGGGCCGCGGCGCCGAACTGGCCGGGGGCGGCGTAGACCTTGTCGACGTACAACGCCAGGTAGTCGGCCAGGGCGACCTTCTTGAACAGCCCGACGACGAACAGCCCCAGCCCGTCCGTCACGTCGCGGGCGGCGACGGGCTGCTCGGTGCGGAGTTGGGGCAGCAGGTTCCGGGCCCGCTCGATGGGCCCGGCGACGAGCTGGGGGAAGAGCGACACGAACGCCGCGAAGCGGAGGAAGCTGGGCTCCTTCTCGACCTGCCCGCGGTAGAAGTCGATCGTGTAGCTCATCGACTGGAAGGTGTAGAAGCTGATCCCCACCGGCAGCAGCAGGCCCATGGCCGGCAGGCGTGTCGAGAGCCCCAGCCAGCCCAGCGCGGCGTTGATCGCCCCGCCGGCGTGCTCCACGCCGATCGGCCAGACCAGTTGCGGCGGGCCCACGGCCAGGCCCGCCCCGAGATGCCCCAGCAGTGCGTTGAGGCCGTCGATCAGGAACCAGGCGTACTTGAACTGCCCCAGCAGCGCCAGGTTGTTGGCCACGCTGACGGCGAGCCAGAGCCTCCGCAGCCAGCGCCGGCGCGTGAGGGCCATCAGCCGGACGACGGTGTAGTCCACGGCCGTGGCGTAGAGAATCAGCACGAGGTAGTTGGCGTCCCACCAGCCGTAGAAGACGTAGGAGGCGACCAGCAGCAGCGGGATGCGCAGGCGGGTGTGCTTCACGGCCAGGTAGGCCGGGTAGACGATCAGGAAGAACGCCGCGAAGATCCAGGTGTGAAACAGCATCGTGCGTGGGGGCCACTATCGCCGGGGCCTGGGGCCGATGTCCAATGCCGAATGTCCGATGCTCAGTGTGGCGGAGGCGCCGCCGGGGCCTTGCGGACGCAGCGGAAGCCGATGGTGTCCAGGGCGAAGCAGGCGTCGTGGAAGCGCGGGTTCTCGCCGGCCCGCGCGGCCGAGCGGCAGCGGTCGGGCCGGGCGTCCCAGCCCCCGCCGCGGATGACGACCAGCCGGCCCGACGCCGGGCCGCGAGGGTTGCGCTCGGGGGCCGTGCGGTAGGCGTTGGGGTCGTAGAAGTCGCCGCACCACTCGGCGACGTTGCCGTACATGTCATACAGCCCCCAGCCGTTGGGCGCCTTGCCGCCGACGGGGTGGGTCGTCTTGCCGGAGTTGTCCGCGAACCACGCGTGCCGGGCAAGTTCGTGGGCCGGGCCGAAACAGCGGTCCGTGGTCGTGCCGGCGCGGCAGGCGTACTCCCACTCGGCCTCGGTGGGCAGGCGGTATCCGTCGGCGTCGAAGTCGCACGTCCACGTGCCGGCGGCGGGGTCGGTCTTGTAGCCCGGGCGGAGGCCCTCGGCGGCGGACCGCTCGTTGCAGTACTCGACGGCGTCGAAGAAGGTGATGTGCTCCACGGGGCGGTTGGGGTCCTTGAAGTGCGAGGGGTCGGGGATCTGGAGGCGGCGGAGCTGTTTCTGCCTCACCTCCCGGCGGTCGATCAGGAAGGCGTCCACCCACACCCGCCGCACCGGGCGCTCGTCGGGCTTGCCGGCCTCGCTGCCCATCTCGAACCACCCGCCCGGCAGGAGGACCATCTCCACGCCGGTCTTCGTGGTGACGACCGGAGGGGCCGGTGCGGCGGGCTGCCTCCGGCACGACAGTCCGAGGCACGCGCCCGCCACGAGCCCGATCGGCAGCAGGAAGGTCCGCAAGGCGCGCAAGCTCATGTGCCCTGCTCCTTCGCCGCCGGCAGCCAGTCGGGCTCCTTGTTGCCCTCGCCGTCGCTCGTCAGGCGGACCCACACGTTCGTCTCGGCGGCGGCGGCCACGTAGATGTGCCACCCCGGCGCGAGCATGCCCACGTGCTGCTGGCCCTGCGGGCCGTGGGAGAACAGGATGAACCGCCCGTCGGGCGAGAAGTCGCCGTGGTAGACCTTGTCCGGCTTGGCGCACGAAACGACCGTGCGGGGCGTGCCGACCTTCGGCGCCCCGGCGGCCAGGTCCAGGTCGGCGACGACGAGGTCCTGGTCGGTGGCGTTCCAGAGCAGCCCCCGCCCGTCGGGGCGGAAGTCCATCCGGCAGCCGCCGACCTGCGTCAGCCGGTGGACGGCCGTGCCCTCGGCCTCGATGGCCAGGTTGGCGTGGCCGAAGCCCATGCCCCCCTCGACCGTGCCGAAGACCCACCGCCCGCAAGGCGACCAGCAGAGATACGTCACGTGCAGCAGCCTTTCGTCGAGGTGCGGGCGGTGCCGGTCCGCGGCCAGGTCGCAGAAGACCAGTTCCTTCGTGGCGTAGCTGCTGAGGGTGAACCGCTCGTACTCGCTTCGGGCGTAGAGCAGTCGGCGGGAGTCCGGGCCCCAGCACGGCTGGCGGGCGTTGCGGGCGACGAGCTTCCTCTCCCGGCCGTCGGCGCTCATCACGTGGACGCTGCGGACCCTCTCTCGCCCGGCGCCCTCGTCGGCCACGAAGCTGATTCTCCGCCCGTCCGGCGAGGCATGAGGGTACATCTCGTCGACCTTCGCCGTGTGGGTGAGGTTGACCCCACCGGTGCCGTCGGCGTTCATCACGTGCAGGTCCCAGTTGCCTTCGCGACAGGACTCGTAGACCACCCGCCAGGGCAGCTTCTTCAACTCGGCGCGGAGGGCGGCCTGCTTCTCGGCCGGGCCGGAGCCGTCGGGGGGAGCCGCCGCGGCGGCACAGGCCAGCAGCATCGCGCCCGCGGCCTGGGCGATCATCGGGCGTTCCCCTTGGCCTGGGGGAGCCAGTCGGGCTCCTTGTCACTCACGCCGTCGCGGGTCACGGCGACCCACACGTCCTGCTTGGACGCGTCGGCCACGCAGATCCGCCAGTCCTTGGCCAGCTTGCCGATCTGTTCGGCGGCCTTCGGGCCGTGGGAGAAGGCGATGTACCTGCCGTCCGGGGACCAGTCGGCGTGGTAGACCTCGTGGGTCTTGGGGCAGGTGATCGCCGCCCGCACGTTGCGCACGGCCGGGCCCGAGCCGCTGAAATCCACGTCGGCAATGCAGAGGGCCTGGTCGGAGGCGTTCCAGCAGAGGCGCTTGCCGTCGGGGCTGATGTCCGGGCGGCACCCGCCGACGCCGGGGAGCTTGAAGACCGCCGGCCCGTCGGCCTGGATGGCCAGGTTGGCGTGCTTGTGCCCCATCCCGCCGTGGACGGTGGCGGTCAGCCAGTGGCCGTCCGGCGACCAGCACACGTTATAGAGGTGATGCAGGGCGTCGTTGACGTGGGGGCGGTGGGCCCCCGTCTGCACCTCGTAGATCATCATGCCCTTGGAGGCGTAGTCGGTGTAGGTGAACCGCTCGAACTCGCCTTTCATGTAGGCGATACGGCGGCCGTCGGGGGCCCAGCAGGGCTGGCGGGCGTTCTCGGCGATCCGTTGCCGCCCGCCGCCGTCGGCGTTCATGAGGTAGACGTTCCGCCGGCGGGCCTCCCCGGTGCCCTCGTCGACGAGGAAGCAGACCTTCGTGCCGTCCGGCGAGGCGTGCGGGTAGAGGTCGTCGGTGTCGGGGGACTTCGTCAGGTTGACCGGGTCCGAGCCGTCGGCCCGGACGGAGAAAAGCTCCCAGTCCCTGCCGCGATAGGACTCGTAGACGATCCGCCAGGGCAGCTTCGCCAGCTCGGACCGCAGGGCGTCCTGTGCGGAAGGCCCCGCCGGCTCGCCCGCGAAGCACAGGCCGGACACCCCCGCCAGCGCCGCGGCCAGGACCCCCCGCCGGCATCGCCCCCGCCCACGTCGAGGTCGCGCTCGCATCGTTCGCTCCTTTCGCCGGCGGCGATCTTACACGGAGCGGCCGAGCGGCGGCCAGTCCAGGCGCGGCGTTTCCGCTTCCCTTCGGTTGCCGCCTCAGCGGACGACTTGCGACCAGCCGCCGCAGACGACGGTGCCGGCCCCGGTGGTGTAGCCCATCGGCGGGTGTTCGCTGAGGTCGGTGTCGAGGCGGACCCTCGCCGAGGCGCCGCAGGTGATCTTTCCCCCCGCCAGCAGCGCCCCGTAGGTCCGCGTCGTCCGCCGGACGTCCACGTCGCCCTGGACGTGCACCAGCCCGCGGAGGTCGTCGTAGAACCGCTCCCCCGCCCCGTCGGGCAGGGCGTCCCAGGGCGAGGGGTCGGGGCCCGTCCACGGCACCGGCCTGTCCCGCTCCCAGCCGTCCACCGACACCACCAGGTCGCCGTCCACCACCAGCACGGGGTAGTCCTTGCGGGCGTTCATCATCAGCACCCGGCCGTCCAGCGTGAGCTTGCTGCACCGAACGACCAGTGTGCCGTAGACGACGGTGTCCCTGACGATCACGCTGCGGCCCGGGGCGTCGATGAAGTACACGCCGTCGGGATGGCTGCTGCCGTAGTCGCTGACCCACCGGCTGAGCAGGACGTTGTCGAGGACCGTCCGGGGGCCCAGGGACGTGGCCAGATCCCGGTAGGTCTGGAAGACGCTCGCGTCGGGCATGGCCTTGGGCGGCGCGGGGGCGGTGACGGTCCCGTCGATGGTGCCCTTGCCGGTGACCGAATCGGCCTCGACGTCGCCGGCGATGTGGCTGTCGTTGGCCAGCTCCAGCGCGCCGTTGGTCGAAACGGGCCCGCCGAGGGCCTGGACCTCCGCGTGGGGCGCCAGGTCGATCCGTCCGGCGGCGTGGAGGCAGGTCCGCAGCACCTCCAGGGCCTCGCCGACGATCCGGCACTGGACCCTGACGGCGAACTCGGCCTCGCCGACGGCCCCGCTGGCGAGGATGACGAACGGCTCGGCCGGGTCGTCGCCGAGGTCGCCGTCGGCCTCGTCGAGAAGCCGCCAGCTCATCGTTCCGCCCCCGAAGGCCACCTTCGTCTCCGTGCCGGCGAAGGCGGTCCGCCAGCCGGACGTCTCGCCGATCCGGGCCAGGGCGTGCTCGGCCGCGGAGAACGCCAGCACCTGCGCCTCGGCCCAGTGGTTATCGGCCCGGACGGTCCGGGCGTTGATGCGGGTGACGGTGACGGCCGCCAGGCCGATCACGGCGAGCACCAGGCTCACGCCGAGGATCATCACGTAGGCGGAGCCACGGCGGCGGACACGTCGGTGCGTTGGGCGCCTCATCGCGGGTCCTCCTGAGGCCCTCAGGGCGAAACCCCCACGGGGTTGAGCACGTGTGTACCCGAGGTGATCCGTGCGGCCGGGTCGCCGCCGAGTTGGATCTCGACGCCCACCCCGCCGACGTAGGTTGTCGCCGTCTCGGGCGCCTGGTCGTAGACGCCCTTGTCGCTCCGCAGCGCGCTGACTGTGATCCGCTTGCCGCCGGGGCTGACGGCCGTGACGGTGATGCGCTTCAGCCCCGTCTCCGAGCCGGTCGTCCGCGTGGGGTCCTCCGGCAGCACGTAGTCCACGTGGGCCTCCCGCGCCCAGCCGGCTGCGGTGACCAGCGGCGTGCCGTCCTTGCGCTCCGGCGGGGAGGCGCGCCAGTGGCGGTAGTCGTCCACGTCGTCCCAGTCGCGCCGGGCGACGCGCTCGTCGCGCTCGGGGCCGAAGCGGTCCTCCCCGCCGGACGGGTCGCGGTACGGCGCCTGGACCACCTCCGCCAGCAACTGCCGCGCCAGGTTCGCCCCCACGCAGCGCTCCGCGCAGATCACGCTCGCCCGCGCCGACGAGCCGAGGGTGTTCAGCGCGGCCACGAGCATCAGCGAAACGATCAGGCTGGCGATGACCAGCTCGACCAGCGACATGCCCCCGGCCGCGGGACGCTTTGACGGCATCCGTCTCATCGCTGCCGCCCTTTCGCCTTGCCGGGCCGGTCGTCCCCGTGGCCCCACCTCGGCGGCTGGTGGTCCGAGGGCTTCCTGCCCTTCTTGCCCTTCTTGCCGGACCGGTCGGTGCCTTGGGGGTCGCCGTCCGTTCCCTCCGCCGACACCGGCTCGAAGCCGGGCGGCACGACGGCCTCGACCGTCCGCAGGGAGTAGCTCAGGCTGAAGTGCCGGGCGTCCTCGGCGATCACGGCCGCCGGGGCGTCGTTGACCTGCCGCAGCAGCCTCCCGTCGGCCTCGCCGGTCCACCAGTAGCGGAGGCGCTCGGGGGCCTTGTCGCCGTCGCGGTCGGGTACGGTGAAGGTCACGGCCGTGGCGGTGCGCTCGGAGAAGCCCGTCGCCATGGCCAGGTCGGCGTTCATCTCCTCGATCAGGGCGGCGCCGCGGATGGCCTTCCCGGCCGGACCCGTCCCGCCGTCGATGGACCGCGACGCGACGGTCAGGGAGAAGGTCATCGCGCCCATCAGCAGCGACAGCAGGGCGACGCTGAGGACCATCTCCAGCAGCGTGAAGCCGGCTCGCGGGCGATGGGGGCTGGGGCGGTTCATTGGACGCTGGCCTCGCCGCGGTTGGCGTCGAAGACGACGGTCTTGATCGTCTGGCCGACGCGCAGGCGGACGGTGCCCCCGCTGTCGGCCATGCCGTAGCCGTTGAACTTCACTTCCGTGTCGCCGCCGAAGTCGACCGACAGCAACTCGGTGTGGTAGGGGCGGTCACCCAACACGACGCGGTAGCTCTTGGAGCCGTCGAGGCTGGCGACGTTGGAGATCGTATACGCCTGCTCGGGGAGGGAGAACGTGACGGTCCGGCTGGCGCCGGCGGTGCGGGCGGCGCGGCGGGCGAAGGCCAGGTCATGCACGATCCGGCGGGCGGCGGCGTCCGCGCGGTAGCGCGCGACGGACCGCCCGTACCGCGGGGCGGCCAGCGCGGCCAGGACGGCCAGGATCGCCACCACCAGGACGACCTCCAGCAGGCTGAAGCCCGCCTGGGCTGTGCCGGCCTGGGCCCGTCTCATCAGGCATTCCCTCCGCCGGGGCAACTCACTGCCCGGCCGTCAGGGCGCCCCGGAGGGCGTCCACAACGAGCGGACCGCTCGGCATCGCATCGGATGTCCCATGCGACGTCGAGCGGCGCTCGAACATCGCCGTCAGGGCGGCGCCGCCGTCCAACCCCGGCCGCACCGCCCGAACGGCGTCCCCGCAGACGGACGATCAGTAGTCCGTGTACTTCTTGCCGGACTGGTCGGTTTCCGTGGCCGTGCAGTTCGGCTGAATGCCCCCGGTGCTTGCGTTGAAGATCCAGCCGACCCCGTCGCCGGTGGCGGCGGCGATACCGGTGTTGCCCTTGGCCGCGCCGACCGGTAGCGGGGGGACCTTCCGCATATAGGGCCCGTAGATGTGCGTCGTGTCCTTCGTGGCGCTGACGTCCCCGCTGCTGTCGGTGTACTGCGTCAGCGCGTCGGCCACCACCGCCACCGTCGGAAACGCCCCGTTGTGCTCGGCGGAGTACAGGTCCAGGGCGTTGCGGAACACCGCCAGGTCCCCCGCCAGGGCCGAGTCCGCCGCGCCCGCCGACCCGCGGCTCATCCGCGGGATTGCCACGGCCGCAATGATGCCGATGATGATCACCACGACCACCAGTTCGAGCAGGCTGAAGCCTCGCTTCCTCTTGTTGTTGCGGTTCATCTACCTTGCTCCTCCTCGATGCCGATTGCCTCTACCGTGTCCTGGCCAGATTGCCTTCTTTCCCTTCGTCACGCCTTGGGGGGGACTTGAACACTGCCCGGCATTTCCGGCGGACGCCGCTCGATCCGCCGAACCGGGCCCCGCCGGCCCCTCGCCTCCCGCGTGATCGACGGCTAGCCCGGCAGCCGGAGCGTGACCTTCGCCGACCCCGACTCGAACACGGCCGACTCGCCGTCCACCGCGACCAGGCGGAAGCCGTCGAGCTCCTGCCCGACCGTCAGGCAGCCGCTGTTCATCAGCGCGATGTGGCCTCGGGGCCCCACCGCCGTCGCCTGAAGGCGGTGCTTCTGCCGGAACGCCTGGGCCCGCAGCTCCTCGGCGCTGGGCCCGGCCGGCTTGGGCTGTTCCTTGGGCAGCTCGGGGCGCCAGCTCGCCGGGGCACGGAAGGCGTCTCGAAGGCTCGTCACGTCGGCTTCCCGGCCGTCGGCGAGCGCCTCGAGGCGTTCGGCGAGGGTCGGGGCCTCCGGGGCGGGGGCGGCAGGTGTGGGGGCCTCGGGCGCCGAGGGCGCGGGCCCCGGCTCGG
>Ga0307380_10009981_pt1 | contig 12008 bp, 7 predicted proteins | sample UN3MG_FD_202239 | JGI IMG/M metagenome (GOLD analysis project Ga0307380, IMG submission 202239) | Soil microbial communities from Risofladan, Vaasa, Finland - UN-3 | ecosystem: Environmental > Terrestrial > Soil > Coastal area > Acid sulfate soil | place: Finland: Risofladan, Vaasa | collected... | reverse complement strand
GCGCCAGGGGTTTGTACCCGTTCGGCGAGGCCTCCGCCAGAGTGAGCGTCCCTTTCTCCTCCAGGGCCACGAGCAGGCCGTCGGCAATGAGGAACGGTCCGAGGCCGAAACGGTTGGCCCGTCCGCTCGACCAAAGGAGTTCCCCCTCGGGCGCGAGACAGACGAGTTGATTTCCCAGCGCGCCCGCCTCCTTCGCCATGATGCCGTACAGCCGCCCTTCATAATGGACGGGCGTCTGATGCTCGGCGCTGAACTGGCGGGCCGACAGACGCCGTTCCTCCTCCACGACGAACTGCCATCGGCGCTGGCGAATCCGGAGGATCAGGCTCCCCGTCCCGTAGCCGCCCGTCAGGAAGAGGCGCCCGTCCCCGAGCGCGAGCGGCGAGGGGCAGTTGGCGAAGTTCACCTTCCAGGGGTGGGTCCAGAGGATCTCGCCCGCCTTCCACGCAGGTCCGTCCTCGGCCGCGACGCCCGCCACGCCGCCGCTCGCCGCATAGACGTACTGCCGCACGCCGTCCACGTCGAACGGCATGACGGACGTATGGGTCATCTTCCATCCTTCGGGGTTCGGCGTTTTCCAGACGGTCCGTCCGGTTTCGCAGTCCACCGCGGTCATAAGGACGGCCGGCCCGGCCGGCGCGAGGATCGCCCGACCGCCGTCCACGAGCGGACACTGCCCGGCGTACCATCGCGGCTCCTCCGAGCCGAACTCGCGCACCAAATCGAGGCCCCATACAAGCGCGCCCGTCTCGGCGTCGGCGCACAGGACGTGGCACTTGGGGCCGAGCGTCACGACATAGCGGTCCGTCACGGCCGGGACGGTCCGCGACATGCCGTGGTTCGCCACAATCGGGATCTCGTACCACCGGCGCCAGATTTCGCGGCCGTCGTCCAGCGCCAGGCACCGCAGGCAGTCGGCTTTCGCCTCCTCGTCATAGTCGAGCACATAGACGCGCCCGTTATGCACGGCCGCGCCGGCGTATCCTTCGCCGACTTGGACCGTCCAGAGGACGGGCGGGCCTCCGGCCGGCCACGTGCGCGCTAGCCGCACCGGCTCAGAGGCGATGGCGTCGCGCTTCGGGCCACGGAACTGGGGCCAGTCGCCCGGCAGGTCGGCGGGCGCGCCGGGCCCCGCACGGAACATGCCCGGAAACTTCACCTCGAAAAGCGCCGGCCGAACGCCGAACGTCGCCACACGCACTTCGACCCCCGCCGGAGGACCGAGCCGGAACCACTCGACCGCCAGCGCCGCTAGCGCCGCCGCCAGCGCAGCCGATACGAGGATGCTCACAAGGATGCGTTTCATGGGACCTGTCCGCCGGCGACGCCCCGCCGCAGCATTCTACGCACCGTGCGCCGCAGCGTCACTCCTTTAACCCATCGGCCGCCGCATCGGCGTCGCGCGTTCCTGCGCCGAACGCTCACTCCTCCCGCAGCGCCTCAAGGAGCGGCCCGCGCACCGCCAGGCGCGCCGCCGCCCACGTCCACACCAGGCCGCTCGCCGCTACCGCCAGAAGCGTGAGCGCCAGCCCGCCGGCCGGCGCCGGCGCCCCCGGCGCGCGAAGCGCCGGCGCCACCGCCACCAGCGCCGCCGACACGCCGCACCCCAGCCCGAGCCCCAGGAGGCCCCAATGTTCCCACACCACGAGCCGCGCGAGGTTCCGCCGCGAGTACCCCACCGCCCTGAGGAGCGCCAGTTCCCCCCGCCGCTCCAGGACGTTCCGCGCGACCACCGCCGCCAGGCCGACTGTCCCGAGCGCCAGGCCCAGCGCGCCCAGCGCCTGGAAGATGGCAAGATACGTATTCTCGACCTCCAGGAACTCGCCCAACCTCTCGGCCGCCGGCTCCAGCGCAAGGCCCGCCCATCCGAGCGCCCGCTCCAGTTCCCTCCTCACCTCCCCCACCCGCGCGGCCGGGGCGTCCACGAGAAACACGCGACCCCCTCCGGACGACGGAAACTTCTCCGCGAGCGCCTCTTCCGCCACGACGAGGCTCCCCTGGAGCACCGACCCGGCGAGCGCGCCTGCGAGACGGACCGAAAATGTTTCGCCGCGCTCGTCGGTGTACGCGACGACGTCGCCGACCTTCTTGCCGAGCGACCATCGCAGCGTCGCCTCGTCGCCGACGGCAGGGACGACCGGGTCGCCCGCCCTGTAGTGAGAGAGGCTCTCTACTACAGGGTCCGGGCGGCGCTCGAGGCACCGCCAACCTTCCGGCGCGCCGGGGAGCATCTCGGCAAACGTGAACCGCCCGGCGAGCGCTTCCGGCCGGACGCCGAGGAGACGCGGACGGGTCACGCGGACGAGGTTCCGGCAACTGGCCTCGTCGCCTTCGCGGGCGCGCAGGGCGACGACGCGGACGCCCCGCATCGCCGCCGGGTCCAGACCGTACGTCTGCTGTGCCTTCGGATCGGCGAGGTCGCGCCAGACGGGCAGGGCCGATTCGCCCCAGAGCGCAAAACCGCCCGTCCCGGACCGCGGGTTGGAGGCGTCGGCCAGGGGATCGCGCCGGTTGGCGCCGACGGCGACGACGAGGAACGACCCGCATGCCACCAGCGCAATCGTCGCCAGGCTCCTTCCGCGCCGCCGGGCGGCGCCCCGGATGCCGAGGATCGGCAGCGTCAGGCGGCGAGCGGCCGAGAGGCGGTCGAGCGCGGCGAGGAGTTGGCGGCACAGACCGAGGCCGGCGGCAAGCAGTGCCGCGCCGGCGGCGAAGAAGACGGGCACCTCGCCGCGGCCTCCCATTGCCACAGATACGAGGACCGCAGCGCCGGCCGCCCCCGCCAGCGCGAGCGAAAACCAGAGCCCCGCCCGGCCGCGCCTCGATGCGCCCGCGCCGGCCGGGAAAAGCGTCGGCGGTCCGGGCGGCGCGCCCCAGGCCGCCGGCGCATACCCTGCGGCCTCGCCCGCCAGAAGCGCCCGCGCCGGCCGGCGGCACGCGCCGCGCGCGGCCAGGTACACGACGCCCAGGGCGACGGCCATGCCCGCCGCGGCCCCCCAGCCGAGCGTCGCCGGCTCGACGTGAAAGAGGATGGGCGGAGCGCCTCCGACAGCCCCGCTCCAGACGGTCCGGAGGGCGCGGAGGACGGCCCGCGTGTACCAGGCGCCGAGGCCGACACCCAGGACCGTGCCGACCGCCGCGAGAACCGCGCCCTCGGCCACCAAGAGCCGCCGCACCTGGCGCGGCCGAAACCCAAGCGCCAGGAGGGTGCCGATCTCGGCCGAGCGCTGCTCGACGCCGAGCGCAAAGACCAGACCCATCAGCACCAGGGCCGCGGCCAGAAGGAACAGGCTCAGGCCGAGAAAGAGTTCGCCGAACCCCATGCCGTCCCACTCGGCCGGCTCGGCTGCGCGCCGCGCGGTCTCGAAGAAGAGGCCCGCGGCCGCAGGGTCCAGTCGCTCGCGCAAACGCTTTTCAATTGTTTCCCGCACGCCGCGCCCGTCGGCGAAGCGCATCGCCGTCAGGTCGCCGAAGCGGCTGGCCCACAGGCGCCGGCCGGCGGCGAGCGTCACGAGCGCCTTGGGCGTGCCGCGATGATCCTTCCAGTACGCTTCGTCCTTCGGCCGGATGCGCGCCAGGTCCACGAAGTCCTGCTGGCGCCAGTCGGTGCAACTGGCCGCGTCCGCCAGGCCGGGAAATCGCGGCAGGAGCGTCCGGTCCGCCAGGGGCGGCTCGATCGGAATGACTTCGCGCACACGGAACCGCTCGGGACCGGCCGGCTCGACGGAGCGCCCCGGACCGAGCACCGAGTACGTCATCCGGAGCGTGTCGCCGGGCGCGGCGCCGAGGTCGTCGCGCAGCCATTCATTGATGACGATTTCATCATCCTTCATGTCGGGCGGGACGGGCGAGATGCTTTCCGCGCCCCCGCCGCCTTCGGGATCCAGGAGCCCCACGGCCGCGACAAAGGCGTACGGCGAGGCGCGGTCGCCCAGGCCCAGTTCCGTCGCCAGATACGTAAGGACGCCCATCGCTTCCGGGCCGCGGGCGGCGCGGGCGACCTCCGGCGAGAGGAAAACCCGGTCCGACCGCAGTTCCAGAACGCCCTTGACCGGTTCATCGAGCGCAAGGCCGAGGTCCGCGAGGAGCCACGCCTCGCGGAGCGCGGCCTGGGCCGCTTCCGCCGAGACGGGCGCGCCCTCCGCCCCCGCGACGAGCAGCAGGTTCGCCCGCGCGGGCTCCTCGGGCGGCGCGCTCAGTCCCGCGAGGCGGCCCAGGGCACCCAGCGGCACAAACGCCGTCGCCGGCGACACCTGGCCCGAGTCGAGGCTGAACCGTCCGAACTGCTCGTCCGTCGCGACGGCCGCAACGCGCAGCCAGGCGGCCTCGGAGGCATCAGCGTCGGTCGAGAGAGGCGCGTCGCGCGGCAGGAGCGCGGGGCGCTCGATGCGAAGGCGGACCGCATCGCCCACAGCCGCACCCAGCCGACCGGCCGCACGCTCGTTCAGGATGACCTCGCCCGGTCCGCAGGGGATCGGCTCGGCCCCCGGCCCCGCCAGACGCCAGAACCGCTCGTCCACGCCGAGCACCTGGACGCGAGGAAGGTTGGTGCGCTCGGCCCCCGCGCCTTTGGACGCGCTGCCCGCGAGACGAAGCACCGGCGCCGTGCGCGCCTGGAGCCGCTCCGCAAGTTCGTCGGCCAGCGCCGCGCGGAAAAACCGATCCGGCGCCGCAAGCACCGCCTCCGTCTCGCCCATCCGCTGCCGCGCCAGACGCTCGAGCGTGTACCGCACCGAGTCGCCGACCGCCAGCGCCCCGACGAGGACGCCGACGCTGACGGCCGCGCCCAGCACGACGCCCAGGTGCGTCCGCCGGTAGAACCGCAGGCTGCGCCGGATGAGGGTCGCTCCCGTCACGGGCGGGCCCCCACCGGCACAAGCGTGCCGTCGGCCAGTTCCAGAACACGTCCCATGCGAGCGGCGAACTTCTCAGCATGGGTGACGACGACCAGGGTGACGCCCTCCTCGGCGTTCAGGTCCGCCAAGAGCCGCATGAGAAGATCGGCGGTGCGGCGGTCGAGGGAGCCGGTCGGCTCGTCGGCGAGGAGCACCGCGGGTCGGTTGACGAGCGCCCGTGCGACGGCGACGCGCTGGCGCTCGCCGCCGGAGAGTTGCCCCGGCCGGTGCGAGAGGCGCTCGCCCAGGCCCACCCGCGCAAGCAACCGCTGGGCGCGGCTCCGGCCCTCCCGGCGCAAGGCGCGGTCCATCCCCGCGAGCGTCGGCACAAGGACGTTCTCCAGGACGGTGCACTGAGGCAGGAGATGATGGAGTTGAAAGACGAACCCGACGCGGCGGTTGCGGAGGCGAGCCAGTTCCGCGTCGCCCAACGTCGCCAGGTCGCGCCCCTCGAAGAGAACCTGGCCGGACGTCGGAAGGTCCAGCGCCCCCGCGAGGGCCAGGAGCGTGCTCTTGCCGGACCCCGACGGGCCGACGATGGCCAGCGACTCGCCCGCGGCGACGCGGAGGTTGACGCCCTTCAGGACCTCCAGGCCGCCGGGCGCGCCAACGTCGTAGCGTTTCGCGACCTCGACCAGTTCCAGGATCGGCTGCGCCTCATCCATCGAGATCACCTCGCGTTTCCTTCTGTTGCGCGCCCAACAAGTTGGGCGGCTAACTGTATATGATCCGGCGCTCGGCGGCGCGTCGGCAGACGTCCGCCAGTTCCTCCGCCGACCGCCGCACGTCGAACCGCTCCAGAACCGCCGCCCGTCCGGCCGCCCCGAGCGCCCGCGCCCGGTCCGGGTCGGCAAGGAGCGCCCCGACCGCGTCGGCAAGTCCCGGCGCGCCGGGATCGCCCGGCTCGACAAGCACTCCGCCGCCCGTCGCTTCCATCAACTCCACCGCCCCACCGTGCCGCGAGACGACGACCGGCACGCCCGACGCCAGCGCCTCCAGGATGTACGCCCCATATGCCGCGGGGTGATTCGTCGGGACGGCAAGGACCGAAAGCGTCCGCAGAAACGCCTGGCGCTCGCCTCGCGGGAGGTTCGGGAGGAACTCGACGGCGTCGGCGAAGCCCCCGGATGCCACACGACGCCGCACCTCTTCCATCACGCGGGCGCCTCCCGGCGCGGCGCCGCCCGCGGCCCGCAGCCTCAGGCGCTCCAGCCCCGGCCGCCTCCGAAGTAGCGCAAACGCCTCCAGGAGGGCGGCAAGGTCCTTGCCCGGCTCGACGGCACCGAGAAAACCGAGCACCGGCGGGTCGGGCGGCGTCGCGGCCGGCCCGTAGCCCTCCGGCCGGATGCCGTAACGCACGACCGCGACGCGGTCCGGCGCGACGGCGAGACGCTCCGCCATCAGGCCGCGATAGTACGCGCTCGGCGCGACAAACGCCGCGACCTCGGCCGCGCACGCCCTGAGGAGCGCCCACGCTTCCCGGCGCTGGGGCGGCGGGAGCGCGTCCACGAACGCGTCCTCGTCCTGGAGGAGGCAGACGACGGGCGCGCCGGCGCGCTCGCGGATGGGACGCGCCAGACCCGCCAGGAGCGCATCGGAGAGCAGGACGACCTCGGGCCGGCGCTCGGCCAGGTGCGCGACGAGCCGGCGAACTTCCTTGGCCTGCGGGCCGGCCTCGCCGCGGAGCATCGCAAGGAGCGTCCCGCCGAGGTCGGCGGCGCTCGTCATGGCCGACCGGTGCGCCGCCCAGCGGAGCAGGCGGCGCGAATCGAGCAGGCGGTCGAGCCATCGCGGCGTCCGGCGGAAAAGCGCGAACTTCTGCTGGAGGTGGACGTTGACGCCGCCGAGGAAGATCGGCCCCTCCGTCTCGCCCGCCCGGCCGTCGGCCCTGATCGGCAGGTAGAGGGGCACGAGATCCGGCTCGTGTCCGGCGGCGCGCCACGCCTCCGCAAGGTCGGTGTCGCGCAGACAATTCTCACAGTAGAAGACGCCGCACGTCCCGGGCACCAGGTGCGCGATTCTCACGGCTCGGTCGCTCCCTCCGGCGGACCGAACGCAACCACCGCGCCGTCCTCGGCGCCGACGATAATCCTTCCGGCGGCGACGGCGGGCGAACCGGTCACCGCCCCGCCGATCTCGAACGACCAGACCTCCTGCCCGTCCGACAGACGCACCAGGTACAGCCATCCGCCGGTCGACCCGAAGACGACCCGCTCGCCCCAGACGACGGGCGAAGCGTCCACCGCGCCGCGCGCCCGGAAGGTCCATCGCACGTCCCCGCTCGCCGCGTCGAAGCAGCGCAAGCGCCCGTCCTGCGAACCGACGACCACTGCGCCTTGCGCCAGGGCCGGCGACGAGAGAATCGGCACGTTGGCGTCCTCCGACGTCCAGACGGTCCGGCCACCCTCGAGGTCCACGCAGAGCAGCCGACCGCCGTAGGTGCCGACGTACGCCAGGCCGCCCGAGACGGCGGGCGAGCCGGGGATATAGGCCCCGGCGTCCAGGGTCCACAAGGGCCGACCGTCCTCCAGCGCGACGGCGCGCAGGAGGCCGTCGCATCCGCCGAAGACGACGCGTCCCCCGGCGACGGCGGCGGAGCCGTTGATATAGTTCTCCGTCTCGCAGGTCCAAAGGGGGCGGCCCGTCGCGGCGTCGAGGCAGTAAAGGCGGCCGTCGTAACTGCCGACGAGGATGCGGCCGTTGTCGGCGGTCGCGCCGCCGCGAATCTCGCCGCCCGTCTCGTACTTCCACAGGAGCGTGCCGTCACCCGAGTCGAGCGCGTAGAGAAACGCGTCCAGCGATCCGACAAACACGCGCCCCTCCAGGACGCAGAGCGCCGCCTCGACCGCGCCTCCGGTCTGGAAAACCCACACCTCTCGGCCGGACGCCAGGTCAAGGGCATAGACGCGACCGTCGTCGGAGCCGACGAAGACGCGCCCGCCCGCGACAACCGGCGACGACTTGACCGGCCCGGCGGTGGCAAAGCGCCACTCGAGCACAAGCGAGTCGGAGGCGGACACGTCGGGCGGCGCGCTGGAGCGGCACCCGGCCGCGGACCCCAGTGCCGCCGCGCAGACCAGGAGGAGAAGGAAACCGGCACGGTGCATCGCACGCTCCTCGCTCTCCGCCCAGCGGACTCCGGCGCCGGGGTCCCTTTGGCACAAGTCCTCTCCCGGCAGCGGTATCTTACGAAGCCGGAGGCGGGGGAGTCAAACCCGTCGGCGGAGGAAGGCCCGTCGCATTGCGGGCGCGGTTCGGGTATCCTGGAGGAAGCGTGCGGCCCAGCCGGTCGGCCGGGCGGAGCGCACGCAGCCACCCATCGGTAGGAGGACACGTCATGGCACTGGACGCGAAGCAGGTCGAGGTCTGGTCGGCGAGCATCGAGGACCGGGCGGGCGGACTGGCGGGAAAACTGGAAGCCCTGTCCCAGGGGGGCGCGGCGCTGGACTTCGTCGTCGCCCGCCGCGCGCCCGAGAAGCCGGGGACCGGCGTCGTTTTCATCGCGCCGCTGGCCGGCGAGAAAGAGAAGCAGGCGGCGAAGGCGGCCGGCTTCGCCCTCAGCGCCAGCCTCCATTCCGTGCGCGTCGAGGGGGCCGACAAGCCCGGCATGGGGGCGCACCTGACGCGCGCGCTGGCCGATGCGAGGATCAACCTGCGCGGGCTTTCCGCCGCCGCCATCGGCAAGCGATTTGTCTGCTACCTAGCGCTGGATTCGGCGAGCGATGCGGAGAAGGCCATCGCGCTGCTGAAGAAACTCTGAGCGGGGGCGGCATCCCCACCTTTAACCAAAGGGTGGCGGGTCTCCCGACCCGCCACCCTTACAATCCCGGCGCGCCGGACAACAATCGCGAGCGCGCCGAAAGCAAGCAGCGCCAGCGTGGCGGGCCTGCCCGCCGTAGCCCCGTGCCCGGCTCTCCCATCAAGGGAGAGGGAGGATGAACGGCTCTCTGAACAAACCGGCTTTCCGGTCGATTCGACGGTCCAGGAGCCGGATTGCTGCGCTGAGTCCCCGCCGCAGGACCGTATAATGGGACGAACCCCGACGGGAAAGGACAACCGTGACTCGACGGAATGAAGGCCTGGCAACTCTGATCCTGGCGGGGCTCCTGGCGGGTACCGCCTGGGCCGGAGCGGACGCGCCGACAGACACCGCCGCGACCGCCTCCGCCGACTGGCCGCGATTCCACGGGCCGGACGGCCTGGGCGTCGCCGGCGGCGAGGGCGCCGACGCCTGGACCGCCGCCACCGGAGGAAAGGTCCTCTGGAAAACAGCCACCCCCCTGCCGGGCGCAAGTTCGCCCATCGTCCGGGGAAATCGCATTTTTCTGACGGGCGCTTCGCCGACGGAGCGCGCGGTCTATGCTTTCGACGCCGACTCCGGGCAACTCGTGTGGACCGGCGCCGTCGCCGACGTTCCCGGCAGTCCGGCCGAAGCCTCTGGGGTCAACGAGGAAACCGGCTACGCAGCGCCGACGCCGGCGACGGACGGACGGCGCGTCTATGCCATTTTCGCAAACGGCGACGTCGCCGCCTTCACGCTCGACGGCCAGGCGGCCTGGGCCGTGAACGTCGGCGCTCCCGCGAATCCGTACGGCCACGCGTCCAGCCTCGCCCTTTGCGAGAACCTTGTGCTCGTCCAACTCGATCCCGCGTCAGTCAAGGACGGCGGCGCGAAGATGCTCGCCCTCGACGCCGAGACCGGCAAGACCGTCTGGGAGGTGAAGCGGCCGGTCCACGAATCGTGGGCGACGCCCATCCTCGTCGCCGGGCCGAACGGTCCACAGATCGTCACGAGCGCCGACTCGGCCATCCTGGCGCACGATCCGAAGGACGGCCACATCCTCTGGAAAGTCGAATGCGCCGGGTCGGAGATGGCCCCCTCCCCCATCGCGGCGGGGGGACTGGTCATCGCCTCGATTGCCTATGACAAGGTGTACGCCATCCGGCCGGGCGACGGCGACGCAGCCAAACCGGAAGTCGTCTGGACCTTCGAGGACGTCGTGCCGAACCTCCCCACCCCCGTCGCCGACGGCGAGAGCGTGTACCTGGTGGAGGCGAACGGCATGATGGCGTGCTGTGAATCCGGCACGGGAAAGAAGGTCTGGGAACAGGACCTTGTGGCGTCCTTCTACGCTTCGCCCATCCTCGCCGCGGGGCGACTTTTCCTCGTCAGCCGAAAGGGCGACCTCTTCGTCCTCAAGGCCGGCCGAGCTTACGAAGCGGTCGCGCGCGTGCCGCTCGGCGAGCCGTGCGACGCTTCGCCCGCCTTTGCCTCCGGCCGCCTCTTCATCCGCAGCGCCAAACACCTTTTCGCGCTCGGCCCGGAGAAATGACCGTCCCCGGCGAAAAGTCGCCCCGGATAATTACCCCAGGGGTAATTATCCGATAAACCTCGTGACCACAAAAGGTTAGGGTGATTTCCAGCAACACAACAAAGCCCGCCGGGGGAGATGGTTTCGGTCTGCGGCGGGTGAAGCGGACGCTAAAGCGTCTCCGGTCGGCGGCGGACGTCCGGGCCGAAGACCTCGTGGACCTTGGCGTCCATTTCCTCGTCGCTGATGGCGGTGGCGCGCCCCTCGTCGTACTCCGACGCGATCCAGTCCACGATCCGCGCGATCCGAGCATCGTCCTTCGAGAGGCTCCCGTCCACCTCATACCGCTCCTGGACCCAGTGGAGGACGCCGGCGGCGCCGCTCTTGTCGGTAATGGCCACGCGATACGGACACTTGAGGATCCCCTCGGTGTCAAAGGGGTTGTAGATTTCTTCATTCTTCAGCAGGCCGTCCGCATGGATGCCCGCGCGGGTGACGTTGAAATCGCGCCCCACCAGCGGATAGCGCGCGGGGATTTCGTAGCCGATCTCGCGGCGGTAGTAGTCGGCCATCTCGGTGATGACCGAATAGTCCACGCCCTCGGTCTCGCCCCAGAGCATGGCGTGCTCGACGACCAGGCCCTCGAGGGGCGGGTTCCCCGTCCGCTCGCCGATGGAGAGCAGCGTCCCGTTGGCGGCGCTGCACCCGTGCAGCCAGGCGCTCGTCGCGTTGACCAGCACCTTGTGGAAATCGTTGTGGCCGTGCCACTCCAGCCACTCGGGCGGCACGCCGGCCTGGCGGCGCAGACAGTAGATGATTTTGGCGACCGACCGCGGCAACTGGGCGCCGGTGTACGGTACGCCGTAGCCGAGCGTGTCGCACGCGCGGATTTTAATCGGCGTCTCGTGCTGCTCGGCCAGTTTCATCAGCTCCGCCGCGAACGGGATGACGAACCCCTCGAAGTCGGCCCGAGTGATGTCCTCGAAGTGGCAGCGCGGCGTGATGCCCTCGTCCAGGGCGGCACGCACGATGTCCAGATACATGTCGAGCGCCTGCCGGCGCGTCCGGCGCAACTTCAGGAATATGTGATAGTCCGAGCAACTCGTCAGGATGCCCGTCTCCTTCAGGCCCATCTCCTTGACGAGCTTAAAGTCGCTCTTGACAGCCCGAATCCAGCCGGTCACCTGCGGGTAGTCGAACCCCAGTTCCAGACACTTCTCGACCGCCTCGCGGTCCTTCTTCGAATAGAGGAAGAACTCGCTGGCGCGCACGAGGCCCCTCGGCCCCGCCAGCCGGTGCAGGAACGTATAGAGATCCACGATCTGCTTCACAGTGTACGGCGGGCAGGCCTGCTGACCGTCGCGGAACGTGGTGTCCGTGATCCACGTTTCCGGGGGGATGAAGGTCGGCACGCGTTCGTGGCTGAACGGAATCTTCGGAAACCGGCTGTACGGGAAGATGTCGCGGTAGAGGTTCGGCTCCTCGGTGTCTTCCAGTTTGGTCGGCCGAAGTTCCGTGTAGAACGACTGCGTGTTTTTGTCGTAATAAAGCATCCACGGCCCCCTGTTGGCCCGGCCGGCCGGCGAGGCCCCACAGGCGCCCGCCGACCCTCTTCCGGGTCCCGCAATTATAGACAGTCCCCGCCGCCCGTCAATACACGGCCCCCGCTACCACGTGTCAACGCAAAGTAGAAATGTCCTCTTTCCCGCAAAGTAGGAATGTCCGCTTTTTCTGGAAGGGCTGGCGCCAAGGGTGATCGGCCGCGGGACGTCGGGGGGCGGGGGCCGGAGCGACGGGGGGT
>Ga0307380_10009979_pt1 | contig 12009 bp, 8 predicted proteins | sample UN3MG_FD_202239 | JGI IMG/M metagenome (GOLD analysis project Ga0307380, IMG submission 202239) | Soil microbial communities from Risofladan, Vaasa, Finland - UN-3 | ecosystem: Environmental > Terrestrial > Soil > Coastal area > Acid sulfate soil | place: Finland: Risofladan, Vaasa | collected... | reverse complement strand
CACGGCACGGGTCGCCCATGATCCACCGCACCTACGATCGCCGGAGCGGATCGCCGGCGAGCAAGAAGCAATCGAGCGGATCATTCGGGCCATGGATGCTCTTCCGGAGCGTCAGCGACAGGTGTTGTTCCTGTTTTCGGTCGAAGGGCTGTCGCAGACGGAGATTGCCGAAGTGCTGGGGATCAGCCCTGAGGCAACCAAGGCCAGCCTGTCCCTGGCGCGACGAGCGATGCGCCGGCGGCTGGAGATGCTGGAAGCGGGGCGGTGAGGTCTTACGATGACCGATCGATCGTGTAACCGGTTGGATGATTACCTGGGCGGCTGGCTGGAGGAGTCAGTGGGCGCGGAGTTTGCGGCGCATCTGGCGCGGTGCGTCGCTTGTCGCGCGGAGATCGAGCGACAACGACGGCTGGACGGCTTGCTGGGGCAAGCGGGCGCCTACTTGGAGTCGGTTCGACCGGATCTGGTTTGCCGTATCGAGCGTCGTCTCGTTGCGGCGCGACGGCAGAGGTGGGTCAACAGGGCGGTGGCCGGTTTGACCGCGGCTGCGGTCCTGCTGCTCAGCGTGCTGCTGTGGCCGCAGGCGCTGCCGACCAGGCCGGCGGGCACGATCGTCGGCGTGCCACAGAAACCCCGCGATTCGATGCCCGAGAAGCCACCTACTGCGTCCGTTGGACCCAGGGCCGCGTCTGAGCAGCTAGCCGTGCTGGTCGTTTCGCAGTGCGGACACTCGTGCCCCTCGGCCCATCGGTGGACGCGGATGCCCCGGGTGGCGTTGCCGATGCCTTCAGCCCGCGCCGGGGCGGGCGGGCGCGTTCAAGCCTACGACGAAGCGGAGGCGGGACCGGCACAGGGGCTACCAGAACCGCCGAAGTTTCTTGTGAGTAGCTCCTGGAAGGGCAAGTCCTGCATCCAGGCTCGCCATACGCTGGGCAGCCGCAAGGTTGCCAGGATCGTTTTCCACTGATGCCAGACGAAGGCAAGGAGTCGAGAACATGTGTGCACAGGCGAACAGACAACCCCGGCTGGGATGGGTGAGCGCAACGTTAGCTGCTGTGCTGTGCTCCGAGCTGTCGGTATGGGCGGGCCAACCGGCGGCGGGTGGCGAGCAGGGCAGTCCGGTCAGCGAGACTCGTGTATTCGACATCCGCTCATTGCTTCTGGAGGTTCCCGATTACCGAGCCGTCTTCAGCGATCTGCGCAGTGACGACATCTTCGGGCCGGTGAAGCCGCCACCTGCCGACGCCGGCATACTCAGTGACGCGGACGGCAAGGCAATGCGCAGCTCCGAGAGTCAGGCGGAAGGCCAGCAAGAGAATGCCGAGGTGCTCATGAGGATGCTCCAGGAGATCGTGGTGCCGGAGTCCTGGCGCGACTACGGCGGTGACGTGGGGGTGATGCACTACTACGGCGGGCAACTGGTGGTGTCCAACACGCCGGACGTGATTGTGGAGACTGAGCGTCTGCTGAACCTGCTGAAGGCCTCGCGGTCACTGAAGCTGCGATTGGACGCCTGCTTCGTTACGGTGCCGTCACAAGCAGGTCCCACCGAGATGGGCGGCCTGGGCAAGCAGAATGAGTTCGCGCCCGACGAGTTCCGGAAACTCCTGGCAACCCATGCGGATGAACTCTCGGTAACTCGGGCCTCGGTGTCGGGCTTCGAGGGTCAACGGATCTTCACCACCGCAGGGCGTCAGTACAATGTCCTGGTGGGCACGGATGCAGTGGTGGCGTCCGGCAGTGCGGCGTACACGCCGGTGGCCCGGCAACTGGTCAGTGGGGTGACGCTGGAGGTTCAGGCGGTGCTGGACGCAGCCCGGGAGACCGTACTGGTCGATCTGCGCACCTCGTTGGGAGAGCTGAGGCCGACGTCGCCACCGGCATCCGTACCCACTGACCCGTTGGCCGTTGGCAGCTCCGTCCCGCCGTATCAAGTCGCTCATTTCGCCACGAGCGTGTCGCTACCGGTAGGGCGGTATTCCCTGGTCGGCATCGCCCACTACGACGATGATCGGGACGTCATGCTGTTCGTGATGCCGAGCCGGGAGTAGTCAACCTGTTGAAAGCGCGTTCGGGCGCATCAACGATTCGGAGGCGGTTCAAGGCCCAGGAAGTTGGCCAGCAGGTGGTGGCCGTGCTTGGTCAGGAAACTCTCGGGGTGGAACTGCACACCGTCCACGGGCAGGTCGCGGTGGCGAATGCCCATCAGCTCATCTCGTTCCGTCCAGGCGCTGATCTCGAACTCGGCCGGTAGCGTTTCCCGCGCCACCGTCAGGGAGTGATAGCGAGTGGCGGTGAAGGGGTTGGGCAGGCCGGCGTAGACGCCCTTGCCGTCGTGGTAGATTTCGGAGGTCTTGCCGTGCATGAGACGGTCGGCCCGGATGATCCGCCCGCCGAAGGCCTGGGCGATCGCCTGGTGGCCCAGACACACGCCCAGCAGGGGGACCTGGCCGGCGAAGCGTTGGACCACCTCGACGCTGATGCCGGCTTCGTTGGGCGTGCATGGTCCCGGCGAGAGGATGATGTGGCTGGGGGCCAGGTCGGCGATTCCGTCTGGCGTGATGGCGTCGTTGCGGAAGACGCGGACCTCGCGGGCGGCGTCCAGCTCGCCGATCCGCTGGACCAGGTTGTAGGTGAAGGAATCGTAGTTATCGACGATCAGAATCATGGCTTGGCAGCATAGCGTTCCCGAACCCGGCGGGCAATCCGGGGAGTGTTCCACGGGTTGCGCTTTGCCCGCCTGTCGGCGGGCTGCGCTTCACCCGTGGCCACATTCCTCCGCCCCCTTCGGGGGCGTCGCTGCACGGCACATCCCCGATTAGGCCAACGGCGCCGGCTACGAACGGTCGGCCTGTCGAGGCGCAGCTTGGTTCGCCGCCCCCCATCCGCTGAAAGTATCACACACCCGGCACAGTTCGTGTAAGGAATCGGGCAGCAGGCGCAAGAGGGAGCGTATGGACACGGCGGACCAGCGGGCCGGTCGCTGCGCAACGATCAGGAGGATGGTGCGCGCGGCGCTGGTCCACCCGAGGCTGCCGCTTGCCGTGGCGATCCTGTCCGTGGTGTTGGCGCTGCCGTCGCTACGGGTCGGGTGGCTGGCGGACGATCATTTCCTGCGCGTCCGGCTGACTGGGTCGGAGCAGCTCCCGGAGATAAGCGGCTCGATCTTCAGCGCCTTCACCTTCGCCGACGGCGATCCCGAACGCACCTCGCGGATCATGGACAAGGGGTTCTGGCCCTGGTGGACCGCCAAGGAACTGCGGGCGTCTTTCTTTCGTCCGCTGGCCGCGATCACGCATTGGATCGACGTGCGGCTCTGGCCCGACTACGCCTCCCTCATGCACCTGCACAGCGTGCTATGGCTCGGTGGGATGGTCGCGGCCGCGGCCCTGCTCTATCGGCGGCTGATGGGCCCGACCCTAGCGGCCGGGCTGGCGGCGCTGCTGTTTGCCATCGACGACGCCCACGGCACGCCGGTGGGCTTCCTGGCCAACCGCAACTCGTTGATGGCGACCTGCCTGGGGCTGGCGGCGCTGTTGGCCCATCAGCGTTGGCGGCGGAACGGCTGGCGGGCCGGGGGCGTCATCGGACCGATGCTGTTTGCCTCGAGCCTGCTGTCGAGCGAGTTCGGGATCGGGACGATGGCCTACCTGCTCGCCTTCAGCGTCTTCCTCGACCGGGGAACGTGGGGCCGACGATTGACGTCCCTGCTGCCCTACGTGCTGATCGTGGTGGTGTGGCGGATCGTCTGGACGCACCTGGGTCACGGCATCCACGGCATGGACTTCTACGTCGACCCGCTGGATCATCCGCTGGGCTTTGTGGGGGCCGTGGTTCGCCGAGCACCGGTGCTGCTGTTGGGCCAATGGGCGGTGCCGCCGTCCGAGGTCATCTCACTCGGGAGCGTGACCCTGCCTGCGTCAGTTGCCCGGCTGATGTGGCTGGGGGCAGTGGTCGTCCTGGTGCTGCTCTGCCTGCTGCTGTGGCCGCTGGTGCGACGCGACCCGTCGGCCCGCTTCTGGGCACTGGGGATGTTTCTGTCGGCCGTGCCGGTGTGTGCGACGTATCCGGCCGACCGCATGCTGCTGATGGTGGGCATCGGCGCTTTCGGGCTTTTGGGCCAGTTTGCCGCGCAGACCTTCGGAGAAGGCCATGCATATTTCAGTCACAACAACGGGCGCCTGCGGCGGGCAGGCGTGCGCGCGGGCGGCGTGATCCTGTTGCTCGTCCACGCAGTGGTGGCGCCGCTTGCGCTGCCGTTCCGTGCGCTGATGCCCTGGGGGCCGAGAGACACGATCGAGCAGTGTTCCATAAGGACCCCGTTTGATGATTCCATCGCGCAGCAGGACCTAGTGATCGTCAACGGTCCGATCAACATGGCCGCGGCGTACCTTCCGATCGTGCGAGCGCTGGCGGACCAGCCGATTCCGCGTCGGGTGCGTCTTCTGGCCCCGAGCTTTTCTCCTGTCGTGTTGCATCGGCCCGATGAACATACTCTGGTGATTCGAGCCGAGTGGGGCTTCCTGGCCTCACCGCTGGATCGGCTGGCCCGCGGCGACGACCACCCGATGGCGCTGGGACAGCGGGTCGAACTGACCGGCGTGACCGTCGAGGTGACGGCGTTGATGGACAACGGGCGGCCGGCCGAGGCGACCTGTCGATTCGACGTACCGCTGGAAGACCCGTCGCTGCGATGGCTTCGATGGGACGAGGGTGCGTTCGTCCCGTTCGTTCCGCCGCCGGTCGGCGAGACCGTGCGATTGCCGGCGGCGATCCCCTCGCTCGGCTGGTAGAGCGGTCACCTTTCGTGCGCCGGAACGGCCCCGCACTGCTGGTGAGATGGTGTTTCAATCCGATTCTCGCGTTGCACGGTCCGGAGGAAATCCCGACTCAAATAAGCGGATTAATTGAGCCATTGGTCCTGAGATTGCCGAAGAAGACAGGCGTAACTCGCGCCGGGAGCGGCGATTGCGCCCAGGCGCGTGGTTCAGGAAAGAGACAGAACAATCGGTTGACAGCCTACGAATTCGAGCGCAGGATGACGCTGAAGACGACGCCGGCGGCCGGCGCGGGTCGTCGATCGGGATCAATTCATCAATAACAAACGCGGAGGACAGATTATGCAAAGACGATGGGCAGGAGGTTATGGATGCATTGGGGTTTGCCTGATCGGCTGCCTCGCTCTGGTGGCCGGTTGCCCCAGCGCGGGCGGCGGCGGTGGGGATGAGGGCCCCGCGGCCGGCGAAGTGGGCGGTGCCTGTCTCGCCGGCGGGACCTGCAACGCAGGTCTGGCATGCAACACGGGCACCAACATCTGCGAGGCCGGCGGTGGCGAGGGCGAAGGTGAAGGTGAAGGCGAAGGCGAAGGCGAAGGTGAAGGCGAAGGTGAAGGCGAGGGTGAAGGAGAAGGAGAAGGAGAAGGTGAGGGCGAAGGCGAAGGTGAAGGCGAGGGCGAGCCTGAGGTGACCTTCCCCACCAGCCTGCATGACTCCAACTTCCTAGGCATGGAGACCTTCTACGGGGCCGCGAACGGTGGCTTCGAGCTGATTACCGAAGTACCCTACGACGACGCCAGGCTGGACTGCGCGACGTGCCACGACAAGTCACGCTGGGAGAATGCCGACCCGCCCGTCGACTGGCCGGGCACCGGCAGTTGCTTGAACTGTCACGACGACCCGGAGGGCGATCCAACAGCCGGAATCAGCGTGGAAAGGTGCCTTGCCTGCCACGGTCGCCAGACTGCGGAGATCACCACCCAGGCGTTCACCGACGTGCACCGCGATTCAGGCTTTGAATGCATGGATTGCCACACGGCGGCGGAGATGCACGGTGACGGCACCGAGTACGCATCGATACTCGAGTCGCCGAGCCCGCACTGCCTGGACTGCCACGCGGCGGATTCGTTGCCGACCAACCCGGAGCACAGCCAGCACGCCGAGAACATCGACTGCTCCGCCTGCCACATGCAATCGGTGATCACCTGCTACAACTGCCACTTCGAGTCCCAACTCGAGGGCGGCGGCAAGCGAGCCTTCCGGCAGTTGAGCAGTTATGTGATGCTGGTCAACCGGGACGACAAAGTGCACGCCGCGACCTTCATGACGTTGACCTACGATCAGGGCACGTTCGTGGTGGTGGCCCCGTACTACGCCCACAGTATCACCGCCGACGGGCGGAACTGCGCTGAGTGCCACGCGAACTTCGGCGGCGACATCGCGGCCATCAACGAGTACAACACGGACGGAACGATCACCGTAACCACCTGGGACGGTGAGGCTGAAGGACCCGCCCGGATCACCGGGCCGACGGGGATCGTCCCGGTGCCGGAGGACTGGTCCACGGCGTTCCAGTTCGCCTGGCTGGAATATACGGGCGATGCCAGCACGCCGCTTGCGGACACTGATCCGACCTTGTGGGAGAACTTTGAAAGCGGCGCGGCAGAGCTGACCCAGATGCTCTACGCCGAGCCGCTTACGGACGCACAGATGACCGCGCTCGGCGCCACCGGTCCGTAGGTAGAGCCCAGGTCCGCCCGCGGAACGGCGGATGCAAAGGAAAGCAAGGGGCGGCATCCAGTTGCGAAGCTGGATGCCGCCCCCTTCTGTCTTCCGCGTCGTCCGCGGGGCTACGGTCGGACCCGCTCGCCGGCGAAGCGGCTGACGCGCTCGTACGCGGTCGCCAGAAACCCAATAACCGGGAAGCCGCCGCCCTCGAAAGGGGACGGGCCCAAACGCTTGAGGATCTCGAAGGGCTCCGCCTCCGGCGGGCGGATTCCGGGCGACTCCCCGAGCGGGACAGCCAGCGACCAGAAGGCGTCCAGGCACTCCTCCAGCGGCGGGGGATCGGCATGGAGCTGGCGGTAAATGGAGTAGTCCTCCAACGGGGTGGCCGGTTCAGCGGCGCCCCGGCCGGGCTCGGGCGAGGGAAGGTCCGGGGACGATTCGGGCTCTCGGCCGCGGCCCGGAGGCCCGGGCCTTCGGGCGGGCTGGTTAGTGAGATCGGTGCTCATCTTCGTTCATCGCTGCTCTACGTGTTCAGCCTGATCGTTTAACACCCGATTCAATCCTCCGCCACGGCCTCCTGCGAGAGGGCGATGACCTCGCGAAGATCGTCGGTGGACAGTTCGGTCAGCCACTTCTCACCCACGCCGACGATTCGGTCGGCCAGGTCTCGCTTCTCCTCGAGCATGCGGTCGATGCGTTCCTCCAGCGTGCCGATGCAGACGAACTTGTGGACCTGGACGGTCTTGAGCTGGCCGATCCGATGAGCCCGGTCGCTGGCCTGGTCCTCGACGGCCGGGTTCCACCAGCGATCGAAGTGGAACACGTGGTTGGCCGAGGTGAGATTCAGTCCGTAACCGCCGGCCTTGAGCGACAGGATGAAGACCGGCGCGGTGGGGTCGTCGGCCTGAAATCGTTCGACCAGCTCGTCGCGCCGCCCGGCCGGCGTGCCACCATGCAGGTACAGGATCTCGCAGCCCAGCCGCTTGGCCAGGTAGCCCTGCAAGAGTCGCCCCATTCGCTGGAACTGGGTGAACACCAGGGCCCGGTCGCCCTCGGCCAGCACCTCATCGAGCATCTCGACGAGCCGCTCACACTTTCCGCTGCGACCCTCGAGCAGATTGGCCGGCCCGCCGTTGGAAGCCAGTGCCGGATGGTTGCAAACCTGCTTGAGCCGGGTCAGGGCCGCCAACACCAGGCCCCGGCGGCGAATGCCCGCCGCCAACTCGACGTGCCCGAGCATGTCGTCCACCACGGTCTGGTATAGGGCGGCCTGCTCCGCGGTGAGGTTGCAGAACACCTTCATCTCCATCTTTTCGGGCAGGTCCGCGATGACGGTGGGATCGGTCTTGCGGCGGCGCAGCATGAACGGGCGGATCAGCTGGCGAAGCCGGTCAGCCCGCTCGGTGTCGCGATGCTTCTCGACCGGCACGGCGAACTCGCGGCGGAAGTCGGCGGCCGTGCCCAGCAAGCCCGGGTTGAGGAACTCCAGGATGGACCATAGCTCGCTGAGATGGTTCTCCAAGGGCGTCCCGGTCAGGACGCTCCGCTTGCGGGCGTGCAAAGACCGGATGGCCACGGTCTGCTTGGCAGAGGGGTTCTTGATGTTCTGGCCTTCGTCCAGGGCCACTCGATGCCAGGCCACGCGCTGCAGGTGCTCGAAATCGCGATGGGTCAGCCCGTAGGTGCTGATCACAACGTCGTGTTTCAAGACCTGCTGGACGAAGGCCTCACCGCCCAGGCGCTCGGTCCCGTGATGGACCATCACCCGTAGCGTGTCGGCGAACCGGGCCACCTCGCGGCGCCAGTTGCCCACCAGCGACGTGGGCACGACCAGGAGCGTGGGGCCGGGCTGCTGTCCATCCAGCCGCTCGTGCAGGAGCAGGGCGATCATCTGGATCGTCTTGCCCAGGCCCATGTCATCGGCCAGGCAACCGCCCAGGCCAAAGCGGTCCAGGAACGCCAGCCAGGACAGCCCTTTGAGCTGATAGGGACGCAACGCACCGCGGAATCCCGGCGGTTGCGGCAGGTCGGTAATGGTCTGGGCCTCGGAGCCGACGCCGTTGATCGCGTCGCCCAGCCAGCCGCCGGCATCGATGCCCGTCACCGGCAGCCCGGTCCGAGTTGGGTCACCCACCGACAGCCGCAGCGCCTCGAACACGGTGATGCGTCCGGAGGGCCTCTTTTCCAGGAACAGCCGGGCCGCGCGGAGCGCCTGGGGCCTGGCCTCCATCCACCGCCCACGTACGCGGATCAGCGAACGTCCGCGCTCGCACAGCCGTCGGAACTCGCGCTCGGAAAGCGGCTCGTCACCGACGGCGACCTGCCAGCGATAGTCCACCAGGGCATCCAGACCGATTCTGGATGGCGCCCCTGCCCCGGCAGTGCCTCCCTCCGACGGACCGATCCGCAGGCGCAACCCCAGCCGGCTCACCTCGGACCTCCACCAGTCGGGCAACCGCACACCAAACCCGTTCAGTTCCAGCGCCGGAGCCGCCTCTCGCAGGAAGGCGTAGGCCGATTCCGAGTCTACGCGGCAGCACTCCGGGCGCGGCTGGTCGAGAACCGCGGCCAGCGGCTCGAACAGGTGAGCGGCCCGACGCAGGTCGGCTTCCAGTTGCTCTCGGAGCAGCCCGTACTGACGTCGCAGGAAGGTCAAACCGGCGCCGGCCGTCGCCCAGACCCGTCCGGCATCCAATACGACGCCCGGATCGTCGGTGGCCTGTAGATGGAAGGCGATCGTCCACTCCGCTTCCGGTGAATCGTCCTCCTCGTCGGACGCATCCGGTGGCGTGATGGTAAAACAGGTGCGAAAGTGGGCATGCCCGGCGGTGTCATCCAACTGGCCGATCCACAAACTCACCCGCCGGGCGAGTTCCTGCCGATCCTCGTGCGAGCCGCCGATCCGAGCCTCACCGCCGACCAGGGCCCGCAGCCATCTGACCTCCGGCGACACTCCGGCGTCGTCCCGCTCCTGCAGCGATTGGCTCAAGGGATCGTCCGCCAGACTGCGCCGAGTCACGGCATCCACGGTGGCGTGCAGGAAACTCCCAACAATGGTCACGTTGCGTTGGTCGGCCCGCTCGTCCGCCAGGCAGCGGCAGACCGGCGGCATGGCGGCGATCAACCGGGTGAGTCGTTCGGACTGCTCGTTGCCCTCCAGAACCGGGCGCCACACCGCGCGGTGCCGTCCGTCGCGGTCCTGGTGTACGTCGGGGACCATACGCTGAGCGGCCAGCAGGTCGGTAACGCTGACGGCCAAGTGACGCCAGTAGAGCAGCGACTCGCCCATCCGCACCTGCCCGGAAGCATCGACGGGCAACGCCGTCAGGAGATCGATGGCGTCGGCGGGCGAGAAGACCAGGCAGGGCACCGACCAGGTCGCGAGGGTCCGGGACGATGCCGTCGGCGGATGGGTGGATGACACGCCCAGTCGCGGCGACGGCTCCGGGCAGCCCCCGGCGCTGGGCAACCGCAGGGCCTTTCGGGCCTCCGCGGCACCGGCCGCCAGCAACCCGTCCCACAGGTCGCCGATGACTCTGCGCAGTGCCGGCGCCTCCAGCGCGAAGGGATGCCCGGCGATTCGATCGGCTCGGCCGGGCGCGCCGGCGGCACTCTCCGCCGCCAGCCGGCCGTGCGCGGAACCGTCTTCCCCCCAGACGTGTAACCGCGACGATGTCCAAAGCCCATGAAGCGCAGTCATGAGAGCCCGCCCGCTCCGGCTTCGCGGTGCCGAGTTGACTGTTGCTGCCAAGGGGCCACTCGATGACCCGGCACGGGCCGGAGCGAACCCGCCACTATACCGCGCTCTCCGCGCGTGTGGAACGAGGATGCGCCTGATCGATGTGGGTAATGCCGGGGCCCGGAGAAGCCGCCGATGCCCTGTCGCGCCGTGCTATTGATCCACCGTCGTCAGGGCCTCGGCGAGCCAGTCCTGGTCAGGCGCGGGGGTCACGGGCGGGCCATCGAAAACCGGCCGCGGGCCGGCGGCCTGAATCTGGAAGCCGGTCTCGAAGTGGTCCTGCTGCACCTTTCGGCGGAAGGCGACCACGCCGGCCACGTAGGTCGGCTCCTGATCCGGAAGGTCGATCCTGACCTCCACGGGCTGCCCGCAGATCAGCTCGGCCTGGATGAGCACCGACATACCCCGGTAGGAGATGTTGCGAGTCACTGCCGGAAGGGTCTGCATCGAACCGCCGCCGGGGAAGCACTTGACCGCACATTCGGTCCGGAAGGCGCGCCGCAGGCGCACACGGCGGTTGCGTCGTGCCGGAGCTTCCTGGTTGGTCCCCGCCGTGCTGTCAAGAGTCTCGAGCAGGGCGTTGAGCGATTCTCGAATGGTCTCGGGAGCCTGGAGCATATTATCGGTCTCCTGCCGCGGCGCACGGGTACCTTTGGTCAGCCCGCCGGCCTCGGCGCGCTGCGTGTTTCATCGACCGCCGTGGAGTTGACTTTAGCCCCAAAGAGGCCCAAATGCTCGGACCTGAGTCGGCGGCGCGGTCGCGGGGCGAACGCTGATCACCCGCACAACGCGTGGCCGCGTGCCTGCGGCCCTTGCCACGAGCGACGGCCGGTCCGTAAGATTGCGAATTCCGGTTTCCGAGACCGCTTCTGATGCCCGTGGTGGGGCGGCGCCCGCCGGATCGATGCGTACCCGCACATGACCGATCAGCCCTCCCTCTCCCGTCCGAGAAACTCACACGGACGCGACACGACCAGCCCCGCCGTCGCATTACTGGCCACCGCCCTGATCTGCCTTCCGATCCTGGGCATTGCCCAGGTGATCTCCCACATCCGCGTGGACGAGTTCGACGCCTGGCTGTTCGCCTACTACGGCAAGCAACTGACCCACGGCCGGGTGCTGTACGAACAACTCTGGGACAACAAGCCGCCGGGGATCTTCTGGCTCAACGCGGTCGGCCTGTGGCTCTCCGGCGGATCGTTAGCCGGACCGATCGCACTGTGCGCCGCGGCCGTCGCAGCGGCCTGCGCGGTGTTCCTCGTGGTCACGCGTCGGCTGTACGGTCTGGGCGCTGCGGCGGTGGCTACCGTGATGGCCGCCGTCTTCCTGAATCACCAGTACTTCCACGTCGGCTGCAATCGGCCCAACACGTTCCTGGTGCTGACCGAGCTGACGGCCTTCCTGCTGTACGTGCGGGCGGTCACGCAATCGCGGACGTCGTGGCGAGCGATGCTGGCGGCGGGGTTCTGCGCCGGACTGGGACTCTGGTTCAAACAGACCGGACTAGCCCTGGCGGCCGCGGTCGTCGCGCATCAGATTCTTCTGACCGCGACAGGCAACCAGTCGGCGGGCACGGCGCTGCGCCGGATCGGGCACTTCGCCGCCGGGTGGGCAACGGCCTGCGTCGTGGCGATTGTGATCCTCGCGATCACCAGCAGCCTGCGGTGGGCCTGGGACGCCATCGTGGCGTTCAACCGCAATTACTTCGCGCCCGGCGTGGGGGCGAAGTGGTGGCCCGACTGGTTCGGCATTCGCGAAGGGGTGGAC
>Ga0307380_10009978_pt1 | contig 12010 bp, 8 predicted proteins | sample UN3MG_FD_202239 | JGI IMG/M metagenome (GOLD analysis project Ga0307380, IMG submission 202239) | Soil microbial communities from Risofladan, Vaasa, Finland - UN-3 | ecosystem: Environmental > Terrestrial > Soil > Coastal area > Acid sulfate soil | place: Finland: Risofladan, Vaasa | collected... | reverse complement strand
TGGATGTCTTTGAAATGAGCAACGGCACGAGCCAGCTGGTGAATGAGGCTGTACCCGACTTTTTAACCTTCGGCGGCATGAACCTTAACACGGTTTACGGTGGGATGAACCCCCGAGCAGTAAAAACCAGCCTCTACTACGGCGATGGAGCCAAGTACGTGGCTTTCGGAACCCATAGCACCCATTGGATGGCCAGCAGAGAAGGCCGCTACATTGATGGGGAATTCAAAGAGCACTGGAAGACCGACCCCAAGTTCAGGGAGGAGGAGCTGGGCAGGAGCATACGTATACCCGTTGACGAGGATCCCACCCCTGAACTTGAAGAAATACTTCGGCTTATCGCGGCTCACCCTGACGTCTACATGATCACCGGACATGTTTCAGCACCCGAGGCGCTGAAACTTACTGAGCTGGGGGCCGAGTATGGGATCAAGAAGATGGTTGTGAGTAGCACCATCTTCAAGATAGCGACCATGGATCAACTTCAACAGATGGTGGAGAACGGTGCATACATCGAGTACACTTTGGCTGCGTACGGGCATAGCAGCGGTACACGCAAGACCGATTATTACGTGGAGATAGAGTACGCCAGCGACCCCATACCGAGCAGCTTCCCCGTTACCAGCATCAAGACCGTGGCTGAACAGACACAGGAGCTGGGAGCGGATCACTGTATCTTGGCCACTGATTACGGCGTCTATACGCTGCCTCCACCTGTGGAGGGCTTCAGGGAGTTCATAGCGTTGATGCTGGACCTGGGTGTATCCGAGGAGGATATTGTTAAGATGATAAAGACCAACCCTGAGGAGTTACTCGGGTTAACGCCATTCTAGTTTTAACATATTTACAAGACAACTAATGACACCTAAAGAACACATTATGTCCATGCGCGCGAGTTTTACTAGTAAATCCGTGTGTGATTCCCTCATTTAAAACAATAATGAATACTATTAGAATAAAATATTAGCTCATACCACTCCCTGCGCCACAGCACAAATTCCCTATGTCTTTGGGAACTTTACTGAGTATCTGATTGAATAACGTGATAATACTGAGATTACCGCTAAGAATAAGCAGATTATCACCAATGCATTGAGTAAACGTGTTTATAATCTCTGGGATAGCGACGAAGTAGAGCAATACATCAAGGACTGCGACTTGTCCAAGGGTAGAAAGAACCTCTATGGCCAAGCCTACCGTGATTGGTGTAACTGGAAAGGTTTCAATTACAAACCTAAGAACGATAGAATCGAAGAAAAACTACCCTACATTCCCACAGAACAGGAAATAGATCAGTTAATAGGTGGTCAAGGAAAGAAACTGGCTCTATTCCTACAGATTATGAAGGAAAGCGCATTTAGACCATCTGAAACACAGAGATTAACACCAGAGGATTTCAATGTTGAAACAAGGATTTGTACACTAACCAAACCATCTATAAATAGTAGACCTAGACAGTTCAAGATGAGTGAAAAACTTGTCTTAATGCTTATTCCTTACATAAATCAGACAAAACGAAACAAGCCAATATTCAAGGGCAAACTAAAAACTATAAGAACTCAATTCTATCGTAAAAGAAGAATTCTAGCTGAACGATTCAATAACGACCCTGGCTGGTCAGACTATCCAGTAAGTAACAAATAAATCGGTACATGAATTACTTCAATGGGCTACTATGATTCATTCCGTACAAGAGAAGGAATTGGAAGATACATTGATCCACGATTACATGAACGAAACAAAAAACGATACCAGAAAGACATCCATCTCAGAATTTCTGTGAACTTGTACATGCTGAAGGTCAAATGCTATGTAAAAGCTAAATACTCTTTTTTTCACATATTGATTAGTTTGGATTTAATAGAATGTAAAATAAAAAACATGCTTGAGGTGTTAAATGACAAACACTCATTTTCAGTATTGATAGGGTCTTTTTTAAAAACTCCTCATGAATCTGATGTTGATCTAATACTTACTAGTGATTTTTTTAAAGATATTAATTTTTTATATAGAAATAAATATTTAGCTTCGATAGCTCCTTTCGATGTAACCATGTTTGATTTATTATGCTTGACGCAGAATGAGTTTAAGTCATTATTAAAAAGATCAAAACATATGCAAAAAACTATTGACGAAGGTAGGATAATAAAATGACTATAAGCAAATTCACTATTGGTTTGGATAAGATGTTTACTAGATTAGATGGGTATATAAAGAAAGATGATTTTTATGGGGATTTAAAACCAATAAATAAAAAAATCTATTCTGATATAGGAAATGTAATTATAAAAATATTGGAGACATATAGAGAGAATTTATTATTAAAGGATGTAATCGCTCTAGAACAAAGGCTATTGAAAATAACTGAAATATTATATAACAATATGTTCAGTCAATACTATGTTACGTTCAAATGGGTTAATGAATCAGATATTGATTCAATTGATAATGCATTAAATGCTTCCATATATGATATTCAGAGCACCAATGTTATCATACAAAACATAAACAGAAAAAAGGTAGATACTTTTGATAGCATATTTAATTTATATATGAATAGAATAAAATGGGTAATTGATAGGTGCATCGAATTTATAAATATGAATAAAAATAACTCAGAAAATGTTGTGAAACTATATGCACTAACTACTATAGTTAATACTTTTTATAACATGAGAAAAAAAGATAAAATTAAAGAAAAATTCGATATAGATGATTATATATATACAATAAATGGGCCATTATTAAATGAGATTAAAAAAGATTATCTAAGAAAAGAACCAACATTATTGGCATTTATCAGTTCTTCATTACTTTCCAACGAACCGATATTGGAAAATTCTTATGTTAAAGATACTTTGTTGTCAATCTGTGACATAGACCCTTCTGATTTATCTCCTTATCAAAATAGTTGGATAACGATAAACTTGTGGGAGTCCAATATTGATTGTTATGAGAAGTTTGGTGCGCATTTATCTATCGCAAGTAATTATCCACCAATGACCCTCGCTCCATTTGTACTTGCGTCTTTTTACATGAAATATGATCTAAGAAAGAGTTCATTTCACATTTTGGAAGATTTGAAGATAGCACCTTTCTTTGAGTCTATAAGTATGAATGAAATTGTAAAGATGTTTTTCCCAACTATCGGTACTTTAGAACTATATCGAGTTACTCCAGAAGATCAAAATAAATTGGTGTCGATGAATGATGGCGAAATACGAGCACTGCTATGTAGTCTCTTACTCTTAAATCCCAACCTTGATGAATCAACCAAAGCAATTGTCATTAATGAATCTAAAAAACCACATTCAGGATACGAAATATCTGACATGGATATTCCAATTACAATTGAAGGTAAGAAACATTTTGTTTGCCTTCCTGTAAAATCAGGTGTTGAAATAAAATCACCAAGTGTTCCATCCGATTACTTACATCAATTGACAAGGCCGTTTTTACTATATCCTTTTGCTTCATGTATCTTTATCACTGCAAAACCCTGTTCTCAACCATTAAGAAATCAAATTAATGCATTAATTCAAAAACAATTCCCGATTTATGTAATTGAAAATCAGACTTTGATTAGATTATTTAAGTCAAAACAATTGATGTAGGTTCGTACACGACGTACATATGTTCATTTAGTATTATCCTAAGGAGGAGCCATATCAATCAAAACGCAAATATATAATATGGATAACCGTATCCGTTGTCTCTTTAATTATGCCTTTTTAAAAATGGTCGGGGGGTATTTGTGTTTAATTTAACGACCAATCCCCCTCAATTGAAATTTTTATATGTAAGTCAGAATTAATTAACTCTTATGTCTGAAAAAGATGGTGTCTGGGATTTAATCAAGGAATATCATGGTTTCGTTGAAAAATACATATCGTATGAGGATTTTGAGGACATTTCAGATAAATTTCAAAAGTATGAGGATTGGAGGAGAAGCATTTGGTTGAGAGTATGCCAGATTGAATTAGCTTCTCAAATGATTGGTTTTGAGAATGAACAAGTTAAGGGCATTCAGTTATTATTAATCTCAACGATTCTTGAAACTTTGACCGCAACAATACAGTATAAACAGTTTCCACAATGGTACAAAGAAAACAAGACCCGTTTAAATGAAGTAAAAACTCTCAAGGCCTTTGATGAATATCAGAAAATCTATGGGTCATCTAAAAACTTCAAACGTTTTTTCGAAAAACTAGATAAGGAAACTCAAATCGATTTAATCCCTAGAATCAAAATCCAACATGATGGGAAGTACGCACCATATTGCTATCAGAATAAGGATAAATGTTCAGTTCCTTCATATGACCATTCATGCGTTATTGAGTTCAATTCAAGAGATTGCCCAATGATGAATTCAGATAAAATCAGAAACAAGGCAATCAAAGATTTTGCTGGACATCTATACTTAATGAGAAACAATTTTGTACACAGTTCAAGAATTCCTTTGTTTCCCTCTCAGCTACCAAAAGGATTTGCTGGTGAATCAGAATTATTAGACATAATGAAAGACTATAACGAAAATGAAATTTGGTTTTTCAATAAATTGGATATTGAAAGATTACATGATCTTGTTCTTTACAAGCTTCCCGATTTATTTAGGGAGTATCTAAAAAACAATAAAGAATAATTTAACATCCCTAACAAATCAAACATTATGTATGAAAACCCATAAGGCTTAAGGTACTATACTGTTTCTTTCTCTTCATTGCTAAATGAATTAAGTAAGGTCACTAGTCAAGCGGTTCAGAACTCGATAGTAAGGTGATTGGACCTTACTAATTTCTAATATACACACAGTAGCGTAGTACTTCTTATACAACTTATCTATTCTAGTCCAGCGCTATGAATCAAGACAAGAATACACGGGTTAATGGATTGGTGGGACCGGCGAGAATTGAACCCGAGATCTTAAGCACCGCTAGTGAAAACGACTTTTACTAGTAAAACTGTGTGGGCATCCCTCCCTGCGCGCGAAAAGAATTCTATAATGAGTTTATTCCTATAGAAGAAAAACGATATGAACCTGTCGAAAAATCGAGAAAAGTTAGGCTAAAGAAATACTGCACGCGCGCAACAGTTTCCCCCTAACCCCTCAGCCTTTCGAAGAGGCTGGGGGCTGTGGAAGCCCGTGCCTCGCAAGGATCTCCTTGAAGACCTGGTCCAGGCGTTCCTCAGCGTCTAGCGGTAGAGGCTTTGGGACATGATCCGTCAGCAGTTTGTCAACCATCTCCTTGGCTCGGTCGACGCTGTTCTTCGAGCCGCTCTTCCTCCAGGAGTCGGGAGTCAGCCTGCAGAAGACACCCGACGGCATGAACTGCTCCCTCATCAGGTTCTCCCGTGTGTGCTTCTCTGCTAGGAAGTGGCCGCCGGGACCGACCTTTGCTATGATGTCTGTGGCCAGCGCTGAGCCCTCTAGGGAAACGCCGTCAACGAGCCTGTAAGCCATGCCGCAGATCTCGTTGTCGATGACTAGCTTCTCCAGGGACTGGCAGTTCTCGGTGGCGAGCATCCCCGGGCCTGAGACGATGTTGACGCGGGTTAGAGCCGCGAGGAAGATGCCCAGCCCCGACTCGAAGGCGTTCTGGGCGTCCACCACTTTCGAGTCGGTCAGCCCTAGGTAGGCGTGGGTGGGTAATCCATAGTACTTCCCGATCTCGGCGGCGGCGCAGGTCGCGATCATCGACTCGACTGCTCCATCGGGGGCCGTGAGGTGTCTCATGTCGAAGGCAACGGGGGAGCCTCCGTACACGATGGGGGCTCCAGACGCCACCGTCTGCGATATTACGAAGCCGCTGAGGAACTCGGCGTTGGACTGGACGAGGGTTCCGGCGATGGAGACGGGGCTGGTGGCTCCCATCTGTGGCGCCGATATGATCTCGGCTGGGATGCCGTGCTTGGCGCAGTCGATGAGGTTCTGGCAGGTGACATCGCTCCACATGAGGGGCGACGAAGGGCAGACGTCGAAGATGGCCCTCGGCGCATCGGCAAGCTCCTCTGGGCCGCCGACGACGGCCTCCAGCATCCTCTTCATGTCCATGAGCCCCTCCTTGGTGAAGGCCCCTGTCACAATCGGCTTCGGCGAGTTCTTCAGGATGATGTAGAGCCTGTAAAGGTCTGAGATGGCCTCTGAAACATCGGCGGGGACGATGGCCGTGCTCTGAGCGTGGACATACTCCAACGCGTCGACCAGCCTGACCAGCTGGACGAGGTCTCGAGTCAGAGCCCTCCGCATCTCCCCTGTATCCCTGTCGATGAAGTAGATGACCGACGACCCCGGATTGTAGATGACATTGTCGCCACCAACTTTTAGGTTGCCATCGCCATCACGCATGTGAAGCCCTATCGATGAGGGCGCCTTCTTCAGGCACTCCTCCACTAGGCTCGGCGGTATGTGAACTACCTGGGCTTCGACCCTACAGCCAGCCCTCTCCAGAAGCTCAACCGCGTTGGGATTCTTCACCAACACTCCTGTACCCTCAAGTACTTCGAGGGAAGCCGCGTGGATGGCCTCTATATCGTTCCTGGATAGGAAACTGATCCTAGGCATAGGCACGAGCCTCCTGCGAGCGCAAGAGACAATTATCAATCTCCCTGATTTCATCAAACTTGCGTACAAGTTTAAGACTGCAGAAAAAATGATCCTTTAGTATCTTCATTAATTCTCACTTAATATCCATCAAGTCGTTACAGAATTTAATGACTTGCTGTACTCGATTTCTCAGACGTATTTCAGGATTAATCAAAATGGATCCAAGTAGTTCCTTAATTCTCCCGAATACGAACTTCCAAGGTATTTCATCGCGCGCCAGCGCGTTGCTATATTGCACCTTTTTTCATCGTTAATCGAGCCAACCTCTCCAATTGACCGGTCAAATTCGCGTGTGAATGCAAGAAAATGTTAATTCTAGGAATTTAGCAACACCCTGGCGCGCGGGAGAAAGATAAGTCCCTCTCAACCACCTCATGAAGATTCAGGGGAACACCCATGTCGGCAATTAAGCCAAAGAATATTGCAGGATCAAGACATTCAGCACATATCACCCCTCTATCTGCGTCTCCTTTCACACACATCTTTGCACCTACGACAGCCGGTACTGCGACCTCGATGTGCCAAGTTCCAAGTTTCTTGAATACGCTCAGCCTTTCCTCAACAGTTCTATAGAACCACATCGGAGTGGTAACCGTGTACTTTACTTCTTCTCCCGATTGGGTGCCCTTCACCTCCACAACGTCGAGGGCGATTTCATTGAGCGGTTCTTTGGCGCTCCTTTCATTTTCCGCCAAGAACGCGTTGACTGGCGCGCGCACCATTTTCAGTAGAACATCTCTTGGTATTACCTTGACCCCTTTGACATCTATGGTGTCTGTACTTGCAAACCCCATTTTGACGAAAGCCCCGGCCAACACATCGACATTATATTTGAAATCACAATATTTGATGCCCTTACCTATGAAATGTGGAAGCGTTATGGGCTCCTGATGTTGATGTAAACTGAGTAACACTGATCCAAAGGGATCAGGGAGATGATATTTCTCAGGGCGAGCAAAAATGGGATACTTCTTGTATTCGCCGTCCTCAAAAATCGTGGGTTCAACCGCGTAGCCCCAGAGTGCTCGGAAGGGAGACCAACTTGGTGTCCATGCGTGCACTACGTCCTTGGGCTTTTCAATGGACTTTTCTACCTCGATGATATGTATCTCATCCACACGATCTAACTTGTCGCAGATATGCTTGGCGATAACGTTGAGTCTCCCAGGTGAGCCTCCGCACCCAAGTAGCGCGGTCAATCCTGCTTTTTTGTATTCTTTATTAAATGAAAGCGGCCGCTTCTCTATGATTTGTGCCAGAATATTATCTCTCGCACGGATATCCATTAGACTGGGCTCCCCGAATGATGTGTCAACATAGTGGCTTCCGCTCTTCAAAGCAGCCTCCATTATATTCATATCATAAGCTGTTAAAGTCAGATTAATAATGACGTCCATTCCTTTAGCCGTTCGCGCAACTTCCTCAGTATTTCCTGCATCTAGTTTTCTGACAGTGATTTTATCGCTACCAATTTTCTTGCTGACTTTTCTAGCTGATTCTAGATCTATGTCACCCAATACTATTTCTGATACATCTTTGTCTCTGGCGAGAATTGACGCACAAGGACCGCCTTGTGCTCCAGCCCCTATGACCAGTACTTTCATAATGATCATCATGATTTTGCAATTTTCCAAATAAAACCTTTACCAATAAGACCTAGCCCCACGCGATGAAGCCAATGATGACGTCTTCGACAGAACGCGCGCCAGCGCGTTGCTATATTGCACCTTTTTTCATCGTTAATCGAGCCAACCTCTCCAATTGACCGGTCAAATTCGCGTGTGAATGCAAGAAAATGTTAATTCTAGGAATTTAGCAACACCCTGGCGCGCATAACCAATGCCCATTTAAAGAGTCATGGTTTGATAGATTCAGGAGATTATAACATGAAAATAGCCGTGATAGGAGCAGGCCTCATGGGCCCAGCCATCGCGAAGGACTGCCTCGAGGATCAGGGAGTAGAGGAGGTTCTCTTAGTCGATGTCGATGCCGAGAGGTTGCGCCATGTGGCGGAGGAGCTGGGAAACCCCACCAAGCTCAAGACCATAATCCAAGACGTTACAGACCGTGAGGGGCTGGCCCGTGTCTTGGAGGGTTACGACGCCGTAGGCGTTGCGCTCCTCGAACCCCTTAACACCCACGCGATCTGGGGGGCTATCGACGCCGGTGTGGGAGTCGTCGATTTGAGCGAGCCCAGTGATGAGGATGTTGAGGCGATAGATGAGGCGGCCAAGAAAGCAGGCGTCGCCATCATCCCAGGCTGCGGCGTGGAGCCCGGGCTCACTGACCTCCTGGCGGCCCAGGGGATGGACATGCTTGATAGCGTCGAGGCCGTGGATATCTGGTGCGGTGGGATACCCGAAGACCCCAAGCCCCCGCTGGATTACAAGATTGTCTTCGGCGGACCTTACCTCCCTCTCTGGCCAGGGAAAGTGAAAGTCATCGAGAACGGCGAGGTACGTTACAGGGATCGTTACTCTCTGGGCGATCCCCCTCGCTTCGATGGCATAGACAGGCCCTTGGAGTGCTTCTACGACGGGTTCCCGGAGACTCTTCACCTCGTCGAGAAGTTCGAAGGGGTGCAGAGGTGCACGGAGAAGACTGTTAGGTACGAGGGCTACTGCGAGAAGGTCAACTTCTTGGACGAGTGCGGCCTCTTGAGCAGGGAGCCCATCGAGTTCCAGGGAAGGGAGATCGTCCCCTTCGCAGCGTTCAGCAAGATCATTCACCCCAAGGTCCGCCTCGAGGAGGAAGAGAGGGACATCACAGTCCTCAGGGTCAAGGTGAAGGGCGAGAAGGATGGCCGGGAGATCCTCTACACCTATGACATGGTGGACCGCTACGACAACGAGGAGAAGGTCACCTCGATGGCCAAGACAACCAGCTATACGGCGGCCATCGTCGCCAGAATGATGGCAAAGGGCGAGATCGATTTGACGGGATACGTGGAGCCGGTCAGGGTCATCCGGGGAGAGAAGATGGATGAGCTGCTCGCGGCCCTTGACGCCCGGAGCGTGAAGATCACCAAGACGGTGACACACGCCTAGGAAGTTATCCCCCGTTTTTTCATTTATTCAGGATAGAGGTTAGTCCCCTTTCCTTCTCGACGACATCCTCTCGGACGGGATGGAAAATGTCCAGCATCACAAAGGGCTCGTCGCGCGCGCAACACCGCTTAGATACAAACCGTGATTGCTTGATGTGAGTTCACATTATATACGATTACCTCAAGATAACCATATGGACCCCGACATATCGACGCTCATCGATGAACTGCAGACCCATGTGCCCCAATGGATGAACGAGCACAAGATAGACGGCTTCTCCGTGGCTGTAACGGGGAAAACAGGAGCCCTGTGGTCGCAGGGATTCGGATACGCCGACCACACCGAAAACCCGGTATCATCCCAGACCCTCTTCATGATCGGGTCCCTCTCCAAAGCGTACACCGCCACGGCTTTCCTACGAGCAGTTCAGGCGGGTCTGGTGGGCCTCGACGACCGGCTCATCGACTCCTACCCCGAGTTCACCTGGAAGACAAGGTACGGCGAAGACCAGCGGGAGAAGATAACGTTCCGCCACCTGTTGACCCACTGGGCGGGGCTACAGCATAACGCCGATCTACGATTACCCGAGGGAGGCTACTGCGGCTTCACCGAGTACATGCGCAGGGTCAACGAGACGTGGCAGAAGTACCCTGTGGGCTCACGGTTCTCGTACTCCAACATCGGGTTCGATCTATCAGCGGCCGCGCTTCAACGGATCACGGGCCAAGACTTCGATGACTGGATGCGTGAAAGCGTCTACAAGCCCCTCAGGATGACCCGAAGCACAACGACTGCCTCGAAGGCGCTTCTGGGCGAGGATGTGGCGCTGGGTCATTTCGGTGGCTCAGAGTTCAGCTTCAAGGACACGGTCACCCCCCAGATCGCGTCTGGCGCCCAGTATAGCTCCGTGGACGACATGTCACGTTTCATAGCGATGCACCTCAACCGCGGCACGGTGAACGGCGAGAGGTTCCTCGAGGAGAGCCTGCTTGACGAAGTTTACAGGATCCCATACCGGGACGAGTACCAGATGATGGCGATAGGAATGGGGATCGGCGTCAGACGGCACAGATACGGCGGAGAGCTTTTCTTATCCTTCTTCGGCGACGGCCCCGGCTACCTGTCTCTCCACCAACTATTCCCGGAGCTCGGCGTCGGCTGGGTCATGTCATGCAACCAGTCCGTGAACGCGTTCCAGATGCTGAGCAAGGCCGCCCAGAGAATAGAAGAACACATGGTTAAGACAAAACTCGGCGAGCTCCCTCCTGACCTGAACGTCTCCGACCAGCTTCCCCCGAGAAGCCCTGCGTCTATCGACGCTGGCACGTTGGAACGGCTTACAGGGCGATACGTTTCAAGGATGACCAACATCCACGTGAAGCACCAGGATGGAGCGCTAAGCTTCCAATGGCAAGATGAACCCAACCAGCTGACAGCCCTCTCAGGCACGGAGTTCACCTCGAAGAAGACCCCCCTCGTCAAGTTCAGCTTAGACGATTCCGGAAGACCGACAACCATGAAGCTGCTGCCCACGAATGGCTACACCACGGTCCTTGACTATGACGGAGGCCCCAGCGACCCACAGGGACCAGACAAGCCTGAGTGGGGCAAACACCTCGGCTACTACAGGTATGACTACGGCGTTCTATGCTGGTACTACGCCGTCAAGGTGGTTGAAGGCTACCTCTTCATCGTCACCGGCCGCGACGGATTCAGGCTAACAGAGCATGAGCCAGGACTGTTCTTCACATCGGATGGACAAAACGTGCAATTCACAGAGGACTCAATGATACTACCCGACGGAGCCTACACGAGAGAGGAGCCATCGATCGACAAGATACAGCGGCTCATGGAGTCGAGCCCCAAGGATATCAGGCTTCACGACTCGAGCCTCAACAACCTCGTCGACATCCTTGAGAGAACAGGCAGAGCCGATGAAGCCAGCGACGTCAAAAAACTGATAGAAGACACTCGCTAACCTTCAGCACCGATACCCTGCGCGCAGGCGGACCAAATAATTAATAATAAATGGATACAGAACGACATGACTTTCTGAGACGACATTCATAAAAAGGTAAAAAGGTTTTAGCCACCATGGTCCGGGTAAACCGCGAACACTCATCCATGCGGGTCAGGGGCACCATTATTGACCTCGAGACAACAGGCGGATTCGACAGAGCGTACCCCCCATGGGACACGAGGCAGTACGCCAACATCAGCCCAACCATCTTCGGCTACATAACAGGCGAGACCCTCGTCCAGCACTGCGCAGAAAGAGAAGAACAGATCCAGGAAATCATAGAGATCATGAAAGACACCCTACCCAGGCTCGAACAACCCTTCTATGCATTGAACTGCA
>Ga0307380_10009977_pt1 | contig 12011 bp, 13 predicted proteins | sample UN3MG_FD_202239 | JGI IMG/M metagenome (GOLD analysis project Ga0307380, IMG submission 202239) | Soil microbial communities from Risofladan, Vaasa, Finland - UN-3 | ecosystem: Environmental > Terrestrial > Soil > Coastal area > Acid sulfate soil | place: Finland: Risofladan, Vaasa | collected... | reverse complement strand
TGATAATTTATTTATTGCTGCCGGGCACGAAGGAGACGGAATAACCTTATCAGCCATTACAGGTAAATTGGTAAAACAAATTTTATTAGAAGAAAAACTAAATTATAATATTGAAGAATTGGATTACAAGAGGTTTTTATGATGATATAAAAAATATTTTTCTAAAAAATAAACAACAACTATTTTCACATAATTTGAAGTTTTTGACATTTTAAATAAACAAGGAGTGGTTATAGTTTATGAGAGAATTAAAAGGAATACATTTATATATCGTTAGTGTAATTGCTTTCGTTGCTTCTATGTATCATTTATACACTGCAACATTTGGTATATTTACTCCTAGATTACAGCGAGGTTTCCACTTGATGTTTCTATTGCCTTTAGCCTTTTTACTTTATCCTGCCACTAAAAAATCACCCAAAGATAGACCCAGTATATGCGATTATGTTTTGTCTCTTCTGGTATTTTTCCCCAGTATTTATGTTATTTTACAAAATTCAAGATTAGAAAAAAGGTGGGAGTTTGTAACTAAAGTATTACCTATTGAAATAATATTTGGTATTATTTTGATTCTTTTAGTTACTGAACTTGTTAGGAGGGCTGTAGCACCTGCTTTAGCGGCTGTCATCGTGGGATCTTTAATTTATTTATTATTCGGTTCTTATTTACCCAGTTTTATTGCTCATAACGGATTTCCTTTAAATCGATGTGTCGAATTACTGTATTTAATTTCAGATGAAGGAATTATTGGCATGATGACTGGTATTTCGGCTACTTATGTGGCTATTTTTATTTTATTTGGGGCCTTTTTGGTTAGTACCGGAATTTCTGAATTTTTTGGAGATTTTACTCGTGCTTTTACTGGAGATGCTCGGGGAGGTCCTGCAAAGCTGGCTGTGATAAGTAGTTGCCTTTTTGGATCCGTAAGTGGGTCAGGCGTATCCAATGTTTTTGCTACTGGAAGTTTTACTATTCCTCTGATGAAGAAAAGGGGCTATCGACCAGAATTTGCTGGAGCGGTAGAAGCAGCTGCTTCAACAGGAGGGCAGTATATGCCTCCTGTTATGGGAGCGGCAGCATTTGTAATGTCAGAAATGTTAGGCATTCCTTATATTAAAATTTGTTTATATGCCTCGATAAGTGCAGTTTTATATTTTTTAGCCATATTTTATACCGTAGATATGGAAGCAACAAAGTATGGATTAAAAGGAGAAGCAAAAGAAGATTTACCTAAGAAATCCGCAGTACTAAAGAAAACCTATTTATTTTTACCAATTCTTATATTACTTTATCTTCTAATTGTTGGTTATTCACCACTATTTGCAGCTTCATGGTGTATATTTTTCTCAATTCTTGTTTCTCTTACTAACCCTGGAATTAGGAAAAAATTTTTTACAGTATTTACAGGGTGTATGATTAGCGGTGCTAAAAATGCTGCTATGGTGGCAGCAGCTCTTGCCGGAGTAGGTATTATTGTTGCTGTTATTACTCATACTGGTATTGGTTTAAGATTTTCCAAGCTAATTACTGATATTTCCGGAGGTCATTTAATCTTAGCTATGTGCTTTATTGCCATAGGTGCATTAATTTTAGGAACCGGAGTTCCTACGACAGCAGCTTATATTTTAAGTGTTCTTTTAGGCGGGAGAGCTTTGATAGAGCTGGGAGTGCTCCCCATTGCTGCACATTTATTTTGTTTTTATTTTGCGATAATTTCAGAGGTTACTCCTCCAGTAGCACTTTGTGCTTATGCAGCCGCTTCCATTGCCAGAGGTGATCCAGTTAAAACTGGACTTGAAGCCTTTAAACTATCGATTGCTGGGTACGTCATTCCATTTCTTTTTGTATTTCACCCCGGTTTGCTTTTACATGGAAGTTTGTTTGAAATATTATCAGCCATTGCAATAGGAGTTTTGGTTAGTTTTCTGGCAAGTTCAATCGTACAAAATTATTATGGAGGCCGTTATTTAAATATATCGGGTAGACTTTTATTGTTTATTATAGTAATATTAGTGATAGGAAAATCTACTTTTTACTTTTTAGTTGGAATATTGCTTTTTATCCTTTTTATTTTGGGAAGGATAGCTTTCTTCTCTAAAAAAATAGATCTTCCTAAACAAACTTAATTACTCGCAGTACATACAATACAAAAGGAGGTGAATGCATACTGAATTAAAGCTGGAGATAATATTTAATTAGATTATTTAATTAAAAATATAGAAGGAGATTAGTTAATATGAAAAAATACACTTTAATCGGATTATTAGTGACTAGTTTGTTATTGACAATTATTTTCAGTGGTTATGTAGCCGAAAATATCACTTTAAGGGTTGCAGCCGGTGGTTTAGAAGGGCAATGGTTTGCTACCTCTGCTGCTCTTGTAGAAATAGTTAGTAAGGCAGACCCTACAATTAAGATAGATGTTGTACCAGGAGCTGGTCTTTCCAATCCCGCTAGAGTAGGAGCAGGAGAAATTGAAATGGCAATGAGTTTCCCACCCTTTACTAATTCTGCTTTTAATGGCAACCCTCCTTTTGAAAATGCTTTCCCGGATATAAGAGGCGGTATTAAAGGGTTTGGACCCTCTTTACTACAGTTTGCTGTAACTGTAGAGACTGGTCTAGAAACATTAGATGATTTAATAAATCAAAAATTCCCCATTAATTTAGTTGTTGAAAGAAAAGGAACTACTGATGAATACTCTCTTACTAAAATATTGGAGTTTTATGGAATTGATTATAGTACTATTGAAAAATGGGGTGGTTCTGTAAAGTTTGTTGGTTATGGAGACCAAGTTATTTTTATAAAGGATAAACATGCTAATGGGGTATTCCAAAATATTGCCGCTCCATCACCTACCATAATAGAAATGGCAACCTCTAGAGATATGAAGATCCTTAAGTTATCCGATGAATTAGTCAAGTATATGAATGAGAAATACTCTTATTCTATCGGGGTGATTCCTAAGGGTAGTTATGGTGGTACTATTCCACAAGAAGATTTGAAATCACCAGCAAGTATAGGGTCTTGGATCATTAATAAAAATGTCCCAGAGGATGTTATCTATAGAATTACTAAAATAATCTGTGAGAATGCAGAAAAAGTGCAAAACATACATCCTTCAACCGTTTCATTTGATCCTACCCAAGCTGGTTTTGATTTAGGTGCACCATTACATCCAGGAGCAGAAAGATATTACAAAGAAGCAGGTTATATAAAGTAGCCTGTAAATGTGTTATAGACCTTATAAGTCTCTATTAAAGTCATAAATTAATGGTTACAAGTGATATTAAGAATAAAATTAATGACTCTAAGCCGGGTTAGAATAGTTATTTTAATTTTAACCCGGCTTAGAGTCATTAATTAATGGATTTAAATTTCCTCTTACTAATATTTAGAACTATTTTTAGGATAGTTGTGAGTAAAACCAAGAAGCGATAGAATAATAGTGTGAGAAGATCGGATATTTAAAATAAGGTGATTATTACAAAAATAAGGAGAATTAATTTTAATGGATAATATTGTAAAAGGTGGTAAGAATATATATGGTATAACAATTGGTATACTCATGCTAGAGACTGTTTTCCCCAGAATTCCAGGCGAGTTGGGGAACGCAACCTCTTTTTCATATCCGGTAAGATATCACATTGTAAAAGGTGCTTCACCGGATAAAGTGGTGCGTAAGAAAGATCCATCTCTATTAGAGCCTTTTATTAAAGGAGCACAAGAATTGGAAAAATTTGGTGTGAAAGCAATTACCACTAATTGTGGATTTTTAGGCCAATTTCAACCAGAGGTGGCAGATGCTGTCAACGTACCTTTCTTTAGTTCAAGTCTTATGCAAATTCCTATGATCTATCGAATGCTTAAAAGAGATCAGAAAGTGGGAGTATTAACCGTTAACGGGGCTTCTCTTACTCCAGATTTATTTAAAAAGGTTGGGGCAGCAGGTATTCCTATTGTTGTCAAAGGATTAGAAAATGAGAAAGAATTTACTCATGTTATGCTAGATAATGCTCTTGAAATGGATATTGATAAAGCCAGAGCTGAAAATGTAAAAGTCGCCAAAGAATTAATCAAAGAAAATCCAGACGTAGGTGCCATAGTGTTAGAATGTACCAATATGCCACCCTATGCAAAAGCAATTCAAGAAGCTGTACAATTGCCGGTTTTTGATATATTTACTTTAACCGATATGGTTTACAATTCACTGGTCAAGTTTGAAGTAAATGGTCAGATGTAAAAAGTAATAAATCGAATTAATTCTAAGCCGGAAAACATTATATATTTATTTTCCAATCCGGCTTAGAATTAATTCATATTTTTAAAAATAAAGCAAACTGCAAAATTAGTATTGAATGATTTCACTCTCATTTTCCTTTTGTATAATATAAAAGGAATTATTTTAGATGTCTTGTTTACTTTCAAATAAAAGTAAGTTTTTCAGAAAGGTAATATATTTCATGAATGTTCACTATTGTTTAAGAAAATATTTTTTAATATAAACCAATATAAATGTTTAAAAACTTTTTAAATTTTACAAATAATAAAGAGATTGTATATCTGGACAAGGCAAGTACAAAACCGATAAAAGAAAAATGGAATAAATTATTATTTAAGGAAAATAAAAATAACTTTCAAAATTTATCATCAATTTCTCCTCAAAGCCTTAAAAATCAACATGTAATAGAGGGCATACATCATTCCTTTCGTTATTGGCTTGATGCGAATGATTATTTCATTTTATTTACTTCCGGTGCAACCGAGTCCTTGAACTTGGCTTTCAAAGGAATTGCTTTTAAACATATTTTAAAAAATAAATTATTTGCAAACAAAGAGAAAAATATCGTTATTTCACTCATTGAGCATAAGGCAGTATTGGAAATTTGTAGATTTCTTGAACTTCTCGGGATAGAAGTAAGGTACGTGCCTATATTAAAAACTGGAATCATTGATAAAGATAAATTAAGTATTTATATAGATAAAAAAACTATTTTATTGTCTTTGCCATATATTAATAACGAAACAGGGAATTGCCAACCGTTTGAAACAATAGGTAAACTCAAAAAAAAATATAATTTTTCATTTCATTGTGATCTTACTGCATCTTTAGATTTTGGACCCTTTAGCTTGAAGGACTACGACATTGATATTGCTAGTTTTTCATCACATAAAATGTGCGGAATCAAAGGGCTAGGAGGTATTGCTATTAGTGATATCAATAAAATATGCCCCCTTATTCATGGGGGTGGACAGCAAGATGGCTTAAGAGGTGGAACAGAAAATTTTCCGGCGATAAAAGTTTGGGGAGAATATTTAAAAGAAAAAATTATTTCTTATAAAGAAGGTCAGAAAAAGATAAATATATTAGATAGTTATTGTATAAATGCTTTTAAAAGAGAATTTAAAAATAGGGTTATTTTTAATAGTTTCCTTAAAGGGAAAAGACTTCCAGGAATTATAAATTTGTCAATCAAAGGTATTCCCAATAATGAATTAATTGCTTTTCTTTCAGAAAGAAAAGTATTTATTGGCAACGGTTCGGCATGCAATAATATTCATCTTGAAGAATCAAAAGTATTATATGCAATGGGTTTTTCTCATGAAGAACAGAAAAATATTTTAAGAATTTCATTTGATGAGAATAATTGTATGAGAGATTTTGACACATTAATTAAAAACATTAAGCTTTTTGAACATAATTTAAAAACGGATAAAAGTCTAAAGATAGATGAAAATGAAGATTTGAACGATGTGCTCCCTGATTGCGAATCTTATCGGAAAATTGCTTTGAAATATTGGTTTAATCAGGTATGGAAAAATAAAGATAGAAAATAAAGTATATCTTCATTAAATTAAAGGATTGGATCTATGAATAAAATAAAAGAAATATTGTTTAATCAAGGTGCTTCATTAGTTGGTTTTGCAGATTTGAGGGATTTGCCAGAGAGAGTTCGTTTTAATCTCGATTATGGATTATCTATAGGGATTCGCTTGAATCCCGAAATCATTGAAAATATTCAATCTGGTCCCAATAGACAGTATCATCAAGAATATCTTAGGGTAAATCAATTACTAGACCAACTTTCATCTAAAATAGCAGGTATTTTAAAGAGTAAAGGTTATCAAGCCATGCCTATCGCGGCAACAGTACAGGGTATGAATAATTATAATCTCTCAACTTTATTGCCTCACAAAACTGTGGCTACAAAGGCAGGATTGGGGTGGATAGGGAAAAATGCTTTATTAATTACAAAATCTTTTGGTTCGGCTATTCGTTTGACGACCGTTCTAACTAATATTGAGTTTTCTTCAGCAGAACCTATTAAAACTTCTTTATGCGGTAGTTGCCAAACTTGTGTAGAAGCTTGTCCTGCCAATGCAATTATAGGTAAAAACTGGCATCTGGGGATACCAAGAAACAAGATTTATAATCCATTTTTGTGTGGCGATTTTATGCAGAAGTTGGCCGAAAAAATGAATATTGATGATCGCATATGTGGTCAATGTATCGTTTCATGCCCCTGGACTAAGAAATATATTATTAGATATAAAAAATGTTGAAGAGTATTAAGAATTTATCTAGGTATAAATATTAGATATATATTTCAGAAGTTCAAACAACGAAATTATTGTATATTGAATAGAATAACAATGAAATATTAATCGAAAAATCGTTCGCAACAAATTTATTTATGCGTAAAATAGCAGGAAATAAAAGAGAGATTTGTTTAATAGAAAACAAATTTCAAAAGAGGAAAGAATGCTTTTATATCAGAGCTAAATATTCAACTGAATTATTACTTAAAATACATTGGAAATTTATTATAAATGAATTATATATTTGGAAAAAATAACTTATTTAAATTGTTTGAAAGGAGTTAGTAAATTCATGCTATCTGGAGTTTTTGAAATTATCAGACCAAAGATGATCGGACCATCCGGTTCTCATACTGCTGGAATAGCAAAGATTGGGAGAGTTGCCCGCGACATCTTTAATGAGGAACCTGGAGAGGTAACTATTTACTTTGCAGGTACGCTTGGACAGAAAATGGAATCCTTAAGAAGTGATTTTGCTATTATGGGAGGAATTTTGGGTTATGATATCGATGATCCGGAGTAAAATAGATCCTTGCAAATTGCAAAAGACAGAGAAATAAGAGTAAGTATTTAACCTAAGATTATAGAAAATGCTCATCCTGCAACCGCAAAAATAACCATGATATCAAAGGATAAGAAAAGAAAGTTGAATTTAACCGGAATATCAGCTGGTGGAGGAAAAATAAAAATTATTGAATTAGATGGTTATCAGGTTTCTATTTCTGGAAACAATCATACTTTAGTGATTGTAATGGATGGAGATAATAGGATAGCAGATTTAATTCAACTATTAAAGGAAAAAGGAATTGATTTTTCTATAAAGGATATTTTACATCAAGATAATGTGGTTGTTTTAGTTATTGATTTGGAAAGTTCCATGAAGAGTTTTTTAGTCAATCAAATTAGGAAAATTATAAGGATAAAGAAATTATATCAAGTACAACCACTATTTGGTGAAACTAAAAATATACCTCCTCTATTTAAAAATATAAGTGAAATGATAAACCTGGCGAAAAAAAATAATTGTAAAGTGTCCGACATTGTCATTGAACAAGAAAGTGCTCGCTATGGATTAACAAAGGAAAAATTGTTATTAAAAATACAATCAAATTTAGTTATAATGAAAAAGGCAATTAAAGATAATTTAGAAAATCCCCAGAAGACAGTAGGTGGTTTAATTGGTGGAGAGGCATTGATGCTTAATAAAAAATAAATATTCAAAATTTTTTAAGCGGTAAAGTGATGATGTTTGCTGTGGTAAAAGCAATGGCTTTAATGGAAGCAACTACTTCGAGGAGAGTAGTTATTGCTGCACCTACCGGAGGAGCAGCAGGCGTTCTACCTGCAGCTTTATTAGCTGTAGCCGAAGATCTCGCGGTAGATGATCAAGCAATCGTTCATGCTTTGTTTACCGCAGGAGGAATCGGAATGGCCATTGATCAATTAGTTGCTATGAGTGGTTCTGTGCAGGTTGTCAAGCGGAATGTGGTGGAGCTTCTGGTATGGATGCGGGTGCTTTGGTTGAATTGGCTGGAGGAGATGTTGAAGCTGTGGGGAATGCAGCTGCAATCGCTTTAAAAAATACACTTGGATTAGTTTGTGACCCTGGTGCTGGATTAGTAGAAGTCCCATGTCAGAAAAGAAACGCAATTTTAGCAACGAATGCTATAGTCGCTGCAGATATGGCATTGGCAGGAATTAAGAGCGTGATACCTGTTGATGAAGTTATTGAAACACTGAATCAAATAAGTAAAGTTTTACCAGAGAATTTAAAAGGAAATGCTTGTGGAGGTTTAGCAATAACTTCAACTGGGGGAAAAATAAAAGAAGATTTAAAGAAGATACAATGAAGAAATGAATTGAGATTAAATTTTCAATAAAAAAGATCTATTCGAAATAGATTTGTTTGTAAACTAAACTATTAATTATGTTAACCAAAAATTGAAAGTTAAAATAATATAATTTAATTAGATTAAGGAGGAATATTAAATGAATCACCATATTACATCTAAATTTGCAGCTAACATTCAAGATTTTGATTTTGATAAAATGCCTAAAGATGTAATTATACAAGCTCGGCGAATATTGCTTGATACTTTGGGAGTTATTTTGAAGGCAACATCGCCGGAATATTCTGCAGGTAGGATTTTAACGGAATTAGCGAGGATAGAGGGAGGCAACCCGGAATGTACTTTAATTGGAAGAGATTTTAAAACTTCCTGCATTCAAGCTTGCTTAATTAACGGAACCATGGGTTATTATTGTGATAATGAACCTCATCATTTAGGAGCAATATTGCATCCCGCTGCTGTATGCGTGCCAACTAGTTTGGCTTTTGCGGAGAGGGGAAAAAAGAGCGGTAAAGACCTTTTGGTAGCATTAACTTTAGGGATTGAAGTAAGTTGTAAGGTTAGCTATGCAATTAATCCACAGGCTTTATATGCAAAAGGTTTACATCCTACATCCATTTCTTGTGGTTTTGGTGCTTTTGCTAGCGGGTCATACCTTTTAGGCTTAAATCATCAGCAGATTGTAAATGGTTTAGGTTTGGTAGGGAATCAAGCTTCTGGTTTGCTAGCGTGGGCAAGTGACAAAACAGAAAATTCTCGACCTTTTAATCCGGGAATTGCTGCTCGCAATGGTGCTACCGCTGCTTTACTTTCCGATTTGGGATTTGGAGGTCCTATTTCAATTTTTGATGGCAAATACAATGTTTTCAAAGCTTTCTCAAATGGTAAAGAGCGTCCGGAAGAGCTTTTTAATCAAAAATGGAGGATAAAAGAGTTAGCCATCAAGTTGTATTCCAGTTGTTCTTTTACTCATCCTGGTTTAGATGCTTTATTGGAAATAATAAATGAAAATAATTTAACCTCTTCTGATATAGAAGAAATTGATTTATATTATCCTCAGTCTGGAGCACACATGATAGACAATAATGAACTGAAGTCTCATTGTGCTCAGTATATTTTTGCGGTTGCTGCTGTTAGTGGGAAGGTGGATATCGATGATATCTTGAAGGATCGTTTAGAAGACCCCGACATAGAGCGACTTTCTAAAAAGATGCGCGTTATCGGGGATGTTTCCTTGGAGAAAAATTATCCTGACCAGTATGAATCGATTGTTAAATTAAAATCAAAGGATGGAAGAACTTTTAGTAAGTATATAGATTGGCCTAAAGGAAGTCAGCAGAGACCTTTATCTTATGATGAATTAAAAGAGAAGTTTTTTCGAGTCACCTCAAATATTATATCAAAGGATAGGGCTGAGGATATACTCGCTTGGGTAGAAACTGCTGATAAACAAGGTGATGTTGAAGAGCTTTGCCGCTTACTACGTTTGTAGTTATTTAAAGATATATTAGATGTATTAATAATTAAAATTTTAAAGATGTCTATTATCTCTATCACTATAGCACGACATTAGGAAATTAATTGAAAATAAGTTAAGATAAATTTAAAAATGGGTTAAAGGCAATTAAAGCTAAAAAGTCAAAAGTACTTAAAAGAAATAATCGATCTTGATTGGAAAATAAAGGAGTGATTTAAATTGAAAATAACGAGAATTAAAACAGATATTATTAAAATACCGGTAAAAAACCCTTATATTTTTTCTCATGGAATTTTAAAAGAATTTAGTAATGTATTAGTTAGGATATGGACAGATGAAGGAATTGTAGGTATTGGGGAAAGCTCTTTTGTTCCCGGAGGTGGTGTATCGGAAGAGACACCCGAGAGTGTAAAACCTATCATTGACAATTATTTGGCTAAGGCAATTATTGACGAATATCCCTTTAATTTGGAGTTAATCCATAAGAAAATGGATGCAATTATTCCAAGAAACTTAATTGCTAAGTCAGGAATTGATCTTTCCCTTTGGGATATAATGGGTAAATCTCTAAATATGCCGGTCTATGAACTGCTTGGAGGTATCTATGAATCTCAAATTATTGCGAGCTATACTCTCAGTATAGATACACCGGAAAAAATGGCTAAACAGGCAGTTTTTCGCAAACAGCAGGGTTACTTAACCCTTGTGATAAAAATTGGTCGTGATTCTGAATATGATTTAGAAAGATTAAGACAAGTACGAGAAGCTGTGGGACCCAATATTAAAATCCGACTAGATGCAAATGAAGCTTATAGACCTGATCAGGCGATAAGAATGATTAAACAGATGGAAAAGTATAATCCTGAATTTATTGAAGAACCGGTTAAACGCTGGGACTTAGACGGTATGGCACAGGTTGCACATGCAGTGGATACACCCATTAGTTCTGATGAAAGTAACACTTCTTTGGCCAGTGTTCGGAAAATTATCGAGAAAAAAGCTGCAAGTATCATCAATATAAAGATTTCTAAAAATGGAGGGATTTATAGGTCAAAAAAAATAGCTGCCCTTGCAGAAGCTGCCGGTATTCCCATTATTGTAGGAGGGGCTAACACCTATGAAATTGGCAGGCAGGCTAGTCGGCATTTTGCAATATCTACAGCCCAGGCTCAAATGGGATTGGGTTCTGAAGGTTGTTCCCCTGCCTCTCAATCTAAAATAGATGATATCACCAAAAAAGTGGTTACATATGAGGATATTTCAAAGATGAAAGGATATGTTGCGATTTCATCAAGTCCAGGATTGGGTATTGAAATTGATGAAGATAAAATTAATAAATACAGAATTTTATCATAAATTTTAGTTTCTTAATTAGAAATATAATAGGAATTAAAAATTTTTGCGGTTAAAAAAGATGGGGTTCTAAGTAAAACAAAAAACAAAAGCCAAATTATAAATATAGAATGTAGTTTTTTTATAATAAACTAAAAATAAAAAATAAGGGAGAGTAGGAAAATGAAAAAAGAAAATTTATTTAGCAAGAATGTTCCTGCAACCATTAATGCTCAAGCAGTGAAGGCTAATGGATTTATTTTTTCCACACAAATAGGGAAAAATGCTGAAAAAAATAAAATGGAAACAGGTATGACAGCTCAGGCAAAGCGAATTATGGAGAATATTAAAACAATCCTTGAAGAAAATGGGTCCTCATTGGAAAAGATAGTTAAAGTTACTGTTTTTATTAGTGATTTAGAAAAAAGTAAAGAATTTAATGATATTTACTATAGTTATTTTAAAGATGAAAAATCAAGACCAGTCCGATGTTGTATACAGGTTGCAAAACTCCATTCTGGTTTCGAAGTTGAAGTAGAATTTATAGCCTTAGCTTAATTCTATATTTTACTTTCATTATTGTTAATAAATCAGGAAAGAGTAAGGTAAAATTAAAAAATAAATTAGCAAAACACAAAAATTTCTGCAGCTATTAGCCCATATCTGCAGGTAATAAAAGTTGGAAACTTATCATTTTTTTCTAGTCAGATTACTATAAATCAAGAAATTAATGAGTTTATTGATAATAATAT
>Ga0307380_10009975_pt1 | contig 12013 bp, 12 predicted proteins | sample UN3MG_FD_202239 | JGI IMG/M metagenome (GOLD analysis project Ga0307380, IMG submission 202239) | Soil microbial communities from Risofladan, Vaasa, Finland - UN-3 | ecosystem: Environmental > Terrestrial > Soil > Coastal area > Acid sulfate soil | place: Finland: Risofladan, Vaasa | collected... | reverse complement strand
CTACTCCTCGTCGAGCGGGTAGGAGCGCGAGGGGTCTTGTGGACTCTTCAAGCCGATTCGGTGTCCGTCGGCGTCGCAGACGATGGCGTAGCGCGCACCGAAGAACGTGTCCCACGGCTCGACGCTGGTGCTGAAACCTGCGGCGACGACTCGATCGTGGAGATCATCGACTTCCGCTCGGCTCGCCACGTTGACATCGACCACGGTCGAGCCGGCCGCGGGACCGGCGTACGCCGGGTCCCAGAGTCGAGCGAAATCGGGTTCGTGCACAACGAGTTTCATCCCGTTCGCAAACTCGATCACTGCCGCCTTGGGATGCCCCCTCGGAGTCCACGGGAAGCCGAGGACAGTCCAGAACTCCTTCGCTCGCTCAAGATCGGTGACGATCAGATTCACTTGCCCCAATCCCTGCATCGGCTGATCCTCGCGCACTCAACGATGACGAGGCATCGGACTCGGTGCACCCGACGCCAGCTGACGCAGACTCGAGACAATCTCGGCGCTCAGAACAACATCGATCTTGCGAGCGCCGCGCCGCGCGTGTTCGGCACGTACGCGAGCGTTCACCCGCTCAGGATCGTGCGAGCCGAGTTCTGCGTGAACACGGCGTCAGGTGGCTTGGTTCAGCTTGCTCGAGACCGGTGCATCCATCGAGTCGGGTCGTCCAATGTGGTGTACCCGAACTTGGCGTAGAGACTGTGGGCGTCAGCGGTCGCCAAGAACTGCCGCTTGATCTCGGCGACATCGGGATGCTCCACGTTTGGCCGTGTACGTCGCCTTGGGGATTCCGGCGATTCAACGCTTCAGGCGGTCAGACAAGAACGACCAACCGAACTCAATCGGGACCAACGTGTAGGCCGCCCGGCTGGTTCGTCCCGACGCAGCGGGTTGCCTATTGGGCGCCCGGTCTCATCGATGCGATCGCCGCGACCGCCGGACTCTCCTTGGAGACCGCCGGATTCTCCTTGGAGAACGTACGGCTGCGTGTCGAACCGCGAGGCCAACTCCTGGCATTGCACGAATCAAGTGCCCGCTTCATGACCGCCGAGTACACCGAACGAGAGTGGCTCGAACGCACGATGTCATCGCGGCGGTGCACCGGGCCGGACGACGCCGGTCTCGTAAGCGAGCACGACTGCTTGCACGCGGTCGCGGACTCCGAGTTTGGTGAGCAGTCGGCTGACGTGGGTCTTGGCGGTTGCTTCGCCGACGAACATCGCTGCCGCGATCTCTCGGTTGCTGAGACCGTGAGCGAGTAGTTCGAGTGCTTCGTGTTCGCGCTCGGTCAGGTCGTTCGGCAGCGATGCCGTGACGGTGTCAGGGTCGGGTTGGCGTGCGAATTCTTCGATCAATCGCTTCGTGACAGACGGAGACAACAGCGCGTCACCGGCGGCGATCACACGAACTGCTGCAATGAGATCCTTGGCCGGCGTGTCCTTCAGCAGATACCCGCTCGCACCCGCCCGCATCGCTCCATACACATATTCGTCGAGGTCGAACGTGGTCAATACGAGCACCCTCGTGTTGCAACCGTCGTTGGCGGCGATCAACTTCGTGGCCTCGATGCCGTCGAGCACGGGCATTCGGATGTCCATCAGCACCACGTCGGGGCAGGTGCGTTGACACAGTTCGACGCCGAGTCGGCCGTTCTCGGCGTCTCCGACAACCTCGATGTCTGCTTGAGCATCAAGGATCATGCTGAAGCCGTCGCGCATCAGGGCTTGGTCGTCGACGATCGCGACTCTGATGGTCATGACGACGATGCGTTCACGGGCGCCGCGGACGATGCGACACTCGGTCGTCCTCCGGTGTCGTCTGTCGGGAGCACGGCTCGTACGGCGTATCCACCGCCGGTTCGCGGGCCGGCCGACAGTTCCCCGCCGTAGATGTCGACTCGTTCGCGCATCCCGATCAATCCGTTGCCACCCCCGGCCTGGGAGAGCGAGGAAACCGCGCCGCGGCCGTTGTCGACGATCTCGATCGTGACCGAGTCCATGCCATACGAGATAGTGACCGTTGCGGACGCGCTAGTCCCAGCGTGTTTGAGCACGTTGGTCAGAGCTTCCTGCACGATCCGAAATGCGGTCAGACCGATGCCGGGCGCAAGTTCGCGCGGATCTCCGGTGACGACAAGTTTGGTGGCGACGCCGGCATCGGTCGATCGCTCCACCATCGCATCGACGTCGGCGAGGCGCGGCTGCGGCGCGAGCGAGGCCGCCGTCTCGTCGTCGCCGCTGCGAAGGACGCCGAGCATTCGTCGCATCTCGTTGAGAGATTGACGGCCGACGTTCTCGATGCGACCGAGGACGACGACGGCCTTGTCAGGGTCGGTGTGGACGATTTCTTGGGCCGCCGCGGCCTGTACAGCGATGACGCTCATCCCGTGGGCGACGACATCATGCATCTCGCGGGCGATCCGGCTGCGTTCCTGGGCGACCGCTCGTTGCTGGCCGGCCAGGCGGTCAGCTTCGGCGGCGGCTGCCCGTTCCTCCGAGTCGGCGAAGATCCGCTGCCGATTGCGGACGGCAACCCCAAATATCGAGAAACCCAGGATGAAAACGCACATGCTGATGGCGCTGTTGATGTCGTAGCCGTCGGGTCGATCGAGAATGCTGCGGCTGGCAGCTGCAAAGACCGCCAGCCACGCTACGAGCACCGCGATCCATGCCCGCCGACGCTGGTTGCTGTGGGCCGCGACCGCATAGAACGGAGCGATACCAAGGATTGAGAGGAAGTCGCCACCATCGCGGAGATAGAAGGTCGCCAGCACCGTCGTCACGATCACGAGCACCGTGATCGGCAGATGGCGCCGCACGACCAGGCTGGCGCTGGCGATCACGATGGTGACGTACGCGAACGTGTCTGCGCCAGCCGACGTCGCCAACTCGGGCGACGATGCTTCGACAAGCGAGATGACGCCGGTCAATCCGGCGAACAAGACGTCGGCCATCAGGGTCGGCTCTTTCAACCACCTCCTGATCGCGGTCGCCGATGGCGCCAGCTTTCGGCTCATGCTTCGACCGTAGTGCGCTGGACGTCCGGGGCCATCCGGCAACCGATTGATCTCTGTCCGTCAGAGTGATGACGGCCGGTCCAGTACGAGCCCGCAATTGGTCGAACGCGGTGGGCCCGGATGGCGACGCTTGCGCACCTTTGTGGGGACCAGCGAGCCGTCATGACGGGACCTTCGGCGGAGCCAGGATCAGGCCTTCGCCGGATGGCCCGAGCGTCTCAAGTCTTCATATTGGAAGTGTCACAACAACCAATCGACACCCACACGAAAGAGACACTCATGACACTCCTCCTCGATTCCCCCAACGTTTCTGAATCTTCCATCGCAGCAGCATCAGCTCGCGGCGCTACGAAGGTGTACGGCAAGGGCGACACCGAGGTTCTCGCGCTCGACAACGTCGACGTCGACTTCGCCGCCGGCCAGTTCACCGCCATCATGGGCCCCTCCGGCTCTGGCAAATCGACCCTCATGCACTGCATGGCCGGACTCGACCGCCTCAGCGGCGGCTCCGCCAACATCGGCGATGTCAACACAGCCACCGCCAGCGAGAAGCAGCTCACGCTGTTGCGGCGTGACCGACTCGGCTTCATCTTCCAGGCGTTCAACCTGGTCCCGACACTGACCGCGATCGAGAACATCAGGCTCCCGATGGACCTGGCGGGCACAAAGCCGGACAAGGCATGGGTCGACAATGTGATCCAAACCGTTGGACTCTCGAACCGCCTCAACCACCGGCCGAGCGAGCTCTCCGGCGGCCAGCAGCAGCGGGTCGCCGTCGCCAGAGCGCTGGCGTCACGCCCACAGATCATCTTCGCCGACGAGCCCACCGGCAATCTCGACAGCACGACCGGCTCGGAGATCCTGGCCTTCATGCGCCACGCCGTGCGAGAACTCGGACAGACGATCGTGATGGTCACCCACGACCCCGTCGCTGCCAGCTACTCAGACCGAGTCGTCTTCCTCGCTGATGGTCGGATCACCGACCAACTGCTCGACCCGACTCCCGATGCCGTGCTCGACCAAATGCGTCGACTCAGCAACTGAACCATCCGCACCTCAAGCACTCACGACACACAGACAGGACCCTGATCATGTTTCGACTCACCATCAAGAACCTTCTGGCGAACAAGGTACGTTTCGCCCTCACCACCTTCGGTGTCATGCTCGCCGTCAGCTTCGTCGTTTCGGCATTCGTGCTCGGCGACGGACTGCGCAGCAGCTTCACCGATGTCTCCGAAGACATCACCGCAGGTGTCGACATCGAAGTTCGTAACGTCGCTGACTTCGGCGACGCCGCACCGCTGCCGATGTCCACCGTTGCCGAGACTGGCGCAGTTGATGGTGTCGCCGATGCCGTCGCAGTCATCGAGGCCGCTGATGACGCCGTTCGCCCGATGAAGGCCAACGGCGACTTCATCACCACTGACGGCCCACCCCAGTTGGCGTTCAACTGGATCGACAACGATCAGCTGAGTCCGTTCAGCCTGGTTGATGGTGCACCGCCTGAGGTCGGCGAGTTCACGATCGACCTCGATTCCGCCGAGCAACACGGCTTCGTCATCGGCAACACCTACGAGCTGATCGTTCCTGATGGTCGGGCCAGCCTGACGCTGTCGGGCACCTCATCGTTCGGTTCCGACAACTCGACCCTCGGCGCCGTGCTGATGCAGATGAACACCGCTGAGTCGAGCGAATTGTTCGGTATCGACGGAATCACCAACGTCAGCGTGCAAGTCGCCGAAGGCGCCGACATCACCGAGGTCCAGGCAGCGATCACTGAGGCGATTCCGACTGCGGATGTCGTCGACAACGCAACGGTGCTCGCTGAGTCCACCGCCGAGTTCACCGACGAGATCGACATCATCGGCAACATCCTGCTGGGCTTCGGGTTCATCGCACTGTTCGTGTCGATCTTCATCATCTACAACACCTTCGCCATCGTGCTCAGCCAGCGCATGCGCGAACTCGCTCTACTGCGAACCGTCGGAGCCGATCCGCGCCAGATCCGGCGTTCGGTCCTGGGTGAAGCCTTTGTTGTCGGTGTGCTTGCCTCGGTCGGCGGAATCGGCGGCGGGATCCTGGTCGCCAAGGGTCTCGAGGCCCTGTTTGGCCTGATGGGTGCGGATCTTCCCGCCTACCCGCTGATCCTGGCCACACGCACCCTCGTCGCCGCAGTCGTCATCGGCATCGGCGTCACGATGTTGGCAGCCATTGGACCGGCTCGACGGGCCAGCACGGTGCCGCCGATCGCTGCTCTCAACGGCGGCGCCGAGGCCGGTGCTGCCGGTTCGCGCACTCGCAAAGTCAGCGGATTCGGACTGATCGGTGTCGGCGTGCTCGCCGGCGCCGCCGGACTCTCCGGTATTGGCTCAACGACGGTCACCGTCGCGGGCGTTGCGTTCGGTGCGGTCGCAATGTTCCTCGGTGTCACCTTGCTCAGCCCGCTCGCCGTCGGTGGTGTCACCGGCGTGCTGGGTTGGCCGATGCGCAAAGTGGCCGGCGTCGCAGGCCGCATGGCTCAGAAGAACGCAGCCCGCAACACACGCCGCACCGCCACCACGGCCGCCGCGTTGATGATCGGATTGACGCTGGTGTCTACGGCCCTCGTTGTCGGTGAATCGATCAAGTCAACAATCGGTTCGACCTTCGAGCAGACGGCGAAGGCCGAGTACTACTTGACCGATGATCTCGAGGAGGTCGAGTTCCCCGCCACGCTGGCCAGCGACATCCGCCAATCGGATGCGGTCTCAGCTGTCACGGGGTTCACGCTCCTCGAGGCCCAGGTCGACGGCACGGTCGCCGACGCGGTCGGGTTCGACTTCGACCAGATCGAACCGCTGCTCGACCTCGACGTGCGGGGAGAGTCGATCGCCACCAACGTGGCGAACCCGATGCTCGTCCATGTCGACAAAGCCGAGGCGATCAATGCCTCGGTTGGCGATGTGTTGACCACCGAGTTCGCGAACGGAGCGACGATCGAAACGACGATCGTCGGGTTGTTCGACGAGTCGAGGATCATGACGCAGGACTTCCTGTACGACTACAGCGTCCTCGCCGAGGCCGGTGTGCCCCAGACCGCCGAGTGGCTCGCCGTGTCGCTCGCCGACGGTGCGTCGTCGGCCGCGATCGATGCCCTGATCACCGACCTGAGCAACGAGTTTCCGGCCGCCAACATCGAGACCAGCGACGAGTTCAGGACACGAGTCGTGGGCATGATCGACGAGGTCCTCACCATGGTCAACGTCATGGTCGCCCTCGCTGTGATCATCGCCCTGATCGGCATTGCCAACACGCTGGCCCTGTCGGTGTTCGAGCGCACCCGTGAACTCGGTCTGATGCGGGCCGTCGGCATGACCAGGCGGCAGCTCCGTCGCATGGTGCGCTTCGAAGCAGCGCTGATCGCCACGTTCGGCGCAGTGCTCGGAGTGGGCCTGGGCATGTTCTTCGGATGGGGCCTCGTGGCAGCCCTGCCGGAGTCGTTCGCGGCGACAATGGCCGTCCCCTTCGGCAGCATCATCGTGTTGATGATCGTCGCAGCCGCAGCCGGCATGATCGCAGCGTGGCTTCCAGCCCGTCGAGCAGGGAAGCTGAACGTGCTCGACGCGATCGCCCACTGATCATCTCCGTTCCCGAAGAAGGACGAGGGCGGTCAGAGTGCCACAGCACTCTGACCGCCTATCGTCGTTCCCCACCCGATCTGCATCATCCACGCTTTCCCGCAAGGAGTGGGTCCGGTGGGCCGATGCCTTCGGCTCCGAAGAGCTGGACGGGAGGATCGATGTACTCCACCCCGATGCAGTCGAAATGGGCGTCGAGGGTGTCAGAGGCACCAGCGCCTCGGCGAAGTACTTCGCGACAGGGTCTGCAGCGCTGGCGGGAAGCTTGGGCCGATCAGAACAACGAACATCGGCACGCCACAAACCCGCTCGTATCGGCACCTACGATCGGGAGGACCCGCTCAGATCGTGCAGGCACCCTGGCCACCGCTTCGCCTCTTCACACGCCGAAGCGTGGCCGAGACGGGAGTAGTTTCGTCCCGGACAGCACCGATTCGTGAAGTGGAGAACACCGATGCAGTCCGACGCAACGACGCCCGACGACTTCCTCACCAGCCTCGACTCGGACTGGCGCCGACAGACCCTCGAACAGATCCGAGCGATCATTCAGCGCGAGGCAGCCGAGCTCGACGAGTCGATGCACTACAAGATGCTCGGGTACAGCGCTGACGGCGAGTTCATCTTCCACCTCAACGTCCAGAAAAGCTACGTCAGCCTCTACGTCGGCGACATCTCGAAGATCGATCCCGACGGTGCACTCCTCGATGGACTGGACCTCGGCAAAGGATGTATCCGCTTCAAGGCGTCGACATCGGTTCCCAAGACAAAAATTGACGTCTTCATCGCACGGACCATCGAATGCTGGAAGCGCGGCGAAGACGTCAGCTGTTGAAGAGTCCGCTGTCAGCGCGCTTCTCTCGACATTCGCGAATGGCGAAGCCTTGGTCGGAGACGAACCCGATCGGCTTGTGAGCCCACTCCCAATACAGACAGTCGAGTGATGACGGGGCGCTGCCAACCGGTGAGGTGTCGAGCAGCCGGTCAGATCGCTGTGATGAGTTCGTAGTGGCCGCGTCGCAGGTTCTGGATGAACACATGACCGCGATCACGGTTGTCGCTGTGCGATCGGTTCGTCAGACCGCGCATCGGGCGAAGCCGTGCCTTGAGTCGTCCGTGGTCGCGTCATGTGGCGTTCTCGACCCCAGGCCCGATGGACAACCCGTGACCGCGGCCCGACTCGTACGGGCGTCCGGCGATCAAGCCTTTTCTACAAACCAGATATCGGGAGCACCGGCCACGCCAGCGCCTTCCATCACCTCGCGTAGCCGCGCTGAACTGGCGAACGACTGAGCCGCTTCGAGTGAGTCGAAGTCGTGGTATGCGGTGACGTTGTTGGGATTGTCCACGGCCCGATAGACACCGTCGCCGCGAACGCCCATCCCGGCGCGTTCCTCGTCGAAGTCGTCGTAGGCCTTGCGCCAGGTGCCGTAATCGGTTACGTCGTGTCGCACCATCATTCTGATCATGAGTGATTCCTCCATGTCCCCCACTCAAGGGCGGGTCCGCGACCGATCGTAGACGACAGCGTAAGTCGTCGAGAACGGCCACCGCTGCCGAGTCCTTGGGCTCAGAATCAGCCGCGGACGCAGCATGCATCAGCGATATCTGTCCCAACGCCGCCAGAGTGCCGACTCGATCACACCCGGTGATCACCGGTGAGAACGCGCCGACCGGCATGCGACATCCGGCGAACTGTGGGACGTCCGACCGCTGATCGCGTAGCGCATAATCACCCCTCCTCAAGCGGCCGAAGCCCGCTCGCGAACGGCACGTACGCGATCGGCCACCCGCTCCTGATCGTGCGGCACGGCAGCTGCCGTGCCGCACAGATGGTTGAGGGATGGGCGTCACGGTCGGGGCGCCGGGTCAAGAGCAAGCCGTTCTGGAGGGTTGGCTCCTCCAGTGTCGTTCATCTGCCCCAGTGGCGCGATCCGCCGGCCGGGGGAGGTGTTCCGGCTGCGCTCACTCGGAGAGCCGGCAGCCTTCGACGAGGCGGCTTCATGCTGCGTGCGTGTTGCGCGCTGCGTGCGGCTTCTGATCGAGCGAGCGATGTCGTGACGACCTCCTTGGGGAATCGGGTCGCTCGCTGTGGCGAATCCGAAGGCGACTGCGATGACGTGAAGGTCGTTCATGCCGGGACCTTGTCGTGGCGGTCGTCGAGGGAGGGCTGTGCGTTGGACTCGGCGTCGTCGACTGCTGCATCGGGTAGCGGGGTGGTGGAGCTGCCTTCGATGTCGATGCGCGGGAGTAAGGCTTCGAGCTTCTTTGGTAGCCACCAGTTGGCGTTGCCCATGATCGCCATCGTCGAGGGGACGAGGATCATTCTGACGATGGTGGCGTCGAGGAGGACGGCAACGGAGAGTCCGACGGCGAACATCTTCACTTCGGTGTCCGGGGACAACGTGAATGCGGCGAACACGCTGATCATGATGAGTGCGGCCGAGGTGATCACGCGGGCGGTTGCTGCCACGCCGAGGACGACGCTGTGGTGGTTGTCGCCGGAGCGGAGGTATTCCTCTCGGATTCGGCTGAGGAGGAAGACTTCGTAGTCCATGGAGAGGCCGAACAGGATGGCGAACATCATCATCGGGAGGAAGGGGCTGATGGGGACCGTTGTGTCGACTCCGATGATTTCGTTGCCCCATCCCCATTGGAAGACGGCGACGACCACGCCGTACGCGGCGCCGATCGAGAGCAGGTTCATGACTGCGGCCTTGGCGGGCACGACGATCGACCGGAAGACGACCATGAGCAGCAGGAACGAGAGTCCGACCACGGCGGCGATGAAGATGGGGAGACGGTTGCTGAGTTTGTCGCTGATGTCGATGAAGGCCGGGGTGTTCCCGGTGACGTAGGTGTCGATCCCGCTCGACGCAGTCGCCGCTGGCAGGATCTCAGTCCGCAGGTTGCGCACGAGGTCCTCCGTTTGGGGTGACGACGGCGAGGTCGTCGGGAATGCTGTGAGCACTGCGGTGTCACCGGTCGAGTTCAGTTCTGGTTCGGTCACGAACGCGACGGTCGGTGCGGTGCGGACGGCGGTGTGGACGGCGGTGAGTTCGTCGCTGGTGATCGTTCCGGCACTGCCGGCGTCGAGGGCGATGGTGAGGGGGGGCGTTGAAGCCGGGGCCGAAGCCCTCGGCGAGGAGGTCGTAGGCGCGGCGGTAGGTCGTGTCAGTGCTGGCAACGCCGTCGTCGGCCATGCCGGTTCGCATCTCGGTCGCGGGGCCGGCGAGTACGACGAGCCCGAGCAGACTGATGATGGCGTAGCGCCATGGGTGGTAGCCGATGTGGTTGGCCCAGCGGCCGGCGGTCGTTCGATGCGCGACCATCGCTGACTCGCTGGTCGGGGTGCGGCGACCGATCTTCCATCGGTCGATTCGTGAACCTGCCAGGCCCAACAACGCGGGCAGCAACGTGATGGCCGCGACCATGGCGACGGTCACGGTGATGGCGGACGCGTAGCCCATCGTGGCGACCGATGGGATTCCGGCGAGTGTGAGGCCGAGCAGCGCGATGACGACGGTGAAGCCGGCGAACACGACGGCCGTTCCCGAGGTTGCGTTCGCGAGCGCAGCCGCGTCGACAGGTGTGTGTCCTTGGTGGAGGAAGGCGCGGTGGCGGGTAACGACGAAGAGGGCGTAGTCGATGCCGACACCGATGCCGATCATCGAGGCAATCAACGGGGAGACGGATGGGACGTCGGTGATGCCTGCCATCACGGTGATCAGGCCGAGACCGACGAAGATGCCGAACACGGCGGAACCGATCGGGATGCCAGCGGCGATCACCGATCCGAACGCAACCAGGAGCACGATCATCGCCAGGACGAGCCCAACGGCCTCACTGCCACCTTCGCTCTCGGTGCCGCGCACAATCTCTCGCGACAACTCGACGTCGAGTCCGGCATTGCGTGCGATCTGGGCGGCGGATTCTGCCGCTTCGCCCTCTGCCGCTCCGGGCGGTGCGATGTCGTAGTGAACCGTGGCGAACGCAACGTGGCTGTCAGGGCTGATGGCGGCGTTGGCCGGGTCGTAGGGATCGCTGACCGACAGAACGTGTGGCCCGTTGCCGAGTTCGGTGAGCGTCAGCTCGACGGCGTTACGGGCGCGCCGATCGCCGATGTCGCCGTCCGGGTTGCTGAACACCACCATTCCACTGACTCCACCCTCGGTTGGGAAACGATCGGTGAGGAGGTCGACGCCCTGTTGGGCCTCGGTGCCGGGGATGCGGAAGTCGTCGGTAGTCGCGCCGCCGATTGTTGTCTGGAGCCCGAACACAGCGACGGCGACGACGATCCACGAGGCTATGACTCGCCACGGGCGTCGAGCTGCTGCGTGGCCCAATCGGTACAGGAACTCTGACATGACGATGCTGCTCCTTCGTTTCGATGTCCTCGTGGACAACAAGAGCATCTTGACAAGTAACTTGTCGACATGTCAATATAATTGTCATGATTGAAGATGTGACATCAGTCGTCAACGAAGTACGACTCCTCAACAACCGACTCATCGAACTCGTCGAAGAACTGCACCGCGACACCGGCATCACCGCATCACAACGCGCAGTCCTCGAGTTCATCTCCCGAAACGGCCCGGAGACGGTCCCTGCGATCGCCCGATCACGTGGTGTGTCCCGCCAACACATTCAGGTGATCGTCAACGAACTCGTGTCGGCCGGTCTGCTCGAACCGCAAGCCAACCCTGCGCACCAGCGTTCCCCAAACCACGCACTCACCGAGACCGGCCAACGCTCGATTGACGAACTCCTTCAACGCGAAGGCGACTACCTCACCACTCACCTCGACGGGCTCGACGCCGAACGCCTCGCCGCCGCAGCTGCAACCCTCGCCGACCTACGACACACCCTGCGAAAGGACACCCAGTGAAGACATCGATGAAACGACGTCTGTACGACCAGTTCCGCCGACCCCACGGGCCGCTCGGCCGAGTCGCCGGGCGAATCATGTCCCGTCGACCATCCAACATCGAGCGCACCGCGTGGACGGTCGACCTCCTCGACCTACCTGCCGACGCACGAGTGCTCGAACTCGGCTACGGCCCCGGCCTCGGCATCGAAGCCACCCTCAAGTCGTCACCGAATGCAGAGGTCGTGGGCATCGACTACTCGCCCACGATGCGCTCGATGGCCGCCCGACGAAACCGCGCCGCAGTGCGCAGCGGACGGGCGACGCTGCTCGTCGGCGACGCCCAAGACCCGCCCGACGACCTCGGCATGTTCGACGCCATCTTCTGCTGCAACGTCTGGCAGTTCTGGACCGAACCCGACGCCACCATCGAACGCATGGGTGACCTCCTCAGGCCCACAGGCAAGCTCGCAATCACCTACCTCCCTCGAACCGCCGCACCAAGCGCCGCGGACACCC
>Ga0307380_10009974_pt1 | contig 12013 bp, 15 predicted proteins | sample UN3MG_FD_202239 | JGI IMG/M metagenome (GOLD analysis project Ga0307380, IMG submission 202239) | Soil microbial communities from Risofladan, Vaasa, Finland - UN-3 | ecosystem: Environmental > Terrestrial > Soil > Coastal area > Acid sulfate soil | place: Finland: Risofladan, Vaasa | collected... | reverse complement strand
GATGTAGATTCAAAAACCTGGTGCCTCGATGTCAATGAAGTTGAAAAAAGTATCACCGACAAAACTAAAGCAATTATTCCAGTTCATATTTATGGTAATGTCTGTGATATGCGAGCATTGATGAAAATCGCTAAAGACTATGATCTTATTATAATTGAAGATGTTGCAGAAGCAGTATTTTCAAAGTACAGAGGAAAGTTTGCAGGTAGCTTCGGTGATCTAGCTTGCTTTAGTTTCCATGCCACGAAAACAATAACCATGGGTGAGGGAGGTGCCGTACTTACTGATGAGGAAAAGTTAAACAACCGAATGAGAATCATGCGTAGCCATGGAATGCGAGAAACTAAGAGGTACTGGCATGATGTAGTGGGATATAATTATCGATTGACCAATCTTCAGGCAGGGTTAGGATGCGCTCAATTGGAAAACGCAGATAAGATAATCAAAGAAAAAATGAGAGTTTACCAAAAATATCTGGAAAATCTATCTGATGTACCTGGCATAGAGTTTCAACACATTTCAAATGAAGTCAAACCGATAATATGGGCCGTGGCGATAAAAATAAATCCAAAGTATTTCAAAGGAGATAGAAATTTTCTAATTAGAGAGTTGTTAAAAAGAAATATTGAGACGAGACCGGGCTTTTATCCATTTAGTATTATGCCATTATATAATACCTCTCCACTCCCTATCTCCGAATCTATAAGTAAGAATATCATTAGTTTACCTTCTTATCCTTCTCTTTCGTATGATGACATTGATTATATTTGTCATCAGCTGAAAAGTCTAATGGGGAAAGATCATGTAATCTGATAAAACAATATGAATAAAGTATTTAATCTAAAAAATATTAGCAAATTGTGAAAAAATAAAGGAGATGATAGGATGAAAACGGCATTGATAACGGGAGTGACAGGTCAGGACGGGGCATATCTTGCTGAATTTTTGTTAAAAAAAGGATACATAGTCCATGGGATAGTTAGAAGGGCTAGTACCTTCAACAGGGAAAGAATAGAACATCTCCATTCCTACGAAAATCCAACAAGGGATAATCTGCTTCTCCATTATGGCGATATGACAGATTCTTCCAATCTCATTCGGATAGTTAAACAGGTTGAACCAAATGAGATATACCATCTAGCAGCCCAATCACATGTACAGATTTCTTTTGATGTCCCAGAATACACCGCTGATACTGATGGTATAGGCACACTACGTCTGCTCGAAGCCGTTAGATTTTTGGGACTTAAGAAAACAACAAAAATTTACAATGCTTCAACGAGTGAACTCTATGGCAAGGCTAAGGAGTTTCCACAAAATGAAAAAACGCTGTTTCATCCAAGAAGTCCCTATGCAGTGGCAAAACTCTACAGTCACTGGATTACCATAAACTTTCGAGAAGCATATAATTTGTTTGTCTGTAATGGGATCCTTTTCAATCATGAATCCCCTCTAAGGAGTGAAAATTTCGTTACAAGAAAGATCACCCTAAGCATTGCTAGAATAATAGCAGGCAAACAGGAAAAATTGTATCTGGGCAATCTCAATGCAAAAAGGGATTGGGGATACGCTCCCGATTACGTAGAGGCTATGTGGCTAATGTTACAGCAAAGGAAACCTGAGGACTTTGTGATAGCCACAGGTGAAGCACACAGTGTAAGAGAATTCACAGAATTGGCATTCAACGAAGTGGGAATTAATATTGAGTGGAAAGGGAAAGGCGTGGAGGAGAAAGGAGTAGATACAAGTACGGGAAAGATTATCGTTGAAGTCTCCCCTAATTATTTCAGACCTGCGGAGGTAGATTTCTTACTTGGGGATGCTTCTAAAGCAAGGAAAAAGCTTGGTTGGAAGCCAAAGATTAGATTTAAAGAACTTGTTAAGATCATGATAACAGCAGACTTAAGGAGGGAAAATGTTAATAAAATTAAATGAGAAATTCACTGAAAGTTTATCAAAAAAACTTCGAGAGTTATCTAGAAATGAACAAAATTTTTTTTATCCACATAAATTTGATTTTGAATCTATAAAGAATTTATTTAAGGAAAAAGGAAATCACTATTATATATACTTAGATGACTTTGGTGAGTTTGCAGGTTATGGTATGCTAAGAACGTTTGAAAAATATGAGATACCTATGCTTGGCTGTGTGGTTTGGCGGGAATACAGAGGACGTGGTAATGGAAAAAAATTAGTAGAAGAATTAATTAATAAAGCATTGGAATTAAAATATCAAAAAATTAGGTTAAGGGTACGTCCTAACAACAAAATTGCATATAGATTATATAAAAAAGTAGAATTTAAAAAGATCAGTGAAGGTAAAGATGGATTAATCTGGATGGAATATAGTGGAAAAAATGTTGGGTAAATATGAAAATATTGACAGAAGACTAAGAGAACTAGATCTTGAGCTGATAGACGCAATAATGTTGATATTAGATGCAGAGAAATATCTTGAAAAAACCCTAGACGCAATATATCGTGAATTGCCTGTGAATAAATTCTTCGTGATTGATGGTGGTTCAAAAGACAATACCATAGAGATTCTAAAAAAATACCCACGGATGGAAATTAATATAAGACCAGATATAAAAACTACTGGGAAAGGATTTGAATTTTTGTTTAATATTGCAACAACACCGTGGATTGTATTCGTTGATTGTGCCAAAGTACCTACAGAGGGCTGGTACGATGAGATGATGAGATACAAGAGCAAATACGATTTTTTTGGTAGTAAGAGGATAGTACACTATGAGTTTGAAAGAGAAGATCCGACAACTACTGACATGAACAAAAGACCACTTGGTGGTCCTTGGCTAATAAGAAAAGAGAGCATCAAAGGATATCATGTTGATGATGATTACGCATGGAGGATGACGGATATTTTAATCAGACAAGTAGTGGAAAAAAATGAATACAAGTATGGTGCTGTATCTAGCACACATCATGTTTGCTATATTTCAGATGAGAAGAAGTATGAATCAGATGAGGAGAAAAAAGAGGTTCGCAACTGGTTTTTAAAGTGCTCGAAATGAAGGTAACTAACTGGAAGAACTGGAAAAAACGTTTCGAAAATCATAGGAAAGCCATTGTAAAATACCTAGACCCGGATTTATGCCCTTATTATATTGGTGACGAACTATTGCTTGGTATGATGAAATTAAATATAGGTTGGGTTAAAAAAACGAATATTAAATGGTATTATAAACTAAAAAAATTTAAGAAGAAAAGATATATAAAAGTAAAATTTAAAAGAATATGTTATAGAATATACAAATTGTTATTCCCAAAAAAAGCTTTCGTAGATTATTTAAAAAGATTACAAGCTCTAAATAAGAAGGAATTAAATGTATAACATTGATATCAGTAACAAAAGTATAACTATAGTGTTTACATGAAGGAAATAGGACTCTATCGATTTGAAGGGAGAGTGATTGTACATGGCTAATAGAAAAAGATCTCTTAAAAATAAGTTTGCAAGTATTGTTTTGAAACCTATATTTCCCATAATTAATTTAAAATTAATAAGAAGAATATTGGACGTGAAATTACAATTTAATAAGTATTTTTACTTTGATTCAACAAAATTGCAGTACTTTTTCCATTCATATAATAATTTTAGGTTAACTTGTAGATGTATAGAAATTCCAATAATCAAATATTATTTAAATAAATTCTCCCATAATAATGTTCTAGAAATTGGAAATGTTACTAAACATTATTATGATGAATTTAAAAACTTTAGTAAAAAAGATACTGTAGATAAGTTTGAAATAGCATACGATGTAATAAATATAGACGTAAAAGACTTTAAAAATGATAATAAATATGATTTTATCTATTCAATATCTACATTTGAGCATATGGATTCTGACGGTGGATGCAATCCAGACTTTGTTCCCATAGAAAGTGAACTTTTTTCTTCCTATGCGTTTGAAAATATAAATAGAGTTATAAATGATCTTTTACTTGATGGGGGAAAATTCATTTTAACATTTCCACTGGAATATTGTAATTGTGAAATAGATAAGAGTTTGTACAACAAAGAGTATACTAGATTTAATGCGAAAAATGTGAATTTATATTTTTTTAAACAAATAAATGAATTAACTTGGAAGCAAGTTGATGTAGAGGTAGAACAACTTGACAAAGAAAAACCTAAATACTCCCCGGAAGATTATATGGTTTATATAGTAGTGATGGAAATTACTAAATAAACTGTTCTATCATGCGTTACATGGGCATTATAATTGGTATTTGAGTAATGTAGCAAATTATGATGAGATAACCAAGATAAGGATCCGTCAAACAAAATTGAAATGGTTAAATTTACATAGGTCGATAATATGTATTTTTTATGAAATCAATACTTGATATTATATTTACGATAATAGTAGAAAAAGAGGGGAAAATCAGATGAGGAACCATCTGCTGGAAAATAATTTCAGATGGTTGTTGTCTAACAACATACATATATCAAATATAGGAAGTCATAGGCTGGCAGAGGAAATTATCAATTGTGTACACGAAATTACTTTAGAATCAGAATGGTAAATGCAGATTTAAGGAGGGAAAATGTTGATAAAATTAAATGAGAAATTCACTGAAAGTTTATCAAAAAAACTTAGAGAGCTATCTAGAAATGAACAAAAATTCCTTCATTCACATAAATTTGATTTTGAATCTATAAAGAATTTATTTAAGGAAAAAGGAAATCACTATTATATGTACTTAGATGATTTTGGTGAGTTAGCAGGTTATGGTATGCTAAGAACATTTGGTAAATATTAGTAGATACCCACTCTTGACTGCGTGGCTTGGCGGGAATACAGGGAACGTGATAATGGAAAAAAATTAGGGAGAAGAATTAATTAATAAAGCATTGGAATTAAAATATCAAAAAATTAGGTCAAAGGTACATCCTAGTAACAAAATTGCATATAGATTATATAAAAAAGTAGAATTTAAAAAGATCAGTGAAAGTAAAGATGGGTTAATCTGGATGGAATATGGTGGAAAAAATGTTAGGAAAATACGAAAATATTAACCAACGAGTCAAGGAACCAGACCTTGAGCCTATAGACGCAATAATGTTGACATTAGATGCAGAGAAGTATCTTGAAAAAACTCTCGACGCTGCATATCATGAGTTGTCTTTTGGGATGTATTTAGCAATGAGACGCATAGGTAGAATACATAAAAAATGCTCCAAAATAGCGAACGGGCGGGGGTTGTAGTAATGCTAGATTTTATGAAGCCTCGTTTATCCATTTGCATTGCTACTTACAATCGTGCCGATTACATTGGCGAAACACTGGAGAGCATCATACCACAAGTAACTGATGAGGTAGAAATTATAATAGTTGATGGCGCTTCAACTGACGGTACAAGCGCTGTGGTCAGGAGTTATGCTGAAGCCTGCAAACAGATTCGCTATATAAAACTTCCGTTTAAAGGAGGAGCTGATCGTGATTTCTGCAAAGCAGTTGAACTTGCAAAAGGTGAGATGTGTTGGCTTTTTGCTGATGATGATCTGCTAAAGCCTAATGCTATAAGCACTGTGCTTGATGAAGCGAAAAATGGTTACAGCTTGATTGTTGTAAACGCTCAAGTAATGAACAAAGATTTTTCGAAAATATTAGAAAATAAACGTCTTCAGATAAATAAAAATGAAATATATTTGGGATCAGATATTGAACTACTATTCCGTCGTGCTATTTCATACATGTCTTTCATCGGCTGCGTTGTAATAAATCGCGATTTATGGCTACAGCGAGAGAAGAAGCGTTATTTCGGTTCAGATTTTATTCATGTAGGTGTCATTTTTCAGGCCCCTTTGCCTGCTCCGATACTAGTAGTTGCTAATCCATATATCACAATCAGGCTTGGTAATGCTCAATGGGTACCACAATCATTTGAAATTTGGATGTTTAAATGGCCAAATCTTCTTTATTCGTTTAAGCATATTTCCGAACAGGCAAGGCAAGAATATCAGCAGACACAGTCTTGGCGAAGATTGAAAACTATTATTAATTTTAGGGCTAAAGGCATATATTCACTGAAAGAATATCTAAAGTGGTTTACATCAAAAGATTCGTCTTTGTGGTGGAGGTTGGCGACATTATGTATAGCTATGAGTCCAGTTTGTTTTACAAATTTAGTATTGCTATCATATTTAAAAATAAAAATGATAAGGAAAGATAATTAACGGCCATTTATGATCTAGAGAATAATTAGTATAATATTATTAAGTTGATGAGACTGAATGATCATAAAAATCTAAAGGAAGAGATATGCATTTAATATTTCGAAAAACCTATTGGGTCTGTGGCTCAAAAGCATTGACGAAGGTAATTAATCTTGGTGATCAGCATCTTCAAGGTTCATTTGTAAAGCCAGGGAGGGAAATGCTTCCCATGAGAAAAATTTCTTTGTCTCTCGTCCGATGTGATCCGACTAAAGACGAAAAAACTTGTGGCCTTCTACAAATTGAACATACAGTACCACCTGAAATTCTTTACTCTGCCTATTGGTATCGTTTGGGAACAAACAATACCATAAAAAATCACCTCAAGGGTATTGTTGAAGAAGCCGTTTCGATACTTAATAAATCGATTGGTTCAGTCCTTACATCCATCGTAATGTCCTATGATTTGGAGGACCCAGTTGCGTTTGTTTAGGATATAAAAAACATCCTTGCACCGGAAGGCATATGGATTTTCGAGATGTCCTATATGCCCACGGTGCTAAAGATGAGCTCATATGATACGATTTACCATGAGCCTCTGGAATTCTACAACCTCGCGGTGATTGAATATATTCTAAAACAGAGTGGTATGAAAGTTTTCAACGTGACGCTCAACGACATCAATGGTGGGAATTTGCGCTGCTATGCAACACACACAATAAATTTCAGATATCGGTGGTCAGCTAGTCAAGCCGAGGGTTCAAGATACGGATTTCCGAGGTTAAAGTGCCTCAGAGGATTGTTGGGAAAATCAGGAAACGTATTAGAAATGTTGAATGTTAAGACCTGACACCCTGCTCCTTCCAATAAATAGATATGCTCGAAGAAAACAGTTGGAAAGGTTGTTAGAGATAATGGATGGTAAGGGGCCACAGGAGAATAGTGAAGATGTTGTATCCCCAAATTTATGTATAAATCTTAATTGGAATGGTTGGTCAGATACTGTAGATTGTTTAGGATCCATTTAAAAAATGACATACGATAATTCGCGAATTATCGTTGTTGACAATGCATCAACCGATAGTTCCGTAAAAAAAGAAAAATGGCTAAAAGGTGTATAGAAGTTATTAATAATTTTTAGACATTAGAGCATGCTGGAGAAAGATTATTGAAACACTTATATCGTGCTATGGAGATGTTAAAATAAATATATTTTTGAAAGGAGCATCTAATGAAAGGTATAATCTTAGCCGGTGGAGCGGGGAGCCGTCTTAATCCCTTAACTAAAGTAATGAGCAAGCAGTTAATTCCAGTTTATGATAAACCGATGATATATTATCCCTTATCTACTTTGATGTTGGCGGGCATTAAAGATATTTTGATCATCTATACTCCCCAGGATTTACCAAAATTTAGGGAGCTTTTCGGAGATGGGCGAGAGATTGGTCTAAATATCTCTTATAAAGAACAGCCCAGACCTGAAGGGATTGCCCAGGCCTTTATTATTGGAAAAGATTTTATAGGCAAAGATTCGGTATGTTTGATATTGGGGGATAATATATTTTATGGGCATAATTTGTCTATGACTTTACAGAAAATGGCTCACCTGGAAAGTGGAGCCTGTATCTTTGGTTATTGGGTAATCGACCCACAAAGATATGGAGTGGTTGAATTTAATGAGAATAATGAGGTTATAAATATCGAAGAAAAACCTAAATTTCCTAAATTTAATTATGCTGTTCCGGGTCTATATTTTTATGATAATGAGGTTATGAATATTGCCAGAAATTTGAAGCCCTCGGCGAGAGGGGAATTAGAAATAACTGATGTAAATTTAGCTTATTTAAGAAAGGGAAATTTAAAAGTAGAACTTTTGGGAAGAGGATATGCCTGGCTGGATACAGGTACCCCGGATAGTCTGCTTGATGCCTCCAATTATATTGCCACTATAGAAAGGAGACAGGGGTTAAAAATTGGCTGTATAGAAGAGGTGGCTTTTAGGATGGGCTATATAGACAGAAGTCACTTTGAAAAGATAATCGATAAATTGCCAACAAATGATTATAAAAAATATTTGGAAATGATTTTAAAAGAAGAACAAAAGATAAAGTAGGATAATTATGGAATTTAAAAAAGGTGAAATTGAAGGGATAATAATAGAGAAGTTAACTAAATTTTCTGATGAGAGAGGTTTTTTAGTAGAGACCTTCAGGATAGACAACCTGCCGGATAATTTACAGCCGGCAATGAGCTATGTATCTTATACCAAGCCAGGGATAGCCCGGGGACCTCATGAACATCTAAAACAGACTGATATATTCTGTTTTATCGGCCCGGGTAATTTTAAAATAAAACTTTGGGATAATCGTCAAGAAAGCAAGACCTATGGATATTATATGGAGGCAATCGGAGGAAAAGACAATCCTATCAGCGTAATTGTACCTCCCGGGGTAGTTCATGGTTATAAAAATATCTCCAAAGAGGCAGATGGAATGGTGTTAAATTATCCCGATAAATTATATCAAGGTTGGGATAAAAAAGAAGAGGTGGACGAGATAAGGCACGAGGATAAAGAGGATGAATTTTATTTAGATTTTATTAAAGAGGATAAATAATCTATGATCTGGCTTATCGGAAATAAAGGGATGTTGGGACAAGAGGTGGAAAGGTTATTTAAAAGAAAAAGATTGTCTTATTTGGGAAGTGATAAAGAAGTAGATATAACGAATTATCCAATATTAAAGGAGTTTACAAAAAATATCGAGCTAGCCTGGATCATCAATTGCTCAGGTTATACTGAGGTAGATAAAGCAGAAAAAGAAATTGAAAAAGCGTTTCTAATCAATCGGGATGGAGTGAGAAATATTTCAAAAATAGCTATAGAAAAACAGGCCAAATTAATTCATTTCTCTACCGATTATGTCTTTGATGGAGAAAAAAATAGGCCTTTATCCTATACGGAAGATGAAAAAACAGAGCCAATTAACCTATATGGGGAAAGTAAGTTGGCCGGAGAAAGAGAGATTAAGGAGAATTTAGAAAAATATTTTATTCTTAGAACTGCCTGGCTTTATGGAAGAGATGGAAAAAATTTTGTCTCTACTATGTTAAAACTATTTAAGGGAAAAGAAGAGATAAAAGTGGTCTCTGACCAGTGGGGTTCTCCCACTTATACCGTTGATTTAGCTGAGGTTATTTTAAAGATAATTAATAATGATTCTGATAAATTTAGTATATATCATTTTACCAATGAAGGAGTTACCAATTGGTATGAATTTGCCAGAGAGATTTACAGAAAATCAAAAAAATTAGGAATAATTGATTCTAATAAGGAAGTAAAGATAAGAGCTATAGAAACGAAAGAATATCCTACTCCTGCTCAAAGACCAAAATGGTCATTGTTAAGCAAAGAAAAAATAAAGAGGGAATTAAATTTAGAGATTAGAAATTGGGAAGATGCACTAACAGATTTTTTATGCTTTTTGTCATTGCAAAGGAAGTGAAGCAATCTCAATAAAATAAATTAAAAAAGGGAATGACGAGTAAAGAAGGTTATTTATAATGAAAAGAAAATTAAAAAATATTTTAGTGACTGGCGGAGCTGGTTTTATTGGCTCCAATTTTATCCACTTTATTTTTAATCAAACTAAATTTAACGGTAGAATAATCAATGTAGATAAACTAACCTATGCCGGTAATTTAGAGAACCTAATAGAGATAGAGCATAAATACGGCGGAGAAAGATATTTTTTTGAGAGAGTAGATATTTGTGATTTAGATAATCTTAAAAAGATATTTAAAAAGTACGATATCGATACTGTAGTTAACTTTGCTGCCGAGTCTCATGTAGATAGATCTATCTATGGGCCTAAGGATTTTGTGCAAACTAATATAATGGGAACTTTTAATCTTTTAGAAGTCGCTCGGGAATGTTGGAGAGAGAAGGAGAAAGAGGAGATTTTATTTCATCATATCAGCACCGATGAGGTCTATGGTTCGATTGAAGAAGGTGGATATTTTTATGAGGATACTGCTTATCAACCCAATAGTCCTTATTCTGCCTCCAAGGCTTCTTCAGACCATTTAGTAAGAGCTTATTATAAAACCTATGGATTACCTGCTACTATCTCTAATTGCTCTAATAACTATGGTCCTTATCAATTTCCTGAAAAGTTAATCCCCCTGATGATATTAAATATATTAGAAGAAAAATTTTTACCGATATATGGAGATGGAAAAAATGTGCGGGATTGGTTATTTGTAGGAGACCATTGTTCGGCAATTTGGAAGATATTGAATAATGAGATAGCAGGCGAGACTTATAATATCGGTGGAGAAAATGAATGGGAAAATATAAGACTAGTTAATTTTCTTTGTGAGAAGATAGGGCAGTTACAAGGGAAAGATAAAGATTATTATAAAAAGCTAATTACTTTTGTAAAAGACAGACCAGGACATGATAGAAGATATGCCATAAATTGTGATAAGATAAAGAGGGAACTAGGATGGAAACAGCAATATAATTTTGAAAACGGATTAGATTTAACTGTTGGATGGTATATGACTAATCAAGGATGGGTAGATAGAGTAAGAAGCGGAGAATATAAAAATTGGCTAGAAAAGAATTATGGATTGAGATGAGATTATTATGAAGACAAAAGAATTAATTGAAGTAAAAAAAGCCACAGAAATGGCCGAAAGTAGCAATTATTATTCTTAATTGGAACGTATTGAAAAATGGTTCGGTAGGATATAAATAAGAGGTGATTGGAAGTATGATAAAAATAAACAAAGCATATAATTTTGCTCTAAGATGGTTTATTAAAAGATCTTTTTCGGTTTGGGAACGATTGGGTTTTCATGTTATTTTAAATCACTTTTATGAACCTATACCAGATACAAGAACTTTGAGAGATAAGTTATGGTCAAAACACTCTGATATGGTAGGTATAGAAATCAATGAAGAAGGACAAATTAATCTTCTTTCTCAATTTTTATCTAAATTCAAAGAAGAATATGAGAACTTTCCTCGGTTTAAAACATCAGTTCCATATCAGTACTATGTAAAAAATGGTGGATTTGAATCTGTAGATGGAGAAATTTTGTATTGCATGATTCGCCATTTCAAGCCAAAAAAAATTTTTGAGATTGGCTCAGGCAATTCAACTCATTTATCTGCCCAAGCAGTTTTGAAAAATAAAGAGGAAGATGGTAATGAATGTGAGCTGGTATCTTTTGAACCATATTCAAACAAAGTTCTAAAGGCTGGCTTTCCTGGTCTCTCTAAGTTGATACCTTCAAAGATTCAAGATATTGCTTTATCAAAGTTTACCGAACTAAAAAAGAATGATTTTCTTTTTATTGACTCCACCCACACCTTAAAGATTGGAAGCGATGTCCAGTGTGAATATCTTGAGATATTACCGAGACTTAATGAAGGTGTAATAGTTCATATTCATGACATATTTTTGCCAGCAGAATATCCTAAAGCGTGGGTGTTAAAAGATCATCGGTTTTGGACAGAGCAATATCTACTTCAAGCTTTTTTATCTTTTAATAGTATGTTTGAAATTTTGTGGGGGGGGAGCTATATGCATTTAAGATATCCTGAGAAATTGGAAAAGGCATTCAATTCCTATAACAGAATCTCAGTCTGGCCTGGGAGTTTCTGGATGAAAAAATATGAAGAGGTGAGAACATGAGGCCTAAAGTCTCTATAATCATCCTCAATTGGAATGGCTGGAAAGATACGATAGAATGTTTAGAAAGCGTTTTTAGAAATACTTATCCCAATTATCAAGTAATAGTTGTTGATAATGATTCAGC
>Ga0307380_10009973_pt1 | contig 12015 bp, 11 predicted proteins | sample UN3MG_FD_202239 | JGI IMG/M metagenome (GOLD analysis project Ga0307380, IMG submission 202239) | Soil microbial communities from Risofladan, Vaasa, Finland - UN-3 | ecosystem: Environmental > Terrestrial > Soil > Coastal area > Acid sulfate soil | place: Finland: Risofladan, Vaasa | collected... | reverse complement strand
AAAAAAACAGCCGAAGTCGTTGATGAGGAAGTGGTGACCATCGAGAGCATTACCGAAGAGGACGATTCGGTCATCAAGCTGCTCAACAACATCATCTTGACCGCCGTCAACAAAAAGGCGTCCGACATCCACATCGAGATCAGCAGCGATGCCCTGCTAATCAAATACCGCATCGACGGCATCCTGCACCAGATCATGGAACCATTGGACAACGCTTTCCATTCGTTCCTGCTGACCCGGCTCAAGGTCATATCCGAACTGGACATCGCCGAGAAGCGCGTCCCCCAGGACGGGCGCTTCCGCATGAAGTTCAAGCAGAAGACCATCGACTTCCGCGTTTCGATCATGCCCGGCATCTATGGTGAGAACGCCGTCATCCGCATCCTGGACCGCGAGATGATCACCGAAAACATCGGCGAACTGGAATTGAAGCAATTGGGTTTCGCCCCCTATATCCTGGAAAAAATCAACTACTATATCCGCCAGCCCTACGGTATGTTCCTGGTCACCGGTCCGACCGGCAGCGGCAAGACCACCACCCTTTACGCCGCCCTGAACGAGATCAAGGACCCGGCCGACAAGATCATCACCATCGAAGATCCGGTTGAGTACCAGGTGGAAGGCATCATCCAGATCCCGGTAAACGAAAAAAAGGGCCTGACTTTCGCTCGCGGGCTGCGCTCCATCCTGCGCCACGATCCGGACAAGATCATGGTCGGCGAGATCCGCGATCCGGAAACCGCCCAGATCGCCATTCAATCCGCCCTGACCGGGCACCTGGTATTCACCACCGTGCACGCCAACAATGTTTTTGACGTTCTGGGGCGCTTCATCCACATGGGCATCGACACTTATAGCTTAATCTCGGCGCTGAACTGCATCGCCGCCCAGCGCCTGGTCCGTGTCCTTTGTCCTCTTTGCAAGAAATCCGTCACCTTAAGCAAGGCCGAGCTGGATTACAACCGCACCGATAAAAGCCTGTTCAACCAGCCGGTTTTTCAGTCCCATGGCTGCGAGGAGTGCGGCGGGCTGGGCTTTTCCGGACGCACGGCCATCGGTGAAATTTTGGAGCTGACCGACGAGATCAAGGAGATGATCCTGGCCAAGAAACCGACTTCGGAGATCAAGAAAATCGCCATGGAGCAGGGCATGATCCCTATCAGGAAAAACGGCCTGAACTGCGTAATAGCGGGCGTTACTTCAATTGAAGAACTGAACCGGGTAACCGTCAAAGAATGGGTATAAGCGATTTTTTCCTGCCCGAACGCCTGCCGCGGCAGGTCATCTACGCCGGCGACCGCCATGACGAAGTGTTTATCCTGAAGAACAATAAAATGATCAGCCGCCGGCGCGTGGAAGGCACGGCCCTGGCCGAAATCGTCGCCGGGCGCCTGACGGAAATCGCCGGGCATCTGCAAGCTGAAGACACCGGGATCGTATTCAATGCCGCCCCATTCATATACAATTTTTTTGAATTCGACAAACTGCCCTGGCAGAAAAAAGCGCTGGGGGAATTGGTGGCCTGGCGGCTGCAAAAAGTATTCCCCGAGAGCATCGAAGCCTACGACCACCGTTTTTTCCAATTGGATAAAAAAAGGGTGCTTTCCGTCCTGGTCAAAAAATCTCTTGCGGAAAAAATGGGGCAGTTCTTTTTGGAAAAACAGATCCCCCTGATCTATGTCGGCAACTCCACCATGGAGATATTGAGCCGTCTGCTGCAGGCAAAAGTTCCGCCTGATTTTTTCATCGAAAGCGACGTCGCCGGCTGCACGCTGGTTTTTCAAAAAAGGCGCTCGCCCATTTACATACGCAAATTCAAGAGCGGCTCCGTTGCCGACACGGTCGAAGAAATAAGCAAGACCGTGCTTTTTGTCAGCAACAACTACGGCATCGAGCCCAGCCGCTATTGGCTCATCGAACACCGCGACGAAGTTGCGGAGGCGGCCATGCAGGAAAAACTGGCCGCCGGAAATTTTTCCCGCCTGAACACCAATTTGCAAGGAGTGCCTTTCATCCCCGGCTGCCAATGAGAAAGATAACCTACAACCTGGCCGCGACCCGCAAGATCAAAGGCTGGACTTTCGCCTTCAGGGCAGCAATCCTTGTCTTGGCGATCGCAGCGCTCAGCGCCGTAGCCATTTCAAACCTGGGCCGGCAACTGGAGAAGAACCGCGCCGAGAAAAATGAAAGCGGGTTGATTGGACGGCAGATCAGCGAAAGGCAAAACCGCAGCCTGCTGCAAACCAGAGAGATCACCGCCTGGAAAAAAAGCCTGAGCGCGGAACTGGCGGCAGCCAATGCCCTGATCGAGCGCAAGGTTTTTTCTTTTGTCGCCCGCCTGGATTTCCTGGAAAAGATCTCAAGACCGGGCATCCGCATCCGCCATATCCTCCTGGTAAACGAAAACGCCGGTCGCATCAGCATGACCCTCGCCACCCGGTCGCTGAAGAGACTGTTCGCATTGTACAAAAGATTGGCTCACTACGAACTGGTCATTGCCAACGAAACCCAAACCAATGACGAATACCAGGCCAATCTGAATTTCAAGATCACCAATGAATAAATATAAGATCGCGGTCACGACCATGCTGGCTTTGTTCGCCTTGAGCGCCTGCGGCTGTCTGCTCTCTTTTGCCTACATGTCCTTTCGCGACCTGTCGCGACAGAGCCGCCTGGACAGGCGAACCGCCTTCCAGCTTCAGGAAAAAGAATTTCAAAAACTGAGCGCGGAACACGAAGAATGGAAAAAGCTCCCGCAGAAATTGCAGGCATTCCACCGCGACCATATCATCAGCATGGACGAGTTCGCCGTTTTCCGCCGCGACTTGAATTCCTGCCTGGCCGCCAACCAGCTCAAGGCCACGAACATCAGTTCCCAATTCAGCCCCCTCCGGGGAAAAATCCGCAAAGTGACCGTCGGCTTCGCCCTGGAAGGGACCTACCGCGATGTGAAAAAATTCATCTTCGACATGGAAAAAAAGCCCAAAATGAATTTTTTTGAGCGCATGCAGCTGAACGGCAGTGCCGACATGGTCAAAGGTAATTTCAAAATAGAGGCCTACATTGGCGAATAGGATTCTCACCTTGCTGCTGATCTGGATGCTGTGCCTGCCGGTCCGGGCCGAGCTGCTCAAATTGGGCCTGTTGCAAAAACCCGCTCCCCGCTTCACGTTGAAACTGGATGTTTTCAACGGCAACCGGGATGCCGGCGACGACAACCGCGGCCAGGAACTGGTGCCTGCCGCCAGGGCCGAAGCCCTGCAAAAGACCATTGCCGAAGAAATTTCCCAATCGATCTCTTACGAGGGATTCATTGTCAAGAATGCAAAACGATCCGCACTGCTCAACGTCAGCGGAGAATTTTTCCTGGTCAGCGAGCAGGAGCAGATCCTCGACAAGATCCGCATCCTGAAGATCAGCAAAGAGGCGGTGACCATTGAGTACGACAACCAGCTTTACGACATCCGCATCAAAGGAGATCAGAATGGCTAAGCCAAAAAACAGCGGTCGCCTGTTCTTTTTACTGGCCGCCCTGCTCGTTCTGCAGGGCTGCCTGACCACCATTTCCAGCGTGCGTAAGGCGCGGGAACTGTTCAAAGTCGGCGATTACGATCAGGCCCGGGAAGTCCTGAGCCGGGCCGTGACGGAAAACCCCAAAAACGCGGAGATCAAGACCCTGCTTTTCCGCGCCCAACTGAACAGTTACCAAACCCATCTGTTCCTGGCCCGCACCAAGCGCAAAACCGGCGACCGCCAGGCTGCCGTTCTGGAATACCGGAAGGCCCTGGCCATTTTTCCCGGCAATACCCAGCTGCAGGAAGAGTTTGCTGACTATGTCACCCCCCCCCAAGCCGCCAAAGAGGAGAAAATCAAACCGACAGTGGTCCCGCCCATGCAGTTGAACGTCAAAAAAGACGAGAAAGTCAGCCTGAGCCTGAGAAACACCCCGATCACCAATATTTTCAAAAGCCTGGGCAAAAGTTACAATGTCAATTTTATTTTCGACAAGGATTTCCGTGATTTTCTGCACAGCATTGAAATTGAGAACACGACTTTTTTTGAAATCCTGAAAGTCCTGTGCATGATCTCCGGTTCCAAATACCGGGTGCTGAACCCCGCTACTGTGATCGTCTTTCCCGATATTTTCGCCAAGAGAAAAGCCTTTGACCTGCGCGGCATCAAAACATTTTACCTTTCCAATATCAAGGCCGAGGACGCCCGCAAAATGATCCAGACCGTGTTTCGCGAAGAACAGCTGCTGATCCAGGAAGATCCGAACCTAAATGTTCTGGTCATACGCGCCGATTACAATTCGCTGGTCGACATCGAACGGTTCCTGGCCAAGATCGACAAGGAAAAAAGCGAAGTGGAGCTCAACATTGAAATTCTTGAGATCAACCGCAGCCTGATCAACAAGCTCGGCGCCGATTTCGGCAGCGGTGTTTTCGGTGTCGCCGCCGGCGGCCTGGACAGCGACGGCAAGATATCCTCGACCATCAATTTCAACGACCTGGGCAGCGCCAATTTCTTCCTGACCATCCCCACCGTGGCCATGAATTTCCTGGAAGGAGACAGCAACAACAAGATCCTCGCCAAGCCCAACCTGCGCGGCATTGACGGTGAGGAAATTTCCTTCATGGTCGGCGACGAAGTTCCTGTCCCCGAAACCCAGTTCCAGTCCATTGCCGCCGGGGGCATCAATTCCTCCCCGGTGACCACCTACCGCTACCGCAATGTCGGCGTCGAGATCAAGATCACCCCCTTCATCCATCAAAACAATGAGGTCACCCTGAAAACCAAGCTGACCATCAATTTCATTTCATCGGGTGCCTCATCATCTTTCCCTACCTTCGGCAAACGCGAGATCGAAAACAAGATCCGACTGAAGGAAGGCGAAACCAACATCATCGGCGGCCTGCTCCGCGACGACGTCCGTGGTTCCCTTAACGGGATCCCGGCCCTGGCCAGGATCCCCCTGCTGGGAAAATTGTTCGGCAATTCGGAAAAAAACATCAGTCAGACCGACCTGATCTTTTCCATCACGCCCAAGATCATCCGCCGCACCCCCATCAGCAGCCAGGACAATGAAACCATTTGGGGTGGGGACGAGCAGCTGTCGTCAGCAGGCGGCGACATCGTTCCGGAAAGAGAAGAGACCGATGCGGCAGAGGAAAAGGTTCCCGAAAACCAACAGCCGGCCAACAACATGGTGAGCATTTCCCCTTCCCAGGCCAGCATCCCGGTCAATTCCGACACTTTTTTTTCCCTGCGCATCCACTCGGAAACACAGTTGGCCAGCCTTTCCCTCAGCGGGTCCCTGAGCGGCGGCAACTGTGAGATCGTTGAAGTAAAAACCGATTCCCTGAATGAAAAAGAAGTGAAGGTCCTGAAAAATATCTCGGGAAACAGTTTTGATTTGGGGCTTTCTTTCGGAATGGACAGCATCCAGGCGCTGGCGTCCGCGTTTGTTCAACTGAAAATCAAATTCATGAGCAAAGGCAAATATATCCTGAACATCGGCAACATCAACGCCTACGATAGCAAACGAAGCAAGGTGGAAATCGCCGGGGCATCCTGCCCGATAGACGTATATTGATTATTTGGGACAAACCTGTCCCCCCTTGACCGTTCTATTGAATGTAAATCAGCAACTTGGGATTCAGTTTTCCCGGATCTTGCGATTCCGGATATGAACTCCCGACCCCCTCCCGATCAAAACCTGATACGACCTGACTATTTGACTCTGTCTTTCAAGGCCTTGCCGGCTCTGAAGACAGGGACGTTCTTGGCTTTGATGGAAATTTTCTGACCGGTCTTGGGATTGATGCCGATCTTGGCCTTTCTGTGGGCCACGGCAAAGGTGCCAAAACCAACTAGGGTCACTTTGCTTTTCTTTTTCAAACAAGTGGACACGGAATCCAGGAAAGCATTGACCATTTTTTCAGTTTCAGACACTTTCAAGTTTGCATTTTCTGCAATGGCTTTTACCAATTCGGTTTTGTTCATCATTACCTCCTGCACAGGATTTTAGAGTAACAAAACTAAAAAGTCAAGGCATATCCTACATTTAATTAAATTTTTTTTTTGAAACCGTTTACAGGACAGGCTATTCGGGGATTCGTGCCTTAGGGTCCGAAACGAACCGCTTAAATATCGTTTACTATCGGCAATTTCGGCAAAATGCTTGTAGGGCGCAACCGCTTGCTGTATAATCATTTTCTGAAAAGGAGGTGCATCCATGGAACCCTTTATTCATGCTTCCGCTGAGATCGACGTGGAAGAGATCATGGCCGCGATCCGTAAAAAGATCCAGGACAAAAAGGACTCCGGCCTGTTGAAGCAGAGCGAGATAGACGAGATCGCCGAAATGGAACTGCAGCCCTTGCCCGATTTTCTGGAAATCCCGAATATCTACGATCCTATTTTATATCCGGGCTTTGCCGAACACATGGCCCCACCCGTGCCGCTGGAGGAGAGCTTGAAGGAAACCGGCCTGGTTAAGGGGATGTTGAAAAAGATCAGAAGCCTCCTTTCTCCCTGGATCCGCTTTATGACCCGCCCCATGTATATTGAATTGAAAACCGGCATCCTGGAACTGCAGAAAAAAGTCCCGATCGTTCTGCAGAGCAGCGAATACATCCGCCTGCTGCACAACGCCATGCACAATATGATCGTCGAAGCCTCGAAGCTGAAAACCGAGGAAGAACTTCTGAAAACCAAGATCAGGATCCTGGAGGACAAGATCGAATTCCTGGAAAACCGGGAACGGGCTCTGGAAAAGAAACTGCCGTCCTGAATGAAAGTCCATCAATTTTTAACCTCCTATTCCTACGGCGATGCCATTGGCAACGAAGCCCTGGAGATCAGGGATTTTTTGCGGGCCAACGGCATTGAATCCGAGATCTTCACCCTGCACTTTCATCCGCGTTATGCCCATCAGGTCCGCAATTATCTCGAATACGACCGTTTTTCGGCTCCCGAAAACGCGGTCATCTTTCACTTTTCCATCGGCTCGCCGGTGACCAAAAAATTCCTGCGCCTCGCGGATAAAAAAATTATCATCTATCACAACATTACACCGTACCATTTTTTTCTTGATTTTCACCGCATTCTGGCCAAGGACTGCTTCAAAGGCCGGGTGGAGCTGAAAAGCCTGGCCGACAAGGTCGACCTGGCCCTGGGCGATTCCGAATACAACCGCAGCGAACTGGTCGCAGCCGGGTTCAAGCAGACCGGCGTCCTGCCCCTGATCATGGATTTTTCCAAATTCGATCTGCCGGTACTGCCGGTCTTAAGTGAAATTTTCGCCGACGGCAAAAGCAACTTTCTCTTTATCGGACGCCTTATCCCCAACAAGAAAGTCGAAGACGTGATCACGGCATTTCACCTGTATCAAAAACATTTCAACCCCGATTCCCGCCTGTTCATTGTCGGCGAATACCGCGGCTTCGAGCGCTATTTTTCGGCCCTGCAAAACCTGATCGCCCGGCTGCAGGTAAAAAATGTCCATTTCAGCGGCCATGTCCCCCTGGCCGAAGTGGTTTCCTACGCAAAACTGTCGCACCTGTATCTGCACTTGAGCGAGCACGAAGGTTTCTGCGCTCCGGTCGTGGAATGCTTCCACCTGGATATTCCGGTCGTGGCCTACGACGCCGGCGCCGTCGCCGAGACCATGAACGGCGGGGGCGTGCTGGTGCGCGAAAAAAACTTTTTCAAGATCGCGGCCCTGTGCCACGAGATACTGACCCGCCAGGAACTGAAAGCAGCGCTATTGGCTGGACAGCGACGGGCCCTTGGAAAATACCTCCAGCAGCGTACCGGCAAGATCCTGCTCGCTTACCTGCGCGGCCTGCAGCCATGAACCGGGCCGTCATCGTCCGCTATGGCGAGATCAGCCTCAAGGGCCGGAACCGCGGCCAGTTCGAACAGAAACTCAAAAATGACCTGGCCTGGTTCCTGAAAAAACAGGGGCACGCCTTTGCCAAGATCAGCGCCGAGCGCGGCCGGATCTATATCCGCGGCATCCATGACCTCCCCGACCTGAAAAAGGTCCTGGGCGTCTATTCCTACAGCCCGGCTTTTGAATTGGACAGGGACTACAACGCATTGAAAAACGAGGTCGCCCGTTTTTTCCCGGAGATCAAAAGCGGCAGCAATTTCCGGGTCAGCTGCCAGCGCATCGCCAAGGACTTCTATCCCGACTCCATGGGCGTGGAGAAAGAGATCGGCACCATCATCAGTGAGCAGACCGGCACGCCGGTCAGGCTGAAAGACCCGGACTTCGAACTGCACATCGAGATCGGCCACCGCCACCTCTACCTGTTCAGCGAAAAGATCCGGGGCTTCGGCGGCTTCCCGGTGGGCAGCGCCGGCAAGCTCGTCTCACTGATCTCCGGGGGCATCGATTCACCGGTGGCTACTTTCCTGATGATGAAGCGCGGCGTCATGCCCGTCCTGCTCCATTTTGGGATTTCCGAAAACGAAACGGCCAAGGTGTTCCGCCTGCGCGACCGGCTCGAGGAATTCGCCGCCGGCCAGCCCCTTAAACTGATCGTCATCCCCAGGGAGGACCTGTTCCAGGGAAAGTTCGCCGGCTTGTTCGGGACCCGCCACGAACCATACGTCTGCGTGATCTGCAAGTACCTGATGCACAAGAAAGCCGGCGAAATCGCCCAAAGCGAGCAGGCCCTTGGCATCATCAGCGGCGACAACCTGGCCCAGGTGGCGTCGCAGACGCTCAAAAACCTCTACGCTTCGCGTGCCGCCGCAACCATGCCCATCTACAGCCCGCTGATCGCCTACGAAAAAAGCGAAACCATAGCCCTGGCCAGAGAAATCGGAACCTATGAACTCTCCATCGCCGAAAGCGAAGGGTGCACGCCGCCGCGCGATCCCAAGACCGGCGTCGATTTCGAGCGCCTGCGCAAGGTCCTGGAAGAGACCGGATTGAAATAGAATCGCCGGCAGACCCCGCAGGGCAATCAAGACAGATGCACGTGTTCGATCGCCAAGCGCAACGTCAAAGGGCCAGGACAGGTTAAAAAGCCAGAGTGAGACCGATGGCAAGTTGCCAGCCCGAAAGATCGAGGCGGAATTCCCCCACGTTCGCAGAACTGTTGAAATAGTTTCCGGACAGGGTGTACTCCAGGTCGCCCCAAAGCTGATGAATTTCTTCCCGTCGCGTGCGCCACTCCCCTTTTTCCCATTGATCGCGAATCAGGTCTCTGGCCGCATTGGCATCGCTCTCCTGGGATTCATAGGATCCGGGCCCGGAAAAACCCGAGCCGACGCGCCGGGCGTAACCGCCTTCCATGATCAGGTTCAGCCGCGAAGAAACCGGCCGCGCCATGCGGACGACCGCTTCCCAGGCAAAGCCCGTCCCCTGCCCCTTCATGTCTATCATATATCTTCTTTCCGTCCAATATCCATCGGCATCGGTTTTCTTGTATCGCCGCTCCTCAATGGTCCGCAACTGAGCGAACATGGGGCCGGCGGCCAGGCGAATGCCACAGGTCCATGACCGCATTTGAAAAATGTCGAATTTCAGACCCAGTTGGGGGATCCAGGCCCGGGCCGCCAGGAAGAAATCCGGGTAAACGATCTCTGTTACATAATTTCCCGGGGTCACCTGGTCGGGGCGGAGGTCGTTGACCCGGTAGGTCTGCTGCAGTGAGGAGGACCGCCTGCGCTCGAGGTACTGCAGTCCCAGAAAAACGGCGATGCGGGAATGGATGGCGTAACCGAGGCGGAGATCGATGGGCAAGCCGTTGCGGATCTGCTGCAATCGCGATCCTTTCGGCTCCTGCAGAGTATACGAGAAGTTTCCGCCCGCGTTGCGCTGCGCCCACTCGAAATTTTCGCTGTAATTGAAAGCGGTTAAATTTTGCTGCGCGGCGGCCGCAGCGTTCAGATCGCGCGGATTCAACAGGGCGAAAGCGGCTGAAGCTTCGATGAAAAAACCATGCCGCTTCTCCTTGTTCTGGGCAGGCATGGCCCCAAGCAAAACGAACGACAGGAAGAAAACAACCAGCAGCCGCTTCATTCTCCACCTCCGTCGATCCCCTGGCGCGGCTGATCCAATCCGTACTTGCGCAGGATCTCAGCGGGCGGGGTCAGGTCGGGAGGGGATGCGAATCCGCTGTTTACGGGAAACGTGATCTCGAGAGCGGCCGCTCCATTGAAGAGCCAGTCTTGAAAATCCTGACGCAGGTCTATCCCCGAATGCTGCCGGAAATACTCGACCAGGTCCCTGGAAGAGAACGGCAAAAACGCATGCTGGCGATACACTTCGCTGAGGAAAGCGACCATGGCGGTCCTGCCGCCCAGATGCTGCGCCATGGTCTCGATGATCTGGGTGCCCTGGTAGTAGGCGCGCGAGTCAAAGCCCACGGCAACCGGGGAACGGCCGCTCACCATGCTCGAGCGATACCCCGGCTCGATCGGGATAAGATAATCGGGATAGCTCCGGTCATACCAGGAGGTGATGGCCTCATCCCACCAGGAATCGCGGTAGGTGCGGGCCACCGTGCTGCAGGCGAAGTACATGTGGAACACCTCGTGGCTCAAGGCCCAGGGCGAGGAAATGGTGCCTCCAAAATACTCCATGCCGCCCCCACCACTGGTCAGGAACACGCTCAACCCCCGGGGCATGGGGAAGGGGCCGATATCGGCGACCAGCTGCGGCAGCCACGCTTCCAATTCCGTCCAGGCAGCGTCGATGGAAGCGCCGCCGTTGAAAGCGGCGATGCGAACCGGGATAGCGGCGATCACGCCCTCCTTCAGCAGCGTGTCGGCCTCGGGAAGCAGGATGAACATCATGGTGTAGGAGGCCACTTCCCGCTCTGAATCGAGTCCCCATTCCTGGAAGCTGGCACTGCCCACCATCCGCTCGACCCGGCCCGAACCCAGGCAGCGGTAGGGCGCCACACCGGCAACGCGCAGGGTGATACGGTGGCGCGCCAGTTCATGGGGGGTATTCAAGGTGGGAAACAACTCCTCGTTGCCGCTGCCTTTCAAATCGTGGACATTGGTGGTGAAGCGGGGATAGCCGCCGCCCAGGGCCAGGCGATAGGTCACGATCAGCTCATGTTCCGTTCGGGCATCGACCTCGTCGACGAATTCCAGGGCTTTTTGGGTTGTCCCCGCAATATCAATTACCCGGAAAGCGGTGCTCGGCACCATCCAGCTTTTGCCGTCGAGCTGCCACCCGGAAATGACGTTGCCGCGGCAGGCCGGCGCGAAATGGATGCGCGGCCGCAGCTGGCCGGGCCGCATGCGGAAACGCACCTGCGCCCGCCCGTCCACGGCCGCGTCCTGCGGATGATAGGTCAATACGACGTCAATGTCCGAGATGTCGATACGGAACGTTTCATCGAGCAGTTTTTGCTCATCGGCATAGGCAGGATAATTGTTTTCCTGTTCATCGATATGAGTTGGAAATTCCCGCGTCGGGCTGCAGGAAATCAAAAAAACGCCCAAAACAATCATGGCTCCCGACCAAGCCGATATTCTCTTCACTTGCCTGCGGCAACATATGGCCATCGTTCCTCCTCGCTGCGCAAACCGTTTGCCCGGCCGCGTCAGCAAGCAAACAGGGCATGCTTCCTTACCTGGCAAAAATCTCAAAACGCCATTTTTATTGAATGCCAGCAGCAAATACTTTAACACAGGCGCAACTGAAATTGTAGCCATAGGGGAAAGCGGCAGCCCTATCCCGGTGCAGGCTGCTTGGGGAATAGCAATCCGCCGGCGCTTACTATGTCTTTGATTTGGTGGTGAAGTGGCGCACGATATCCCTGATCCCCTGGGCAAATTCTATCTCGGTATGGAAGCCGAGTTCTTCGCGGATCAGGCTGGCATCGCAGAGCCAGTAATTGTCGCGGGCGCTGCGCAGATCACTGCGTGCAACCAGGGGCGCCTTTCCCGTCAGCCTGGCCATGGCCTCGGAAACAAAAGCCAGGCCCAGCAAAAGGTGATGGGGTATCTTCAGCACGAATTTCAGGTCCATTTCCAGAA
>Ga0307380_10009971_pt1 | contig 12016 bp, 6 predicted proteins | sample UN3MG_FD_202239 | JGI IMG/M metagenome (GOLD analysis project Ga0307380, IMG submission 202239) | Soil microbial communities from Risofladan, Vaasa, Finland - UN-3 | ecosystem: Environmental > Terrestrial > Soil > Coastal area > Acid sulfate soil | place: Finland: Risofladan, Vaasa | collected... | reverse complement strand
CTGGCCGCACAGCATCGCGTTTGCCGACGCTCGCAACATTACGTTTAGCTCGATTCTGAAGAACGGCAACATAATCTTCGCCACTGGCTCAAGATTGTACGTCAGCACCGACAATCTCAAGACATATAAGCCAATCACGGTGAAAGATGCCGACGGCGCGGATTACATCCCGCATGAACCGCAAAATCCGGAGAATCCGGGCTGGTACTTCCACCCTCTCGATGGTGTTCATACCTGGGATGTCAACGGCGTCGAGATGCTTGTGTGGGGTAATTACTGCAATGTCCTTGGCGGTGCGGTCCCGGTCAACATTTATTACTCCGCAGACGGCGGCAATACCGTAAAGATCGCATACGCCTTCGGACAAAATCCCAACTACCGCGATAACGGCTCCGAAGGTGGAGGCTCGACAGGCAAACTGCTCGGCGACCCCGCCAATCCGGTCATTTGCCGCCACATTCACTGCGTGGCGTATAACCCCGCCGAGAACGCGTTCTATGCGTGCACCGGCGACCGTGATATAGGCGACAAACATGAGTGCCATTGGCTCAAAGGAACCTATGATGCGGATCGTGACAAATGGCGTTGGACGGTCATCATCTCGGATTCCTCGAACTCGCGCTACAAATCCGGCGGCATCAACTTTGTTGACGGAAAACTCTACTGGATTGCCGACGCGAACGGGCCCGAGCCGTACGACCGGGGAATCTTTCGGTGCGACCCGGCCGATATTGCTAAGCCCGAGGCGCACACGATGCTCTTTAATCCGCAATATGAATCCGCAAATATGATCATTCAAGACGGCGTGATTCTGGCCTCCCATTATGCTACCGCATCCCCATACGCCACCGGATTCATCATCTCCCTGGATATGGGTCAGACGTGGGCCCAATATGATCTCAAAGAATGCGGCAGGCGATCGCCGGTTCGCTTCGACAAGAAGAATAGTGAGGGGTGGTTTCGGGTTGACCTGAGATCGGGATGGATCAAGCGTGCCGAGGTGTTGTTCATCAAACCTAAGCAAGCCTTCAGCTCTTTTCGCTTGCGATAGTTCATTGAAGACGATGACGAACTATTTCTCACACGGAAATTGCCCATTTCAGCCAAAAACGGCTCTGTTTTCGGACTCGCTTCGGGCAAAACCAAAACGTGTGGAGTCAAAATTGAGACGTGAATTGTCAAGGGAATCTGGCGTTTTGTAGGTCAAAGAATTGGGGCCGTTTTAGTGGTGACATGTCACTATTCCACCGCCTTTTTTGGGGACAGTTTCGCTCGCCACTCGTCGGCCTTTTGCGGCTTGCCACAGGATTCATAGAACGCGATCAGTTGATTCAGCGAGTCTATTGTGTAAGATGTTCCGATCCGAGCACCGCAGTTGCTGACAGGCTAAGGGGCCTCTGGCGATGGTCACGAGCCGCTGTAGCTCCTTAAACCAGTTGGTCGCGACATGTTAAACCGAATCGGTCGTCTTCGTGCTCGTGGCAGCGCGTGTAAGCAAGGTCTGTCGGCGTGATGACGAAAGCGGGCACAGTCCGCTGCCCGAAGCAGGACTGCCCGATCCAACGATTTGACGTTGCGTTGTCTTGCCACTGCCTTACTCATTGACGGTCTCAAGCCCCCAAAAGTTCCACCGATCCGAATTTCAGCCCATACTCTTGTTGCTCAGCGTATCTCCATCTTGCGCTTTCTGGCCCATTTTCTCACTTGGAAATCTGGCTTCTGCCGTATATATTGCCTGCAGCGGTTATACCCTGACGTTTCGAGCCATGAGCGAAGGTTCTCTGTCGCGCTTGCCCTTTGCGGCCGTCGACGGGTACGGAGTCTAATCAAAGAGCAAGACCTACGCGTCCGTGTTGAACCGGCGGTCGTGAGCCCAGCGGACGCGATTTGAACGACGGCAATATTGGGGTGTTATCTGGAAACTATATATACCTTGTTGGATGCAAGAGAATGATAGTCCGAGCTCAGCTAAACTGGGCAAGAAGATACAGGTCAGTCCGGCGAAGTCTCCGCCGCAGCATTTTCCGGTACAAGCGTCGCTTGTCCACTGTCGCGGACAACTTCATTCACGGGTTTACGCCCGTAGGATTGTGTTGCTATCACCCTGGATTACCCTGCCTTGAACAAAGGCCGAGCCCAAACATAAGATTAGCCTCCTATGGAATCAAATCTCCCAGAAACATTACTTCAGACGGCGAAAGAGCGCGGTTGTAAACACGAACATCGTCCATAGCACCGTCGAAGTATTCGTCACCACCCGGGAAATCACACCCCAGAATCAAGGGTTCGTCATTGGTACCGAAAACCAGCGATACATCCGTCTCTTGCGTATCAAGCCCGCCATTGATATAGAAGCGTAACGTAGAACCATCGTAGGTAACGGCCAAATGAGCCCATTCCCCCAATGGCATCTTCCCATTAGAGTTCACCAAGCCGTTGCCGACTGCCCCAGGGGGCGAACCATAATTCCACCCAAATCTCAGAGAACCATCGCCCCACATCTGCATGGCATAAGGGGCGGTTTCAAGGCCTTTGACCACGAAACCACGCCAGTTCCCGAATGTATTAGCCTTTATCCAGGCGGCAATTGTAATGGTATTGATGATATCCAAACCGGGAGCATCAGCAACCTCAACATAGTCGGTACCGCCATTAAACTGCAAAGCTTTACCTATCAATCCTTCCACCCACTGCGGGGCACCTTGAAGGGTGCCGTGGTTGCCATTGCCGGATCCGTCTTCTGCGTTGTTATCCATGGCGTAGTATGCAACAAGACCGGTACTGGCGGGATCCGCCGGCTTGGGTATTGGCGTTGCCACCCGATACAGACGAATGTCGTCTATTAATACCTTACCTGTGCCGCCAGATGCGCCTGTCCTCTCAAAGCCAATAGTCAAGGACGTGACATTGCTCAGGCTGATACCAAGTGATGCAAGGTCGATATTCCACTGTGTCCACCGTCGTCTGACTATATTGTTGATGTCGCCGTCATATACCGCCTTGACATTGTTGACCTTCACGTACATCTGCTCTGTAACAGCATTACCCGCATCACCGTAGAACCACAGCACTAACGTCTCGGGAGCACCTTTGGTCCAGTCCGGGCCAATCGCAAGATCACTGGTGTTCACGGTTACCTCGGATAAATTTGCCACGCTGTTGTCGTACGTCAATGGTACGGACCGATCTCCTCCATGAACGCTCTCAGCCTCCATAGTCGGCTGGAACGGTACTGTATAGCCTATGGCCGAGCCGTTTGTAGTGGGGTTATCAAATCCGTCTACCCATGTCCAATAGATGAGGTTGCTGCCCTCCTGTCCGGCTTCAATATCGTTGTAGGACTCGAAATCATCCACCACAAGATACTCCTGCGTCGAGAGACTCCAGATGCCCCCTTGCCAGGTTGTTGGCGTCTCGACATCGTTGATCTCGTCAATCCGCCAATAGTACGTGCCAGCTAAATCCAGGGAGGGAGCATAGCCGGCCTCGGTCACGATAGCAACAGGGACAGTGCCGTCGATAACAGCCTGCTCGTCGGTGCTCAAATAGACATCGTGCCTGCCCGCCTCTCTTCCCGCTCTCCAGCTTAGCGTTGCATCCACGCCGACATCCGTGGCGCCGGAAATCGGGCTTGGCTCTCTGGCCAGGACGGGGATGCTCAAGAATCGCACCTCACTCAGACCAAATTGGTTCACGATGCCTCCCCAGTTGCTGTTCGCAGTGATCTTGACATACTTTGCTGCCACACCACCAAAATCAACGGTGGTATTGGGGGCATAACCCGCCGCACCAGGACCTCGGGCAAACTCATGAGTCGTGCCCAACATGGCCCAGGTGGCTCCATCGACCGAGTACTCAATGATGGCCTCCTTGATGCCGAAACCGATAAGAGGCTCAACGGAAGTGTTATAGTTCCATACGCTCATCTGATACAATTTGTAGATCCTGTCGAACTCATATTGGATCCAGGTCGCGTTTGGATCGACGCCGCTACTGAGCCACATAGCCGTGCTTTCTGTTGAGTGCAGGTCATCCTCATCCAGCCCGGAGCCGTTGACGGTGTTTTCGGATCCCTCATCGGCCTTATTCGAGCTGGACGCCGTGGCAGTTATGTTCTCGATGGGATAGGCGAACGGCTCGACCGTGAAGCTCCAGACATCGCCTTTAAACACCGTATAGTCGGGGGCGGCATTGACCTCATCAATACGCCAATAATAGGTCTGACCGAAGTCGAGACGAGCGGCAGGATCATACGCATTGGCGCCCTGGTTTTGACCGGCCAGCACACCCAGCGGATTGGCTCTGCTGGCGTCGCTGACAGCGTTGAACGCCATCCCGAAGTACACATCATGGGTGTTGGCGAACTCTCCCGGCGTCCAGTTGAGATCCGCATCACGAGGCACATCAACGGCCCCGTCCTCAGGTTGTGGGTCCGCACTCAACTCTACAGATGGACCTTGCATCGCTTTTAGCACTTCCGCTTCTGTAAGTCCACGGTTGTAGAGCTTAACTTCATCAATCATTCCAGTGAACCAATCCCTGCCCTTGTTTGTGGCTCCAATGTCGTAAGTGCCGGTCCCAGCAGGAATTTGATTAGTTGCCTCTGTTTCCGCTTGGACTTCACCATTGATGTAGATTCTGACGTTTCTTCCATCATAAGTGCCTACGACATGCGTCCATTCGTTGGCTTCTATGATATTGTTGGCAGTATTCAATTGTCCGCCAGCTGTGTAGTGCATTCTGACAAACGCGGCCGGATTGATGAACATGCCATAGTCGATACCACTACCTTTTTCACCAAAACTAACCCAGCTATCGAAATTAGCTGGATTTACCCATGCCTCCATAGTGACTGCGTCGGTAATAGTCGCGAAGCTATCTGAATGTGGAACTTCGACCATCTGCTGTTTTGCTCGGTCAAAATTCAGCGCTCCGCCAAACTTTCCAACTACCTGTTGAGGTCCTCTTACAAGAGTGGCGTGGTTTTCATTTCCACTTGAATCCTCGGCTACGTCTCCCTGGATATCATCAAAATTCCAATATCCGACCAGTCCTTTTTGAGCCAAAACGGACGGTGCAAGAAACGTCATTACAACGACAACTATGCTTGAAGTTTTCATTTGTTTTTGCCTCCTTTTTGATGATGTGAGTTTGTTAAACGCCAAAAACTAATATTCTTCGGTCAAGATACAATATCTCGAGCTTGGCTGAACAATGCTTTGTGCACTTCAATCAAGAAGACTCTTGCCCATAGCGGTTCTCTTTCCGAAAAACGATCAAGACACAACCAGATTCTAACGAATGTCCACATGCTAACGCTGTTGATAATAACTCCGTTCGACAATCCAGGCACGATACTTAAATCTATACCAATAGAATAACACAGGAACAATCCTTTGTGCAATAGAAATATGCAGATTTCAATAAAATTTTGAAAAACGGACGTTGTTCTGCTTATATAGGGGTCTCTCGCGGGCTTCGTGATCTCAATTAGGCGGTATCAGCTAGTATTTACCATTACCCCCTCATGAAGACTTGGCCGGTTTTCAGGAGCATTCCGCTTTTTTTTAGGGGGATTTATCCAAAATCACTTGACAAGAATTTCCCAAATCATGATAATGGCTCAATCGTTTGTTCCAGTTTAGCCGTTTTTTGTTTGATTTACTGAATCTGTAGGCTGCCTATGATCAGGAAACGCCAGCCCACTCTAAAATGCATCGCGGATAAGCTACATGTGTCCGTGTCGACGGTTTCGCGTGTCCTAAGTGGACAGGCAAAACGCTATCGCATCAGCAAGAAAACAAAGGCAGCCGTGCTGGAGGAGGCCAAGCGGCTCGATTTCGCCCCCAACCAACTGGCCCGCGGTCTGCGTCTTAAGAGGACACATACCCTGGGCCTGGTGATTCCTGACATATCCAATCCCTTCTTTGCCAGTCTGGCCCGTTACGTGGAATTGGAGGCTCGAAAATCGGGATACGCTGTGTTCTTATGCGACAGCGAAGAACGAACCGATATTGAAGTCGCATCCATGAGGCTCATGCAGAGCCGCAAGGTGGACGGGATCATCACCTCCCCGGTCGGGCAATCCAGCGAACATTTGTCCGCGCTCCACGAGGCGGGGCTGCCCATTGTGATCGTAGACCGCTACTTCCCCCGGATGAATCTGCCCTTTGTCACATCCGACAACTTCAACGGCGCCCTCCAGGGCGTTTCCCACCTGATCGAGAATGGGCACAAGAATATCGCCTGTATCCAGGGAATGCCCACTTCAGCCCCTAATATCGATCGCGTCAATGGCTACAAGGCGGCATTGAGTGAACACCATATCAAGTTGCAGGACAATTTGATCATCGGTGACGACTTCGGTAAACGCAACGGCTATATCTCCACCAAATTGTTACTGAAGCGTACGCTCCGACCTACGGCTCTCTTTTCGGTAGGCAACCTGATCACCTTGGGCGCCTTACAGGCCGTGGCCGAAGAAGGCCTGAAGGTTCCGGACGATGTATCCCTCGTTTCTTTTGACGAGCAGCCGTACTCCGCCTTCTTGAGTACCCCCATGACCACCATTGCCCAGCAGGTCGAGACCATGGGGCAGATTGCGGTGAGTCTGTTGCTCGGCCAGATTGAAGCCACGGGTACTCCCGAATGCCCGGGTATCCAACTACCCACGCAGTTGATTAAGAGACAGTCAGTCAAGAGTATCTAAGACCCTATGAACGAATCGATGCAACAATTTGGAAAGAAACAATTTAAGGTTGAAACAATGAAAGGTGTTCGAGAAATGAAGAAACGAAATTCCAAGAATACGTTGTTTGCGATCGGATTAGCATTACTGGTGCTTGTTCCTGTCAACAGCATGGCGCGCATTTCCAAAACTGTCACTATCACAAGACAAGAATTGATGAACAAGATCAAAGGAGGCTGGGCAGGTCAAGTCATTGGTGTTTGCTATGCTTTACCTACAGAGTTTAAGTATCAGAAAAGAATAATTCCAGATTCTATCCAAATGAATTTGACGGGTGAATATATAAAGAAACATTTCAACAACGATGACATCTATGTGGATGCCAAATTTGTAGAAGTTATTGGGCGTTCGGGTTTCGATGCTCCGGCAGAGTTATTTGGATTAGAATTCGCTAATGCGGAATTTGAACTATGGGGCGCAAATCAGCGGGCACGGTACAATATACTTCAAGGCACTATGCCTCCAGAGTCCGGTCATTGGAAAAACACAACAGCATCAGGTCAAATTGACTTTCAGATCGAAGCCGATTTTGCAGGACTAACCACTGCCGGCGGTTCATTGGATGCAACCGTAGACATCGCCGACAGAGTAGGGCATATTATGAATTATGGAGACGGTTGGTACTCAGGCGTTTTCGTGGCATCGATGTATTCTTTGGCGTTTATCTATGATGACGTTGAAGTGATTATCAACGAGTCACTAAAGTTAATACCCGAAGAGAGTGGATTTCACAGGGCTATTTCGGATGTTATAAGCATGCATAAGCAATATCCAGACGACTGGAAAACGGCATGGCATGAAATAGAAAAACGAGACTGGAGCTATACCTTACATTACCCCTTTGGGGTGTATAGCGCATTTAGCATGGATGCGAATTTAAATATGGCTTATGTGGTGGTAGGCTTGCTCTATGGACAGGGTGATTTCTTTAATTCAATGGATATTTCCATGAGATGCGGACAGGATTCGGATTGTAACCCATCCTCTGTAGGAGGGGTTTTGGGAACAATCCTGGGCTATGATAAAATTCCTGAAGCTATGTTAGCCGCCTACAAAGATGTTGAAGATGTTACTTTAAATTACACGTCAGTATCGCTAAACGACTGCTATGACATTTGTTACAAATCATCACTTGACAACATTGTAAAGGCCGGAGGTAAAGTTGATGGAGATATAATTACGATCAACTATAAATCACATGATGCATTACCTTTAGAGGTGGCATATCCTAATATATATCCAACAGATAAAATTGCCGTCAGCAAACCTATACAGCAAGTAGGACGCATTGATTTTTCAGGCACCGGAATCACCATTATGGGAGGTCCTAATTTCCGAAAACTAGGGAGGAAAGATCATAAACTACAGGATTATGTTGCAAAGGTTGAGGTAACAATAGACGGGAAAAAAGCGGCAATAAGAAATTTGCCCTTTAGCTATCATGCCAGAACTGATGTTGAAATATATTTCAATTTTGAATTACCTAAGGGCCAGCATTATATAGAGTTAAAGTGGCTGAACCCAATTGAGGGAGCTGAACTTTCTGTTGATGATTATATTACCTATTCAGACAAGATAGTCAGGAAAGAAATTAAACCTCGTGACCCCAAGAAACTAAAATTTCCGCACCCTGAACATTTACAATAGGAATTGGAATAGCCAGCTCGACGTGGATTATGTGGCTGAGCTCGAGGTATACATTTATTAGGAACTGGAAAGGAAAAGTTATGAAAAATAGAGTAATCATTGCAGGTGTGTTGATGGCGGCATGTGCGCTAACAACGGTTGCCGGGGAACGGCGGATTTCAGTTGAAGAGTACCGCGACAAGATGGCGGGGGGCTGGATCGGCCAGATGGTCGGGGTTGGCTGGGGCGCACCAACGGAGTACAGGTGTAGGGGCGAGATTATGCCGGAAGACATGGTGCCGGTCTGGAAGCCGAAGATGGTCAATCAGTACAGGCAGGACGACCTCTATGTGGAGATGACCTTCCTGCGGTCGATGGAGCAATACGGCCTCGATGTATCCATCCGCCAGGCGGGTATCGATTTTGCCAACAGCGGTTACGGTCTAGCGCACGCCAACAAATGGGGGCGCGACAACCTCCGGAAGGGTATCGCGCCGCCCGATTCCGGACACCCGCAGTTCAACGCGCACGCCGACGATATCGACTACCAGATTGTGGCCGACTTTTCCGGGCTGATTTCTCCGGGCATGCCCAATATGGGCATTGAGCTTGGCGAAAAGTTTGGCCGCCTGATGAATTATGGGGATGGTCTTTATGGCGGGCAGTTTGCCGCCGGGCTGTATGCCGCCGCCTTCTTTGAGAGTGACCCGCGCAAGATTGTCGAGGCCGGCCTCGCGTGTGTCCCTGCCGGGAGTCAGTTTGCCGAGACGATTCGCGACGTCATTCAATGGCACGCGGAAACTCCGAACGATTGGCAGGCGGCCTGGAAAAAGATCGATACGAAATACCTGCGCAACAAAGACTACCGCCGTTTTTCATGCCCTAATGACCCAAATCCGGCCTTCAATATCGACGCCAAGTACAACGCGGCCTACATCGTGATGGGGCTGCTCTACGGCGAAGGGGATATTGCGAAGACAACCGTCATTTCGATGCGCTGCGGCGCGGATTCCGACTGCAACCCCTCCAGCGCTGCCGGGGTTCTCTGCACCGCCATCGGCATGCGGAACCTTCCTTCGCAGTATGTTTCGGCACTTGATCGCACACCCAAATTCAACCACACCGCGTACGATTTCGACTCGCTGCTGGCCGTCTGCGAAAAGCTCGCCCGGCAGACCGTGGTTCAGCAGGGAGGACGGATCGAAAACGACGTCTTCGTGATTCCCGTCCGCGCGCCCAAGCCGACCGCGCTGGAGCAATGCTGGGAAGCGGGACCGATCGCCAACAGCCGCTTCACCGAAGAGGAGATGAAGAAGATCAATCAGCCACCGGAAGCTGACAAGAAAAAAGGCTCCGCCCCAAAGAAGGATATCTCCAAGGATGTGGCGGCCTTTGCACACGGTTGGAAAATCCGCGATTGCGACTCTTCCATGCGGCCCGGCCTGCGGGAGGAGTGGGGCGGTCGCAAGAATGTGCTGGCAACCCATCCCTTAAAGAGGGGGAACGTGCCGTGTGTTCTGAGCCGGAGCGTGGACATTCCGTCAGGGAAAAAGACCACCCTTGAACTGACCGTGCGCAACGAAGAGCAGTGCGGGCGATGGAAGCTCATTGCGCGGGTCGACGGAAAGGAAATCCTCGCCAAGATGATCGATGCCGACAAGTGGCAGGAGTTCAGCGCCGATCTTTCCGCCTATGCCGGCAAAACCATCGACATCGAACTTTTGAACCAGGCGACCGGTTGGAAGCCTGCCTTCGAGGGCGCCTATTGGGCAAATATTGAAATCAGGGGGAGGTAACTGAAGTGAAAAGAAAACTATTCACCATGTGTGTTGCTACCATGTTGCTGGCTGCCGGTTTCTGCCTGGCCAAAGAGAAACCCAACCTGCTATTCATCATTGCCGACGACTGCACCTTCCGAGGAATCGGTTACTACGGCACCTGAACCCTCATCAAGGGTCCAGTGCCCCACGAGGCCTTCCAAAGCCCCGAATACCGCCCCGCCAGCAAGCAGGAGGATAAGAATACTCGAATAGATTTGTTTCTGATACATGCTAACCTCCTTCCATTGACATTCGGTTTACCGTATGCACTTGACGGAAACGCTCCTGCAAACTCCACACCTCATAATACCGTCATCTCGTCTGAATGTCAAGGTAGTTTCAAGAGTTCCGTAACCGGGCCAGATCACGCTCTACTCTTCGTGATAATCTGTCTTATCATTCGAGTTTCCTTTGTGATTGGTTGAATGTTCCGATTGCGTACTCATCTTGTGATATGATGAATACAATCCACGGTTTTGTGCGTACTCTCTATCTTTTGCACGAAGTTCTTCGAGCTTTTCTCCTTTAACTGTGGGAGTGTCCATAAATCCATAAGCTTCCTCCAGCCGAACGATCGGTTCGATCATGCTATAGGTAAGCCAGGGAAGCCAGGTATTGACACCATGACCACGTCCACGGCGGCTCACAGAAAGCGATAATGCTTCAGTACATAGTCCAGTGTGACCGTAACCCAGTGATCCGTTGATATCTATACTCTGTTTGGTATCGTAGAGCAGTTGCCTGGCTATGTCCGCATAATGTTCATCGCCAGTGCCCAGGTAAATCCTGTAATAAAAGAACGGAGCACCTGCCAGAAAGAGGTCAGCTCCAGAATGACCTGTTGCTATGAGGCTGTATCCGGTGGTTGTAGCCGATCGCGGATAGTTGGCTGTGGTATCTTCTTCCGGAATAGGAATATTCCAGCAATAAGTCCAGGTTTCGGTAAAATCGCCGGCCTGTGCTGCAGCGTCCAGCCACTTCTTTCTACCAGTGACATCCCAAAGAGCCAGGAAAGCATCCATTGCCATGTATCCGGCTTCTTTATCAAGGACATTTGGATTATCAACCGTACCGCCAACATAGCTGCATGCCTGGTGAACGGTGCTCCAACAGAACTCACCGGCCTTCAAGGCCGCATCAAGATATTCTTCATTCCCTGTTGCTTTCGAGAGGTCGACAAGAAAACGGATAGGATGTGTGGTATTCCCCTTCCCCATATGCGCTGGTGTGCCATCCCAGTTGTATTCACGATACCATGAGCCGTCCATATTCTGATGCTTAACAAGCCAATCCCCAAATCCTTTGCAGAATTCAATCCATTCCGGCTTAGCTTGTCCGTACTTCTGCATTATATCCCAGGCCATTAGTGCACCGACCATTCCGTCACAGGCAACGCGCATGTATGTGTTGTGCCGCCGCCAATGCGGTTCGGGAAAGGTGTTGTACCAGGTACGCGGCAATCCCTCGTCAGTAGGCGAATTGGCAGCCCAGAAATCCACCATCGCCTTACCTTTGTTCTTGATCTCCATGTTATTATTGATCAGGCCATACCGTAAAAGATGGTAGGCTAACGGAAGCTGTTGACCTACAAAACCCATTTGATAATTGATTTTTTCGGCGTCTTCAAGTTTGCCTTCCGGCAACCGAAGCCGGAAAGGGATCCCGGGGGCGCCCTTGGTATTCTTTGACCAATCAGCAATGAGGCTGATACTGGCTTCATAGGAGGCAAGGATATCTGTCTTGGCAACGGGAGGATGGATGTTATCAAAAGCGATACGCCAGGCATGACGCATAGCCCCTGGAAAATCGTTGTGTTCGCTGA
>Ga0307380_10009970_pt1 | contig 12017 bp, 6 predicted proteins | sample UN3MG_FD_202239 | JGI IMG/M metagenome (GOLD analysis project Ga0307380, IMG submission 202239) | Soil microbial communities from Risofladan, Vaasa, Finland - UN-3 | ecosystem: Environmental > Terrestrial > Soil > Coastal area > Acid sulfate soil | place: Finland: Risofladan, Vaasa | collected... | reverse complement strand
TGGCGCTGGTGGTCCGCCGCCTCTGGCGGAAGGCCACCGGGCGGGCGGACTCCTCCTGCGGCTCGTGCAAGAGCTGCGGCGACGCGGATCCGACGTGCGACGTGGCCCCGCCGAAGGAGCCGCCGCCCGATCGACAGGGCGACCCGCGCGACGCTTGACTGGGCCCGGGCCATAACCTCGGCGGTCGCGATGTGTTTGCCTTAGTGAGGCCTTTGCCCCGAGAATGCGCCGGGGACTGGCTCCGGAGCGCAGCGCAGGTGCCTGTCCCCAGAGCATTCTGGCTCCCGAGCCGCATCGCAGAAGGGAAGCCCACCATGCGTACGATGACGACCGCGATCGCCCTGCTGTCGCTCGCCCTGTCCGCCGCCGCCGGGCCGTTCGGCAAGAGGCCGCTGCCCAAGCCCGCCGTGTCGAAAGCCGCCGCCAAGGGCAAGCCGCCGATCTTCGAGGCCGAGGGCTACAAGCTCGCACTGGACGAGATGGAGGCCCGCGCCAAGGTCGAGCTGGCCGAGGGCGGGGAGCGCGAGTACTCCGTCCGCTTCAAAGGTCGCGCCGCCGCGCCGAGGGAGGAAGACGCCGTCGCCATCACCAAGGAGCCGAAGGTCCTGGCCATCCTCGACGCGCAGAAGCGCAGCATCCTCCAGCTCAAGGGCGTCTCGGCGTTCCGGGGCTTCGGCACCGGCGGCAAGAAGCAGCTCAGCACGTACAAGCCCAACACCTACGCGTTCTTCCACGACCGCCGCGCCGACGTCGAGGTCCCCCTGACCAAGCTCATCCAGGACGCCTACACCATCGACACCCTCGAGCTGGAAGCCACCGCCATCATCGCCGAGCAGCGCGAAGGCAAGACGCTGCCCGCCATCGTCATGGAGCAGCCCGTCGAGATCGTCAAGGACCTTCCGTTGCGCGTCATGACACTCAAGCTCAGCGCCAAGGGCGAGATGACGGTCGTCGTCGAGTACACCCGACCCCAGGCCGGGCCCGGCGGGCCGTTCGTGGAGCAGGTCGCCGTCCTGGACGAGAACGACGGGACCCTCTCGGCCGCGCGGTGGCGCCAGGGCGACCCCTTCGGCAGCGCCGGCACTCTCACCGCCGAGCTGGCCGTCCCCGAGGGCAAGGTACACAAGTCCCTGCGTTTTACCGCCTGCACCAAGTACACGCTCAAGCCCATGAAGTTCGTCGTGCGCGACATCGTCAAGAAGTGACCCGCCCGGGCCGAGAACGTCACCGGGCACGGCCTCGATTCCCGGGGAGGGCAGTAGGGGATCGCCCGAAACCGTCGTCCCGCAAGCAGCTCCCGGTCCCAGGGCCTGATATGAGCCTCACGTGAGCGTGCTCCCTGTCGCCGACGAGGAGACCAGGACGCCGGTGTCAACCGAGGAACGAGTCCTGCAGGTTCTGCAACACCAGGCCTGCTGTTTCCTGCGGGCAGAGGAGGACCTCACGCAGACGAGCCAACGAATTGCCTCCATGGCACGCCCTGGATTGCGAAGTCCTCAGGCAGGTGAACCAAGCCCTTCTCGGTCACCAACCGGTAGAACTCGCGCAGCTTTGCCGGAGCCACTTGGCCAAGCTGTTCCAGGTGCTCGGCTAGGACTCCTGCGCTCCTCGGCATGTCGTCGTTAACCGGGCCCAGAACGTCGTGCTCTATCTGGAGCACGCCGACCGAGAACCATCCCTGCTCACAGAGGCGAGTGAGTCGGGTAAGCCCTGTGTTGCCAATCATCATCCGGGACTCGGCCATCTCCTTGGTGATCTCGGACACCGGGTTCAGCCACCGGTTCTCCGAAGGGAACCAATCGACATACAGGCCGGTTTGACGAACCCTCTCGCTTACGCTCACCCGTGCTGCATTGTCAAGAGCCGCAGATACGACGAGCTCGGGAAACAGGTATGCCTCGTCCGGCAACGTGTGCTTGAAGGCACGCGCCGTCTTGCTCTCGTGGGATACGAACAGGTTCCACCGATCGGCCCACAGCTTCTGGTTCGTCTTCGGTATGCGCACCATCGACTTGAGAACGTCGATCTTCCCGATCTCCTCCAAGGCAGTCATCGCCAGGGACATTGCCCTTGCGTATCTCTGGTTCTTGGCTAGGAGTTTGGCCTCAGATAGCAGCCCGCGAGCGTTCTTCAGGCAAGCCTTGATTCCCGCGCTCAACTGCTCAATGGTCATGTGACCGCGAAATCTCTCCATCAGCGCCTTTGCCGCCTCCAAGGCTTCTGCATCCGCGCCTTGCTCGTAGTTATCTTGGGATCGGCTCATCACCATCCCTGTTCAAGCACGGGGCTGCGGTCAAGAACCACAACCGGATGCTGACTGGACATGACCGCAGATGCATCCTGTTCATCGATACATCTCCAGCCCGTTCCGCACCGCAACAGCCGATCGCCTGTCGGCTTGGGACTCTCTGCTAATTCTACCATGTCCTCATCGCGCGGCAATGTGAATGTGCCACTTCTTCCTCTGGTGGTCCCATCGCGTAGGCACATTCCTGTGAAGCTTCCTCTGACCGAAGCCCTCGGGCTCATCGCCCCGCAGTATGGCTCGGTGATGCCCGGCGCGAGCCTGGTCAGGCGTAGCATTCGGCCGACGCACGTCCGGTCGACGCCAGGCTTCGTTCTTCGGGTACGCGCCGCCAGGCCGGCGGCCTGGGCGAGGTCTTCAATGCCGGCGTATTCGCCTGACTCGATCTGTTCTTGCCAGCGGTGGTCCCCGGCGATGGCCTCGATGAGCTTGTGGGAGCCGCCCTAATGCTTGACACCGCCCCGGGCAAGGCGTACCATCCAGTCTTCAAGTAGCCCCGATCTCGGGCAGACGGAGTTTTTCGGCACAGAATAGAAGGTTAGGCCACCATGCAGTGGAATCCTGACATTCTGAACAGCTTGGTCGCTCCGGGAATCTCAACCTTCACGACGGCTGAGATTCCCGATCTTTCCAGCGAGTTTCCTCAGGCGGATTGGTGGATTACCAATCACTTCTTGAATACTGTACTGCGAGCAAGATTCAGGGACAGGTGGCGGCAAGTAGTATTGGGCTTTGTCCGACGTGCCCAAAATGCTTTTGCTGCCTATCATGACGCGCGAACACTGACGCTCGAATACCTCGACGGCAACGACCCATTGAATCCAAGAGTTCGGAAGTACTACGCCTCTGTGTCGGCATGGGAGGATTTCGTCCTGCAGGTTTCTATGGCGATCGAGCTGTTCAACTGGTTGAATGGCGGCGGACTTGCCTTCAGGAGGAACGATGGGTCAAAGGAACAGCGGCTTTACTCTATCGCAAACCATGTTAAGCACACCTCCAAGTGCGTGGACTCTGGCCAATGTCAAGAGTCTCAGAGCACGCCGGTCTGGTTGGCAAATAGCGGGATCGCGTCATTTGGGGTTAGTGTTTCGTATGCTGAGGCCTCAGGGATCCTTCGTGATGTAGCGAAACTGGCAGAGACATTCCAAGATCCGTACAAGTTCAGACGGGAATCTGGCAATGCAGATTAGCTTTGGGTGCAAGGATCCCTGGGCGCCTGTTGTGCCGAACTCTTGCCGCGTTGGCTGGCAATGCCGTCGGCCTTGATCGTGCGGTGGTATCGCTCCAGCTTGCCGTCGCACTGTGGGTAGTGCGGGTTGGTCCGCACGTGCCCAAGAGCCGCTGCCTCGCCGAGCAGTTCGAGCTCACCCAGTTCGACACCACCCTCTGGAACAGGCTGTTCGCGCCCCGGGGGTAGCAAGGAGATCCCCATGATTCCCAACCGTGAAGGATTGGCCACAAAACCGGTCCCAGCCCGCGGCAACGGGCCTGCCCGCCGGGGCTTCGGCCATGCGGAGGCAAGGGCACTGACCCGCCCGGCAGGGCACAAGGGCCTTGTCTCATGCCCTGGAGACCGTGTGAGGTCTCAACGGGTGCAGGTAGCCGAATTCAAGCTTCGGGATGGCAAGCGCGTCCGGCTTCCACAGGCCCCAAGCGGAGCGGGATCCGCCGATCTCCCGCTCGCGAAGGCCCGTGTCCATGACTTGCGGGAAGCGAACCGGCCCGGGTCTGCCCCGTTTCATCGCAAGCATGTTCCCGCCTGCCTGGCCAGGGGCAATGTAGAAGGGCGAAGGGCCCGTCTTCCCGGATTCGTTCAGGACTTCCGTCCCATATGCTTCTGCTCGAGAACGCGGGCCGATGCGCACCGACGCCGGGCCTGCGCCTGCCAGCACATCCGCAACCGGCGTGAAGGCCGGGCCTGTCGGCTGGGCGGCAGCCACAGGGCTCCCATCGCCTGCCGAGACCTCCACATCACCTGGGGGCGATGAATCGCCCGCGATCGCCTCAGCCGGGTCGGTCTCGGCTGGGGCCACCGGCATCACGGCCGCTTCCTGCGCCGCGGCGATGGCTTCTCCCGTGGCGGGAACAGGGACAGGCGGTGCCATGACCAGGCCGAAGTTCTCCTCCAATGCCAGCAGGTCGTCGTTGTCGACGTCCCCATCGCCGTCGAAGTTGCCCTTCGCCCAGTCCGCCCCGGACGGAACGCCGAGATTGCGCTTGATCGCGAGGTAGTCGAGGTAGTCCACCTTGCCGTCCAGGGTGGCGTCGCCGGGGATGGCCGCGGTGAAGCTCACCACGTAGTCGCCGCCGGGCGTTCCGTCGGCATCGCCGTCCAGCGGATCGCCGAACGTGTCGGTTACGCTGTCCATCAGTGTGAACGTGTAGGTGTCTGCCGGCAGGGCCGGGTAGGCGATGGTCAACGTCGAGCTGGCGGGGTCGTAGCTCCAGGAATCGGGCGCCCGGCCCCCGACGGCGGCGCCCGTCAGCTTGAAATCGCCGTCGTCCAGGCTGGCGGCGTTCGGCTGCTCGTTGAACCGTGCCGAGTAGACCCAGCCGGTGGGCAGCACGTGGCCGCCGTCCGGGACCGACGAGGAGACGACTTGCAGCGCGAGGTCGAAGTCCACGTCGATGGTGTATCCCGCGGGGCTCACATGGTCCCCGAACCGGTAGGCGAAGACGCATACGGAGTAGGTCTCGCCCGGGGTCAGCGACGTGTACGCGTGCGTGACGGCCTGGCCGTCGGAGGCACTGGCGTAGCGATTGCCGATGGGCACGCCCGCCGAGTCGAACAACTGCATCTCCAGCCGATAGGCGGCCAGCGGGTCGACGGTCAGGGCCATGCGCCCCAGCGCGTTGGCGGGGGCGGTGAACTGGTAGTAGTCCGGCTCGGCCCTGGTCGGGTCGGTGCCGTAGGCGAGGGTGCCGGCGTGCGACCCCCTGCCCGCGTCATCGAGGGCCACGGCGTCGGCGGAGGCGGCCGGCGCGTCGATCCTCACGTCCACGTTGCCGATGCCGTCGCGCTCGGCGTCCTGGACCAGGATCGTGTAGACCTCCTGCGCAGAGAGGCTGTAGGCCAGCGTCTCGGTGGTTCCGGCGGAATTCTCGCCGACCGCCACGAGACGGCCCGATCCGTCGTAGAGGGCCAACAGCGGGTTGATCCCCGCCGCCGCGGTGGCGGTGAAGACCGCGGCCCCGCCCGCGCGGGAGGCGAACCGCCACGTGTCGTAGTCCGAGGTGGAGTTGAGGTAGACCTCCGTGACCTCGCGGTCGCCCTGGAGGCTGACGGGCCCGTAGTACTCCAGCGCCGGCGCCGTCAGCGGCACGTCGTACAGGATGAACTCCACATCCAGATCAAACTCGCCCGCGGTGTACCAGTTCGCGCCGGACCCGATGAGGTAGCTCGCGCCGGCCGTCACGTTGGCGTAGGTGAACTGGGCCGCGCCCGAGAATGCATCATCGGCGGCAAGCCGCACGCCGTTGCTGTCGTACAGGCGCACGTAGGGCTTCAGCAACGACCCCGCGTCGGGGGTCATCGTGACGGTGAGGCCCGCGGCGTTGACCGGGGCGACCACGCGGAAGAAGTCCTGATCGGACTTCGGGCTGACCAGGCCTGAGGCGTAGCGGCCGCTGCCCGTGACCGGGTTGACGACGATGTCGGCAGTGAGCGGGAAGCTCGGGGCGTCGATGGCGAGGCTGTAGTTGCCGCTCTGGGACCCGTCGTAGCTGCTGGAGTAGACGTAGTAGACGGCCGCGCCGGGGCCGGGATAGCTGATGGTCGCCGCCTGCCCGCCGAGGGCGATGTCGTACGCCACGCGGTTGCCGGCCGCGTCGTAGAGGCCGAGCAGAACGTCGCCCACGGTGGCGCTGCTCATGGTCAGCACGATGGGCCCGGCGGTTTCCGGCCGAATCTCCATGATCGAGGGGTCGCCCGCGCCGAAGGGATGCAGGCCGGTCTGGTTGCCGAGCTGATTGACCAGCCCCCACGCGAAGTCGGGATCGGCCGCGGTGTCGATGGCCGCCGGCAGGATCAGGCCGAAGCCGACGTGAACGTCGAAGTTGCCGCTCGTCGCGTAGTTGCGGCTCAGGACGCTGAGGTAGTACGTCGCTCCCGGCGTCAGCCCGCCGACCGTGAAGGTGTCCTCCGAGCCCGCCCCGGCGGCGAAGGCCTGGCCGAGCAGGTTGCCCGACACGTCGAACAGGGCCACGGCCGTGTCCGGCGCGCCGGCGCCCGGCACGGCCCGGACGGTCAGGTCCCCGTTCGTATCCGCGGGGGCCACCAGCCGGAAGAAGTCCGTGTCGGTTGTGCTGTTGAGCAGTTGGCCGGTCACGCTGCCGTTGCCGGCGGGGTCGATCGCTATGGTCGTGGTGCTGCCGGTGGCCGCAATGCGGATGAGGATCTCGACGTCGCCGGCCTGGCTTGCGGTCGCATCGGCGACGGCGACGACGTAGCGCCTCAGGCCGTCGAGGGACAGGCTCACCTGCGCGCCGGTGCCGGTGCCGGAATCGTCGTCGAAGGCCAACTGGGCGCCCGTGGCGGCGTCGTAGACGGCCACGACGGGATCCACCGAGCCGCTGAGGCCCTTGACGGTGAGGGTGTACGTGCCGGTCCAGCCGGTGTCCCCGGCGAAGTAGTAGCTGTCCACGTCGTTGGCGCCGTTGATGTACGCGCCGAAGCTGAGCGCGTCGTTGCTTTCGCCTGACCGATGGAAGTAGGCGAAGCCCTCGGCCTGGGTCAACGTGCCCGGCACGGCCGTGGAGAAGTCCACGCCCAATTCGAAGTCGCCCGTGCCCCCGAACGTGTGGTCGCTGACGGAGACCCAGAACACGTCGCCCGGCTGGACGCCGGTGAGCGTCGCCTCCTCGGGCCCGTTGTCGGCGAAGCGCACGGCCACGGGGCGTTCGTCGTCGCCCTTCCACACCTGAAGCCGCGTCCGAAGGTCCCCGGAGATCTCCGTCAGGGAGAGGCTCAGCGTGCCGCTGGCCTGGGCCGGCGCGACGAGGCGGTAGTAGTCCGTGTCGTTCGCCGAGTTGATGGTCCCCGTGAGCGATACGTCGCCGGCGTCGTCCAGGGCGAGGTTCCCGTAGCCCGACATGCCGCTGCCGTCGATGTGCACGTCCAGCTCGCCGACGGAATCCTCCTCGGTGTCCCAGACCTCCACCAGGTAGCTGTTCCAGTTGCCGCTGTTGGGCAGGACGATGCGGGCGTCGTCGCCCGGCCCGGAGCCGCTGTCCATGTACAGCATCTCGCGCGTCTCGATGTCGTAGACGGCGATGGCCGGGTTCACCGGCGAGCCCCGGCGGTCCGTGGTGAGGGTGAAGTACCCGTCGTACTGCTCCTCGTTGAACACGAACGTGTCGTGGTCGGCCGCCCACTGGATGTAGGAGGGCTCGTGGGTGTAGTCGCTGTCGCGCGCGAGGCTGCGGAAGGCCTCGACGGTCACCGGGTTCGTCGCCGCCCAGATGGCGATGTCGTCGACGTACCACCCCTCGTAATTGTTGCCGGACGACGAGATGCTGTCGAATCCGAACCGCAGTTGCACGTTCTTGCCGCGGAAGCTCGTCAGGTCCACCTCGGCCCACTTCCAGGCCCCGGCCGTGTCGTAGTCCAGGCCGTTGGCCTTGTCCAGCAAGGTGGTGAAGACCCCCGTGTCGGGATCGTACACCTGGACGAACATCCGGTCGTAGCTGGATGAGGAGGAGGTTTCCGCCAGGTAGTTGAAGGTCAGCAGGGACGGCTCGTCCGGAAGCTCGATCCGTTTGGTGAGGAACACGCCGGCTGAGTCTCCGACGTCGTAGTCATAGTCGCCGTTGACCGGGTCGTGCCGCCCGTAGTACATGCTGTGGGTCTCGGAGTGGCCGGCGTCCCATGCCCGGTGCAGCTCGACGTGCCACAGCCCGTCCACCGGCGCCCAGGCCGTGTCGTTCACGATGTTCATCGCCCCGTCGCCGTGCTCGAAGTTGGCCAGGAAGATCCTCTTGCCGTAGTTGGCCTCGGCCTTGTCCAGCCCCAATCCGCGGTTGGCGTTGTTGCCCTCGTTGGCCTCGGTGATCCGATGGTCGTAGTCGATCACCATGCCGAGGGTGTACGTGCCGTCGCCGCCGAACGGGTCCGTCCGGCCCGGACCGAGGGAAAGGGTGCTGGTGTAGCTCTCCCCGGCGTCGAGAGGGCTGACCCATCGCCGCCCAAGGTAGGTGTCCCCCGTGGAGACCGTCGTGTTCTGCGACAGGTAGAACGCCACGTAGAAGCCGTTCCCCGTGGAGCCCTGCCCGCCGTTGGTGACGGTGAACGTCGCCTTGACGCCCCCGCGGTTGTTGTTCAGGATGCCGTAGTCCAGCGAGAAGCCCGTGCCGACCAGGTCGGGCTTGCCATCCACCCTCACATGGTCGTAGTCCTTTTGCAGGCCGAGGTTGCGGTTGTTGCTCTCCACGCCCTCGGCCACGTCGCCGTTGGCGTCGACGACCATGCCGACCCAGACGTCATCTTCCCAGGAGAACCCCGCCGGCGGGGTGGACGGAAGCGAGAACGCCTGCGAGCCGTGCACGGACGTCCCGGCGGGAAGGGAGGCAACGTGCGTCGTGCCGAGGTAGTAGTCGCCGGATCCGATGTCGGTGTCGCTGGACAGGTAGTACTTGATGTCGAAGCCGCCGGCGTTGTTCGTCCCGTAGTTCTTGACGCCGAAGTCGTAGGTGAAGGAGTCGCCCCAGATCAGCGCCGTGCGGCCGACGATGTCGCCCCGTGTGCCGGCCAGGTCCGCCGACGCGGCACTCGGCTGAAAGAAGGTCCCGAAGGAGATCCCCCAGAGGCGCGTGGACACGGGGTTCCAGTTGAACCAGTGGACGCCCGGGTCGTGCTCCCACGTCGTGTAGGCGGCGTACTGCCACGACGGCTCCGTCCGGTAGCCGATGACCGGGATGAAGTGGTCCGTGGCGTCGTCGCCGTTGCTGTCGACCAGGAACATCGCAGGCCGGCCCGCGTCGATCTCCGCCTGAAGGAAGCCCCAGAGGAGGAACCCCCCGTCGATCCCCCAGGGAATGTTATAGGCCTGGGCCGCCGGGTAGCCCACGTAGTTGCTGTAGTTGTTGAAGGCGTCGTCGGCGTACTCTCCCCAGGACCACCCCTTCTTCAGCGAGCCGCGAGAGGTCTTGAAGAAGTCGGCAATGCTGTCGTCGGTGTGGTAGGCCGGCGGCGGCTGGCGGTCGGGCGCGGGCCACCAGTCGGCGTCGTGGCCCAAGCTGGCGATGCCGCGGTTCACCGAGTTCGTCTGCGTCTCGGCCACGCCCGGGAAGTAGTCCGGGTACGCCAGGCCGTCCCAGTACCCCAGGATCATGGCCACCGACGTCGGCCCGCAGCCGCGGTACCAGAAGTACTCCGGCACGTCGAGGACCTTGCTGACCCCGCCGGCCGCCAGGGCCTCCTCGGGGGGGCTGTAGCTGTATCCTGGCGGAGGCTCCGACAGCGCGCCGGCTTCCGATCCGATGGCCCCGAGGGCCACGCCGGCAAGCGGTTCCCCGCCGGCCACCGTGCCGTCGAGCAGCAATCGGGCCTCCAGACGCTCCAGGACGCACTCGCAGGGTGCCTGCCCCTTGCTGAGAAAGCTGAGAAACATGCAACCACCTCTCTACCCGACGAGCACGAGAGGATCGTCGCGCCCTTCGATGAAGCTACTCCGGGAAACGCCGCGAGACCTGCGCACGTCGAGGACCACCGCAAGAGGTACGCCGGAAGGACACTCCTGGCGGGTCATTATACCGCGATGACGGATAACCTGGACATGTTTTCCTCTTTTCCGTGAATCCGTCGGCCCGCCTGCCCTCCACGAGGCCCCCTGTGCCCCCCAGGCCGACGCCAAGCCGATCCTCGCGGGCGGGAACAACCGGCGCGGGCGCGGCGAACTCCCCTCGGCGCCGGCCGCCACTGCGTCTTGCATGCCTCCCGGACTATGCGGGAGAATGGACCGGTCGGGGTCGTCCCGGCGGTCCGGTGCGATGGCGAGGGCGGCGCGAGGGCTCCCCGGCAATCCCGGCCGGGCAGAGGTGAGCCGTGAGAAGGCGACGGCCGTTTGAGATGCGGATGGGTTCGACCCTCGCGGTCTGCACGGTCGGCCTTCTCCTTGCCGGCTGGCCGGTTCGCACGGGGCACGGCACACCTCCGGGGCCAACGGCCTCACCGCCCCCCCCTTCCCCCGGCGCCCCGGCCGGGGCGAATGCGCCCGCGCCCGCGGACGCCAATGGGGCGGCCCGGGACGACGACCCGTTCGTGGCGTTCGCCGCGGTGAACCCGCTGTTCGTCCGCAGCAGCGACGGCACGCGCTACGAAGTCGCGCGGTCGCGTCGGAGATGCTTTCAGGCGCAGGTGTTCCCCACGCGCAAAGGCGAGAACGAGTACCGGATCTTCTGCCTGGGCGGATCGACCGTCTGGGGGCGTCCGTACGCCGCCCAGACGTCGTTCACCACCTGGCTGGAGTTCAACCTGAACCTCGCCGAGCCGGCCCGCAGATGGCGGGTGGTCAACTGCGGGGGCATCTCCTACGCCAGCTATCGCCTGGTGCCCCTTCTCAAGGAGGTCCTCGGCTACCGGCCGGACATGATCATCCTGTACACGGGCCAGAACGAGTTCCTGGAGGCCCGACAGTACCCCCCCGCCGGCGGCGGCCCACACGAGAAGAGCCTCCTGAAGGCGGACGTGGAGGCCATGCTGGACTACAAGGGCGGCCAGGCGAAGTACCATCGTGACGAGGCATGGCGGCGGGGTGTCATCGAGCACTACCGCTACAGCGTGCAGCGCATGGTCCGGATGTCGCGGGACGCCCGCGTGAAGATGCTGCTGATGAACCCCGTGTGCAATCTGCGCGACTGCCCGCCGTTCAAGAGCCAGCACCGCGACGGGCTCTCGCCCGAGCAGCTCCAGCGCTGGACGGCCCTCTGCCGCGAGGCCGAGGCCCAGGACTGGAGGCCGACCCGGGCGGTCGAGCTGCTGCGGCAGGCGGTGGCGATCGACGATCAGCACGCCGACCTGCACTACCGGCTGGCCCGGCTGCTCGACGGCATGGAGGACTACGCCGCGGCCCGGCAGGAGTACGTGCGGGCCAAGGAGCTGGACATCTGCCCGGTGCGGATCGTCGAGCCGATGAACGAAGCGATCCTTCGCATCGCGCGGGAGCAGCGCGTGCCGCTGGTGGACGTCCGGAAGCTCATCGAGAAGGCCAGTGTCGGCGGCATTCCCGGAGACGTGCACCTGTCCGACCACGTCCATCCCAGGATCGCCGTCCATCGGTCCATCGCCGACCTGCTGATCGACGAGATGGCGCGGCAGGGCGTCGTCTGCCCCCGGCCCGGCTGGAAGCAGCAGCAGGACAAGCAGGCGTACGAGCACCTTGCGTCGCTGGGCTACCTCTACTTCGAGGATGGGCTGTTGCGTCTGGATGCCGTGCGCGGCTGGGCCGCCGGCCTGGTCACCGTGCCCCCCCCCGAGCCCAAGCCCGCCCCCTGACGAAAAAAGGTTCCTGGAACCTTTTTTCAGGAATCTGCCATTTTGCTGGGGTTTTTGCGGAAAGAGCGAAAAAGGTTCCTGGAACCTTTTTTCGGGCGGCGGGGCGGCGGGGGGCAGCACTCGGCAGGACGGCGGGCGGCTGGGCCGCGGCGGCGAGGGAGAACGGCTTTGCCCGAGCCTGGCGGCGGGGTAGAATCAACGGGAAGGCCCGCGACCGCCGCG
>Ga0307380_10009968_pt1 | contig 12018 bp, 9 predicted proteins | sample UN3MG_FD_202239 | JGI IMG/M metagenome (GOLD analysis project Ga0307380, IMG submission 202239) | Soil microbial communities from Risofladan, Vaasa, Finland - UN-3 | ecosystem: Environmental > Terrestrial > Soil > Coastal area > Acid sulfate soil | place: Finland: Risofladan, Vaasa | collected... | reverse complement strand
AAGAATAAAGACCAAAAAATCTTGGCCCCGCGGGCCCCCGCGGGATTTTAGCCGGGAAGGCCTTCCATCCAGACGATTCTTGACCTGACCGCCGGCGCCGAACGGCTGAATTCCCTCCTCAAGACGACAATTCGCCCAAACCGGCGGCGAGCCCCTTCACAAGGGCAAAACGCCGAAGGCTCCCGTCGCAGACTCATCCGTGACCGGCATCGCCTCCGGGGGGCCATCAGTACTCGTTACGTGGATTCTTTCGTCCCGACGCGGTTAGTATAGGACCTTCATGCCGGGATGTGGTTCCTGCCCGCCAAAACACCCCAAAACCGCAAATAAGGTTTGACTTGAACGGCCTATTCGGGTACAATAATTGCTGTAAAATCCGACGATCGGACCGTGAGGAGGTCACACGAGGATCGCCGCTTTAACGTGCTCTTTTCATCAGGCCGGACGCCTATGCAAGTGGGCTGAAAGACTTCATCGCTTTGTGATTTGGAAACGAGACTATGAAACCGAATCAATTCATTTCGGCGGTTCTTGTCGTGGCTTGCGCACTGCTGCTGCCGAGCGGCTGCGAGGAGCAGGCGGCGGCGCCGCAACAACTCAATCCCAACTGGTTCCTGCAATTCGAGCAACTGGCCGAGCCCGCGGCACCGGTCGCCGCTGTAACAACGCCATCGGTCAGAACTTCGCCGCGGATTAGTTTCGAGAAAGTCGTACATGATTTCGGCTTCGTCAGCCCGGAGACCAGTAGTTTCTGGGAGTTCAGGTTCAGCAATGCCGGGACCGGCACCCTGAAGATTGAAGAGATCGAGAAAGCCTGCGGCTGTACGCTGCTCTCGCTGGACAAGACCGAATATGCTCCGGGCGAAACGGGGACATTGGGGGTAAGGTATCTCGCGGACTCTCAGTTCGGCCCGACCACAAAACAGTTGTGGATCCACAGCAATGACCCGACAAATCCCGAAGTCATGCTGGCCATCAACGCCACGATTGCGGCCAAGGTCGATTACGAGCCGAAGGCCCTGAACCTCGTGCTCAGGCAGGACAATGCGGGCTGTCCAACGCTCAGACTCGTCAGCCTCGATAACCAGCCTTTTGCCATAACACACTTCACATCGACCGGCAACAGCATCACCGCCGACTTCGATCCCGCCGAGGAAAAGACGAGCTTTGTGCTCCACCCGAAGGTCAACATGGACAGCCTTGAAAGAACGCTCAACGGTATGATCGAGATCGGCTTGAGCCATCCGGAATGCAAAAAGGTCACGGTTAGCGTCAATACGCTCGCGAGATTCAGGGTATCGCCAAGGTCGATTATCGTCCGCGGGGCCCAGGCGAATCAGCCTGTCGTCAGAACCGTCCGAATACTGAACAACTACAACGAACCTTTCGAGATGGAATCCACTTCATCCCAGAATGGAACTGTCAGGGTCTTGAGCAACGTGCTGGTCAATGATGGTTATGAGCTGGAAATCGAGATAACGCCGCCGGCGGACAGAACAAGAACCTTCTCCGAGACACTTTATCTGAAGATGAAGGACGGCAGGCAACTGGAAATCTCGTGCAGTATTTTCTATTCCGGAGCAACTTCTGCTGCTGCATCGGAATCTGCACAGCAATCGAAGGAATGCAAGGTTTGTGGACCCCGGCTAATCGACCCGGAGACGGGCGCAGTCACAATACACCGGACCACTCAAGCTGACAAAGGCTCTTAGCCGCGCCGGCATCGCGATGCACAAAATGCACCGGCACTTGGGCCGGCTACGGATAAACGACGAATAAGAACCGCTCGTCACCGACGGATTTGACCGTGGCCCGCATGGACTCGTTCTCGCCGGCTGCACCTTGCAGAGAGAAGTCTGCCGCCCAGGAGCCGTCCGGTCCGGTTCTTCCGAGGGTCTCGCTCGCATTCGAGCGTCCTTCACGCCCATCAACGGCCAGTAATCCATACGGCGCCGGCGATGAAACGTCCCGCGAATGAACCGCCCGCAGAGCAATGGTGCGCAGCCGCCCGTCGTCGAGACGTCGATAGAGCAGAACCGGCTCATCGAGAGCCCTCTCAAACTCCAGCGGCCCCGCGAGCTGTCCGGCGTTGACAAAACCCACATCCCAGAAGGCCTGCTCGCTCAAGGGAGTCTCCGCCAGGCTCGCATCTCCAAGTCTCTGCGCCAAGGCCCTGATGGCCCGCGACTTCGCACTACGCTGCTTTTCGGCGCGCTGCATGGCCCGGGCGCGCAGCAGCGACTCCCGCGCTTTGTCCGTCTGGCCGCGATCCGCCCAATAGCGGCCGAGCATAAGGGACCCGTCCAGGGTGCAGGGGGGACTGGCTTCAATGGCGGCCCGCAAACGTTCGGCTTGTTCGGGCGTGCGGAAACAGCGCTCGAAGGCCAGAAGCATTCTTGTCTGTGTTTCACTTTCCAACAAGGTATCCATTGCCTTCTGTATCCGATCGCCGCTGAAGTACGATTCGTAATGAGCGATCATCACGCTCGACGAGGGCTTGCCTGGTTCGCCGGACTCGACCGCTCCCGCTGCCGGATCCTGCCGACGATCCCGGAAAATGTAGATACGCTCATTCTCCTTTTGCATCTGCAGAGAGTCTTTTGCGAATACTTCCGATCCCCATCCGGCGGTCTGCAATGCATCTCGATAGGACGTCAACGCCTCCTCGGTTCTGCGCTGCTCGGCGAACCGCCAGATGGTATGATCGTCCTTGAACAGTCCGCTGGCCGAGATGAGCCGCTCCGCCTTGTTATCCTTCAGAAAGGAAAACTCCGGCGGCTCACGGTAGGTTCCATAGAGCGCCGCAGGCACCCGGGGCATCTGGCCGTACTTGTCCAGCAGGGTCGCAAACTGTTTGCTGATTGATTTGGCCATCTCGGCGGCAATGCCGTCGGCCTCGATCTTGTACACGGATCCAGGACTTTCAATCCCCATCATGGCACTGTCGTGATCGACCCGGCTTTCCATGTTGAACGGGACCGTCGGGGGCGCATTCGTGTGATTGGCACGGGCCGAGCCCGGAAACAGCGTGTCACTCACCTGCAATTGGATGATCGCTCTAAGCCGGCGGTTGCAGAGAAAAGCCTTCTCCTGAAGCTCAAGTATATCGATCGTGATGAAAATGTCAGGTAACGGCCCGCCCGGCTCAGGCCAGGTCCCGTATGGGTAATATTCAACCTTCTCCACGTCCGCAAGCCGGATCAGGGCCTTCTGAAACTTGCGAGTCGCTCGATCGAGAAGCGCGTGAGGATTCTGACAAACAAGCACGATGCTGCGCACGCTCGCTCTGTCGTCGCTTTCCGCCGAGGTGCTGCCGACCGTTTGCACGCCGTTCTTCGCTTTTACCAAGGCAACATGGGCCTGGCCCCAGGGCACGTCAAGCCCGCGAAATGATTCGTTCGGCTCTTGTGGCTTCAGTTCTGCGGCTTGGCGTGTAAGGATCACCGGTTCCTGTCCGTAATCGGGGAACGGCCATTCAAAAACCACCAGCACAAAAGCTACGAATGCAATCACGGCCACGGAACCGAAACCGACCGGCTTTCCGGGCGGTGCACCTTTGGCGGGCCGAAGAAGAAAGCCGAAAACGAAGTATAGGAACGTCAGTAGCGGATTGAGAAAAACGAACGTCAATAGCCAGAAGGTTTTCGTGCCCCATCCCCGCCCGAAGACCGGATAGAATTGGCGCTGGAGCAGACAATGGATCAGCAGCGCCGACCATATAATCAGGTACACTCCACTAAGCACATACCAAGGCATCAACTCACCATGTCAAAAAGATTTTCGATTTATGATTTTCGATTTTCGATTTGTGCCCTCGGCATGGCGCGGCCAAAATCGGAAATCGGCAATCGGAAATCGGCAATTACTTGTATCGGCCATAAGGTACTCCGCCTGTAGCACTTAACAACAAAAAAGCTGGTTATTCTTTGGGGCCTGGGCGTCCAACACTCAAGCCCCCATCCTCGCCATAAAATCCTTTTTAACAAGCAGTTATGGTTCGCATAACGCTATGGCGTTCTGTTTTTCCTGGCCAGGACAGAAGTCCTCGCTCCATTTGGCCAGGCGATTTTTTTTATCTTTTTTTTGAAAAAAGTTGACAGAAGACAATTAGGTGTTATATTTGTAATAGTTAGCATAGTACAAGTAACAGAGGTTTGCTTATGCAAATTCGTATAGACAACGCTTCCGGCAGGCCCGTTTACCAGCAAATTATCGACCAAGTCAAGCGCGACATCGCCCTGGGCCGGCTGGTAAAGGATGAAAAACTTGCGACCGTCCGGCAACTGGCCGGCCAGCTCGCGATCAATCCCAACACTATCGCCAAGGCATATCGTCAACTCGAACAGGAAGGCATCATCGTCACCAAACCGGGGGCCGGCGCGTTTGTCGCGAACCTCGACAGCAACTTGAGCAAAGCCGTCAAGAAACGAGTCGTCTCGGAGGAGCTTGAGCGAATCGTCGTCGAGGCGTTTCACATGCAAATCGACAGCCAGACCCTGCTGGAATGGTTCAACAACGCGGTAGAAAGATTCAATCTGCCACCGAAAGAAGGGCGATCCGATGAATGAGAGCGTAATCCAAGTAGAGAATCTCGTGAAGTACTACGATGGCCGGTGCGTGCTGGACGGCATCGACTTTGCCGTGCCGCGAGGCTGCATCTATGGGCTGCTGGGTCGCAACGGCGCAGGCAAGACGACCATCATCCGCATTCTATTAGGGCTTGAGCCTGCGACGCGGGGACGGACCTTGCTGCTGGAGACCGACTCGGCGAGTCTGCCCGCCAAGACTCGCGGCCGGATCGGCTGCGTCGCCGAAGGCCATAACCTCATCCAGAACTACAAGGTCGGCCGGCTGATCAAGCTCTGCAAAGACCTCTCGCTGCAATGGAACGACGAATTCTTCGATCACCTGATCGAGACCTTCCGCCTGCCGACCGACCGCAGAGTCCGTGATCTGTCCATGGGTATGCGAGCGCAATTGAATCTTTCATTGGCGATGGCCATCGACCCGGAGCTGCTCATCCTCGACGACCCGACGCTCGGACTCGATACCGTGGCGCGAAGACAGTTCCTCGAATTAGCCATCGAAGTCATCCAGAAGCAGGGCCGAACGATTCTGTTCTGCTCGCACATCCTCAGCGACGTCGAGCGCATCGCCGACCGAATCGGCATCCTGGCCGCCGGCAAGCTCGTCGTGGATTGCCCGCTGGAGCAGCTCAAGGACAGCGTCAAGAAGCTGCGCGTGATCTTTCCCGAGGCGGCGCCCGCTAATCTCTACCTGACGGAGATCGTCAATCAGCAGGTCCAGGGCCGGGAGATGGTCATCACCGTCGCCAACTGGAATAAGCAGAAGCAGACGATTCTCGATACGTTCAAGCCTTCAAGCTGCACCGAGGTGCCGATGAGCCTCGAAGATATCTTCATCGAATGTACCCGGCCCAGCGCCGAACCGCTGGAAGTTGTGTAAGAAGGAGATAAGGAAAATGCTCGCATTGATAAAAAGAGAGATACAGGACCACATTGTCTATTTCGTCGTCGCCCTCATCTGCTCGGCGGCCCTGGTCGCCCTTCTAAGCACGGCGGCGTTTCATTTCGACCGGCCGGAGTGGGCCATCTTTACCGGCCTTACGATTCCGCTGGTCGTGATACTTGTCATTGGGTTTTCCGCGATGGGCGTGACACAGATGTACATCGACCGAAACAGGAGAATCTCGGCATTCCTATCCGTCCTGCCGGTGACGAGAGGCCGGATATTGGCAGCTAAGATTATCACGGGAGTTCTGGCGATTCTGATCGTGCTATTGCCTGTGACAGTCGCCGCCGTAGCCTTGCGCCGTCTCCTTCTGCCGCCTATACCCATTTTCAGCGATTTGATCACCGACGAAATGACGACGGTATTCCTGATGCTGTTCGCGTGCTATTGTCTCGGCTTGCTCACCGGATGGACGCCAAGTAAGATCACTCCTACGTTCGGCGCACTCGGGCTGAACCTCGTTCTATTTTCTCTTATAGTTGTCAAAGGCTTCGGTCCGGAAATCAGACTGCTGCTCGTGCTGGTCATTGCCGCATGCCTGATACGCACGTGGCATAAGTTTGTCTCAACCTCCCTTTAGGAATATGCTCATGCGATCTCGGCTGAATTATCCCGTTCAGATCCTTACCACTGGCTTCCTGGTGCTGGTCTTTCTATCGCTATCGCTATTCTGGGCGAGCTGGATATGTAAGAGCACCCTTGCGGATATCATGCCCATGGAGCACAGAACCGTGGATATCGTTCCCTCCAGCCTGGTGCCGGGCGAGCGAGAGAACGACCCGAACATCGCTGTTCATTCTGGCGTGCATGCACACATCATGCAGCCGGAAGCGCAGGCGGCCCTTGGCATCGGGGCATATATCGGCAGCAAGATTATTGAAAACCGGGACGTGCACATCTGGTATCTCAGTCCTGCCGGCGAGGACTCAGCCTGGATATTCTTCGATAAGAGAAGCGGCCAGATAAACTGCCGCTGGATAGACTTGGAAACGATGCCGGATGGAACTCACAAGCGAAAGTCCGTTCAATTCTACGTCGGCCCCGAAGGAGTCTCTGAGATCCCTGATAAGAAGCTCGGAAGGTTCTCGTCCCTGGTTGCGGATTTGTCAGAAGGTATATTATACGATAGGCAGTTGCGGCGTTTCTTCAAGATCAATCTCAAAGAAAGAACTATCATCAAAGGCACGCAATTATCCAAGGACGATCCCCACAAGCCGGTCGATATACACATACTGACCAAGAATTCCGGCGTCATGGGCCTCTATTGGCAGCCGCCGGCTATCAAGAAATCTCAGGACGACGAAGGGCGCGTATCCTATTCACCTCCCCCAATCATCAGGGAGGGATACTCAGAATATCAGCCCGACCGATATAAGCTCGTTCTGGACGAATCGGGGCGGATCGACCTTCTGGACAACCAAACGCTTGAATTCGCCGGGGCCGCCGGATACTTGCCCGCGCCGAAGACGTTCTTTCGCTCGAAAGAACGCGTAACGCCCGACGATTTGTTAGCCTACAGAGTCCTTCCGGTCGCCCTTAAAGAGGACCATGAATACAGAGGCATGATCGCCGCCGCCGTCAGCCGGGAGGGCACGGCGCTAGCGCTGGCCGTCTTCGATGAAAAGGGAGTCCTCATCAAAAGCCAGGAAACCAAAGCCAAAGACGGTCAAGGTCGCCGCGGCGTGCCTTCGAGCACCAGCGTTTACTTCGGCGCCCCCTGGGCGCCCGTGATGACCATCGGCAAGTATCTGCTGGAGAACCTCCATCCGCCGATTCTGTCTCTGGCCTCTTATTTCACAGCATCGACCTTCGAGGCCGGCTCAGGCCACAGGGCGCTGTTTTTGCTGCCTAATTCCTTCATCGCTATGAAGGGCCGGGATGCCCGTCAGACTGTTTTGGAAAGACTGCTGACCGCCTTCTTGCTGATGGGGCCTTCGGTCATACTGGCGCTATGGCTCGCCTGGCGGGTCGGCAAGGATGCCGCCACCGTTGGATTTTCGCGAAGAGCCAGGCGATGGTGGATGCTCGGGACTATCGCCCTTGGACTGGCGGGGTATATCACCTACAGACTGACCCGGCCGAAGGTGGCGTTAGTAACCTGCGCCAACTGCGGCCAGCCGCGACGGCCCGACATGGACAAATGCCACCGCTGCGGAAGCCCCTGGAACGTGCCCGAACTGATCCCGCCCGCCTGGAGAGTGCTTGACAGCCAGGCCGCCGCTGGATAAGGAATGATCGTGCGCACGCTATTAGTCCTTATCAAGAGACAGATAATTGACAATGCGTTCTATTTCGCGCTGGCACTTATTGTCTGCGCCGTCCTGATTGTTGCAGTGATCGTGCTGGCACTCACAGAAGACCGAACACACCTTTCGTTATATGCCCTCGCTCTGATGGTTGTTGTTCCGGTCTTCTTCTGCGCCGGTTCATATACGCTGGGTCTGCTCCAGGCGCACCATGACCGATTAAGTGGCGTTGCGACGATGCTGACGGTTCTTCCGCCCGGGCGAACGCGGATTCTACTTGCACGTCTTGTCGTCGGCGTGCTTGTGATTTTAACGTTATTGGGTCCCCTGGTCATTGGCGGGGCTGTCCTCTGGAAGCTGTTAGGACCGCCGGTATGGCTCTTCCATAGCTGGCTTGCGGACACGTTTATTGGCATGTCCCTGACCGCGTTTGCATCTTATTGCCTCGGACTTCGTGCAGGCCAGAGCACCGAGACAATCACCAGAGGCCTGCAAGCGCTGCCTCTGACATTCATTCTGCTTTTGCTGATTGTCATCAAGGGCTTCGGGTGGCCCCTGCTTGTTGTGCTTCTGCCTTACCTCGGCGTTTCACTGCTGCTCTACTGCAAACCTGCCGCCGGCCGCGCCATGAGAACCGCTGTAACAGGACTTATGGCACTGGTCCTTCTCGTCATCCCGCTGTCTTTTGGCCGCTATGTATGCGATGGCCAGTTGGCATGTAGAATAGACGCCGAGGCGAAGATCAGCCCATCCGGTCTGCTCGCCCTGGAAATCGAAAACGATCCGAACGTCAAAGAACACTCCACAGCGTCCAGTAGCTTCCAGCACTCCTATTGGGCCTTTCCTATGGTTGGCGAGGTCTTCGAATCTTGCTTCCACAAGCTTGGCTTTGGGTACTATACCGGTGCATACCCATACCTTCTCGAAGAATCGGGCATAGTAGAATACTTTGAATCTTTACCCCGCGGCAAACGCTACTCATACTACCCTGATGGCTGGTGGCGGCGACCCATTCGGCTGGTTCAGCTTGAGGAGGTTGCAGGGCAACTCATATGCCGCCGTGAAGATATACGTAGCTATACTGAAACCCAGACGTGGAACTGGAAGGGCGCTACAGAGCTCTACTTCGGCCCTAAGGGCACCTCCAGTACACCTGACAACAGAATTGGACGATTCGGATCGCCCATTGTCTATTTTACTCTTGGACGGACAAGGTACCGTTTTGACTCTCCACCACTATGCGTCGTTTACGATGCAAGTGTACCATGCTTTTTCGCCATTAACCTTAAGAACCAAAGTATCCGAAAGGGGCCTCGGCTGCCGGGTCTTTCAGTGCATCCAACTGAACCTGATCTGTCAAGCAATCTGTTGAGTGTACGGTTTAACCTTCCATCGGGGTTTGAGCTTCGGCTTCCGAGCATCGATTACAACCCGAGTACCTACTATCTGCCGATTGTAAGCAAGTCGGGACGGATCGACCTTCTTGACCCAAGTACGCTCGAGCTTCATGGGCCGGCAGGCTACTTGCCGCGCCCGAAAACGCTCTTTGGCTGGGGTTCACCAAAGCCAGGAGACCTTGGGGATTGGGCAGTCGAGCTTATTACCGTTGCACCCTACAATGAGAGTCGAATCGCCGGCAGAACAAAAACGGAATACCTCGGCCTGATAGCGGCAAGCCTATCGCGTCAGGGGACGTGGGCGAGCGTGGCTGTTTTTGACAAGGATGGCAGGTTGGTCAACAGCGCATACTCCAAGGCGGGCTTTCTTGATGCGCCATGGGGACCGGCGTTGGCCGGGGCGAAGTTCCTGTTCGAGAGCCTTCATCCCCCACTGTTGACGCTGGCGTCGTATTTCACAGCGTACAGCTTTGAGGCCCGCTCGACACATCGGGCCTTGTTCCTGATGCCCAATTCGTTTGTGGCGATGGTCAGGGATTATCAGGGCAACATTTTCTATGCGCTGCTGATCGTCGCGTTGCTAATGGCGCCCGGCTTGTTGTTCGCTGGCGTGTTAGCTTGGCGCGTTGAGCGGGACGCGGCACGATTGGGCTTATTGCCCAAAGCCAGGCGGCTCTGGCTATTAGGAACACTTGCGTTCGGTTTGGTGGCCTATATCACCTACAGACTGACCCGGCCGAAGGTGGCGTTAGTCACCTGCGCCAACTGCGGCCACCCGAGACGGCCCGACATGGAAAAATGCCACCGCTGCGGAAGCGATTGGCACGTCCCAGAGCTGACGCCACCCGACTGGCGGGTGCTGGATGGTGATGCGAAAGAAAGGACATCAGGGTATCAGGAGACCAGGTAGTGGGTACCAGGTTGTCAGGATACCGGGTTAGTCCCGGGTGGCAGCCTCAAGCGCAGCTTGGGGATGACTTCTGGCGTATTGACCATCCCCAAAGCCTTCGGCTTTGAGGCTGCCACCCTCGCAATATGCGTGTTTCTTCCTTCGAGGCTGTGGCGAATTCTCGTTACCTTTGGCAGGCGTGCGGCCTTATAGGGGTGAGGGCCGTACTTATGAGAGAGAGCAGTAATTCTATTGAGCACTTACTGGCGCAGGCCCGTGCGGGCAGCCAGGCCGGCATGGAGCGTCTGGCCGTAGCCGTCAGGGAGCGGTTGTACCCCTTTATCCTGCGTACCACGTGGAACCGCGACCTGACCGAGGATATTTTGCAGGAAACGCTGCTGACGATGGTTCGGGAAATCGGCTCGCTGCGCGACACAGCGAGGTTCTGGCCCTGGGTACACCAGATCGCCTGGAGCAAGATTCAGGATAACGCCCGACTTGCCCGGCTGCACTCGACCACCAAGGCAACGCTTCTTGCCAGCCGGCAGGGCAATGGGCATGGAGGCCACGGCAGCGTTTTGGACACAAGCATTCAGGCCGAGACGCTCCAGCAGCTCTCGGCCCTTCTCGAACAGCTCAGCCGGCCGCACAGAGACATCATTCAGCTTCGCTGCTACGAGCAACTGCCCTACGCCCAGATCGCCTCGCTGCGACGCACCACGCCCCAGAAGGCCCGCGCCTGCTTCCACCGCGCAACCGAAGCGCTCAAAGCCCAAATGGTGTAGGCGGAACGTAGGGTGTGCCGTGCACACCATAATCCTTACTCGCCCGCGACGGCGATTAGACCGCAATCCGCCATCATGGGCCGCCGGCCATCACAAATGCACAACCAATCCTCTTTGTAGTAACTTTCTTTCACCCACTGGTGGAAGCTGGAATAGGCCCACGCGTGAGGACAAGTCACAAGCAGATGCTTTACCGGATTGTAGTGAATATAATTGACGTGATGAATCATGTCCTGCTCATCGCGGATGCGGTGTTCCCAGAACCGCTTTTGCCAAACCCCGCGTTCCCGATGCTTGCGACGCGCGGGGGAGATGGCGGCTTCGTCGCGATGGTCAGCAACCCACTGCTTGGTAAACCGCCTCTTGATGCACGACCAGCGGGCGGAAAAATCGCTGTCATTTTCGGGCAAAGTCCATATACAATGGATGTGATCCGGCAACAGAACGATGGCGACTATGTCGAACGGCTGCTCGCTTTGTACCGCGCTGATCGCCGTCCGCAAGTACGCGCGAGCCACATCATCCGAAAAGAGGTTACGCCGCTGGGCGGTGACAACGGTGAAGAAGAACGTGCCTCCCGGCTGGAATTGTCTGCGGTAATCTGGCATCAGTGCACGGAACACCTACGATCTGCATTCTTTGGAAATGGTGTGCATGGCACACCCTACCTATATTGCGGCCAGAACTTGTGGAGGTAGTCGATGCTCTTGCGGGCGATGGTTTCAGGGTCCGGGTCGTACTTGAAGACTTCGACGCTGAGCCACTTGTCGTAGCCTACGTCTTTGACGGCTTCGGCGATGGGGCCGTAATCCACCTCGCCCATGCCCGGGCCGTAAAGGTTGGCGTCGTTGACGTGAAAGTGGCCGATGTCGGCGGCGCGCACCGAACGAATAATATCGGGCACCGGCCTGGATTCGGAGCACATCGCCTTGACGTCGAGATGAATTTTCAGATTGGGATGATTGATCTGCCGGACCATCTTCATCCCTTCGGCGACGGTGTTGATGAAGTTCGTCTCGACGGTTGAGAGCGGCTCGATACAGATGGTCAGCCCCAGCTCGGCAGCCTGGTCCATGACGGAGCTGAGCAGATCGACGGCTCTTTGCCAGGCACCCTTTTTGGTCTGTCCCTCGATGATGCTGCGCTGCTTGGGCGAGCCGAGCACTAAG
>Ga0307380_10009966_pt1 | contig 12020 bp, 19 predicted proteins | sample UN3MG_FD_202239 | JGI IMG/M metagenome (GOLD analysis project Ga0307380, IMG submission 202239) | Soil microbial communities from Risofladan, Vaasa, Finland - UN-3 | ecosystem: Environmental > Terrestrial > Soil > Coastal area > Acid sulfate soil | place: Finland: Risofladan, Vaasa | collected... | reverse complement strand
TACAGCCTGTTCAGCCACAGCAGTCCCCTATCCCCGATGACGATGACTACTGCACGAACCTCAGCCTTGATCTGACGCTGGCGGCACTGGATACCGTCAGCCAGGGATTGCTGAAGATCGACCTGACGTTCGCTCAGGAGTTCTCGGGGCAGCCGGCGGCCAAGCTCTACGAGGCCCAGGAGGCAATCATCCTCGCGGTGCGGCGACTGAGCCAAATTCGTTCCGCAATCGGCGCGGGCGACGACTCGGACCTGGAGGAAATCGTTGGACACTCTGCCTGACGATCATCGACATCTTCACCCGGCGTTCCGCTCCTGGCTGACGCAGCGCATGTATGCGATGCGGTTCCAGAAGCTCGACGAGTGGCTGGATCGTTTCGAGGTGTTGGCTAACTTCTTGAGCCACACCGATCAACGATGCCTGGACTTCCAGGCCATCGCTGAAGCGTCGGACTACACCGAGCACCTGCTTCGTGACACGGCGCGCAAGGTAGGAGAGCGGTTGAAGCTGATCGAGAGGAGGACCGACCACGAGGGGACTTGGTGGTCGCTCAAGGTCGATCCTTTCTCGGCTCCGCCAGAGAGCGTCGACGAGAATGCAGAACAGCCTGAAACTCAGATGGAGCGCCTCTACCGCGAGGTGAACGATAAGGCCAACGCTGAGATCCGCAAGGTGATCCTCGCGCTGGACAGCCTTCGCGGAAAGGTCGAGCCGGCGGTGGGCGCTCTGGTCATGGACGCCTCGGTTGACTTGCTCCGGATCAGCATTCTGCTCACCCAGATCTCCATGACGGGGGTAAAGGGAGACAGGAAGGATTACATCGAGGGATTGCGTGATCGGTTACAGGAGATCCTGAAGGGGAGAGCATGAGCAACTGGAAGAGTAGAGTCGTCAAGAGCGCGGCTCAGATCGTCAGGGATGCCCTCCAGGGCACCCACCACTCGGATTTCGTCCTGGCGACGGCTCTCAAGAGTCTGACCAGTGCCCTGGACGACGGCGAGTTCCGGAAGTTCTGCATGGACCACGAGGACGGTCTGGCGGTCGCCTCGAACACGGCGCTCAAGTTCGAGCGCATGATCGGCGCTGTTGGGGTGATTCCGACCGAGAAGGTGTGGGACCGGATCGGCTGGACCGGGATCGTCAAGGTCGTCAAGATCTCGACCCGCAACGAGCGGGTGGCGGTTTGCCGGGCGATCAACCGGGAGGAGAAGCCCATCGGGCGTCAGGCGCTCGACGACATCATCTCGGAGAGGGCACCTTCCTACAACGCTCAGCAGGGAACCCGGACCCCGACTGGTGGGATCTCCAAGGCCAGGGCGTTGCGCGAGAACGAGATTCTCAAGACGACCATGACCATGTGGATCGCCAAGTATCCTGTGCTCAAGCGGGACATGACCGAGGAGATCGAGGAGATTCTGGGTCTGGAGGGCGGGCAGATCCCTCGGGCTGGATAAGACCGATCTTCTTGCCAATCCTCGCTAGGATTTCCTCCAAGGCGTCGTTGTAGATCTGGACGTAGTAGCTCCGATAGACGTCGAAGTAACCGCCCGCGTTGCCGTCCTCTAGGCACAACTCGCAGTGGATCCACCCCTCCTTGCGCTTGTTCCGGCAGTCCTTCTTGGCCCGGCAGCCCTCTGGGTTCATTCGGAGCCAGTTGAGTCGATCTCGCTCTCGTGCGCGACGAAGAAGCTCCTCGGCGTTCTCGTAGAGCCAGTCGTGAAGGGCGTCGTCCTCCTGGTTTCCAGTGCCGTCCGCAGCCGCCAGGAGGCGCTCTCCTTCGTCCAGATCGACTGAGGTGTCCTGGGCCGCCTCGACGATCTTGGACTCACTGGTAGGCTCAGACGGCTCCTGATGTGCCTCTCCTGGGTAAACCCGGGATCCGGAGGGCTCCTCAGCGACGTGGAAGACCTGTCCGTAAGTGATCCGGTCATTCTCGACAACGCTCATGAACTCTCGGAGTGCCTGATCTGCCTCCTCCGCCCAGAGGAAACGCTTGGCGGCCTCAACACCGCACACACCATACTGGTGCTCCGTGTCGGGCCTTGGCCCGAGATAGTCCGGCGAAGACTGTGGCTCATTGAAGATCTTGACGACGTAGTAGAGCGACATCAGGCTTTCTTCCAAGGCAGAGGCAGCCGCTTGGAGTTGTCGAGGATGTAGGCGCAGCCAGCACCGCCCTGTTGGATGTCCACAAGCGCGAGGCTGAAATCCTTGCCCTCGTAGAACCCACCCCGGATGTGGCCGGAGTAGGTCCAACCTGCCTGCTCGTCGTCCTCTGTCCAGTCCTCGGGAACCTGGAGATCGTGGACGAGGGTGTCGCCTCGATCCACGAGCGCCCAGTCCGAGGATCGTTCGTCGCAGAGGTCGTAGTCGTAGATCGCTGATCGCTCGGCCCCGAAGTAGGCGATCAAGGTCTTCTTGGCGGTGAAGACGGCGGTAATGAGAGCCTCGACAGCCTCGCGGTTCATCTCAATCCTTGTCCAGAACGAGTTCCATGCATCCCAGCGCGAGCTTGGAGTGGTAGTCGGAGTGTCCCATGCAACACTGATCCATCAGTTCGTAGCGATCCAACGTGAGAGGCTGCTTCCCTCGGTTCATCCGAGCGGCGTTGACACTTGTCAACATCGCTTCGGCCTCCTTCCTGACCCAGTCATCTCGCTCCTTCCGCTTCTCTGCCTCGACGGCAAAGATCGCGTGGAACCTATCCCGTAGGCGCATTCTCTCGTTGTGCATGGATGACCTCCGTTACTTCCCACTGGAGGTTCTTACCCTGCCAGAAGGGAATCAGCGCATCGGAAGAGAGTTCGCCTGAAGAACAGGCTGGGGCGAGGTGCTGACGCTTTGTCAGCACGATCTTGCCTTCGTTGAGAGGCAGACCGTAGAAGTTGGCGCCGTTCTCGGAGGCGAACATCTCCAGGGAGGCGAGCGCACCGTGCTCGTCGAAGACCTGCGCCAGAAGCTCCATGGCCACAGGAGCCGTGAAGCACCCAGCCGCCGCATGTGCCGCGTGCTTGTTCTGCATGATGTGAGGTGCGCTGTCAGTGCCCAGGAAGAAGCTGGGATGCCCACTGACGGCGGCCTCGATGATCGCCTGTCGGTCATCCTCGCTCTTGGCAACAGGCTTGCAGAAGTTGTGGGGCTCCAACTTGTCGCCGATCACGTCATCGAGCGTGAGCAGCATGTGGTGGACGGTGAGCGAGCAGGCGATGTTTCCCCAGTTCCGTGCTGTCTCGATGGAGTGCCTGTCGGTCGCGTGTTCAATCACGATCTTGAGGTTGGGGTGACGATCAGCCCACTTGATGACGAACCGAGTCACAAAGTCGCGCTCGCGGTCGAGAGAGGGAACACCGGGCGTCTCGGCATGGACGCAGAGGACCATTCCGATCTGTGCCATGGTGTCGAAGACAGCGTGGAGATGGTCTGCGTTGAAATCGCTGACTCCGTCTGCTGAATTGGTGGTCACGCCGGCAGGGTAGAGCTTGGCGGCGATCACCCCGCGCTTCTTGGCGTCTCTTACGATCTCAGGGGTAGTCTCACCTGTGAGTTTGACCGTAAGTAGCGGACGGAATCCGGGCTTCCAGAGGTCTCGCAGATCCGTCAGATTGGGATGAAGCGCCCCCATGATCCGCTCGCCGTATCGAGCCGCATCCTTCCCTGTGAGCACTGCTGGGGTCAGGTTCGGCATGACCAAGGCGCGACCGAAGACCTTGGCGGTGAAGGGAAGCACCCTTTCCAGCAGTTCGCCGTCGCGGAGGTGGAGGTGGAAGTCGTCTGGAATCCGGATCGTGATCTCTTGCTGCTCGGTCATACGGTCTGCTCCAGTTCGGCCTTCATGAGCTTGCACTCGATCCCGATGCGCTTCTCCCACTCCACAGGAGTCTCCCCCGAAGAGATCGGGTTCGTGCTCACCGTCCACGGCAGCGTGAGCGAACGGGAGGCGCTGACGAGCACGCCGCCTCCTTGCGCGTCGAGCGCTGCCTTGAAGCACTCAGGATCGCCGCCCTGAGCGCCGTAGCCGGGCATGAGGAAGAAGCTGTTCGGCATCAGCTTGCGGAGGTCGGCAATCTCGATACTGGAGACGGTTAGTCCGACCACAGCACCAATTCGTGTTCGACCCGACTCGCTCTTGGGGAGTCTCTCGCCGAGCTTGTGGACGAGCATGGCGACGCGCTGGGCGACTGTGAGGCCCCTGGAGTTGGATGGGCATACCTGCTGTTGAAGATCCTTCGCCCCCGGATTGCTGGTCTGGACCAGCACAAAGAGACCTCGGTTCTGCTCTTCGGCAGCGTCCACAAAGGGCTGGAGAGAGTCCTCACCAAGGTAGGGGTTCAGGGTGATGGCGTCGACCCAGGTGCGCTCGAAGATGGTGTCGGCGTAAGCCTTGGCAGTCGAGCCGATGTCTCCACGCTTGCAGTCGGCGAGACAGATCGCGTCACCGTAGCTGCCATCGAAGTCCTGGAGCGCGTCGAGCTTCTCCCACGAGTCATCCCAGAAGGCGATCTGCGGTTTGAAGGCAGCAACCTGGTCTCGAAGGGTGCGGATCACCCCACGACCCCAGGCGATGTCGGTCGTGTCCTTGGGAAGCTGGTTCTGACGAGGATCGAGACCGGCGCAGATCGGTCCGCGCTCCTCGATCAGACGTGAGAGGCGATCAGCGAAGTGCTCAGTCATGGTCTTCTTTCCTTGAGTGCCGTGTGACGTGCTCGTCTTGCCGATTCGGATTCTTGGTTCCCTGTGTAATCGTTCGGGCTGCCGTGCCCGCGTCACTTTGCGCTTTTTCCCGACGAGCAGAAGGGGCCTACGGAACGGCTAGGCCCTTACTGCGCTGTCCTTGTCACACGACGTTGTTCTTCTACCCCATGAGCCGGTGGGCTCGACGAATGGTGGATTTGACTCGCCAACCTCGCAAGATGGCGATTGAGCCGAGGAAGACGCTGTCGGCGCCGGCCTTGACCAGCACATCGACATCGCGCGGACGGAGGATCCCGCCACCTGCGTTGATGGGCAGGGTCACACCGCGCCCGCGGGCTGCTTTCACCCACTCCTCGACCAGAGGGAGCAGCGGTCGACCAGAGAGCCCACCACCACCGAGGTGCTTGAGGGGTGAATCGGGGATGTTGTAGTAGTGAGGCTCGGCCTCGTAGGAGAGCCCGTCGTCCGGCCTCGGGAACAGTCCGAGCCAGTTGATGTCCGCAGGAAGCTGTCCCCACGGGATCGTGTTGCTGATGCAGATCCCATCGCACCGTCTCTGAAGCTCAGCGACAGCCTCTATCGGATAGAGAACGTTGAACTTGGGAACGATGGGGATGTTGAAGGCAGTTCTCAAGTTGTGATACACGCCGAGCGTGGCCCACGCTTCCTTTGCGATCTCCGCAGGGTCGTGACTTGTGTTGGGGCACGACAGGTTGACCTGAAGCGCGAACGGTGCCTGGAACCCGACTTGAAGAAACTCCTCCAGCATCAACGCGATCTGAGCGTGCTCAGTCAGTCGATCCTCTGACGGGTGCCGCTCCTCTGTTGGATAGGCCAGCGCCCGGTCAGGCGCAACGGACATGACGCTCAGGAAGAAGGGCTCGGCCTGCTTCTGCCACTCCCCGGTCTCCAAGAGTGACCGGAGGCCGGGCCCGGAGAGTCCTACGGAGTTGAGGACGACGCCCTTGCGTGGTTTGACCACGACGCAGCTTGGGAACAGTTCCTTCGCCTGCCCCTTGTCATCGAGGGGCATGTTCCCTTCGCGTGCGTCGAGGGTCGTAGTCTTGGAGACGAGGGAGCAGCCCTTCCAGTTCAGTCCGGGGACCCACCGGTGATACCAGTAGCCCTCCCCGAACCAACCCATGGCGCCGGAAGCGCATTGCACGGGGCCGTAGTCGACCCCTCTGAGAACGAGACTCATGAAATCCCTTTACACCAGACCAAAGGAGGGGCGCAGTGTAGCAGCTTACTTGACCGGCTTCCGCCCCCAGATCTCGTCGTAGTTGAACTTCTTGCCCAGGGCGTCCTTGATCGAGATGGCGTCGCCTTCGAAGGCTTCTGGAACCCCCAGACAGGTCACGATGCGCTCCGGCACCTTGACCTTGTCGAGGGCGAATGCGCGTCCGAGCTTGGTGGGTCTCCAGAATCCAGAGGTTCTTCCCTTGGCATGAGACCGGGAACTGGGTGGAGGTGGATTCGTCGCAGCCTCGGGGTCCTCTGAGGCCACGATCAGACCGTAGAGGGGCAGGATCGAGGTGGCGTCGGAGCCGGAGACGTTGTTCCCCTTGAGGGCCTTGAGGATCTCACCAGTGTGGATCGCCTGGCCTTCACCACTGAGGTAGACGAGTTCGATCAGCCACCTGGCGGGACCGCAGCCGAACGCACGATGCTGTCGCATGGCGTGGCGCGTGCAGCACGGACAGTCGGTCCCGTCGTCGAGTCCCTCAACAAAGTGACGCCTTACTCGCTTGATCTCCTCAGGAGTGGGCGGTCGATCCTGCTCCTCCTTGGCGATCTCCCTGAAACAGATCCCGGGCTTGGCGCCATTCTTGCGCCGCCCCTCCGGGATGATGGGGACTTCGAGTGGAAACCCGGGCCACGGATCCCCTTGAAGCACAGTGAGCTTGGGCTGGCGGGCGCTCTGCTTCTTCTCCACCATTGTGACCAGCTTGTGGAGTTCCTCCGGTGCGAGCATCCGATCACAGGCGGTGTTGGGACACCCCGACGAGACTCCGCTTTCGGCATACTGCTTGTACTCGGTGAGGAGTTCGTCAGTGACCGTGAACTTCTCGCCGCAGCCGCCCTTCTCTGATGAACAAGTGATCTTCATGCGTCCTCCGCTGCTGTTCTATACCCCCTTGATGGCTCGGTCGGTGAGCTTGGGTTTTAAGGGGAGATCGGGGCGAACGAGGGATGGGGCTATGAAGATCACCTTGTAGGTCTTCTTCTCGCACTTCTTGCCGTAGGGCTGCACTCTGAGGTGCCCCGAGCGGATGTGACCGTAATTGAGGCTGGAGCCGACAGTGCCCGCGGGCTCGTTCATGGCCCGTCGTAAGTCTTTGGGCAGCTTGATGTCGGCACCGATCAGGAAGCCCTTGTTGCCCGCCAGACCGGCTGCCTTGTCGCCTCGCTTACGCGCTCTGTCTGCTTTGAGCCTGTGCTTGACCCCCCGCTGCTCTGGCTTGATGAGTCGCTTGTCGTGGGAGATGGCGATCAGCATGGTAGCTATCACAAGGCTCAGCACCCGACGCCGGGCCATGCGCTGACCGAAGTCGTGGTCGTGCTGGACCATCTGCTCATCGTACTTGGCGAGCAGTTCTGCTACGGTCATGGATTGGTCGATGATCGGCAGCGCCAGCATGGAGTGGTGGCTGGAGAACGGGAAGGTTCCGCAGTCTGCCATGATCCGACAGTAGCCCTTGTAGCCGACCTTTCCGTAGTCTTCGCCCACGTCGCTGCGCGTGGCAAAGATGCAGAGCTTCACCCCTTGACCGCCCTCCATGTTCTCGAAGTTGAGGATGTCAGAGGTCGTCACGAAGAGGCCGTCGTATCCCTTCTCTCCGTAGGCTTGCCCCAACAGGTTGCCAGCAGGTAGGTCGATCTTGAAGGCCGGGAACGGCAGTTCGATGTGCTCGCACTCCACGTCGATGGAGGTGTGGGCGAGCGCGTCCACCATGCCCGGGAAGATCTTGAAGACGGGGCGCGAGGCGCGGTACCACTCGTATTCGCACTCGTGCGTCGTGAGGAAGAGGGGCCAGTCCTCCTTGCGCTTGACGTGCTCCTCGTAGAGTTCCGTGTTGGGGCAGAGCGGTCGAAGCGTTGTGGGATCGATGATCGTCTTGGCAAGCAGCCCGAGTCCATCGACGTAGTATTCCTTAGGGCTCTTCCGCTTGCCCTTAGGAGCAGACACCGAGTAGAGGTCGTAGTAGGTGCGGTAGGTCGTGAACTTAGCCACAGCCATAATCTGGGTCGCTCTTGATGTGTGCCATGCAGTAGATGGAACCGTCAGAACATACCCGACATCCGGGGGCGTCACAGCCGTCTACCGGACAGACAACACCCTCCTCGGGATCGAGTGGCTTGCCGCATCCTTCACAGAGGGACGGGAACTTGATGATCTCGTTCATGCCTCCTTCTACCCGAAGAGGGCACCTGTCATGCAAAATCCCTAGAGGTAGAGATCATCGTCTTCCTGGCTGTCGAAGATCTCAAGATCCTCGCTGCCCAGACTCTCAAGATCCTCGCTGTCCTCTTCTTCGTCGAACTCGTCGTTCTCGTCGAAGTCGAAGTCGGGCCCTTCTTCGTCCATACGATTGATCGCCTTGAGAAGCCTCTGGGCACCCTCCTCGTCGACCTGGTCGGACATGAAGAACCCTGGAGGTAGCGGTCCGGATTTGGCGCGTCCCAGCTTGACCGCTTGATCGAGCATGGGCACCATGACGGAGCCGGGCCAGACCGCCTCCATGGCCTTGGCCATCTCGATGATGCTGAGAGGCATGAACTTCGTGTAGTGCATGTCGTGGTCGGCGTCTCCGCACTTGAACGCCAGATGCACCATGGCCTCGTCCTCGTGGACCATGACACCTTCGGCTCCGACGTAGCACCTCTCTGTTGGATTGTCATCCGACACGTCGCATCCGGAGTTGACCGCGATGTAGGAGGGCTTGGAGAGCCTGCGAACATCGACGCCTAGATCCACAAGCTGCGCCCGCTTCTTGGCGTCCAACTGGTTCCCGCTCAACTGCGATAGCAGGAAGGCACGAACGTCGTCCTCCAGGTTGATCTGGAGGCGCTCGGTCTCATCGGGAAGTTCAAACGATTCGGCCATGCTCGTATCTTACGCCTCCTTCGTGCTGCGAGACGTTGGGACAGTTCCCCTACCCTCGAAGGATCCTTACATAAGACCCACCGAGCACGCGATTGTGAAATGCAACCCTAGACAAAGCTCTGGGTTACCTCCAGGATAACAACAAACGGTGAGGTAACTGATGACGCGTATCTGGATCGCTCTGCTGCTTGTAGGACTCACTCAACATGCCGTAGCTCAGCAGGTAACAGGGCCGCAGGCAGACGACGGTGTCGCGGACATCGAATCGGTCGTAGCCCCTATGCCGCTCCAGGTCCAGGCGCCCACGCAACAGCCAGTGCCCTTCGACCGGGTGATGTACGTCCTCGACGTCTCGGGCTCGATGCGCAGCGCACTCCCCGACGCCATCGCCGTCACAGACACCTTCTGCAACGACGGGTTCAAGGCAGCCGTAGTGACCTTCAACAGTTCTCACGCTGTATGGGAAGGCATTCCAGAACCGTGCAGACACCCAGCCGACGTGGAGTGTGGACGCAACTGCCTGGAGGCTGGCTGGTCCTGGATGCCCACACACCGACAGCAGATGCTTCAGCACCTCCAGTCGTTCACTGGAACCGGCGGAACGGATCCGACCTCGGCGCTCGACTACGCCATCAAGAACGCGCCTGCCGGCACCTTGATCGTCTTCATCTCAGATGGGGACTTCAACCACAACCAAGAGAACGGACCGATCTCGGCTGTTCGTACGGCTCAAGCCTGGCGCCTCGCTCAGAAACTCGCTCCCGTCCAGATGCTCGTATGGGCTACATCCGAAGTGGACTCTCAACGTGAGTCGCTCGTGGAGCTTGCGAGGCTGGGCGGGAGCGGCCTCTGGCGGGCTGATACGAGGCGCTCTGGCCCTTGGTAGGTGACGATGTTCTGCTCTCACAACGAAGTCGATCTGGAGCCGACCATAGTTGCGAAGCCAGACGGCACCGGCAGGGAAACGGACTGGGTTGTCGTCCGCTGCACCTGCTGTGAACGGTTCATCGGAAAGCGCTACCGCTTGATTGATCTCGTCGACCGAGCGATCAAGGAACGACGCGAGCGCGAAGAGTAGATCTACCCTTCGTTGAAGGGGATCTCTCCGATGAGCTTGAACCGGAGGCACTTGTAGGGCTTGCCTGTCGCCTCCTTGATGGCCTCTGCCATCGGACGCAGGGACACGACCCTCGCCATGTCGGCGCCGACCATGGGAGCCCACTCACCGTTGGGGAGCCGCATGGCCATGACCCCCTCGTCTTCTGGATCCTTGTCGGCTGCCACGAACGCGAACATCTCGGTGACCTTGGGCATGTGCCCTCCCAGGTTAGAAGAAGCTGTTCTGACTCCCGTTCTTCCATCTAGGAGGTGCGGGATGTTCGGAGACGTTGAGAAGCTGGAGACGAAGATCCTTGAACTAGAGCAGAAGCTCGGCCAGGCCAAGCAGAAGCGTGCGGAGCTAAACGCGCTTGACCCCGAGAAGCGCCTAGCCGTGTTCCTTCACGAAAAGTTCTGCCCGCACAATCACACCGACGGCTGCGCCTGGTGGTACGAGTCGGGTGACACCGCTTGGACGGGACAGGCCCACGTCAGGTGGATCAAACACTCCCGTGAGGTGAGTGCTGCGATGGAGGGTTAGTCGTCGAAGAGGGTCATGACGAGACCCTTCTTGTGCTCCTCCGGCTTGACCTCCTCGACCGTGTTGTCCTTCATGAGCGGATCGTAGTTCCGACGCTCTAGCTCCTTGTTGATGAGCTTGACCGCGTGACCACGGTTGAAGGCGAGGGTGACGATGGGTCCGCTCGGGTAGCGCTTGCAGATGAAGATCTTCATGAATGACCCGGACGGGATTCGAACCCGCGACCTCAGACTTGAAAGGACTGCGATCTAACCAATTGATCTACCGGGCCGTGTGCGGGAGCACGCGATAAAGCTCAACGTGCCTTGAACGACTCCCACTGATCGTGTTTGGGTTGCAATAAGCGCATTTCAGAAGCGGTTAGCACCAGGACCGTCCTGGAAGCTGGCGGTGGGAGTCGAACCCACAACCTTTGGTTTACAAAACCAGGGCTCTGCCAATTGAGCTACGCCAGCATTCTAGGAGTCTACTTCTTCTTGTCGTCCTCGAAGAGTGTGGGATCTTCCTTCTTGAGGCGCTTTAGGGCGCGCTTGAAGTCCACCAGAGCCTCCTTGTCGATGGGGGTGTCGAGCGGGATCCCCCACATGAAGAAGATCACAGCGCGGTAGGTGTCGAGCAGATCGCGCGGCTTCGTCTCACCCGTGATCTTCTGGGATCCCCCGAGGTTGCATTCCTCCAGGATGATGTCATGGAGATTGCGCCCGTTGAGCGTCAGCGTGAACTTGGTTCCGCCCCGGTTCTTGAACTTGGTCAAAACCTTCTTGCTCGCTCGCTTCTTCGTAGTCTTCTTCTTCGTTGCTGGCACACTCACCCTCCTGGTGTGGTTGGCTAGATAGCGGCGGCTCGCGAGTGGCCGTCGACGATCTGATCGAGCGGGATCGTTCCTTCGTTCACCTCGTCGCGGCGATGATCGATGGTCATCAAGATCATCTGGAGCTTGTCCAGCAGCGCCAAGGACGTCTCGACCGTGGGAGCACCTGTCGTGAGTTGCTCCTCCAGGGGCTCCAGCGCTTCGAGAAGCTCGAAGAGGATGGGCTGCTGCACGTTCCTCTTGTAGAACGTCTCCAGGAGCGTGAAGACCCCCCGAGCTTCTCCCTCATCGAGCGACTCGCCGCCCTCGACCCGGTTCCGCAAGGGCACGAGAAGTTCGACGCGGTTCGTCGAGATCGCAGCGCTTACTTCACCAGGGATGGTCCACTCCTCGTTCTCGACATCGTGGAACTCAGGAGACAACGGAGAAGGCAGACCCGATGGCGGCGGCGGGAAAGAGGTCTTTCCCTCGATCATGTCCTGCAACATGGCCATAGCAGGACTTCGCCTGCGGATGTCGGCAATGAACTCCTCGGGAGCCATATCGGCGAACTTCTTTTCCATCATGGATGTTCCGTTCCCTTCACGTCGTAGGCGTCGTCCATGGACTCATACCCCATGCACTCCGCCTCATCGGCGTCGAGGATCCAGGACTTGGTCCCGCAGTTCCAGCACTCGCAAACCTCTCGGTCCGGCGCTGACTGATCGTTCAGATCACCGAGGTCGACGTAGTTGACCTTCTTGCACTTGGGACACCGACCCCGCAGCGTC
>Ga0307380_10009965_pt1 | contig 12020 bp, 16 predicted proteins | sample UN3MG_FD_202239 | JGI IMG/M metagenome (GOLD analysis project Ga0307380, IMG submission 202239) | Soil microbial communities from Risofladan, Vaasa, Finland - UN-3 | ecosystem: Environmental > Terrestrial > Soil > Coastal area > Acid sulfate soil | place: Finland: Risofladan, Vaasa | collected... | reverse complement strand
ATTTCGTTCTGCTGGTCACCGAACCTACACCGTTTGGCTTGAATGACCTGGAACTGGCGGTGGAGATGGTAAGAGAACTTAAGCTTCCATTTGCCGTCGCAATAAACCGCTGCGACATAGGTGATGACCGAGTTGTGCATTATTGTCAGCAACAGGAAATAGAAATTCCCCTTGAGATACCGAACGACCGTCTGATAGCCGAAGCGTACTCGAAGGGGATTAAGATAATTGATGCCTTGCCTGGCTACGAAAAAAAGTTCGCGCAGCTATACCGGAAAATCGATGCGAGTGTGACAGTCAAATGAAAGATGATTTTGAATTTATGGAGAGAATAATCCGTGACTTAGCAGCGCGAAAGGCGGCTTGTAGGGTCCTTGGAGTTTCCGAAGATGCTGACAAAAAGGACATGAAGAAAGCCTACAGAAAGGCATCAATGAAATGCCATCCTGATCATAATCAAGACGATGCAGAGGCGTCTAAGCGATTTGTGCTTGTCAAATGTGCATATGAGCTGTTAGCCGAAGATAAGCCCTGCCCGCAGTTGCTGGAGGAAATCAATACATGGGAAGGCGTGCCGGAAGATGGCAAATACAAACTTGATAATCCATGGGGGCACTTTCTATGGTGGCGTGAAAAGTTTTTCAGTTCTGAAGAGAAGAAAATATCCAAAAACAGACGTTCTTCTTGTGTTTAAAAAAAACCTGGCGACGATAGAAATGTGACATGGAATGGTCTTTGACCGTCAGGGCAACTGTTTCATGCCGGCTTGAAAATAAATATATGTGTAATAACCGAATTAGCAGAATGGATTACGAACGCAAATAAGATCATTATATTTTAAGTGAGGTACATTATGGAACAAAAGGTAGATGTTTTGGTTGTAGGAGGAGGACCGGCTGGAATCGTAAGTGCTGTAACCGCACGAGAATACTACCCGGCCAAAAGAATTTCTCTGATGAAGGATATTGAAAAAGGGGTCATCCCCTGTGGGATTCCCTATATGTTCGCAAGTTTGAACAGTCCCGATGAGAACAAGCTTGGAAATGCTCCTTTAGAAAAAAACAATATCGATATGATATTGGATGAAGCGGTAACAATCGATCGCAAAGAAAAAGTAGTTGTTACTAAAACAAGTAAGCGATATGGTTATGAAAAATTAATCCTCGCAACGGGTTCCTCACCTATTGCTCCTCCGATACCAGGTATTAGCAAAAAGGGTGTTTACCCAATATACAAGGATATGGCATATCTCAAAAACTCAATAGAAGAAATTAAAAAGACAAAAAACGTTTTAATAATTGGGGGTGGTTTCATAGGGGTAGAGTTTGCAGATGAGGTATCTAAAATAGACAATATGAACGTCTATTTGGTCGAAATCCTTCCCAATCTGCTTGCAAATTCCTTTGATACGGAATTTTCCTCGCTTGCCGAGCGGAAGTTGGAGTCAAAAGGTGTCACCTTGATAACCGGCGTCTGTGTCGAAGAGGTCTTGGGAACTGAGAAAGTGGAAGGCGTCCGGCTTTCAGACGGCAGAGAGATTTCGGTCGATAGTATTATTATGGGTGTCGGGGGAGTACCGAACGCGAAGCTGGCTATCGACGCGGGATTAGATTTAGGCAAAGCTAAAGGAACATGGGTAGACGAGTACATGCGTACGAGCGATCCTAATATTTTTGCAGTGGGTGATTGTGCCGGCAAGCGAGATTTCTACACGCGAAAAGACGCCCCCGTCATGCTGGCTTCCACGGCCACCGCGGAAGCCAGAATCGCAGGAGCAAATCTGTATCAGTTGAAAGTCGTGCGAGAGAATAAAGGGACTATCGCGATTTACTCAACGTATATCGACGGCATGGTGTTAGGATCGGCCGGGCTTACGGAAAATAGCGCCAAGAACGAAGGCTTCGAAATCGTGGCGGGCATGGCCGATGGAGTAGATAAGCATCCGGCAACATTGTCCGGGGCAAACAAGATCAAGGTCAAGCTTATTTTCTCAGAACGCTCCGGCATCATATTGGGCGGACAAGTGGCGGGCGGAACATCTTGTGGAGAGATCATCAACCTCATAGGTGTTGCAATTCAAAAGAGGATGTCGTTTGCAGAGTTGGAGACCTTACAAATGGCGACTCACCCCTATTTAACAAGTGCTCCTACCATATACCCGATTGTGTTAGCTGCTCAGGATGCGTCAAGTAAAATGTAACTTCGACATCGTGTTATAAAAAGCGTATGAAAAGCAAAAAGATTGACTTGTTCAGAAACACAGTGCATAGAGATGACGGCAACTACTGAGAAGGAATGTCCTCGCAATCTGGATTTATGACCAGATTATTCCATTGTTAACAAAAGGTGAATTCATGAAGGAATTAGTGGTAATAAGTGGTAAGGGCGGAACAGGCAAGACGAGTATCGTGGCAGCCTTTGCTGCTCTTGCGAATAACGCCGTATTGGCTGACTGCGATGTGGATGCGGCGGATTTGTATTTGGTTTTAGAGCCGAAAGTAAAGCAAACGAACGATTTTTCCGGAGGCAAACAGGCCTCCATAATCGCTGAAAAATGTATTGGCTGTGGCAAATGCCGGGATATGTGCAGATTCGATGCAATCAGTTTCAATGGACCGGGAAACGATGTAGTTGACAAAACATTTACCATTGATCCGGTTTCATGTGAAGGATGCAAGGTATGCGTGGAGTTTTGTCCGGCCGATGCGATTGAGTTTAACGACCATATAAACGGGCAGTGGTTTGTATCAGATACACGGTTTGGGCCTATGGTACACGCGAAATTAGGAATCGCTGAGGAAAACAGCGGCAAACTGGTGACTGTTATTCGCAAACAGGCGAAGAAAATAGCACAGGAGCAAAAGAAGGATTTGCTCATTGTCGATGGTTCGCCGGGAATTGGTTGTCCTGTAATTGCGTCAATCACGGCGGCGGATCTGGTGCTGATCGTTACAGAACCCACCCTTTCCGGCAAACATGATTTGGAAAGAGTGGCCCAGCTTACGGCAAGTTTTGGCATCGAAACTATGGTTTGTGTCAACAAAGCAGATATAAACCCGCAAATAACGAATCAAATAAGCGAAGATGCTGAAAAGCGAGGATTAAAGGTGATAGGGAAAATCGCTTACGACGAGGCTTTCACAAAGGCGCAGATTGTCAAGGCAAGTGTGGTCGAATATACAGGAGGTGCGATAACAGAAAAGATAAAGGCATTATGGAGACAGGTGACTTATGCCCTTGGTTAAACAAAAGCTGCAAGCATATGAATCGAAGGCATCGAGATTTGATTTCGATCGGATTACCGGTTCCTATGATAGCTGGTACGCCGACAGGCGGGGCGCAATGTATGACCGCTTAGAAAAGAAGTTAATCGCCAGATTCCTGGCAACCGGGAGCGAAGGGAAAAGACTTCTGGAAATAGGTTGTGGAACAGGCCATTGGAGCAGGTTTTTCAGTAAATGCGGTTTTGAGGTCGCGGGTCTTGACATTTCTGAGGCCATGGTAAATTCAGCACTGCAAAAGAACATTCCAAACGTTTCATTTTATGTGGCTGATGGGCATTTATTGCCGTTCCAAGATAGCACTTTTGACTTGACAGCGGCGATTACAACGCTTGAGTTTGTTCGTGATGCCGAAGTCGTATTTCGAGAGATGATACGATGCACTCGCAAGCCGGGCAGAATAGTGCTTGGTATGCTAAATGGGTTATCTGCAGTTAATCGGCAAAAACAGAGGCGGGGCCGTCCTGAAAATCCATATGCTGCCGCCCGGCTATTTTCGCCCGTTGAACTGAGAGAATTTTTGGGGCAGCACGGCCAAGTGGAAATAACCGTTGGAGGTTTTGTCCCTACACAAAATTGGCTGATCCCTTTGGCTCCTTGGATTGATCGTATTGCTCGAATGTTTGGAAATCAAAAAGGAACCTTCATGGCGGCGACGCTGAAATTATGAAGGTACAGGCGGAAATAAGTCTATATCCATTACGCTGTAGCGACCTGACCGAGCCGATTCGGCAATTCATTGAGTTGTTGGAGACTGATAAGCTAAAGGTCGAAACCGGGCCAATGAGCACTCTCGTAACAGGAGACAGCCAGGTAGTTTTTGAAAACCTTAAAAAGGCTTTTGAGAGGCTTGCTGAAAAATACAAGGTGGTAATGACTGCAAAGATTTCCAACACATGTCCCCGAAGTTAGTAACAATAGACAAGTTAATTATTGAAGAATGGAAAATCAATTATGGCAAAAGAAAGTAGCGTTTCTCAAATTGACCAGGACAGACGAAAACAAATGCAGGACGAACAAGAGCAAATCCGGCAGAGAATAAAACAGATAAAGCACCAGATACTTGTACTCAGCGGCAAAGGTGGTGTTGGTAAAAGTACGGTGGCGGTAAACCTGGCGGTCTCTCTCGCTCTTTCCGGCAAGAGCGTTGGGCTGCTCGACATCGATATACACGGCCCAAGTATCCCGAAGATTCTGAATCTTGAAGGAAAGACTGTCCAGCCGGCAGGAGATGCAATCTTGCCCATTGAAATGCTGGAAAACCTGAAAGTCATGTCTATCGGTTTTCTACTTCGCGGCAGCGACGATGCTGTCATATGGAGAGGGCCGATGAAATATCAGATGATAAAGCAATTCCTAAAGGATGTGCAATGGGGCGAACTGGACTTTCTGATTGTTGACAGTCCGCCCGGTACCGGCGATGAACCGCTTTCGGTCGTCCAACTCCTGGAAAATGCCGATGGTGCAATCATAGTTACCACACCGCAGGAAGTGGCGTTGTCTGATGTAAGAAAAGGAATCACTTTCTGCCGCAGCTTAAACTTGCCGGTTATAGGCGTGGTGGAGAATATGAGCGGTTTCGTGTGCCCAAAGTGTGGTGAGCGAACGGACATATTTAAGTCCGGGGGAGGCGAACAAATGGCAACAGAAATGAACGTTCCTTTCTTAGGCCGGATACCAATCGATTCGCAAATTGTACGAGCCTGTGATTCCGGAAAACCGTTTGTGTATCATTACAACCAGACACAGACGGCAAAGGCTTTCGAAAAAATATTGAATCCCATTATCGAGCTTGACACCAATGCTCAGGAATTAGTCGAAACACAATCTTTACAAACAGGAGACAACAAAATGCGAATAGCAATTCCATTAGCCCAGGGCAGATTAAGTCTTCATTTTGGCCATTGCGATCAGTTTGCAATCTTTGATATCGATGACAACCTTAAAAAGGTTATAAACAGGAAAGATGAAACTCCTCCCGCCCATGAACCTGGAGTTTTGCCGCGGTGGTTGCATGAAAATAATGTCAATGTTATTATAGCCGGCGGTATGGGCCAGCGAGCTCAGCAACTGTTTACACAGAATGACATTAAAGTAGTTGTTGGCGCATCATCCGGCACGCCTGAAGAACTTGTATCCGCTTTTCTGCAAGAAACACTCCAGACTGGAAATAACATCTGTGACCACTGATTCGGCTGGAAGAGCCTGCATATTCTGTAATGGTCAGTTGAGCAATCCGGCAAAAGTCAAGCAAATCGTAACGGATTGTGACTTGCTAATCGCCGCAGATGGAGGGGCAAAATATTTTGTCGATATAGGGAGTCATCATTGGGGACATGGACTCTGTTGACTCTGATACGTGGAAGGATAACAGTGGTATTGAGCACATTCGGTATCCGGAAACGAAAGATAAGTCTGATGCGGAACTTGCTGTGGAATATGCCTTAGAGCACGGATGCGAACAGATAATTCGGCTACTGCAAGAAACAGCTCAAGTGCAAACAGGAAGATGATTTCAACTCCCTCATCTCTGCGCTCAATGATAAGGAGCTTGGAGGAATCATAATCGGTACGCCCGTATATTTGGGGACAATGACCTCCCAGTGCAAGGCCTTCTTGGATAGATGTGTGATGTTTAGGCGTAATGGTTTTATTTTCCGCAACAAAGTCGGCGGAGTTCTGGCTGTAGGCGGTGTGCGTAACGGCGGTCAGGAGCTCACGATTCAGGCCGTGCAGGCGGCAATGCTCTGTCAGGATATGATATGTGTTGGTGATGGAATTAGCACGGCACACTTCGGAGCCGCGTTATGGAGCGGCGGGCCAGGTGGGATTGAGAGTGACGAGACAGGGCTTGAGACCGCCAGAAATCTTGGCAGACGGCTCGCCTGGCTGGCTGCGAAGATAGGAACGTAATTTGGGCCGGGGCAACGATCTCTCGTTGTTCTTCCGGCTTGGCCTGTCTCGCAGCGTGCAACACTTCGGAAGCAAATACGGCTGAAAAGATCATAATAGTGATCCTATCCCGAAACCATCCTGTTACGTAAGCCAGTCGCAGTTTTGAAGATGGATAAACAAATGGAATTGTGGGAAAGAGACGGTGGAGTAAGATTTCTTAAGGAAATCGGATTGAGATCGGGTCAAAAGATTTTAGATTTCGGTTGTAGAGTAGGCCACTATACCATTCCAGCGGCCAAAGTAGTTAGAAATAAAGGAATTGTCTACGCCGTGGACAAAGAATCGGAAGCCTTAAATGAATTGAGCCGCAAAGTAACTTCTCATAACTTGACCAATGTAAGAGTAACAAAAACTTCGGGCCCAATGAAACTGCCTTTGGAAAGTGGGGTGATCGATGTAGTTTTACTTTATGATGTTCTGCACTATTCTATAAAAGACGAAAGAACAAAGCTCTATCAAGAGGTTTTCCGAGTCCTGAAGCAAAGCGGTCTGCTTTCAGTTTATCCTAAGCATACTGCGGAAGACAATCCTATGATGGAGTTGCAACACCTTCGCTCAACCGATATTGAACGGGAAATCCTAAGTTCAGGTTTCCAACTCGAACGACGATACTACAGAACCATAAGTCACGATGATGGGCTGAATAAAGGCTGCGTATGGAATTTCAGAAAGTGTGCAGGTGTTCCAGGAAAATAACAATTCTTTATGATAACAATGCCTATCCATGATTTGAATCAGGATGGGGCTTTTCGTGGTTGGCGGACAGCAACCAACGAATCCTTTTTGACACTGTAGACAACGGCCAAAATCTCATATATAACTTCGAAAAGCAGATACAGGCTGGCAGTGTGATCGAACCATAAACGGGTGTAGCGATGGCTCTATTTGATTGGCTACAAGGAGCATAGAGATATGGTAATAATCAGACTATTACTTGGCGTCTTTATCGGGGGCGCAATCGGTGCCGTTCTGGGCTACTTCGGAAAGTGTTCGTCCGGCAGCTGTCCGCTAACGGCGAATCCACTCCGCGGCGGGATATATGGAGCCGTGGTGGGTGTTTTACTGGCATCGGCATTCTCAACGCTACCGAAAGACAGACCGACGCCACCACCGGAGAAACCGACGCCAGTGAGCAAGACAGCGAAAGTACCGAAGAAGGAAACCGAAATACTGAAAGACAGCCCAGAAGGTTCTGACGCTGTTCACGTAAACAGCGAATCGGATGTGAATGAAATAGTCCTTAAAGAAGACACGAGTGATTTTGTGGAATCCTTAACGAAAGACACCTTCTTACAAAAAGTTTTTAACTACGAGCAAAACAAAGAATGGAAGTTTGAAGGCAAACTGCCTTGCATCATTGACTTTTATGCCGATTGGTGTGGGCCGTGCAAAATGGTAGAACCCATTTTACAGGAACTTGCTCAAGAATATCAAGGTAAGGTCAATATTTATAGAGTGGACACACAAGCTCAGCAGGAATTAGCCGCCGCTTTCGGCATTCAGAGCATCCCCAGCATGCTGTTTGTACCGCTAAATGACAAGCCGCAAATGGCAGTAGGTGCCTTACCCAAAAAGACGCTGGAAAAAGCGATAAAGGACGTGTTGAAGGTTGACTAATGTGGACTTATTCGCCAACCACGATCTTCCCTGTCGGGCTCTTAATCCGACTATATCCTCACTTGCTGACAGGTACACCGGAAAAGTCATCGTGTGCAAAGTAAATCTCGACCGCGCGCCGGCCATAGCCCGAGAATACGGAGTCATGGCGATTCTGACAGTTCTCATTATCAAAGACGGCAAGAAATGAAGCGTCTGGTAGGATTACGGCCTGAAAGTGAATATACAAACCAATTGGATGATTTGATTCACTAAATGACATTTCATACAATTCATATCATATGAACCAGAATTCGAAAAGGGACTTCTATGAACATCTCAAGGCGCAATTTAGTTTTCAGTGGCTTGGCGACAATTGGTTGCGGAGCCTTCTACAAAGCAAGTGACACCACAGTAGGAGCAGAAACCATGAATGAGAAGGAAAATGAAACGTTTTTCAAATTATATCCAGTGGGTGAAGTAAAGAGGCAACATGGATCTACAAAGCTGGAGATTTTTGACAAATACCGTGATGCACTCAAAGGATTGGACGGCTTTTCGCATGTGCTTGTGCTTTATTGGTTCGACAGAAACGATACACCCGAAAAACGGAACATTCTCCAGGTACACCCGCGTGGCAATAAAAATAATCCTCTTACGGGTGTTTTTGCATGCCGCGCCCCGGTAAGGCCAAATCTAATTGCCCTGAGTCGATGCAAGGTTCTTTCAATCAGGGACGAAATAGTCACCGTTGATAAGATCGATGCCCTTGATGGCAGCCCAATACTTGACATCAAGCCATACATCCCCTCAATAGACAATGAGTCTGAGGTTATTCGGGTGCCGGACTGGTTGAAAGATTAGAAAGTCACCGTGTGACTCCGGTCGCGCTTCGTTTCAGGAAATTAAGTAAGTGACATCATAGGACCATACAAGCAGGAAATAAGAGCGATTATATGGAAACTGTTATTGATTGGCTATTGAGAAGGAAGTGTATAGTCAATAAGGAAAGTAAAGGCATAGATTTAGCGATCTACCTGATAAATGAATTTAAAGATAGAACATTTACTTTTAAGGGATTAAAAAATAAATATTTCAGAGTCAGAGGGGAAGAACTCCTAAAACTAATTCAGGAGGAATTAGAGAGTATGATTGTACTATACAGTTATACGACAAGAGCGAAAACATATACTGATAAAAAGGGAGTTCCTCAGGTAAAAATAAGATTGATTGGGAAAGTGAGCATGATGCATAGATACAATCCACTGGATATAGAACTGCATTTAGAAACAGAAATGCCAGAGAAACCAATTGTTTAATATAGTCAACTTTAGACAGGACATTTATTAAAAAAGAAGCTGTGATATGAGTGCTAAAATCATTACTGAAACGAAACGAGAATACATATTCGGACCGGTTCCTTCGAGAAGGCTTGGCCGTTCGCTCGGGGTTGACTTGGTGCCCTTTTCTGACGGAAAGCATTACTAATGTGACACTCTGGATTGTAGGCGGTCTGTACGGCGGGTATGTAGCTGCCAATCTGCTGAAATGGCACTGGTGGCGATTCAACGGTTTCGGGTTTTTCTATGGGATGATAATCGGCACCATTGGAGCACTGGTTGTCCCTCCCATCGTGGAACACTTCTGGCCCGGCACAAATACACTCTATGCCTTTCCGTCTATCTTCCTGTTTTCGGTTTTGGGGTGTTTCCTTGGCACGCTCCTGTCCAAACCGGAGGACGAAGAAATTCTCAAGGACTTTTATAAAACAGTTCGTCCATGGGGATTCTGGAAACCGATCGTCAAGAAAATAAAGGCTGAAGATCCCGGCTTCGAGCCTGATACCGGCTGCGGCCGTCACTGGTTCAATGTGGCTGTGGGCATCATCTGGCAAGTTACCCTGGTGACTTTACCGGTCTATATCGTGATTCAAAATCCCCGGGGCATTGCCGGAACGTTAGCAGTGCTGGTCGCAACAACACTGATTCTCAAAAAGAGCTGGTTTGATCATCTTCCCAGTGACAAGTAATGAAATCCTGATTCATGCTGGATCATCATGCTGTATGAAACGATACAACAATTTAGTCAGGCTGTAAGAAATGAGCTGGAGAATAATCTCGTTCCATTCTGGCTTGAAAGGTCTACCGACCGTGAATACGGCGGATTTATAGGCCAAATGTCCAATGACGGAACGATCTATCCGAAGGCCCCGAAGGGATTGATATCATAACGTGCGCACATGTTTGGAAACAATAAGGAGACTCCGGCAGATCGCTTCAGCGGATCCGAACTAATATAACAGCAGCAGGAGGATAGAATAAATGAATGAAAACGAATATAAAAAACGAGTCAAGCAACTCCTGGGCGAGCATAAGGCCCTGATCGAACGACCTAATGAAAGAACAAGAGATACAAATGGTATCGTGCAGCGTTATAAATACCCGGTGCTCACAGCGGCGCATACCCCTGTTTTCTGGCGCTACCACCTCGACCCCGCCGCGAATCCTCTGCTCTGCGAACGCATGGGTATAAACAGCACGTTCAACGCCGGAGCCATTGAACTGGACGGCAGGATTTATCTTTTGGCGCGGGTCGAAGGGGCCGACCGTAAATCGTTCTTCGCCGTCGCCGAGAGCAGATCCGGTATCGACCGCTTTCAATTCGGGGATTACCCCGTAGAAATGCCGCCGGCGGACCCGGAGGAGCCCAACGTCTACGACATGCGTTTAACCAAACACGAGGACGGCTGGATCTACGGGCTGTTTTGCGCCGAGCTTCATGATCCGAATCATCCGGAAGATCCTTCGGCCGCCATTGCCCGCTGCGGCATAGCACGCACCAAAGATCTGAAGGCTTGGCAACGGCTGGGCGATCTCAAGACCCCTTCGGCCCAGCAGCGAAACTGCGTGCTGCACCCGGAGTTCATTGACGGTAAGTACGCCTTTTACACGCGGCCCATGGCCGACTTCAAGTCCACCGGCACCGGCGAAGGAATCGGTTGGGGACTGTGCGAAGATATCGAGAACGCCAGAGTTACCGAAGAGGTGATTATTGACCGTTGTACATACCACACAATTACCGAGGGCAAGAACGGTCAGGGGCCGGTCCCAATCAAAACGCCAAAGGGCTGGCTCCATCTGGCTCACGGCGTGCGTGACACCGCCGCCGGGTACCGTTACGTCTTATACCTGTTCCTTACCGACCTGAACGAACCCTGGAAAATAATCGCCAGGCCCGGCGGATATTTCATGGCGCCGCAGGGGAACGAAAGAACAGGCGACGTTTCCAATGTGCTCTTCTCAAACGGCTGGGTCGCACGCGATAATGGCGATGTGTTTATTTACTACGGCTCATCCGACACGCGAACGCACGTCGCTACCAGTTCAGTAGAAAAGCTGCTGGACTACGTTGTAAACACACCGCCGGATGGGCTGCGAACCAGCCGGTGCGTCAAACAGCGATGTGAATTGATTGAGAAAAACCTCGCTAATTCCTGGTGGAAGCCTCTCGCTGATATATGAGTAATATAAAATCGATGTTCTAAGTCAGGTAACATACAAGATGTGACATCAACCCTGTTAAGCTTTGCGATACTTCCGACAAAGTTACTTAGTAAAAGTAGCCGTCCGCCGTTTAGTATGCTATAATTCACAGCAGTTTTATACAGACTAACGATTGTACTCGACTCGGCGAAAATGAAAGAGGCAAACATGAATCCAAACACAGATTTAATTTCAAAAGACATACTTCAGGAACCAGGAGTATTGAAGCCGAAACAACATAGCACAGATTTGGCAACCTGCGCGATAACACAGATGCGCGGCATGACACGGCGTGACTTTCTCGGCAGCGCCGCTACGGCGGCTGGGATGCTCGCAGCACAGTGGCCAATGCATAACACTGCGGAGGCTCAGGTCATCGACGAGCAGCGGCAGCGAATCGAGGCGGCTATTCCGAACAAAGCCTTCGCTGAGCCCCGGAAGAAACGCAAGCTGCTGATTTTCGATCTTAACGTCGGGTACGGCGGGCACGGTTCCATTCCTACGGCCAATCTGGCTTTTACACTGATGGGCAAAAAAACCGGCGCTTTCGAGACGGTTATCAGCAAGGATCCGTCCGTCTTCAAGCCGGATAATTTGAAACAGTTTGACGCCGTCTTTCTGAACAATACGGTAGGCAATCTCTTTA
>Ga0307380_10009964_pt1 | contig 12021 bp, 4 predicted proteins | sample UN3MG_FD_202239 | JGI IMG/M metagenome (GOLD analysis project Ga0307380, IMG submission 202239) | Soil microbial communities from Risofladan, Vaasa, Finland - UN-3 | ecosystem: Environmental > Terrestrial > Soil > Coastal area > Acid sulfate soil | place: Finland: Risofladan, Vaasa | collected... | reverse complement strand
TAACCGCGAGCTGGTCGCCTCCGGCGAGTTTGTCGAGCATATCAACGTGTTCGGCGGCGAAGACCGTTTCTGGCTCGGACCCGAGGGCGGACAATTCTCAATCTTCTTCAAGAACGGCGTGCCTTTCGATCTCGAAAACTGGTTTACGCCGGCACCGGTCGATACTGAGCCGTTCGAGCTTGTTTTCAAATCCAAAAGCCGCGCGATTCTGAAAAAGGATATGCAACTGGAGAACTATTCGCGCACTGTTTTCAACCTTCGGGTTGACCGCGAAGTCCGGATCCTCGGGCAGGACAAAGCTGTTGAATTGCTGGGAGTAAAACCTTCCCCAAAAGTCAAAATGGTAGCCTTCGAATCGACTAACAAAGTAACTAACACGGGCGCAAAAGCCTGGGAAAAAGAAACCGGGCTGCTGTCGATTTGGATTCTCGGCATGTTCAATCCGTCCCCGGCGACCACGATTACCATTCCGTTTAAAGCGGGGCCGGAAAATAAACTCGGGGCCGCAGTCAACGACGCCTACTTCGGCAAGGTTCCCGCGGACCGGCTGGTTGTCAAGGACGGCGTATTATTCTTCAGCGGCGACGGGCAATACCGCAGCAAGATCGGCCTTTCACCCCTGCGAGCCAGGCCGATTCTCGGCAGCTACGACGCCGTCAATCAGGTCCTGACAATAGTCCAGTACAGCAAACCCAGGGGCGCCATGAACTACGTCAACTCGATGTGGGAATTGCAGGACGAGCCGTACAAAGGTGACGTGGTCAATTCGTACAACGACGGTCCTCCCGAGCCGGGCGCCAAACCCCTCGGGCCTTTCTACGAGCTTGAAACCTCATCCCCCGCGGTGGCCTTGAAACCGGGCGGGACAATCTCGCACGTACATCGAACGTTTCATATGCAAGGCTCGGAAGCGGAACTCAACCCGATCGCCAGGGCAACACTCGGAGTCACGATAGAAGAGATTAAATCGGCGTTTTGAAAGTGACCGACAAAAGAGTAAATGAGTCCAACAAATCCATCCATCAGTTGTGGGATTTGATGAATCCCTGCACACTCTGTCCACGCGAATGCAAAGTCAATCGCAAGAAAGGTGAAACCGGCTTTTGCGGTATCGGTGACATTCCGGTTGTCAGTTCCGTCGGTCCGCATTTCGGCGAGGAAAGCGTTCTGGTCGGCAGAGGCGGCTCCGGCACAATTTTCTTTGCCGGCTGCAATTTGGGCTGTGTGTTCTGCCAGAACTTCGACATCAGCCACCACCGGCATGGCCACCCAACCACAATCGAGCAACTGGCCCAATCGATGCTGGAATTGCAATATTACGGCTGCTCCAATATCAACTTTGTCACGCCCACGCACGTGGCCCCGGCGATTGTCGCCGCCCTTGAGTTGGCCCGCGAAGAAGGCTTAACGCTTCCAACCGTTTACAACACGGGCGGCTACGATTCGGTCGAGACGCTAAAGCTGCTCGAAGGTTTCATGGACATTTACATGCCGGACATGAAATATGCCGACACGAAAGTCGCCGGGGAACTTTCCGCCGCACCGGACTACCCGCAGATTAACCGCTATGCCGTCAAAGAAATGCACCGCCAGGTCAGAGACTTGAAAACCGAGAAAGGTGTAGCCACTCGCGGCCTTTTAGTCCGGCACCTCGTCCTGCCCGAGAACCTTGCCGGCAGCTTCGAAATCATCGACTTTTTAGCCGGACAAATCAGCCGAAAAACAACCATCAACATTATGGGCCAATACCACCCATGCTACAAAGCATCTTCCCACTCCAAAATAAACCACAGCCCAACCTCAGAAGAAATCCAGTCCGTCCGCCGATACGCAATCCAAAAAGGCCTGAACGTGCTTGATTAACCGAAGGCAAACAGGTGATAGTCATTTTCTGACATCAGTTCGGCTTCTTGCGGCCCGACAAAGCACCTGCGGCTTCGAGAAGCTCAGCAATATCCTTTTGGCCAAGGCTTCGCGCAGTATCCAGAGGTGTACGGCCGTTATTGTCCTTCGCATTTATGTCGGCGCCATTATCCAAAAGCACTGCGACAACATCTATTTTCTTCCAGAATGCTGCCTGATGCAGTGGCGTACAACCGCCGAATGGGTAGTGGTTGTCGCTCATTTTTGAGTTGATGTCGGCCCCTTTAGCAATAAGCAGTTTCATCATCTCCACATGTCCAGTGGAAGCCGCTATATGGATGGGTGTCTCGCCACTTGAGCTACTTTGAATGTTTACATCGGCGCCACGTTCTATGAGAATGGCTGCTACATCTGTGTGCCCCCGGAAAACGGCTAAGTGCAACGGTGTCTTGTGCGCCAAGTACATACCTCCTTTTTTGTCATTTAAGGGCAGTGAAATAGAGCACTCGAAATTTATATTGGCACCATGTGCTATAAGTATCTCGGCTATTTCATTGTGGCCAAATGCGGCTGCAAAATGAAGCGGCTGAGCGCCGCTCCCATCCTTGGTATTGACGTTGGTACCGCTGGCGATAAGCGATCGCACTTGTTCGATATCACCTGTCGTAGCTGCTCGGTGTAACGACAATGTGTATTTCTTCATAAGGCTTTTCATCGTTCCGTCAGGCGCAACGTTTTCAGAAGTGATAAGTTCAACAATCTCCTTGTGACCTCGGCGGGCCGCCTCATGTGCCGGCGTAGCTCCACTATTATCTTTTACACTCAGGTCTGCATTGTTGGCCAAAAGAACTGTTACTAAATCTTTGTGACCCTGGTAGCAGGCACGATGCATGGCTGTTTGACCATTATTGTCCGTTGCGTTAACTTCGGCTCCATTTTCTATAAGGAGTTCTACTGTCTTCTTATACTTCTCTTTCACATCCTTCCAGTAATCTGTTCCGGCGGCCTCGATTAAAGGTGTAGTACCACATTCATCTCTCGCATTTATATCAGCACCTTTGGAGATAAGTAGTGCAGCTATCTCGTAGTGCCCGCCTGAAGCTGCAAGGTGTAAAGGTGTACAATTCTTTATTTCTGCCTCAAAGCTGCTAAACGTTTCCTGTGTAGCTTTCGCGTTCACATTCACACCTTTTTCAAGAAGTATTTTCACAACATCTTTATAGCCCTTTTTAGCTGCAAGGTGTAACGGTGTACAACCGTCTTCATTTTGGATATTTACTTCAGCTCCACCGGTTAGAAGAAGCATAACATCTTCCTTTTTACCGCTTGAAAGAGCATCCAGTAAAGCGGTATCACCCTCAGAATCTCTTGCATTTATCTCTGCACCTCCGGCAATTAATACCTCCACCACACCTTTGCGTGCCCATCTGGACGCCACTTGCAGAGGAGCCTGCCCGGCCTTATTCGCCGCATTAATATCAGCGTCATGGTCCAAAAGCATTTTCACTAAATCTGGATCTCCGAAGGATACTGCGTGATGTAAAGGCGTATCACCTTTATTGTTCTGTACATTGACCTCGGCACCCTTGTCGAACAGCAATTCCGCAATATCATTCTCAAATGGGCTTATCACGTCACGCGGATGCCCGGAAGTGGTTGCTTCGTGCAGTGGAGTCCAGCCGGCATTGTTCCGAGCATTGATATTGGCGTTGTTGTCTAACAGTATCTTTACAACTTCCTTATGATGTCCCCATGCAATTGCCTCGTGCAACGGCGTGTCACCGGACTCGTTCTTTGAATTGACATCGGCGCCTTTGACCAGGAGGAGCTTTGCAGCTTCGGCATTGCCTGTTTCCGCGGCCATGTGCAGCGGTGTTGAGCCTCCTATGCCTCTGGCATGAATATCCGCACCGTGGGAAATCAATGCTCCAGCAGCTTTTATATGACCTCGATTAACAGCCCACAATAGTGCCGGTTCCGGAGGAAATGCAGATGCACCGATTGCCCAATATGGCGAAGAGCCTGACATCGGACTGCCTTTAGTATTGACATCCGCTCCCTTAGAAGCAAGCAGTTCGACAATATCTGGATATCCTTCGGCGGCCGCGACAAACAAAGGAGTATTCCCGGAAAAGTTTTTATAGATTTGAGGGATAATATCGCACGGATCAGAAGAACTTTTAAGATCGACATCAGCACCTTTATCAATCAAAAACTCAGCGATATCCCTGTTTCCTCCCATCACCGCATAATGCAGAGGTGTTAAACCATTGTTATCCTTAACATCAACAGAAGTTCCGGCATCGATGAAATCTTTTAATCTTTCCAGGTTTCCTATAAAAGCTGCAAGGTGAATAGTGACTTTCGTATCATCATAAACAAACAATCTGGCAATTTCTTCATACGAACCTTCCACGGCGATTTCCAAAATTGTTCGACCATTCTTATCCTTCAGATGTGGATCAGCCTGATTGTCAAGCAGCAGGTCAACTACGGCTTTATGGCCCTTAAATACTGCATAGTGTAAAGCTGTATGACCACTTTTGGCCTTTGCGTTTACATTTGCTCCATTTTTAATAAGTAACTGGGCGATCTCGCTATAACCTTTTAAAGCAGCAATCTGAAGAGGAGTATTGGCTGTTGAAGAAAGAATGTCCTGCATATAACAGTCTTCTTCACACTCCACATTGACATCGGCACCGTTATTGATAAGCAGTTCCACTACGTCCTTTCGATTCAGCATTACTGCAACGTGAAGAGGAGTATCACCTTCGAAGTTCCTTTCGTTGACATCAGCACCATTGGCTATTAAAGACTTAATCTTCTCAATATCGCCGTCTCTTGCTGCAAAGCGTAAATGTATCGCCTGATCTGAAGACTTCTTGTCAGGTTTTGCTGCAATCAACTTGCACGGATTCGAAAACACTGAAAACAATAGCACTGCTGAAATCGATAATTGAATGATTGTTTTCATTCTCTTCTCCCAGGAATACACTACCCATTTAAGAATTTGTTATAAGTCAGTAATTATAGACAATCGCTTCATTGAATAAGGTATCAGAAGCTGACAAAATAGTAAAGCTTTTTCTTCTGTTTCACTCATCAAACTAAATAAGCAAATACTCTTTCAAAGCTGTTTTGCATTTTTATTGGCATGAATTATCGCTTTAATTTTACCCGGCTGCGGATATAATCGGGTTTATGGAAAATGCCGTAGTAAGCGCGATTTTCGACCAGATGGCCGACATTATGGAGATTCTCGGCGAGGACCGCTTCCGCATCAACAGCAACCGCAAGGTCGCACGGGTCATCGGGGACTTACCCACCGACGTCGAGGGCCTGCTGGCCGGCGGGCAGTTGGCGAAGGTCCCCGGCATCGGAAAATCGAGCCTCGCCAAGATCGAAGAATTTATCAAGACCGGCACGATAACCGCCCACCAGGAACTGCTCAAAAAGATTCCGCCGGAGCTGCTGGAATTACTCAACATCCCCGGCGTAGGACCGAAAGGCGTCAAGGCGGTTTACGAACAGTTGAAGGTGACAAGTATCGCTGAACTCAAAGCAGTAATCGAAGACGGCTTGCTGGCAGGGCTTTCCGGCTTCGGCGATAAAAAGGCGGCGGCAATAGCAAGGGGCATCGCGTTTTTGGAAAAGTCCACCGGCCGGATTCGCCTCGACCTGGCACTGGAGGCTTCGCATATGGTTCTGCGATTTCTGCGGGACGTCGCCGGCACTCTGAAAACCCAAACCGCCGGGTCGCTGCGACGCTGCGCCGAGACTATCGGCGATGTTGACATACTTGTTGCCGGAAAGAAGGGCAAAGGTTCCGGCCAGGCAGGGGGGCAAATCATACAGGCATTCACGAGCGCCGGATTTGTCCAGGAGGTGCTCGCCTCCGGGCCGACAAAAGGCTCTGCAATTATCCAGTCGCCGTCTGCTGCCGTGCACGTCGATGTTCGCGTGGTGCCGCAGGAGAGTTTCGGTGCCGCGGCTCAATATTTCACCGGCTCCAAAGAGCACAACGTTCGATTGCGGGAAATCGCCGTAAAGAAAAAGCTGAAGCTGAACGAATACGGCCTGTTCAAAGGAGATAAAATAATCGCCGGGCCGGTGGAAGAGGAAATCTACCAGAAGCTCGGTCTCGATTATGTCCGGCCGCTGCTTCGCGAAGACCGCGGCGAGGTCGAGGCGGCAAAGAACCATTCTCTGCCCGAGCTGATTGATGCCGAAGATATCGTCGGCGACTTGCACATGCACACAAACGCATCCGACGGCAACTGCGGCATATCCGAGCTTGCCGAAGCAGCGAAAGCCTGGGGCTATAAATACATCTGCATCACAGACCACTCACGGTCCTCGGTAATCGCAAACGGCTTGTCGGCCAAGAGGCTGGCACAGGAAATCCAGGAAATCCGCAAAATCAACGATAAAATCAAAGGCATCACAATCCTTGCAGGAGGCGAGGTTGACATTCTTGCCAATGGGTCGATGGATTTCGAGAACGAATTGCTCGCCGAACTGGATTTTGTCATTGCTTCGGTCCATTCCGGCCTGGCCGGCCCGCGCCAGAAAGTGACGATGCGCACGCTCAAGGCGATGGACAATCCGTACGTTAACTGCATCGGCCACCCGACCGGCAGGCTAATCGGCCAGCGTGAGGCGATGGACCTCGATATTGCCGCCGTGATAAATCACGCCGCACAGACGCACACCGCACTGGAGATCAATGCGAACCCGTGGCGCCTGGACCTGAAGGATATTCATTGCCGGATGGCTATCGAAGCGGGCGTCAAGCTGGCAATCGGAACGGACGCTCACAGCACGAACGGACTCGGTTTGATGGGTTACGGCGTCGCTACCGCCGGGAGAGGCTGGGCAACGAAATCCGATGTGCTGAATACACTTCCACTCGCTAAACTCAAAAGCTGGATAAAGACAAAAAGACCCAGATAACCTCAATTCCGGACCAAAATTATTTGATACACGACGGACTTTCATGCGGTGAACCGGTGTGACGCGTTTCCTGCCCCAGCACCTGTAAAAAAAATTATAAAAAAACATTGCAAAAGAACAACTTCATCGGTATAATCGTATACAAATATACAGAGGCAGGCCAAAAACTATTATAATTGTCCGTGCCATCATATTTCATACGTTTTTTTCATACCGGCACTGCCTTTAACAACATAGAGGTTTTCCATTTGTAGCAGCATGGCCGTGCTTTCTCCGGATGTTTCCTGAGAAAAGCCTGGTTATGCGCAACAGGGACTTCGGTATGTGCCTTCATTGGCCCAATTTACGGTGTTTTAACCAGTTGAAAAAACACTCTGCGCCAAGTCTCCATCTTCTCCGTTCGTGGAGGAACGTTTCGAGAAATGATTTTTCAAACAGGATAAACATGCTGCGATTTTGTAGGCTGCAGCGGCATTATATATTTATAATACTTTTTGAAAGGGCAGAAAATGAGAGGAAAAGCGAATCTTGCAAGTCGGCTACTGTGCGTGGTATTTCTGCTGATGTTCTCACGCACAGCAGCCGCAGGCAGCATAAATTACGGCGGGGGCAGCGGAACGGCAGAAGATCCTTATTTGATTTACACAGCCGAGCAGATGAACACCATCGGAACCAAAACGAGGGACTGGAACAAACACTTCAAACTAATGACCGATATCGATTTGAGTAGCTTTGGAACGGCATTCAGTATCATCGGAACTTCCGGGGGTAGTCCGTTTTCCGGTGTATTCAACGGCGATGGACATTCAATTTCCAACTTCGAATGCGGCGCTCCAGATGTATATGGCATCGGACTTTTCGGTTACGTTAATGGACAAAACGCTGAGATTAAGAATTTACGATTAATAGATCCTGTTATTCACGCAGAAACTGAAGATTATGTTGGTCCATTAATCGGCCGCATTCACAGCGGAACTGTCACTGCCTGCTCCGTCGAGGGAGGATTCGTCTCTGGCAACGAGAGTGTGGGCGGGCTGGTAGGCTCGAATAGCAATCTTGGTTTAATTACTCAATGTTATTCCACCGCTACCGTTTCAGGAGCTACTGAGGTGGGCGGGCTGGTAGGAAAGAATTATGGCAAAAGTACCAACTGCTATTCAAGTGGAAGCGTTTCCGGAAATGAAATAGTCGGCGGGCTCGTTGGGCGAGCGAATCCGGACTCAATAACTCACTGTTATTCAACCGCCAGGGTATCTGGAACGAAGTCGGTTGGCGGGCTCGTGGGGAACACTAACAGAGTCAAATGGTCATTTTGGGATATCGAAACTAGTGGACAGGCAGAGAGCGGCGGCGGAACGGGCAAGACAACCGCCGAAATGCAGACCGCCAGTACCTTTATCGGATATTGGGGAGGTGACCCTGTTTGGACCATTGATGAGGGCGCAGACTACCCGAGGCTTGCCTGGCAGAACATGCCCGGGGAGCTTATTATCAAGCCAAGCTATGCCGAAGGCAGTGGAACAGAAGCAGATCCATATTTGATCTATACCGCTGAACAGCTAAACATGATCGGCCTGTTCCCATGCGACTGGGACAAGCACTTTAAGCTGACGGCAGATATTGACTTGAGCAAGTATACCGGAACAGAGTTCAATATTATTGGATACAGGATTGGGGTCATCTCCTATGATAATGAACCGTTCACGGGTGTTTTTGACGGTAACGGCAGGACAATCTCAAATTTCAACTATAGCTCCACTGAATGGGAATTGTACATCGGGATTTTCGGATATACTGAACGTGCGACGCTTGAGAATATCTATTTGATTGATCCGAATATCAATGTTGAGAGAGGACAGTATGTCGGCTCATTAGTTGGGTGGTCCCAATATGGAAGTATCGTCGCATGCTACGTTCAAGGCGGCAATGTCTGGGGCGCCAGCGAAGTTGGTGGACTTGTAGGCAATAATCATGGAACAATTACAGAGTGTACATCATTAACTGCGGTCATGGGAGGCTCTCGTATCGGAGGCCTTGTGGGTTATAATTATTATGGGGGAATTGGTCATTGCTATTCGCTGAGCAATGTTACAGGAACAACCAGTGTTGGAGGTCTCGTGGGGACATGTGGATCACAAGCGACTATCGTCCATTGCTATTCTGCGGGGAGTGTACAAGGGACTGAAAATGTTGGCGGTCTGCTGGGATCAAATGGTCAAGGTGAAATATTATATTGTTTCTGGGACATTGAGACAAGTGGACAGTTGGACAGTGCCGGTGGTGAAGGCAAGACAACCGCTGATATGCAGACAGCAAGCACTTTTATAGGCTGGGGTTCTTATGCGATCTGGACTATTAATGAAGGGCTTGAGTATCCCAGACTTTTGTGGGAGGATATATCGGGTGAATTGATTACAACGCCGTCATTTCCTTGGATACAGGGTAGTGGCACACAGGACGATCCATACCTGATTTATACAGCCGACCAATTCAATCAAATCGGCCTATTCCCACCTGAATGGGACAAGCATTACAAGCTAATGGCAGACATTGACCTGAGCACATATAGCGGCACAACCTTCAATATCATAGGCCGATATGTTCGTTATCCGTCCTCCGGCTATAAGGCCTTTTCGGGCGTATTTAACGGCAATGGACATACCATTTCGAACTTTAACTATTCCGGCAGCAGTGGAGGAATCTTTGGTCGTGTAGAGGATGCAGAGATAAAAGATTTGGGATTTATTGATCCTAATGTGAGTTTGAATGATGGAGGAGATCGCGTTGGTGTGTTGGCTGGTTGGCTATTGAACTCGACAATCACCAATTGTTATGTTCAGGGTGGCAGTGTTTCAGGAAGAGGCATTGTTGGCGGTCTAGTGGGAGACAACTATGGCAGCACAATCATCAATTCCTATTTCCAAGGATCTGTTTTCGGCAGCAGTGGAGTTGGAGGGCTGGTTGGCTGGAACAGAGGCATAATCACAAACTGCCATTTTAGCGGTGAAGTTTCAGGAACAGGACGGAAGGTTGGAGGATTAGCAGGAGATAATAGCGGTTCAATAAACGATTGTTCTGCATCAGCCCATGTCTCAGGGATAAATGAAGTCGGCGGCTTGGTCGGGGAACAGTGGTCAGGAAGGATAATGGATTGTTATACTGCTGGTAGCGTTTCAGGCGAGGAACAAATCGGAGGATTGATAGGTAGAAACAATGGCGTTATCACTAACTGCTACACCACGTCTGAAGTTTCTGGAGCGACATACGTAGGTGGATTTGCCGGTCGGAATGGTTTTAATCCTTCTGATGTGGTCTGGCACGGTAATATCTATAACTGCTACGCAAGAGGCAACGTAATTGGAGAGGAATATGTTGGTGGATTTGCCGGAAACAATGATTACTTTGGACTCATTTACGATTGTTATTCTACCGGTAATGTTTTAGGAGTAGAAGGGATTGGCGGCCTGGTTGGCCAGAATAGACAGGGAGATGTTATTGAATCTTTCTGGGACATTGAAACCAGCGGACTGTCAGCAAGTGCCGCCGGTGAAGGCAAGACAACAGCACAGATGCAGGATCCAAATGTTTTTATGAGCGCAGGTTGGGATTTCGCAGGTTATCTGGATGGCCCCCATGATATCTGGGCTGAACCTATTGAAGGAGGGTATCCGATTTTATGGTGGCAGCTTTCACCTTTAGATTTATTGCCGGCATTTTCAGGTGGTTCCGGAGAGCCTAATAATCCGTACCTTATCGCAACAGCCGAAGATTTGAACCGGATAGGTCATAATCCAAGATTAATGGAAGCACATTTCAAACTGATCAATGATATTGATTTAACGGATATTGACTTTTTTATTATAGGTAATTATGAGTATCCTTTCAGCGGTGTGTTCGACGGTCACACCAATAAAATTCTCAACTTCAGTTGTTCCTACGAAGGCGTAGATCATATTGGATTATTCGGATATATTAGGGGTGCTGAAATAAAAGACCTGAGATTAGTAGATCCCAACGTCGATTGTCCTGCAGGTTTTCGCACCGGAGCGCTTGTAGGTTGGGCTTGGGGTACAATAAGAAGATGCGAAGTAGTAGGAGGCACCATTCGTGGAAGTCAGAGAGTCGCAATGCTGGTTGGTGAGAGCCACGGCCTGATAAGTGCTTGTTTCACATCAGGCTCTGTCATTGGCCATACGGGTGTTGGAGGATTAGTCGGAAGAAACTATGGTACAGTTACTGATTGCGGGACATCGATACATATAACAGGTAGCTCGTCAACAGGAGGTCTTGTGGGTAGTAACAACAATAACAGCTTAGTGGATAGCTCTTTCGCGGATGGAACGGTTATTGGGAATCGTGATAATATTGGTGGACTGATTGGAACTAATGGCTATAACGCGATTGTTACAAATTGTTATACATCAGGCACTGTCACTGGCAGAAACCATGTTGGGGGGCTGGTGGGCAGTAATATCATTAGTTCTTTCACATGGGTAGAACAATCCACATTGATATCTAACTGCTATGCACAAGCCGAAACCGAAGGTAAAAGCGAAGTAGGTGGCCTGGTAGGTGCCAATGATGGCTCTGTTTCGATTTCCTATTCCACTGGTAAGGTAGCAGGAAATTTAAAGGTGGGTGGCCTGGTGGGGAGCAACGATAGCGGCGATGTTGCCAATTCTTTCTGGGACATTCAAACCAGCGGTCAGTCAACCAGTGCCGGTGGAGCAGGCAGGACAACTGCCCAGATGCAGATGGCCGGCACGTTTCTGGATGCCGGATGGGACTTTGTGGATGAGACAGTGAATGGCACAGAAGATATCTGGTGGATTCTCGAAGGGCAGGACTATCCCCGCCTTTGGTGGGAGCCGACCGAAAACGATCTTCTTAGCAGCGGAAACATGCTGTGGCTGCGTAGGGTAGCGGCATTATATATTTATCTGTTTTATTTTTGAAGGGATAGGAAAATGATAGGAAAAGAAAATTACATAAGATTGCTGCTGGGTATGCTGCTTGTACTGGCGGCAAAGCAAACGGTTGTTGCACACAATCCCCCGCCTGAGCCGTCTGGTCCGCCGAAAACAATCTATGTCGATGCCGAAGCCGTCGGCGCCAATGATGGCTCATCGTGGAACGATGCGTTCAACTATCTCCGGGATGCTCTGACTACGGCCTCTGCCGGGGACGAAATCCGGGTGGCCCAGG
>Ga0307380_10009963_pt1 | contig 12021 bp, 4 predicted proteins | sample UN3MG_FD_202239 | JGI IMG/M metagenome (GOLD analysis project Ga0307380, IMG submission 202239) | Soil microbial communities from Risofladan, Vaasa, Finland - UN-3 | ecosystem: Environmental > Terrestrial > Soil > Coastal area > Acid sulfate soil | place: Finland: Risofladan, Vaasa | collected... | reverse complement strand
GCCCTCCTTCCGTTCCGCCCACCACCCCCTGATCCATTCCAGACCGCCTTGTCTTTTCCATCCTTCTACCTCCTGGCCCTCTACTGCAAACTGCAATAACGGAGGAGGTAGTTGTCTCACCTATCATTGGCACAGAGGGACGTCGCTGGAAGGCGGCTTCGAGGAGGTCGAGGAATCCTCCTTCAACCGAGCGATCTCGGCATGCAGACGCGCATTCTCTGCTTCCAGTTCGGCGATCCTCGCCTTCAGCGGCGCCACTGCCGCCTCGATCAGTTTCTGGATTCCGCCTTTCGTGTGCGTCCGTGCCAGTCCTCCTTGATAACCGATTTGCCCCGTTTGACCAACATCAACCTTTCAGGAGCCATGAACGGTTACCGGATTTCTCCGCGATCTTGTTCACGTCCGCTTGGGGACGACCGAAGAAAAACTCCGTGGACCAGCGCGACGGTTACGGTTCGGCTGCGTTGTGGCCTTGTGGGCGCCAGTTGTTCTCGAACGGTCTCTCACTCGCCCAACACGAACACCTCCGCCTCTCCGGCCGGCAGCGTGCAGGAAACCGTCTGACCCGCCGCGACGCTCCGCTCGCTGTAGAACTCGCGGCCGCCGCCTGCGGAGAGCGGAAGCGGCAGGCGGAGGGTCAGGCTGCCGCTTCCGCCGTTCATGGCGCACACCAGCGTCGTTCTGCCGTCGCCGAGGACCTGCACGCGCGCTTCGTCGCATCCGGAAAGGGCCGTACGCTTCCCCGCTGCGAACAGGTCTTCGTAGGCAGCGACCAAGCGCGTGGTCTCGGCAACGGCGTACCAGGAGCGGCCGTCCATCGGTAATCGCGTGTAGAGGAGGACGCCCCCGGTCGAGTCGAGCGCGCGGCGGAGCAGGCGGGCTTTGCTCATGGGAACCGGAGGCGTCGTCTCTTGGGTGTCGTACGGTCTCATCAGCACACCGAACAAGGCGGGAATTCCCTTCAGCCCGCCCAGGGTCGTCGGGATAGCGTCCGCGGGTCGTCCATATCCACAGCCCACCCGGTCGCACGCCTGATACTCACCAACGTCGCCCCAGTTCACTCCGTACCGCTTCGGATTTTCCGGCGTCTCGTAGCCGCTGTAGACGCTGAATTGCGTGCCGGGGGCCAGGCGATGGATGGCGTCGCGGAGCTTGCGGAAGAGTTGCGCGACGCGGCGTGTCATGAAGTCGATCCATTGCCGCTCGTACTGATCCCGGATGACCTCCGGATCGAGGTTCGCGTCAGGGGCCAGCTTTGCGAAGTCGCGGAACTCCGCAAGGCATCGGGGGCAGTAGCAGGAGTGGGGACCGGTCATCGGCGAGTACTCGTAGTCGTAGTCCATCGTGTGCGCTCCGGTCGCCGCGATCTTCTCTTGCAGCTTCGCTTCGACCGCGTTCCACGACTGGCCGAGCAGGAGCGTCGTGCAGAGGTAGCCGTCGTTGGGTTGGCCGTCCTGGCCGACGAGCCGTTGGTCGGGATGCTCCGTCAAGTACGGCTTCATGTTCAGCGACCACGCCTGGAAGTTGAAGCCCATCGTGTGCCGGATGCCGTATCGGGGTGCGTTTTCGCTGGCCCAGAGGTCGCCCGCGACGAGATCGTTCACTCCGGCGAGCCTGGCGGTTGCCAGCGTGGCCTCGCGCATCGCGTGGTCGTTCATGTTGCTGAAGAACGATCCCCAAAGCTGCCAGACGAGCTTCTTCGGCTGCTTGCCATGGAGCGGAGGGAGCAGGCGGACGGGGATCGTCTGCTGCGGCTCGACCACCGTGCGATCGTTCGCTTCCGTCCAGTAGACGAAGGCCGTCTCCTCGCCCTCGACCTCGCCCAGCCCTTCGCGCGTGCGGACGAAGGCGTTGAGCAGGGAGAAGATGTAATGCCGCCCGGTCATCACCGGCTTGTTGGCCGCGATCCGGGCCACTTGCATCTTGCGCCCACTCACCGTCTGCTCCCCCAATTGCGTGCAGAGGAAGCTGGGCTGGTAGTCGACGTTTCCATAGTAGCCGGTCGACCCGAGAATCTCGAATTCCGGCGGCACGGCCAGGTAGACGGTCCAGTCGATCAGCTTGCGCTGGGGGAGTCCGTCGGCGATGACCGTCAGGTGCTGGTTGCTGCCTCGGGCGATGTAGAGTGCAGGGCTCGGCGTGGGCCAGATCCGCGTCTTCTCCCAGAGCAACGTATGGCGGAGGAGGACGGGCTTTCCGGGGCGTCCGACGACGTCGCCGAGCTTCGAATGCTCGCCGACTTTCGCCGCGGTTTCCCAGGCGTTGTCGTCGGTGGTCGGCGACGTCGCGTCGGTCTCGTCGCCGGGGCTCATTTTCCAGTTCACCGATTGCCGCTCGAGCCCGGGTGCCGCGAGGTTCACCGCCGCCGTTCCATTCCGCAGCCTGAGCGCAAATACATTGGCGCCCTTCTGAAGCGGCGCCTTGATCTCGACCGCGTCCGCGTCCTCTCCGCGACCCAGCAGCTCGTGGTTCAGCAACAGCTCGTAAGGGCCGTCGCAAGCCAGCGTCACCGTCGCGACGGTCGACCTCACCGTGCGCGAGAGCACGGGCGTAAGATACAGCGGCTGAAGCGTCGCGGCGTCGAGAATGCCGTGCGCGACTTGCAGCTCCGCTTCCTCGTTGACCTCCAATGACGCGGCTACCTCGACGGGAACATCCCGAGCTTCCGCGAACTGGTACGAGTGAGCGGTGCCAGTGGGTGTTTCGACGCTCGACGAAACGTACACGCTCGCCGGCTGCCCCTGGCGGGGGGTGATGGTTGCGGCCACCTGGTTCCCGCCGAGTTGGAGCGCCGTCGGCGCGTCGAGTGCCACGCCCGGCGCCGGCCCGGCGAACACCAGGGCGCCGGGCGATCGCGGGTCGTGGAAGCCCCGGTTCGACGCGTTCCACGAGGTGTTCTCCTTCCTCGCTCGCGCGATGCGGCCCAGGCACGCTTGCCATACGTCGCCGACCGCGGGCGGCCGGGCCGCGAGGTCGGCAAAGGGCAGGGCCACCTCGACGCTCCAAACGCCGTCGCCGGTTGTTCCGGCCGCCTCCGCTTGGGAGTTCCACCCGACGTCTCGCGACTCCCAGAGATCGGGACCGGCACAGCGCGCGTCGGCAACGGCGCCCAGCGAGTTGACGGTGAACTCGAGCATCGGACTCCCCGTGTTGGTCGGGTCGAGGAGCATGACGACCGAGTCGTCGCGATACAGGTCCCCGTCGCGCTCGTTCATCTTTGCGGCAAACTCGTGCCGGCGCTGCTGGGCTACACTCAAGATCGGCTCTTCGCAGACGAAGAGAGCGTACAGCTTCTCGTCGTCGTAACACGTCCGCACCGTCGTGCCGGAATGCGCGGGCGCCAAGGAACGGACGGCAACGAAGCCGGTGCAAGCCGCCGTGTTTCGCCAACAAGGATCGTCCGGGATTCCGTCGAGCTTCGGCGGACTCTCGGTGCGCGCAACCAACGTCAAGGGACGTCCCGAGAACAACGACGGCGTCGCATCGAGCGCGGTCTCATCCAGATCGTCCCGCGTGCCGATCACCACGGAGTCGATCGCGACCGGCTCGACGGCGCCTTGGGCCGGCCGGAAGTCGACGTCGAACCGATCGCCCACCTCGCCCGCATGAGCCGCCGGGAACCGCACCCACTGCCAGTGCCTCCCCGGCTTCGGCCGTGCGCTGCCGAGGGACTGCGTGTTGCCGCCTTGCGTGGTGATCAGTCGATACTCCTCGCCTCCCGATCCGGCCCTGACGCGGAGGTAGACCGTCACCGGCCGGCTGGTCCGCGGGAAGGGCAAGTGCACGAGACGGCAATACTGCGGACTCCCTACCGATCGCCCCCCCGACGCCGACTCGTCCTGTGTCACGTCGCTTCGGCGGAGCGTAAAGTCCTCCGCCTCGATCCGCCATGGTCCGACCGGCGTGTCATACACCTTCGGCGGATTGGCCAACGTCACGCGGACGTCATCCACCTCGAAGACGGCCCCTTGCTGGATTTCCCGGCTGAGGAAGTGGATTCCCAGCGTTTTGTCCCGGGCCATGAGCGCTTTGCTCAGCGAGACCGTCTGCCACTGGTCCGTCAACGGCAGGGTGCGGGGAGAATAGAGCCAGCCGTTCGTGGAGATGAGACACAGCCAGATCTCTCCGGTCCCGCGTACTCTCGCCGTGACCCTCGCCACCCGGCCGCCGCTGAGCGCCGTGGCCGCCACGTTGATGCCTTCCAGCTTCCGCTTCCCTGGCAGCGTAGCGCGAAGGAACTGCTTGCCTTCCGCGGGCTTGCCGGAGGCTATCTCGAGCTCGGCACGGGGGCCATCCCCATGATACGGCTTTGCGCTGCCGAGCCCGTTTTCGAAACCCTCGCTCCACACCTCGCCTCGAGCGGACGCAATGCAGGCAAAGACGACAAAGCACGCGAGTACCCGTCCCGGCAACTTGAGCATCTTGGCTCTCCAGAAATCTACGAATACGAAGCGGACGTCTCCCGAATGACTTGCCCAAGGACCGGCCGAAGAATGGCTTCCCGCCCCCCGCAGCAGGCACACGCCGTGTGGGCTGCTAAAACGTACGGAAAACAGAGCCGTGAATCCGCGGGAAGCGTGGGCCATTTTCGTTCCCCCGAACCGCGAAGCGGTTTCACAACACAGCCCAGGGTTGCGAAGCTACCCTGGGTTGGCGGGCACCGAGTCCCCCCCAACCCCAACGGGGTTGCACCCCGCGCAACCCTCGAGCGGGCGCTGTGCAACCCCTTCGGGGTTGATGGGCGACGTCCGAACCGGGGACCCAGGGTGCGCTTCGCGACCCTGGGCTGTGTTGTCTAACGCCTTCGGCGTACGGGGATGGAACACAAACCGGACACAATGTGGCGAGTGATTGACCGCCGTTTTGAGCAGCCCACACGCCGTGTGCCGTTCGCTGGTTACGGCACACGGCGTGTGCCTACTACACGGCTGCTCTCCGCGCGATCCCGGGAGCCTGGCACCAGGATAACGGATTCTCCGCCGCATGGAAGATGCGGAACCGGGGGCCCGGCGGCGGGCGTGAAAGGAACGCGTCGTCAATCCCTGCCCGACTCGACCACCTCTCTCGGCAACAGCCATTCCTTGACAGCAACCCGGGACAGGACTATTAGTGGGGCACACCGCCACCGAAGACCGTAAGCCGGTGCTGAGCCGGGAGAAGCAGCCTAATCCATGGGAACCTCAATGAACGCGACCGATGCTCCCTTCGCGAGCCGCGTTGGCGCCTTGCTCTTGCCGGCCCTCCTTCTCGGGGCGTTGTCGGCGCACGCCGGGCCCGTGGCTCACTGGACCTTCGACGTGACCGACGACGAAGTCCGCGACGTGGCGGGGGACTGCCACGGCAAGCTCGAGGGCGACCGGGCGCCGGACCTGGTGCGGCCCGGTGTCTTCGGCAGCGCGGTTTTCTTCGACACGGGCAAGAGGCGAGTGCGCTTTCCCCACGACGCCCGGCTGTCTCTCCACGACGACTTCACCGTGGAGTACGTGATCAATCCGTTTCGAGTGGATGGATTCCGCACCATCTTCTGGAAGGGGAATCGCAAGGTCACGCCCGAAGCGATCAATTACTACCTCGATCTCCGCGACGGACGCCCCGAGTTGAAGACCAAGGACGCGAGCGGGAAGTGGATCGTCTACTCCACGCCCACCGTGCTCGGGGCAAACGAGTGGCACCACGTCGTCTTTACGTTCCAGGGGGGGAAGGTGGAGATCTTCGTCAACGGGCAGAACCGTGCCGTGAACGTCTCCGAGAATGGAGCCCGTTCGGCGGGCCTGCTCGAGAATGCGTTCGAGGCCGTCGTGGGAGACGGCGCCAATCCGAGCGGCAACGCCTACTCGTTCCACGGCCTGATCGACGACCTGAGGATTCATCCAGGGCGCGAGCTTGGCATGCTCGGCGCGGACTATCCGGCGCGCTGGCGAGCGCTGCGGCGGGACTGTCGAGAACGGGAGGACGAGTTCGAGCGCGACCGCGAGCGAAGAGCGGCCGAAGCCCGCCGCGAGCTAGAGCGGGAGTACGACGCGTTGTTCTCGGCGGAAGCCTCGTCTCCCGATGCGCCCTTCGTTGCCACCGTTCTGCCGTCGACGGAGCGTCTCGACGGTTCTCCCGACTTTTTTCGCAACATCCGCCGGTTCAGCCGAACCGCCAACTGTTCCGCCGCGCGTCGCGAGTACGAGGGCTTTCAGGTAATCGTGATGAGCCGTCGGGGCGCGGAGCCCGTTGCCGCATCGGTAACGGTCTCCGATCTGGTTCACGACGACGGCACGACGCGGATTCCCGCCTCCGAGGTTGCCTGGGGACGAATCGAGCGAGTGACCACGGAAGAGCCGGATCTGCCGGTCGCATTTGTCGGCGCGATTCCGGACGTGATTATCGAAGACGGCGCGCCCGTCACGGCGCCGCCCGGGGACTTTGGAGCGCTTTTTTGCCAGATCTACACCGGCGACGCGACGGCGGGACGTTACGCAGGACAGTTGACGCTGAAGGCCGGCGAGTTCACCGAGACCCTACCGATCGTGCTGACGGTCCGCGACTTCGCCCTGCCCCGACGGGGATCCTTGCGAACCGCATTCTGCTTTTTTGAGGACTACTACCGCCGGTGGTACGACCTGGAGACGCTTTCCGACGCACGGCGCGAGGCCATCTACGAGTTCCTGCTCCGCTATCGCGTGTCGCCCTGCAACATCTACTCCGGCGACGCGCCGCACCCCGACCTGAGGTTTCTGGAGAAGTACCGCGACCGGATCAACTTCTTCACCGTTGGGCGGATCGGGGAGGGGACCGACGCACAGATTCGCGAGCGTGTCGCCGCGAGGGTGGATCTCTTCCGCAAGGTCCGCGAGGCGGGGCTCGAGGACTTCATGGTCTTCTACGGATTCGACGAGCTGTCGATGAACATGGGTCATCTCCCGGCGGCCGTGAAGATCAGCGGCGCCCTGCGCGCGGCGTGGCCGGAGCTGAAGATGATGCAGACGTCGTTTCCCATCCCCGAGCTGCAGCCGCTGTACAACGTTTGGACCCCGCTCTTCCACGAGTTCGCCGAGCCGGAGAGGCTCGCCGTGCTGCAATCGATGCGCGCACGCGGCGACCGCATCTGGTGGTACGCGGCGGACGCACCGCGTCATCCCTGCCCCAACTTCTTCCTCGACTATCCGGTCTTCGATTGCCGCGTGATCGGCACGCTCAGCTACCTTCACGGCGTGGAGGGAATTCTGTACTGGTGCGTCAACCGCGAATGGCAGACGAACATCGACGTCCGCGAGCAGTGGCCCGACGCGCCGTGGAAATCGCACATCTTCCACGCACACACGGGCAAACGGAAGTACAAGAACGGAATGGGAAATCTGGTGTATCCCGGGCGGGACGGCGCGCTTTGTTCCTCGCTTCGTCTGGAAAACCTCCGCGACGGGCTCGAAGACCACGAGTATCTGTGTGCCCTACGCGACGCCGTACAACGTTTGGAGGCATCGGAGACCGCCCTGGCCCGCTCGCTGCTTCCCGACGCCCGCGCGCTCGAGGCCCCACCGCCCCACGTGGCCACGGCGATCAACGCCTGGTCCCAGGACCCGGCGCACCTGCTCGAGTATCGAGAAAACGTGGGGCGGATGGTCGAGAAGGCCGTAAGAGCCATACGGCACCAAGGCGGCGCCGAAGATTCGACAGCCGTAGGCCGCAAGTAGGGGAGCAACAAGATGACTCGCTATGCGCTATCCGTGACGATTCTGGTCCTGATGCTGTCGTGCGCGTATGCCCAAGCGCAGGCGGAACGTCAATTCCACGTTAGTCCGACGGGCGACGACGAGGCACCGGGCACACTGGAAGCACCATTCCAGACCTTGTACCGCGCCCAAGAAGCGGCGCGAGAGGCCGCGCCGGGCATGAGCGCCGACGTCGTGGTCAACCTGGCTCCCGGGGTGTACCGGCTGGACCGGACGCTGGAGTTTACCGAGGCCGACTCGGGACGAAACGGCCACCGCGTGATCTATCGCAGCGCGGGCGGCTTGGGGCAGGCGCGGCTCTTGGGCAGCGTGCCGCTCACCGGCTGGAAAGAGCATCGCGACGGCATCTGGAAGATCGATCTACCGGAAGGCACCGTCTTTCACACGCTCTACGAGAACGGCCGCCGCGCGTGGAAGGCCCGGTTCCCCAACTACGAGCACCATCCCGACATGCCCACTGCTCGCGGCCGGTACCTGGTCAGCGAAGACGGCAGCCCGACCTCCGAGGAGGGCGAAACCACCGGCTGGCTGATCTACCGACCTGAGGACGCGCCGCCGGTCACGTCCGTCACCAAGATGAGGATCCTCCTCTTTGCCGAGGGGAAATGCGACTGGATGCGGACCGTTTGCGCGGTCAAAGCGATTGACCCCGAGACGCGTCGCGTGACGATCGCCGGCCGTTTTTGGAGGGGCGTGAAAGCCCGCGCCCGCTTCTTCCTCGAAGACGAGCTGGGCTTTCTCGATGCGCCGGGCGAGTTCTACGTGGACGAGGTCGAGCGCGTTCTCTACTACAAGCCCCTGGCAACGGGGCATCCCGACGCGCTCGGCATTGCCGCGCCCACGCTCGCCAGGCTGATCCAGATCCAGGGCAAGTCGCGCGACGAGCCCGTCGAGAACCTGACCCTCGAAGGATTGGCGCTGGGCGAAACCGACGGGTTCCCGAAGGCTTGGTGGAGCACGCAGTACGGCAGGCTGGACGGCGCCCTCGTCTGGATGGCCAACGCCACCGGGATCGAGGTCCGCCGGTGCCACCTGAACCGCGGCGGCCGAAACGGCATCATGATGATCGGCCACAACGTCGGCAATCTGGTGACCGGATGCCGGATCGAACACATGGGCGTCAACGGCGTAACGCTCTCCAACCGTTTCGCCGGTGCGAACGGAAAGAGCGCCACCGAAGACCGCTGCGAGCACAACCGGGTTCACGACTGCCGCATCCACGACGTCGGCGAAATCCACACCTACGCCGCGTGCGTGAACCTGTTCAACGTGAGCCACAACGAGGTGAGCCACTGCGAGCTGCACGACTCCGTGCGCTACGCGGTGACCCTGCGCGGCAACACGGGCGAGCAGTACGGACCGCCGGTTTGGGTCAACCTCCCCGGCACCCAGGGCAACCACGTGCATCACCTTCGGATCTACCGGTGCGGCCAGGACGGCGGCGACATGGGCGCGCTGCACTGCGCGAACCTGAACAATCCCGGCGGCGACTGCGTCAACACGTTCGAGCAGATCACCGTCGCCGACAGCCGGGCGATTCCGTCGATGAAGGACATCGGTCCCGACGGGATTTTTCTCGACTGGCCCAAAATGGCCATGGACCAAATCTTCCGTCACGTCCACATCATCCGCTGCCAAGGGCTCCAGCTCCGCAGCAACCGTCCCGAAAACGCCGCGTCCGCACAAACGGACAACGTGAGCTGGAAGCCGGGATTTCGGGAGGAGCTGATGGACTACGAAAGCATCGGCCTGACCGACGAGTTCCCGGCCGAGTTCGGCGGACGGTCGCCGGTCATGACACGCCTGGCTGCCCCCACCGGAGTCAAGGCCACGGCCACGGCATACGACACGGTTACGCTGGAGTGGGAAGCGGTGTCGCATGAAGCCAACGAAGAGCCGATTTACGTCATCTACCGAAATGACGAGCAGGTCGGCACGACGCCGTCGGCGCCGTTCACCGACCACGGCTTGTCCGAGAGCGCTCAGTACCGCTACCACGTGGTGGCCCGCACCGACGACTTCCGGAAGCCGAGTGAACGATCCCCAGAGTGCCGGGTGCCGACGCCACCCGACCTCGAGCCGCCCGCGCTCACGGGCGCCCGTGTCATGCCCGACGGGCAGCGCGTGCGCGTGGCGTTCGCCGAGCCCGTGGACCCGGCGACCGCGATGGCGCCGGCCAACTACCGGTTCGATCCACCCCTGGCCGTGAAGTCGATCAATCTGCTGACGCCCGACGGCGTGGAGTTGCAGGTCGACGGCTTCGCGGCCGACGCGACGTACACGCTCGCCGTGGTCGGCGTTCGCGACGTGAGCGCTGCCCGTAATGCCGCGGACGGAAACGCACGGGTGACGCTCGGTGAGTCCCGAGCCGTGGTGTCGTATCCCATGAAGCGGATCCGCGCCGGCAGGCTTCGCGACGCATCCGGCGGCGGTGGAGACGCTCGACTGCACGGCGACGCGGTCGTCGTGCCCAATGGCGGGCCTTTCGGCGGAGCCTCGCTGCGGTTGGACGGCAAGACGGGGTTCGCCGAGGCGCCCGAGGACCTGAACCTGGGCGGCGGCGACTTCACCATCCTGGTTTCGGTCTACCGCATGGGATCGGGCGTCATTCTCTCCAAGGGCAACGGGTTCGGCCCCGCGAATCAGTGGTCATTCGGCTGGCAGGAAGCGGGCGTGCCCGCCAGCGTGGCCCTGCGGGTCAAGAACGAGTTCTTCTCCACCGCCGCCGACGCGGTGCCGAACGGCCGATGGGTGCATCTGGCCTTCGTCAAGCGCGCAGGCGTCGGCCAGGCCTACGTCGACGGCAAGCCCAGCGGCAAGGAGCACGACCTCTCGGGCCTGGGCCCTTTCGTCAACGACCGCCCCCTGCGGATCGGCCGCCGCGAGCACGCCCCCGATCCGGCCTATTTCAACGGGAAGATTGCGGGCGTCATGCTGCTGAAGCATGCGCTCGCCCCCGAGGACATCAGCGCACACGTGAATTTGGGGTCGGAGGGCCGTTAGCCCCACGGCGCAACCTGGGCTAGCCGACAAGTGCGCGGTCAGGCGCGCGAGACACGGTCCGTCAGCCCGTCTCGAGCATGACGGTCGGCATACTGACGCCATGGAAAGGCTGAAACCCCGTATGGTCAAAATACTCCGCCGAACTGCAAGTGTCAACCGGCAGAGAACTTACGAACGTGCGTCGGACGCCCATTTCGGCCGGTTGACAACGTTTGGCGGCCACCCGATGCTGTAGTTTTCGCCCCTCGACTCCAGCACCGGTGACTCATGTGTTTCATCCCGAACCGCGACGAAGCCTGGATGAAACAGATCGCCCGGAATCTGACCGACGCCGAGGATGGCTGTCTCGTCGGCAAGCGTTACGTGGTCATGGACCGCGACGGCAAGTTCCGTCCGGCGTTCCGCGCGATCCTGAAGACCGAGCGCGTGGAGGCGGTCCTCCTGCCGCCGAGGAGCCCGAATTTGAACGCACACCTGGAGCGGTTTCACAGATCGCTGAAGGTCGAGTGTACCCGAAGACTCCAGGTGTCGTTCCGGGCCGAGACGTTCCGGCAGGAGTTGCTTTGGTTTGCCGCCTGCTACAACCAGCATCGGCCGCATGCGGCGTTGGGAGGCAGGACGCCCGATGAAGTCTACTTCCCACAGCGGCCGGCCAGTCAAAGTCCTCGCTTCGAGCCTCGTGCCCTCTGGCCGCGGCCTGCCCCGTGTGCCTTGCCTCAGGTGCTGGTCAAGGGAGAACACGGTCTACTCCAGACGGCCACCGCAATACGGGAAGCAAGCTGCAGAATCGCGGTCTGGCGCGCAGGGCCGCGGGACTTTCCGACCGACCGGGCAAGAGACGATCCATTGGGGGTCATTCGTCAAGCGGCACGCGTGTACCGATGATGCAGGCCGCCAACCTGCGGAATCGAGACGACCTCGCCCATGACAACAATCCACGACAGCCAGGACCACCAGACGGTTCATCGGCCGTCGTCTGAGCCCCACCCTTCGGTACTGCTACAAGCTGAATAGGGAATCGACGGCGATCTGGGGTTTAGAACTGGTCCGCGTTCGTCCGACCGTGCTCCGATTCGATGGAGACTCATCGGGCGCACGGTCTGAAAACGCAATTTGTCAATGGACTTGAGTGTCGCTTCCATTTCTTGACCGCACGGCCCGTCACGAAGATTCCTGTCGTGAGTATGATCATCGGCAGAAGATACGATGGAGCGTCTCGCCTGATCGGCATACCAGTCTCCAGGTTCAGAGAAGAGCAGAGCAGCAAACCTCAAAGCGTTTTCAACTCCTCCGCCATCTC